>ONZY01001243.1_pt1 | contig 19591 bp, 15 predicted proteins | sample 1671451 | NCBI WGS metagenome assembly ONZY01 (sample SAMN06348158, study PRJEB24527) | human gut metagenome | biome: human gut; feature: ankylosing spondylitis patient; material: feces | host: Homo sapiens | place: China | collected 2015-10 | reverse complement strand
TCCATGCAGCCATATTGATGAATCTGTCCACCTATTTTCTGTGCTACTACCTTTTCAGTTCAGCATTGATAACACTGCTTGACCGTTTCTATATCACACGGAAAAGGATTCGGACGCATATCATTCTATGGATCATCTTCTCCGGACTTTCCGGGGTTGTCCTGTTGTTGTTTCCGGATGGAATAGTGCAGAAAAGCACTTTGCTGGCTTTGGCAGCATGGCTGGTGGTTTACGGACTGGTGTTGTCTCGCAGAGTCATTGTCGCATACCGCAGAGCTGTCCGGATTTTCGATGACACACATGCCGATGATATAGGCGCATATATAAAATGGCTGTCCATCTTTACTTATTGGGCTCTTATCTTCGGAGTTGGATGCGGATTGCTTACATTTTTGCCTGATGAATACGTTTATATATGGATTCTGTCATCAATTCCGTTTTACGTCTATCTCTACCATTGCTACCAGAATTATCTGCTGTTTTACGAACAGGTGGAAACCGCAATGGAAGATGGTATGATTTCTGAAGAGGAAGACCCGTGTGACACCAAACTGGAACAGATACAGAAACTGGAGAACCCGTCATACCGTTCCGAAATGGCGGAGAAAATAAACGGCTGGATTGATGCGGAGGGTTATATCCAGTCCGGCCTTACCATAAAGAAACTTGCTGATATGCTCCAGACTAACCGCACCTATCTGTCTGAGTATATCAAAACGACGTATGGTGCATCGTTCCGCGATTGGATTACCGGTCTCCGCATCAATTATGCGAAACGCCTGCTTGCGCAATATCCGAGGCTGACGGTTGCTGACATTTCTGAAAGATCCGGCTTTCTGTCCCCAAGCCATTTCATCAGGCTGTTCAAGGAAAATTCAGGCTGTACTCCTGCCAAATGGAGGAAAACAGAGGCGGAATAATGCACTGCTTTATGCCCAATAGAAATAACCTAAACGACAAAAAATAGTCTGAACGACAAAACTGAAATGTTCTAAACCACAAAGATGTGCGATTCTGACAATTGAGACAATTTTTATAGGCAAGAATCGGGCTGAATTTAAATCTTTTCGCTTATTTTGCACTTGTCGGTTGAGCCTGCGTCATCTCCAAAAAGAGTAAAACAGGGTTTTATGGGTGATTTTAACGTGTGTAAAAGAAAATGCTACCCAAATAACTTCAAATAAAGACAACTCTATTTCAAGCGGCAAATGAGTTCTACAGCTTGAATTTGAATAATACAAACAATAGGATTCTCCTTTAAAAAGTCATGAAAAAGATTCATTTACTTCATTACTTATTGTTGTGCTACATGGTTCTTGCGGTAGCTACATCGTGCGGCGATGACGAGGATGACTACGCCCCCGACAATGTAAATGATCCCGAGAAACTAACTGATCCTTTGCCTACTACCGACCAGTTAGGCGTAACACACAACAACACGCTTTATTACCTTTCGTTCTGGAGCAAAGAAGACCATATGATATCCGAGAACATGATAAACCGTTACAAGGAGGCGGTTCCTTATGCTCCGGGAAAGAAGATGGAGGTTGGCGACGCGTTCTTCTTTACCCGGCAGGACATTGACCGGATTCAGTCGGATACCGATTTGCTGGCTGACATCAAGGATATGTTCCATAAGCGGAGCATCGTGATGATGATGGAGGGAGGAACGAACGAGGATTTTAATACCGTCTGCACGTTGCTGGATTGCTATAATCCTTATGCGAAGGAAGATGAGTCTTATTCGGACGAACTGCCGCTGTGGGTATTTTCTGGACCGCTTCCGTCGGCGAGCGGATTCTATTCCAAGCTCAATGCGCTCAGTACTGCTACCGGAGCTGATGGCAAAGAATCTGTACAGACGATTAATGAATACGGGCAGGGATTTCATTGCGACATGACAAGTCAAAGTTTACAAAGAGCCCTGGAACCGAAAGCTCCGTCAAACGGTTCGTCGGATTTGAAAAACTTGATATCTGCCTATATCGTTATCGGTCAAAATAGCTATACCGCACCTCCTGTTCATGGACATGAAGGTAAAGGGACAACCGATAATTTTCAAGTAGAAGCTAAGATATGGACCGCTTATAGCAAAGACCGGAAAGAACATTTTTATTTGGTAAATCTGGGTTTTATAGCCTATGTAGAACCTTCTTTTTATGGAGAATGGCATACCAAGGTCAGTACTCTGAAAATGAAAGGGTATGGCTTTTGCCTGACTGACGTAAATTTGGAATTCGCTCCGGTTCACCCGAATGGTGCCATTATTCATGCACATTCCCCGCAAACTACGGAACGCCAGAGCTCTTATACCAGCAGTGTCTCTTTCGAGTTAGGAGGAAGTGTCAGTGTCACTGGACCAGAGATTTCAGGAGGAATAAGCATTTCCAATAGCCATACGGAAACAATAAATGATATTGAAGTTATCAATAGAACCAATCCGGCCCAAGGAAGCCCACAGCTTAGGTGGTAGTTTAATTTACGCGAACCTTCTTCACATTTTAATATGTTTTGTTACGCGTCGAGTGCTGTCAATGGAGGTGCTAAGGCCGGGATAACCACTTGTAGCTTGTCCACAGATTTTATTATTTCTGTACCTGATGGAGCTGACAACGAATGGAAAGTAAGCATGTATCCAACACTGAAAACATATTTCTTTAGTGACCTTTTTGGATTCCATGATCAATATGAAACGCTATTTGATGATGCGGCAGAAAGCTGGATTGGCATCGAAAAAGTTTTTAACTTGCCGACTGTCGATCTGAAAGATGAATGATTTGTTACGTTGATATTAATAATTTCTAAAGTTATTGGATTATGAGAAAAACATTCTTGGTGATGAGCAGGCTTATCGATTTATTTGTGGATATCTTGCCTATAGATGAGCTTGGGTTTAAACATGTCAAACTTCAATCAGAAGGGAGACCACCGTATAATCCTGCAACATTACTAAAATTGTATTTATATGGTTATAAGCACTCAATAAGGTCATCAAGAAAGTTGGAACACTCCTGTAAAGTAAATGTGGAATTATGGTGGCTATTAGGAGGCTTAATGCCCTCTTTTCGGACAATTGCTTATTTAAAAAAAAATAATGCGGAGGCTTTTAGAAAAGTCTTTAGGCAGTTTGTCCTTATGCTAAAGGATATGGGTCTGATAGAAGGCGAAACCATAGGTATAGATTCTTTCAAGATATTTGCCCAAAATAGTCTCAGAAACAATTATACACAAAAGAAGATAGACAGACATCTTGAATATATAGATAACCGTATTGAAGAATTTGAAGCAGCTTTAGATAAGACTGATAAAGAAGAAGAAAAAGAACTTCTTAAATCTAAGATTAAATTACAACAAGACAGGCGTAAGAAATACGAAACTCTTGATACGGAATTGAAGAATAGTAATGATACTCAAATAAGTCTAACAGACAAAGATTCAAGAGCATTAATGTTAACCAATAATGTATCAGGAGTTGAATATGCGGTTCAAGCAGCCTTTGATAGTAAACACAAATTATTGGTTCACTCTCATATTGGAGCATCAACTGATAAAAGAGAACTATCAACAGCGGCATTGACCGTCCAGGAACTACTACAATTAGATTCGTTCAACACACTTAGCGATGCCGGTTATACTAGCGGCGACCAACTACAAGCCTGTAAATATTCAGGAATATGTACTTATTCATCGCCTATGCCATCAACATCACCTAATTCGAATTCCATACCACTGGCTGAATTTCATTATATAAATGACGGAGATTATTATATCTGCCCTTGTGGAGAACAAATGACAACAACAGGGAAATGGAGAATCCGTCCCAATTATAGATCAAAAGTATATAAAACATCAGCTTGTGTAAATTGCTCAATAAGAGAAAAATGTACTCAAAATCAAAATGGCAGAGTAATAGAAAGAAGTGAATATCAAGATGTAATAGATGAAAATAACGCCAGAGTTATGAATCATCTGTTGCAAGGGCGCGCAGCAGACATTCGTAATGTCGCACAACTTCCGCCTCTTCACCGCCCTGACGGGAACTGCCACAGCCCCCCAAAAACAGTCCAAACAAAAAGACTAAAACAGTTGATCGTTTCATGGTGCTGTTTGTTTAATGGTTAAATTACTGGTCATGCACACAACGGACACTACCGCCCAGCAGATAATGATAACCATAATATTCATTAAACCCTGCAGGTAACCCGGCCGGACTATGAATGTCATTACCGGCACCATGCATTAAGGCCCATCTATTACGATTAACCCTATATGTGGGCGCTGTTTTTCCAGCTCCGATATCAGGATTCCAATATATTCCTGTATGTAATACAGAGGCAGGAGAATGTCGTTGAGGTGATGAATATATCATTGGAGTTTGTGTCCAGATAGCTAAAACGCCTTCTTCATATCCACCATCGGGGGCAGATATGGCTGGAAAAGACTTAGCTATTCCCGCACCGCTTTCTATCAATCGAGTAAATACAACAGGATAAGAGCCTGTTATAGACTGTATCAGATTAATAACCTCCCAAGCCGTAGGGAGTCGCCAGCCATCGGGGCAGGCACGTTGGGGAATACTGCCATAATAAATGGGTCCGACCATAGCTGGTGCCAAAGAATATGAACGAGGACGAGCAGCCATATTAGGACCTCCTTCCCTACTGGCGTCTATCATCCAACAAACACCACCATTACCCATACGGGTAGTCTGATAGTTACTGCCACCGATACGCATAAGTTTCATGGAATTTCCGAAACCACAAGCCGGTTGCTGGCTTACATGCAAACGATATTCCAATTCGTTAGCAGAATTTCCTGTTCGTATGGAAAGGACAGCACTACGCATATTCTGGGTAAAGTTCTTACTGTTTGCCGAAATAGTAACCGTGGCTGGTACTCCCGCTGTACCCGAGGTTTGGCTGAGTGAAATCCATGAAGGTTTTCCGGTTATTTGCCAATTGGTATTCTCTGTAGTTATATTTACGGGTAATGAAGCGACACCTATTTGGATATCACCGTCAAAAGCAAACACCCGTTTGTCCACCGTCAGCCGTTTGTTCCCTCGTACTATTACTTCTTCTTGTACCTCGTTCCACGGCACGATACGGCATTTAAGGGTATGGTTTCCTTTGAAAGCTTCCTCGGGAGTTTGGGCCGGCAACCCGTCCACACTTTCCACTTGTACTTTATATTCATGATTACGCAGAATATCCATCGGCACTCCCGAACCGTAGTCCTTGAAGTCGAGGCGGTAGTAACCGTCTACCGACGGCTTAGAGCCGGTGAGATACGGCTTCACGTGCATAACCAGACAAAGGTCGTCCAGCGCATTCCCGCCCGAGGGGCGGTTCTTGTTGTCCACCTCGCACAGGTAGAACGTCTTTTGTGAGCCGTTGAAAATACCGATATTCCCGGGTGACACATCGCTGTTCAATGAGGTGAATGTACCCCGTGTCTGCCGTGCCCCGACGGGTACGGTGGGAGTATTCACTTGCTTGCCCGTCACATTATAGTTGTCCGGTGCAATGCGTCCTTTTGCCCGGTAATTGTACAGCCGCAGATCGTTGTAATAATAGAAAAAGCCTTTTAGGTCGGATTCAAGAGGATTGATAAGCGTGAACTTAGCTACCGCACGTATCATCGTCACCTCTTGGGGAGCGCCAGAGGGAGAGAAACCTTCGCCCACCGCTTGGTTGGGAAGCTCGCCCCACATGGGTATGCCATTCGTAAAGTCGGGTGCGGCATCCGTTCCGACATCGAATGCCAGGCGGTTCATTACCCCCTCTTTCTGTTCTCCGAATGCAGCAGCAAGGGTATTCACCTGCTCACGGACATTGGCAAGCACCACGAGTGTCTGATGTTCGGGAGCTCCCATCAGCTGTACACGTACGGTTTGTGTGCCGATATCGTATGTACCCTGTGCACGGTAGAAGAATGTACCTTTCTTTATATTCGTAGGATCTGCAGGATCAACCTTGAATGAAAGTACATCTACAGTATTGATTCCATTTTCATCTATAGCACGTGTCAGCGGCGCACGCGTTTCGGAACTTTGCGAGGTGTTCATTTCAGCAGCCTGTTTTGAAGCACCGGTTTTAAAGTTCAGGTAAATAACGGCTGTATGTCCGTTCGCTTGCGGCACCGACTGCTCCGCATCATCACTGCAAGCGGTCGGAAGGAGCGCCGCCATTGCAATCCACAGCACAGCTGAGGCATGTCGCCTCCACAGATATGCCACACGGGTGAAACCGGATAAACCGGAAGTCTGAAATCCTATATTCATTTTTCTTCTTTTTTTAGTAATATATCTATTTTTTATATCAACTTTCTTACAAACTAAATTGCATCGGTCATATACCGTCTTACTTATTTATCGGCGAACAGACGAACGGAAAACCCGTGGTGTTTAACGTCTCTGTAGTTCGCGAACGCAGAGTACGAGTAGAAAGACACGTTCCAAGCATTGCCGAGGAGGCTGGGAAACTCCGTGCTCGACCAATACCGACCATATTCGCCTCGGGCTTCGAGCAAACCACTCGAAATGAACGTTGGGAAGGAGATATAACCGGCAGCCGGAAAAATACGAACGACAGCCTCGGAAGTATGGCTATCCCACCAAGAATCATTATTGATAGTGCTAATGTTTCCTGTAAATGCGCTGCCCAAGTAAACACAATCCACTTTCAATAGGGAAGTAAAGTCATGGTTGGCAAACGAACCCACGCGGGTGTAACGGTAAGCACAAACCATATTATTATCAGTAGCAAGAGGGAAATCGGATAGGGAAGAATCATCGATAGGATTACCGGTACCTTGTTTGAAACGCAGAGCGTAACAAACACCGTTACCCGAAGAGAAATAATCGTTGGCGAAAGTTTTTTTGATGCCACCGAACTCAATAGCCTCGTTGACATTAGAAGTATTAGTAGGGGAATCATATTGGGTATTACCGCTGTAGGAGAAAACGCCCGTCAACTCCCAGCGGGAAGGCAGGTGGTAACCATAACCGGGATGCCCCAGTTTAAAAAAGACATCATCAAAGAGCTTCTTGGCATTTGGATTGTAAGTATCATTATTCTCTCCTGTGAGCACGTACCAATTATAATAACCGGATTGGTCATTGCTATGGCTCGAAGCCCAATGAAGATTAGGGTCAGTCTGGGCTGCAGTGGGAGAAATACCCGGAGGAACGGAAGAAATGAAAGGAGAATTATAGATAGAGCCACCGGCGAGGTTATATTCGGCAACATAATCCAAAGGCGTACCGATCTGCTTAATATTGATTTTAGTATAAAGTCGTCCAGCCCGTATCTACAGATAACCATCCTTGAATCCCTTGCCATTCGTGATGGCCTGCAATTCCTCCGTAACCGGATTGGTGAGAGTGGCGCCAGCCGCCCCACTGTTTTGACTGGGTTTCAGCCATGAATTAGAAACTGAAATTGTTGTTCCGTCGGCATTATAGGCACCGACCTTCCACCCACTGGGGTAATTGGTGCGCACAGAAAATTTGTTCTGTGTGCTTGTGGCATCGTGCTTGCCTTGAAGTGTCATCGCCGTTCGGGTCACTGCCAAGAAATGCCCCGATTCATTGAACGTTATATCTGTGAATGCGTCTATCACGATGGGCACTACTACGATGTTATGGTTGGTAAAGTTGTCCGGGCTGGTTACAGCCTCGTTCAAAGTGGCAAACCCCGGCCCTTTCACTTCCTTGATGGTGAAAATATAGCGGTGGTTGCGCAGAATGGGCATGTATTTACCCTTTTCGTAAGGACTCGTGCCACCGCCCTTGATACCGTCCCATGTATAATCCATTCAGTAGTAGTATTCTCTTCCTTGATAGGCAAGATTTATAACTATACAAGGACGGCTGCCGCCGGAGATAGCCGACTGTTCATTCAAATAATAAGTGATGACATTCGGAGATGCGGTGTTTGCAGTTCCCTCAAGCGGGTGCCCGCCACTGACTGCTGGCTGCGATGTGGCAGGCAGTGTGGGAGTCATGTATCCCGACTGTGAAGCGGTGGTATTGTATGTAGCAAGATCTACCCAAACGCGTCCGTTGCCTACGGAATTGACGAAGTAAACCTTTCCCGCAGCTGTCGTGGCTCCCGAAGTTGTAGGATTGATGATATCCACCTTCGCCAGCATGCGGATAAGCGGTATTTCCTGCGCAATGGTTTGCGACACACCGGCTTTCAGTTCAAAGCCTCCCGCCGGGGCATGCTCGCCGTACATGGGTATGTATGTGCCCGTACCTTCTTGTCCGAACCTACCCACGACTTCCACTTGCTTAAGAGCATCATAGGTGGAACCGGCTGTTATATTTGCCAGTTCTGTTTGGGCATTAGCTATGAGAGCTATACGTTTGTATCTGCCCGCAATAACGGGCACAGAGAAGTATTTCGTATCCGAAGAGCCTGAAAGTGTATGCAACGAGCTGCCCAGAATATCATATTTCACCTTGACTTTCTCCGTACCGCCTTCATCGGCAAACATCAGTACGGTAATCTCTGTTATCCCTTTCTCGTCTACACCACGAGTATTCGCCGCCCGGAAATCGGGAATCCTGACAGAAAGTGTCACTTCGGCCGTCTCACCTTTGCCGGACACGGGCGGAACAGGAAGAATGAGTTCGTCTTGCCGGCACGAAAGTACGAGCGGCAGTAATAACAGGACCGACAGCAGGTTGCGGAACGGTATGATGATTGAACTACTTGGCATAATATATTGTTTTATGATTTGCATTTCATGATTGACCGGTGCGTTTTTTACACTCCTCCGGGTTTTACATTCTGATTTTCCCAATTCCTGATCGTTATTTTCGCATGACCGTTTGTAAAGGTAATCTCGATAGGAATGGTTACTTCAATATCTTCCTCCATCGGTATGTGGTAGCGGGCAATAAGCCCTGCCAACGAAATCGGGGGCACGATATGGTTTCCCGTGGTGGGATCGATAATTTCCACCATGCCGGGGGTATCGGCCTTGAAACGGGGGATGTCAGTCGTGGCATTAGCATGGCGGTTGGTGACATCATATGCTACGGCAGGCTGGAATGTCTTGTTCCGGCTTACGGACTGGAGACGCCATGTGCCCGAGGTTTCGTCGAACACCGGTCGCAAGGCTGACTCCATGCCCGTGATGTGTACCACAGGCTGCACGCTCACACCATCAAGGTGAAGACTTACACGGATAGTGCCGGGGCTGAAATTGACAGTATGGTCTCCAGTCTCGTGCTCACTGACCGTAAGTGGCGTGACAGCGAAAAGAAGCCGATCAAGCGTGGGGATGGAAGCGGAAGTCTCCGCATGCGGGTGTGAGGCGGAAAGGTTCCTTATGGTTTCTCCTTCGGAAAAGCCGCCGAGCTTGGTCTGTGCATCCGAAGCATTCGCCCAGAGCACGACAGTGTAGTTTCCCTGCGGCAGATACATCTCAACACCCTGCAAACGGTCAAGTTCACTCTTCTCCAGCGTCTGCATATGCTCAATACTGCCATCGGGACGGTACACACACAGCCTCACCCTCTGAACACGCTCTCCGAAAAGGTCAGCGGCAGAGCCGCGAGGCTTGTAGGTAAATCGTAACAGGGTATCCAGAGGGCAGCCCTCCAGGGACTCCCTGATGCACCTCGACAAGACTAAGGTTAAAATACCGGAAAGCATCAGGAAGCGTATAGCTTTATACAATTTCATGCGTAGTATCTTTTAGGTGAATAACTGTGGTTATGACTTTATATGAATATACGTGTTATGATTTAACAGGTTATAGAAATACAGGTCGTGAGGTCAGGGCAAAAGACACCCACGACCTGCTTACATTCCGCCGTGCGAGAGGAACTGGTGAACTAGTAAAATGAGCTAAAAATCTCCTCTACGCAAACGGACTTGTAAAAGAAACAAACAAATACAATATACCTTGATGGTATGACAGTTAGAGATTAGGCTTGACAGGAACGACCGTCCAGGCTTTTACCGTCACCTTCAACCAAACGCTGACAGCACTGGTATTAGGTATTGTGGAAAGGTTGCTCTCGTCAAATGTAAAGTCGGCTTTCGAGATAGTATAAATCTTTCCTTTTTCCAGTTCTACAATATTGCCACTGCCATCTTTGAATCCTCTCACGGTGATAAACTGGTCACCTGTGCCGAAATTCACGCTGCTGCCGGCCTTAGCAGCCAAATTACTCAACTTAAATACGAGCTGGAGTTGCTCGTTCGCGTCAGTACTGTTACCGTTAGGAACAACCTGATATGCCCAACGTTGCCCTGCAGTTGGCGGAATGACTTCCTTTGGGATACCTGTAGCAGCGACGGCAGACTGGTCAAAGAGTTTTCCAGCGTTAGCAGGGGTGTAAAGCCCCTGTCCTTGAGCATAGGCAGCAGGAGTAGCACCATATTGTACTTTCGTTCCCACAACGGTACCGGCCAGGTTGAACTTTTCAAAGAAGTTATTCACATAGATTCCTTCCAGCGTAAAACCATCCACCGCACTGGAGGCCGTAGTCGCCAGACCTTCGATTTCGACACGTGCCACGGCAGGACCGATTTCCACTTCGGCATACTTGTCACCGTCCGTTATTCCAGGGGCATAAGGCAGGGCCGGACTACCGGTAGTCCATGTCTGCAGGGGTTTGTCATCGCCGCTCAACACCACATCCGCAACTGCAGACTGGCTTGTGATTTCCAGTTGTACAGCTTTCAATGCAGCTACGGTTCCACCTGTAGGCAATGAAGTTCCGGCAGGAATATTACCACATACCGTTACAGTGGTAGCCGCCGCGGGTACATCCGTTATTTGGGTACCGGTAGTCAGATTCGCAATCGTGATGGGAGTGGTTGTAGTCGCGTTCACATATTTCAGAATGCTGGTCCCGTCATGGAAGTATACATGCAGATTACTTACCGTAGCAACCGTTCCCGAGGCTACAGGAGGCTCGGTCGATCTCGTCAGCGTCGGCAACTCCAGCTTCATGAATACGCTTCTCGCTTCCCCGTTCTTTACGTCAGGCACTTCGATGTCATCGTTACTGCACGCGGTGAATGCTGCAGCCATAGCAACCATTGTAAACACGCTTAACAAACTTTTTTTCATAATCATTGTAATTAAATTGTTAATAAAAAAATAAACACTAATAAAACACTTGTTAATATTTAATTCGTACTTATACTTTTTTTCCTGTTTTGTTCTTTCTACTTTTTACTATTTCCCTTCCGCTATCCTGTCCAGTTCCATACGGAGCCCGAAGAACTTGGGAATGAGGTCCGACAGTTCCGGATCCAGGGGAATACGCAGGACAAGATTGGGATTCATGCGGCAGGCCGCAAGCATATGTTCCACTGCTAAGTAATCATCGCCCTGCCGGGCGCTTACCACAGCATGCAGGTATTCCTTGCGGGAATCTACGGGTAACTGGTCTAAAAGAGCGGAAGCCTCTTTATGATAACCGAGCTGTGTCAGGCAAAGGGCGGTGTTATAGTCAGGCCGTTTTTCCAATATCGGCAAGGCTTGCCGGTATTGTCGCTCTGAAAGGAGCCGCAAGGCTTCGGCATACTCTTCTCCCTGCGGAGTATATACGGGACCGCTTGCCGCAAGAGAGTCTGTCTCCGCAGAAGCTATGACATATTGGTCCAGAGCGGAACGGTCAACCAGGTCGCTAAGCGAGGCCACAATGAAGAGCAGCGTGTCCGAGGCGGCAGGCCGCCATGTGCTGCGGTCGGTGGCTTCCACGATAGACTCTAGCCGCACACGGAGCTTTTTCATTCCATCGGTGACGGGCAGAGAATATACATAGTTGTAGATATAATCATGTCCGGAAACTGAATCCGAATTCTGGCGGACCATCACGGAGTCGATATAGGGGAAGGGAATCATACGCCGGCGGATTTCATCACGGTTACGGTCATTCATCTCATTTTCGGCAATCCGGTCGTAGAAATAACGGTGGCGGGAGATGTCCATCGAATCGGTGGCGGTGAGGACATAGTTGTGTATGTTGGACAGGCTGCGCCCCCCCGTTATAAAGGTCACGGAATTTCGAAGGTACACGATCGGCGGTAAGCTCGCGTTCCAGCCGGTACATCGGCCAAAAGGAGGCCGTACGATGATATTTACGGTCATAGGAGGCCCACAACCCGAGCGTGTCACGACCAGCCACATAGCGCCGTACGCTTTCTTCGATCCGCTTGCGTTCCAGGCGGTGACGGAGTGTCGCACGGTTGGCCTGCGTACGCGTGTTCCAGAAATTCTGGCGTTCAAGGGCAAGGCGTTTCCACTTCTCGTAGGCAAGCTGACGGTCGCGCTCCTTGCCGTAAAGTTCATAGAAGAACCTCTGCCGGCAGGCGATATCCTTATTGATGCCTTTACGGTCAAGATACACACTATCATAAGCCGAAGGATCGACAATTCCATTAAGAAACAGCCTGTACGCCTTATAGTCCGCTTCCTGCATGCGGGTAAAGGAAGAACCGGAAAGCACAACAGGTGGTAGCGGGAAGCCTGAACTGTCAGAGGTGCAGAGCATCGGGGTGAGTGTGACACGCCAGCAACTGTCAATCAGGAGGGAAGGGACATGGATATTGAATTCCAAACGCACGGAACCTTCCCGCATGGTGACCTGCTTGACGACCGTGCGTGCAGCGACGATGTCAACACCGCCCAGGTGTATGGTTTTCCATACGTCATCCGTACTGTCGGAGACCTCTTCGAACTCACCGGGAAGAGTGTCCGAAGAAGTGGTGAACCCCACCTGTTCGGCAAGCACTCCGGAAGGTGCGCTCTCCTCGTGGGGAAGAAAAATATTAGGACGGCCGGACTGCATAAACAGCCGCATAGTCCGCGGTTCGCGGGAAGTGGAACAGGACACGGCCAGTAACACTCCCGCGCAGAAAGCGGCGGCCGTTATGTGGGATTTGAGATACTTATTCATCATTCAACTTTTTATATCTTGTTTCAACAGATAAGATGGTTTCAGAAAAGATAAACCAGATTAACGGCGGTACGTGTGGGTGTCACATAGACACCGGAGCCCTTGCCGGTACGCTTACCGCAGTTCACGCAACGGTAACGTTCCCAGTCGGCCCAGACAACACCGAGACCCAGTTCGAACTCCAGATTCCAGCGACGCGAAAGGGGGCGCACCAGCCCCGCAGAAAGCCCGCCGCCGAAAGCTGTGCCTTCGTAACGGTAGCGATGTCCGAACAGACCACCCGCATTATATATGGAGAACACACCGTGGAGCCCGATAAAACAACCCCTTCCGTAAGTTTCGCGCATCCAATAACGCACACCAGGCTGGACTGTGAAGTTTTTAAGCTTGCCGTCATCCCAAAGACGGAAAGGATTGTACTGTACGGGAAGATGGGCGGACCAATGCGTGGAAAAAGCCATGGAACCCTCCACATTCAGATTCCCCGTACCTAAACCCACCAGATTGGTTCTGACAGAATAAAACTGCGCGGAAACCTTGTCTGAATACACAAGGCAGGCCAAGACACAGGCAAAACATAAAAAGTACTTTTTTCTATTCAAATTCATAATTCAAACTAGGATAACTCAAACTTTAAGTGGATAAACAAAACATGCACCCAAAGTAAACGGATGAAAAGCTGTGTCATCATAATAAGACTGTTCTTATTCTACGTGCAACCTGTAAAAATGAAGTATTTTAATGAACAAGAAACAGTTTTATATTATCACATCTGTTTTGTTTTTCCTGGTTGCAAAAGTAATAACACATAAATCACGAGTTACAAAATGAAACCACAAATCTAACGTCCGCATTGCATAAAACATTATAATACAAAAACATAAAGACTTCGTTCTTCTTATTTTTCTAACACGACGCTAACAGATGATTTACAACCTTAAAAAATATAGGGCAATCAATAAGTTTCTGACAATTGACTGGAATAGTAACAGATATTATAATGAAAGCATCTTCATACTTTCCGGACATACCTCCCAGGAGAATTAAACCTGTTATGGCTTACCTCCATGACAAAACCATTCTACAATTACATCATTCCGGTATTATGGCAAAAACAATCTGAACATATTCTAGATTTAATTACCGGATGATGCATTAGTCATTGGAACCTAGTATAAAGTTGAAATACCTATCCCAGAAGGCTTAAGAATAATTCTTTATTAGCTGTTTCCGTAGATTTAATACGTGATTTGAGCCGTGACTTGCGAGCGTATACATTAGCCACCGTATCCTTCATGAATAAGCTAATTACTTGCGGTGAAAATCCTACAAAAATATAGCATAACAGCCTGGTGTCAGAAGTTTTCATGGTCGGAAAATCTTCCTTGAGCTTGTACATGGCATTGTCATGACAAGTGTTTACGATTTTTTCCAATTCTTGCAGTATTTCATTGCTTTCTGCAAAATCTGTAATTATCTGCTTTACTTCATTAAATATGACTGACTGTTGCGATGTTGTATTTTCACGTTCATAGTAGGTCTTTCCAAGTTTATCGACAATGTCAAAGCGTGAAGCAGCCAATCCTCTTAAATAACTTTCCGTAGTCTGCTGTTTTTTCACGCGTTCAGTAAGAGCCTTGTACTCGGAATTGGCTTTCTCTGTCAATAACAAATAATGGTTGGTACGATCACGTTGCATGCGTAAACGTTGGCGGACGATATACCAGGCAATTCCAATAATAAAAAAGGTAGCGGCTGCTATAGCTATTTCCCAGACAGTCCGGTTTTTCATTCTGTATTGGGCGAATTTTGTTCGCTCTTTAAAATAGTCCCGCTCGACCATACCGGCGGAGAATTGCATGTTTGAGCGCATTATTGAATCGTTCAAGTAGATATAGCGATGTACATTGTCCGTTGCTTTTTCAAAATTTTTAGCCTGCGCTTCGATATGGTATGCAGTGTATTGTAGTTCTGCCATGTCGCAAATATCAGTAGTGTGCGCCTTTGCAAGCTCCAGATAATACCGTGCACTGTCTATATGATTCTTCAAAAGACTTACATCTGTCAATGTGTGATATCCATATACCGTATCCTGTCGGGCGGAAAGTTCGATTCGCTGTAACAGGTCATTGGATATATGCCGTTTGGATATCACATATAGTGATGCAAGATTAGTAAGGCTGACTTCTATCAGATTACTGTTATTATGTTCATCGGCCAAGTCAAGAGCCGCCGAATACAGCCTTATTGCTTTTTCTATATCTTTTGAGTGAAAAGTAGCGGCTGCCATGTCAAGGGTTGCCTTTGTCTCCTCCTGGATATCACCCGATTGGCGGAAATTATTTCTGGCTTCGTGGAAATAATGATATGCCCGGCTGTAGTTCATTTGTTTATAATATACTTCACCGATCTGTCTGTATAAAAGCCCTTTGTAATAAGATTCATCGGTATCTGTCAGTTTCTCTTCTATTTTGAGAAAAAGACGTAATGCTCCAGGTTTATCACCTGTGCGTAATTTAATTCTTCCCCAATAATATAGAGTTTTACACTGGTGACGTAAATCTTTGGGGTAATGTTTATAATATTGCCAAGCCTGGCGGATCAATGAATCGTCAGTAACTTTCATTTGTTTTTTTTCCAAAGCTTCGGAATAGAGCAATGCATATCTGGCCTGTTCAGCCCGGTTGCCTTCTGGTTTGAGTTTTTGTAGTATTGCTAATGCACTATCCGGGTTGTTCTGCATTAGCTTTTCAGCCTCACTAAGGCGAGGGGTCTGTTCCCTGTTATAACAACCTGTAAAATAGAGAATAGCTGATAGTCCAATTATAATTTTATATTTCATATTGCGAATATTAGGAGTAACAAACACATTTCGATGCGGAAAGCTTTTATTAGAAGAAATATAATTATTATTACATTCTTTGTATCTCAACAGAAACCATAAATACTTTTTTTGCATGATTCCCTGCATGATAGTTCTCAATTCCTATATATACCATTTCCAAAAACAGACAATAACCAAAAAGTTATAAAATATGCAGGCTTGGGAGTTTAGTATTCTTCATCTTATTATCAACTTTAATTATGCGCTGCTTTATACCATAATGTATTTTCTTTCAGCACAGTCATAGGATTGTCACTCGGATCGGATGTTGTTATACCGGAAAATGTATTGATAGGAATAATACCTTTGGCCATAGTGTAGAAATTTTTTGTATGGGTTTTATATGGAACAAGATGATTTAGCTGCTCTCTAAATTGGTTTAATAATATAGGATCGTTACAGAGTGAGGTTATATAATCTGCAAAATCATAAAATATTACAGGAGTATAACCATCTAAACGTTGGATTGTTCCCCTCAGGGATTTGTCAAAAGAATATTTACTATTGATACTTTTTATGATGGCTGCCATATTCTCCAGTTCTGAACAGTCCGTTACTGCTAATGTCCCACAAGGCATTATTTCATAGGTTGAATAAAAATTGTAAAATTCTTCACATCCCGATTGATAATCGGGATTCCCCAGTAAATATTCCCCAATAGCGGCATAAGGCATTCCGTATGCCATCATCTCACTGGTAGAACCAATCAAATATTTTGTAACATCCTTTAATTCATAGGCAACCTCTATAGATGACATATAACAGTCATCAAATAGAATATATTCCATTTTCATGCCTGCATTAGCAATACCGGAGGCTAGAGATTTTATATCTGTTTGGTATTCGGCGGTCAGTCCTCCAAAATAACGTGTCAATGGAACACCCTGATATTCCCAATGCATTTTCATGTGAGGTGCGGAACGCACTTTCATCTCATAAACAGGAAGCCATCCCATACCGTGACATCCTATAATCATGGTATAAACAGAAGCCGGAGCAAATGCCTTTACATCATTTAAAATTGCTGTTATCCCATCGATTGTCGTAAAAGGCGGAGACTTATATTTTTTAAGTATTTCACGTTTACATCTCCCGTGAGAAGACACAATTTCAAACATCATGGCCTCCGTACTACCGGTAGAAATAAAAACAATTACTTTCTCATTGTTCAGCCCTATTTTCGTTATACATTTTTCCAGGTCAGATATGTTATTATAAAAATAGTTCGTCAAATTTGAGGACCATGGCAAATACATGAATAATGTTTTCCGGTTGGCTTCTATCTTTTGATTTTCCTCCTTCTCGCATGAAGAAAAAAGTAAAATTCCTCCCAATAAAAAGATAATGCTAACCTTTACGTAGATTTTTTTCGTTGTTTTCATCCTGCAAATTGTCCAATAACTCATTATTACTTTTTTATTATAGCCTTCCATTGTAAAATCTCTATTTTATCTTAAATGTGAATTGTAAATAACCATTTCCTGATATTCATAGAATCAAATCCTCTTATAATCTTACAATATTATGACTCATTATCTCACAATATATTGAATATTCTAATAAACAGCATGAATTTAATCGTTTATAACACGAGATGATTTTCTTTTCAATGCCCTATGGCAGTTCTCATTGGAGACACTGCCGAATGGCACTTGTTTCCGTTTCATTCTTGCAAAAAAAGATGAAACGGTTTAACAGGAACAACTGCCTGTTGAAACAATACCGGCACCAATGTCACAACAGGCAGTTTTATGGTTACTTATGGCAGTCCAAACCGATTTTCAAAGCCAAATCGCTCCGGCTTCCACATCCCCTGACTTATAAGTGTAAATTATAAACTCTTCAAGCGCTTCTTTCCATGTAAGATTGAAGGTTCCCATAATTGAATGTATGGCACGATTACTTTTTTCATCAAGCCCGTCTTCTTCCACCCCTTCGGGGTTCGTGTCTTCGTCTACCCCCACAGTCTCTTCACGGCTCCAGAACACCACTACCGGAATGTTTAGGTTGATATCCCATGTACCACGCTGGATCAATATTCCGGAAGGTTTATAGAACGGATCAAAAGTACCTGTTTCCGGATTGCCCTTGGATTTGTAGCCGTGATAAAGACGAATTTTCAGGTCGAATTCCTTACGGTCTTTCAAAAAACGGATAACTCCTTTCAAACCTATCGGGTTACTGTCTCCTGTTATTTCAGCTTCCTTGCTATGTTTGGTCTTGTCCCAGGGGGTAGTGTCCACATAAAGATAATCCACCAATTTCTGCGGTTCATTGTCATCGGCTTCCGGCTGACCGTCAAATGTGGGTTTTACATTTTCAGGCGTGAAGAAATGTTGATGAATATTATCCTGCCCGTTTTCTATAAACTGGCTGTTCATCAAATCTCCTTTGGCGTTATAGTAATAGATGAACATCAAATAAACGGGAGCCGGGGTGTATTTCCCATAAGTATAGTAGTCTCCATTTTTCTGCACGTAGAACTTGCTTTGACTGCCTTCGGCAAGCCTCCAACCCTTGCCGGCTTTCAGCTCATAAGTTATTTCCTGAATACGTTTCATGTGCTTGGCCGGAGATTCCGGATTCTGGTGAGGTCCACCGACTTTCTGTATTTCATTCCAGTCTGCATGCAGGTGACATTCCACAAGACGGATAGTCATTTTGGAAGGATCTTCATGCAATTTATTATCTGTCTCATTTTCAGGAATTACAGGATCTTTACTGCATGAATTGAACAACAACGAAAGAGCTGTTCCTATCAGGAACATCAATGCGATTTTACATACATTTGTTTTCATTTTTTATTTATTTGGTTAATAATAATTGTTATAAATCAAAAACTCCAGTTCACTACACAACGTACATCAGATCCCATGTCATGTGCATAGTAGCGTGAACGGTTAGTGTATTCTTTATATTCTTTGTTCAAGATATTGTCTGCCGCTATCATGAATTGTAGTTTGTATCCGTATTTTACAGGACACTCAAAGCTAGCAGCGAACCCCAAGAGGTGGTATGCCGGAGGGGTATAGGGAATAAGATCCGTATTCGAGTCAAACCGGGTCTGTTTTGCCACGAATCGATGTCTGATACTCAAACGTAATTTGGAATGCGATTTGGTTTCGTGAAGCCATGAGAGGTCATGGCTGAAACGGGAAGAGGGGATATAAGGAAGGTAATTTCCTGTCGTCTGTTCATTTGCCCGTATAAAAGAAGCAATCAGGTGATAATCCCATGAATTTATGGGCATGAAGTGAAAGTCAAAATCCATTCCGCGAAAGAAAGCCGGGGTCTGTTTGTATTGGAATACAGGGTATACCCCCGAAATAACAGTGATGGTTTCTTTCTTCGGTTCATCATAGATATAGCCGCTTATCCATTGCAGGTAACCGTCCATTCGGGCACTGAATACCTTATTGCTGTAACTGATGGAAGATATCCATTTATAGCTCCTTTCGGAGTGCATGGTAGAATCTCCTTTGACAAACATTCCGGATCCGAGTTCATTTCCGTTGCTATATAATTCATACACGTGAGGAGCTCTCCAGGCCAGCCCGAAATTAGTGGTGAGCTTCCATTGGTCAGAGAAATGATGATGACCTCCCAGACTGTATGATACGTTATTGAACTTTCTTGTTCCTCCATAGAGACTTCCTGTCCAGTCATAACCACTGGCACGGGTTTCCTGTCCGTCAAAACGAATACCTGCTTCAATTCCTCCTTTACTGTAATTATACTTCCCGATACCATATATTCCCATCTGTGTCTCCGTATAG
>ONZY01001236.1_pt1 | contig 19677 bp, 17 predicted proteins | sample 1671451 | NCBI WGS metagenome assembly ONZY01 (sample SAMN06348158, study PRJEB24527) | human gut metagenome | biome: human gut; feature: ankylosing spondylitis patient; material: feces | host: Homo sapiens | place: China | collected 2015-10 | reverse complement strand
TTGATTTTACAATTTTCTTACCTTAATTTATACAAATGTTACTGTATAAACTTCTGTTGTTATTGCATACTTTTATGCATTTTTATTATTAAATTATGTATATTTTTTCACTTGCATTTCCTGTCCACATAGTATATATTAGGTTTCAGAAGAAATCGTTTCGTGGCAGACTCATTGTCATGCATGAAAGAACGGTTTACATGATAAAAAGAATATACGACAGAAAGGATTCACTCTCATGAAAGAAAAAGTTATTTTAGCGTACTCCGGTGGTCTTGATACCACAGCCATTATCCCATGGTTAAAAGAAACTTATGGTTATGAAGTTATCTGCTGCTGCGTAAACTGCGGTCAGGGAAACGAACTGGACGGACTGGATGAAAGAGCAAAGCTTTCCGGAGCTTCTAAATTATATATTGAAGATTTAACAGATGAATTCTGTGACGATTACATCGTACCTTGTGTACAGGCTCACGCCGTATATGAAAATAAGTATCTTTTAGGTACTTCCATGGCAAGACCTGTTATCGCAAAAAGACTGGTTGAAATTGCAAGAAAAGAAGGCGCTACAGCAATCTGCCACGGTGCTACCGGTAAAGGTAATGACCAGATTCGTTTTGAACTGGCAATCAAGGCTTTAGCTCCGGACATCAACATCATTGCTCCTTGGAGAAATGAAAAGTGGACACTGGATTCAAGAGAAGCAGAAATCGAATACTGCAAACAGCACGGTATCCATCTTCCATTCTCAGCAGATACCAGCTACAGCCGTGACCGTAACTTATGGCACATCAGCCATGAAGGTCTTGAACTGGAAGACCCTGCAAATGAACCGAACTACAAGCATCTGCTCGTTTTAGGAAACTCTCCGGAAGAAGCTCCTGAAGAAGGTGAATATGTAACCATGACATTTGAACACGGTGTACCAAAGTCTGTAAATGGCAAGGAAATGAAGGTTTCTGATATTATCCGCGAATTAAACAGATTAGGCGGCAAGCATGGTATCGGTATCGTTGATATCGTTGAAAACCGCGTTGTCGGCATGAAGTCCCGTGGTGTTTATGAAACTCCTGGCGGAACAATTCTTTACGAAGCACATCAGCAGTTAGAGGAACTGATTCTTGACCGTGATACAACAACTGTCAAGATGAATATGGCAAATAAATTTGCCCAGATTATTTACGAAGGAAAGTGGTTCACACCGCTCCGTGAAGCTGTTCAGGCATTTATTGAAAAGACACAGGAAAATGTAACCGGTGAAGTTAAGTTTAAGCTGTACAAAGGCAACATCATCAAAGCCGGTACAACTTCTCCATATTCACTCTACAACGAATCTATCGCTTCCTTTAAGACCGGTGACCTTTATGACCACCATGATGCAGACGGTTTCATTAATCTGTTTGGTCTTTCATTAAAGGTTCGTGCAATGAAGGAACAGGAATTAAGCAAGAAGAATAATAAGTAGTTTATAGATTACATATTTATAATTTACAGTATTAAAAAAAGAAACAGCCGGGTTGAAATTCTAAACCGGGCTGTTTCTTTTTTACCTTTTGGCATTTGAACCTGCTATTCTTTTTTATCTTTTAACTGCTCAACCTGCTCTAATGCCTGATTTAACAGCTTTTTCATTTCCGCCAGTTCATTTTGCTGGTTATCAATCGTTTTCTGTTTCTCGTCAAACTGGCTTTGTTTTGATTCTATACATTTTTGTATGATTACATGCCCCGGAAGCGCTGATACCGCTGTTGTGCCAGTTCTTCACCGCTCATCTGCTGATATTTTATCAGAAATCCTGCGATTTTGCGCTTCATATATAAAGTAACACGATTCATATTGTCGCTGCTTACGATTGGAAATTCCGGGAGAATCTGTTCGATAATGCCCAGTTCCTTTAAATCCTGTGCCGTCAGTTTCATTACCTGCGCCGCTTTTTCTGCTTTGGATGCGTCCTTCCACAAAATTGATGCAAAGCCCTCCGGTGAGAGAATTGAATACACCGAATTTTCCAGCATCCAGACTTCATTTCCCGCCGCAAGCGCCAGCGCACCGCCGCTTCCACCTTCTCCAATGACAATCGAAAGCACAGGCACTTTTAAATCTGCCATTTCAAACAGATTTTTTGCAATCGCTTCACCCTGTCCGCGTTCTTCCGCACCGATACCACAGTATGCGCCCGGTGTATCCACAAGGCACAATACCGGACGGTGAAACTTTTCTGCCTGTTTCATCAGACGCAGTGCTTTACGGTATCCTTCCGGATACGGCATTCCGAAATTACGCACAATATTCTCTTTTGTCGTTGCACCTTTCTGCTGTCCAATCACCGTCACCGGCTGTTTTCCAAAAAACGCGATACCACCTACAACCGCGCCGTCATCACGGTACGCCCTGTCACCATGCAGTTCATAAAAATCTTTGGTGAGATAGCCGATATAGTCAAGCGCCGACGGACGTTTACCGCTTCTTGCAATCTGCACCTTTTCCCATGCCGACAACTGCTTCTTTTCATTTTTTACCGCCAACAGTGCTTCTTCTTTTTTAATATCAATTTTTTTTGCATATATGTCATCTAAATACTGCTGATAGCGGCTCATTGTTTCTACCTGTGGCTTTTTATGCAGCCGCAGCAGTGTCGATAAGGTCTGCTTTAAAAATCTGCGTTCCACGATATTATCAATCAATCCATGTTCCAGTAAAAATTCCGCCCGCTGAAATCCTTCCGGCAGTTCTTCCCCTATGGTCTGTCTGATAACACGCGGTCCTGCAAATCCGACCAGCGCCTGCGGTTCTGCAAGAATAATATCACCCAGCATGGCAAAGCTTGCCGTCACGCCGCCGGTTGTCGGATTGGTAAGCACGGTAATATAAAGTCCGCCTGCCGCATCAAATTTTTTCAGCGCCGCCGCCGTCTTTTCCATTTGCATGAGTGATACAATGCCCTCCTGCATTCTCGCGCCCCCGGAACAGGTAAATATTATCAGCGGAAGCTTTTCTACCGTTGCCCGCTCAATCGCCCTTGTCAGCTTCTCACCCACGGCATATCCCATGCTTCCCATAAGAAATCGTGTATCGCACACTCCGACTGCCGCTTCCATGCCGTCTATTTTTCCTTTTCCGGTAATCACTGCTTCATTTAAACCGGTGTTTCTCTGTAAATCCCCAAGTTTTTCTTCATATCCTTTAAAATGACAGGGATTGCCGCCGGTAAATTCTTCGTCCCATTCTTCAAATGTCTGTGCATCAAACACAATTTTTATCCGCTCATACGCGCCTATTTTCATATAATGTCCGCATTTCGGGCAGACATAAGCATTCTGCGTAAAATCTTCCGTCAGAATCATTTCATGACAGCTTTCGCATTTTGTATACAATCCGTCCGGGACATTCGGCGCTTCCGCCTGATTCTGATGCCGCACCGGCTGATTTTCCTTTTTAAATAATCCTTTTAAATGCACACTCTATCCCTGCCTTTTATTTTAAAATTAATTCCGTTTTAAGCGGTTTCTTCAAAATTTTTCTCAATAAAATCTGTATGAACCGCACCGCTTTCAAATTCCTTATTTTTTAAAATCTCATACTGAAAGTCCAGATTGGTCATTACACCTTCAATAATAACTTCCCCTAAAGTACTTCTCATCTTTTTCAATGCTGATTCACGGTCTTTATCATATACCATTACTTTCATAATCATCGAATCATAATACGGTGGTATTATATAGCCCGGATAAACTGCCGTATCAATCCGCACACCATTTCCGCCGGGAATATGCAGTTCCTGAATCGTACCCGGACACGGCGCAAAATTTTTTCCCGGATTTTCGGCATTAATCCGTACTTCCATTGCATGACCTGTCAGATGAATATCACTCTGGCGCAGTCCGAGTTTCTCTCCCGCAGCAATGCGAATCTGCTCTTTTACCAGATCAATGCCTGTGACAAGCTCTGTTACCCCGTGTTCTACCTGAATCCGCGTGTTGATTTCCATAAAATAAAACTGTCTGTGGCTGTCTAAAAGAAATTCCACCGTCCCGGCATTGCGGTATCCGACCGCTTTTGCCGCCCGAACCGCCATTGCTCCCATTTGTTCCCGCAAATCCTCGTCCAGCGCGATACACGGTGATTCCTCAATCATTTTCTGATGTCTGCGCTGTACCGAACAGTCGCGTTCACCCAAATGAATCGTATTGCCCTCATTATCCGCCAGTATCTGAAACTCGATATGTTTTGGATGTTCAATATATTTTTCAATATACATGGAATTGTCGCCAAAACCATTTTCGGCTTCACGCTGTGCATTTTGAAAATTTTTCTCAAAATCTGTACTGTTTCGCACCACACGCATGCCTTTTCCACCACCGCCAAGTGCCGCTTTTATCATGACCGGATAACCGATTTCATCTGCAAATTTCCTGCCTGCTTCCGCCGTAAAAATGGGTTCTTTCGTACCCGGAATGACCGGAACACCCGCCCGCACCATTGCATTTCTGGCTTCCGATTTATTTCCGGTTTCTTCGATTGTCCTTGCAGACGGACCGATAAATGCAATGTTACATTTTTCACAAAGTGCAGCGAATTTGCTGTTTTCAGATAAAAACCCAAAACCCGGATGAATAGCATCAGCTCCCGATGCAATCGTTGCGCTTAAAATGCGTTCCATATTCAGATAACTGTCCTTTGCTTCTGCCTTTCCGATACAAATGCTTTCATCGGCAAGCTGGGTATGCAGTGCGTCGGCATCCGCCTGTGAATACACGGCAACCGTTTTGATGCCCATTTCACGGCATGCCCGGATAATGCGCACCGCAATCTCCCCTCTGTTTGCAATCAATAACTTCTGAAACATTTCTTCTTTCCTTTCCGCAGACATTTTTACATGTTTAGCCAATCATAAAGGTCAATTCCGCGGTAAGTGCAGTTTCTCCATCTACGCTTGCCGTCACTTTTCCGATTCCGACAGGACCTTTGCTTTTAATAATTTCACATTCCATTTTCAGCTTGTCGCCCGGCACAACCTTTCTTTTAAAACGTGCGTTATTTACTGCGCCAAAGTATGCTGTCTTTCCTTTATTCTTTTCCAGTGACAGAATTGCCACCGCTCCGACCTGTGCGCAGGCTTCTATCTGTAAGACACCGGGCATCACCGGTTCTCCCGGAAAATGTCCCGCAAAATACGGTTCATCGTATGTCACACACTTATATCCGACTGCCCGCTGTCCCGGCTCGCACTCCGTCACCGTATCCACCAGCAGAAACGGATGTCTGTGTGGAATAATCTCCATAATTTCCTTTGTTGTAAGCATATTTTTCTCCATTCCACAGATGATTTCTCATCTACTATTCGGGTTGTTTGCTTTCACCCGGAAGCAAACAACCCTGTGAAAATGCTTTGATTTATGGCATTTTCACATTCCACAGATGATTTCTCAAGGCATCTTTGTGATGTCTGCATCACAAAGTGCCGTGTGAAAATGCTTTGATTTATGGCATTTTCACACTCCTACAATAAACAGCGGCTGTCCAAACTCGACCATTTCACCGTTTTCAACCAGCACTTCTTTGACAATTCCGTCACACTCACTTTCAATTTCATTCATCAGCTTCATTGCTTCGATAACACCGAGTGTCTGTCCTTTTTTTACGGTATCGCCCACTGTAACAAATGGTTCGTCTTCCGGGGACGGCGCACTGTAGAAAATGCCGACCAGCGGCGAAGCAACAACTGTACCCTCTGCCTGCTTTTCATTTTTTTGCGTATCGGTCTGATATTCACCGCCCGCCGCCGTAAAGCTGTATCCGTCCATGGCTGCCGGATTTCCTGTCGTCATGCTCTGCGTTCTTTCCTCGGAAACACCGGACCGGTTTCCTGCCTGTGATGCCTGCATACAGCCGGACTGTATACCCGGCTCGCCTGTCTGCTGTACCGAATTGAATTCTTTTACGCGTTCTGCGGTAAGCGTAAGCTTCGTTTCTCCTTCTTCCAGTGAAAAACCTGTCAGCGCGCTTTTCGACACGGCATCTATCAGTTTTAAAATCTGCTCTAATTCCATAACTGCCTCATTTCTTTTATGAAAACTTTTTCACAAGAAGCGTTGCATTGTGTCCGCCAAATCCAAGGGAATTGGACAGCACCGTCTTCACCTCTGTTTCAATGCCTTTTCCTTTAATATACTGCAAATCCATTTCGTCTTCTGTTTCCGTAAGCCCCACATTCGGATGCAGATACCCATCTGTTACCGACTTGATACAGGCAATCAGCTCTACCGCACCTGCCGCACCCAGAAGGTGTCCGACCATGGATTTGGTGGAGCTGACCGGTACATTTTCTGCCGCTTCGCCAAATGCCAGCTTAATTGCCCTCGTTTCAAACAAATCGTTGTGATGTGTACCGGTTCCGTGTGCATTGATATAATCCACTTCCTGCGGTAATACGCCTGCTTCCTGCATGGCATTTGTCATGGCACGTGCCGCGCCGCTTCCGTCTTCCGCCGGAGAGGTGATATGATACGCATCGCTTGAACAGCCGTATCCGGCAATTTCCGCATAGATATGCGCGCCGCGCTTCTTGGCATGTTCTAAGGATTCCAGTACCAGAACACCCGCACCTTCTCCCATAACAAATCCGTTTCTGTTCTTATCAAACGGCAAGGATGCCCTAAGCGGGTCTGTGCTTGTAGAAAGCGCCGTAAGTGCCGTAAATCCGCCGATGCCAATCGGTGTAATACTGCTTTCCGTACCACCGCAGACCATAACATCTGCATCACCGCACTGGATAGAGCGGTATGCCTCCCCGATAGAATTTGTTCCTGTCGCACAGGCTGTTACCACATTGATGTTTTTTCCTTTTAATCCGTATGCAATGGATACATTTCCTGCCGCCATATTGGTAATCATAAGCGGAACTAACAGTGGATTAATCCTTCCCGGTCCACGCTCCAGCAGCTTTTTATGCTCACGCTCCATGGCATCTAAGCTGCCGATTCCGGAACCGATAGACGTTCCGACGCGGTATGCGTCTTCTTTTTCCATATCCAGTCCGGCATCTTTAATTGCCTGTCCTGCCGCCGCTACCGCATACTGACTGAACAATTCCATACGTTTTGCCTGTTTAAAATCCATATATGCCTGTGCATCAAAGCCTTTTACTTCTGCTGCAAGCTTTACCTTAAAATCCGTTGTATCAAATTTTGTAATTGCACCGATACCGACTTTTTGTGCTTTTACGTTTTCCCAGAATTCCTCTACGGTCAAACCAATCGGTGTAATTGCACCCATTCCTGTCACAACTACTCTGCTTTTCTGCATTTCTTCCTCCAATCTGCTCATCTGCCCCTCAAAACTGCTTTGCTTTCGTTTAGAAATAATATCACCTATACCATGCCGCCGTTGACTGACAGCACCTGTCCGGTAATATACGATGCCTTATCCGAAGCCAGAAATACCGCTGCCTGTGCTATATCCTGCGCCGTTCCCATGCGTTTTAAAGGAATTGATGACTGTACGCTTTCCTTTACACTGTCAGAAAGCACAGCTGTCATATCTGTGTCAATATACCCCGGTGCAATCGCATTAACTGTAATCTGTCTGGATGCCAGTTCTTTTGCCGCAGATTTTGTAAGCCCGATAACACCGGCTTTGGATGCCGCGTAATTTGCCTGTCCTGCATTTCCTGTCAGACCGACAACCGATGCCAGATTGATAATCCTGCCGCTTCTTTGCTTTATCATATATTTTGCCGCATGGCGGATACAGTGAAATGTTCCTCCAAGATTGACTGCAAGCACCTGTTCAAAATCCTGTTCTGACATTCTAAGAAGCAGTCCATCCTTTGTTATTCCTGCATTATTTACTAAAATGTCGATTTTTTTATATTTTTGTACGACATATTTTATCATTTCCTCGACAGCCGCAAAGTCTGACACATCACACTGATATTTTTCCGCACTGCCGCCATTTTTTAAAATACTATCTACCGTATCCTGTGCCGCCTGCGCATTTCCTGCATAATTTACAATCACAGTTGCACCTTCTTTGGCAAGGCTTTTCGCAATCGCACTACCGATTCCCCTGCCTGCGCCTGTTACCAGCGCAATTTGTCCGTTCATTTCCTGCATGATGCCCTCCTGACTATTCTGTGATAAGCTGTGATAAATCTTCTTCCTTTTCAATATTGATACAGGTGATTCCTTCACACTGCATTTCCTTTGCCGTCTTTTTTACAAATCCGGTCAGTGTCCTTCCCGGTCCGATTTCTATAAATGTGTCAAAGCCATCTGTAATCAGCTTTTGTAACGTCTGTTCAAAGCGTACCGGTGAATAAACCTGCTTTCTTAACAGTTCCGGAATTTCTTTGCTGTCTGTTACATATTCCGCTGTCAGATTGGCAATATACGGAATCTGAATTTTGTTAAATGTAATCTTTTCGAGTTCTTTTTGAAGCTGTTCTCCCGCGCCGTAAAGCAACGGGGAATGAAACGGTCCGCTGACCCTTAACGGCACCACTCTTTTTGCGCCTGCCTGCTTTAAAACTTCTGCCGCCCGTTCCACTTCGCCTTTTTCGCCGGAAATGACAATCTGCCCCGGACAATTATAATTGGCAATGCCGATTTTTGCAGTGTCCAGTGATGTTTTTAATACTTCTTCCGTCTGTTTGGCACTAAGTCCCAACACTGCCGCCATACTGCCCTGACCTTCCGGTACTGCCTGTTCCATATAAATGCCGCGTCTGCGGATTACGTAACTGCCATCCTTAAAAGACAAAGCTCCTGCTGCCGTCAATGCCGCATATTCTCCCAGCGAAAGTCCTGCCGCCGCTTCGTACGGAATCCCTTTTTCCTGTAAAACGTTCAGTATCGCACATTCTGTTGTATACATGGCAATCTGCGTGTATTCGGTCTGATTTAAAGCTTCATTTTCTTCAAAACAAAGTGACGCAACATCAATGCCTGTCACTTCCTGTGCCGTTTTAAAATATTGTCTGACGGCATCATATTTTTCATAAAAAGAACGTCCCATTCCGACATTCTGTGCGCCCTGTCCCGGAAATAGAAATGCTGTTTTACGCATGTTCTGCCTCATTTCCGCACGAATCTTCCGCAAAGATACTGCATTTTTTTATCGTTTCTTTTGCTTCCTGCACAATTTCCTGAATAATTTCTGCACAGGTCTGTTCTTTTTTTATCATGCCTGCAATCTGACCAGCCATGACCGTTCCCATGGCAACATCACCGTCTACAACAGCTTTGCGCAGTGCACCCAGTGTCAGGTGTTCCAATTCTTCAAAGGATACATTGTTTTTTTCCATTTCAAGATACTGGCGTGTCATTGTATTTCTAAGGGAACGCACCGGATGTCCCGTGCTTCTTCCCGTAACGACGGAATCAATATCCTTTGCGCCAATCACACGGTCTTTGTACGCCTGACTGACGGTGGATTCCTTTGCAACGATAAAACGCGTTCCTAGCTGTACCGCTTCCGCACCCAGCATCAATGCCGCTGCCATGCCTCTGCCGTCACCAATGCCGCCTGCACCGATAACCGGAACCGATACCGCATCGACAACCTGTGGGAGCAGGGACATTGTTGTCTGCTCACCGATATGACCGCCGGACTCCATGCCCTCTGCAACAATCGCATCTGCGCCCGCACGTTCCATCATTCTTGCCATTGCAACGGAAGCAACCACAGGAATCACACGAATCCCTGCCTCCTTCCACTGTTTCATGTATTTTGCAGGATTACCAGCCCCTGTCGTTACGGCTTTTACACCTTCTTCGACTACAACCTGTGCCACTTCGTCTACATGCTCACTTAACAGCATAACATTCACGCCGATTGGCTTATCTGTAATCTCTTTTGCCCTGCGGATTTCACTCCGTACCCATTCTGCCGGTGCATTTGCCGCCCCGATAAATCCGATGCCGCCCGCTTTTGAAACATTTGCCGCAAGCGCCGCATTTGCGACCCATGCCATACCACCCTGAATGACCGGGTATTCAATTTCAAGCAGTTTTGTAATTCTTGTCTGCATATTTTCTCATCTCCGAACATCTTTATAAACGTTATCTGCCTTTTTACCTCACTGCTTTTTAAGCTTCTACACCGTGATTTTTTAAATAATCACAGACATCCTGTACCGTTAATAACTTCTCAAGTTCTTCTGACGGAATTTCTACGGAATATTCGTCTTCCAGTGCCATTACCAGTTCAAATAAATCCAGTGAATCTGCATTTAAGTCTTCCTTGAAGCGTGATTCCGGCTTTACATCCTCTGCGTTTACATTTAACTGTCCTGCGATAATTTCTTTCATTTTTTCTAACATCTTTTTAATCTCCATTCTACTACAATATATTTTTGATATTCTCTTGTAATCTACGCATATTCTGCCTGTCATTTGTGCCATTCCAGCAATGCACTGCCCCAGCTTAATCCGCCGCCAAAGCCGGACAGAATCAGCACATCGCCCGGTATCAGGCGGTTTTGTCTGTTTAATTCGTCTAAAAGAACCGGTATGCTTGCCGCTGAAGTATTTCCGTGGGTTTCCAGATTCATCGGAAATTTTTCAACCGGTACATCCAGCCGCTTTGCAATACTTTCAATCATTCTTGCATTTGCCTGATGTAAAATAAAATATTTTACCTGTTCCTTTGCCGTTTCCGATTCTTCTAGCACTTCTTTAACAGACTCCGGTACTTTCCGAACTGCAAAAGAGAAAATTTCCCGTCCGTTCATATGCACCGCATTTTCTTTTCCCAGTGTCAAAGCCTGTGCACTGCCGCTGTCGCTGTGCAGTCTGAAAATGCTTTTTCCGCTGCTGTCTTCACCTAAAACAACCGCACCTGCGCCGTCACCAAACAGCACACAGACACTTCTGTCTTTCCAGTCCACCACCTGCGACATCACTTCCGCACCGATAACCAGTACCTTTTTGTACATGCCCGCTTTAATATAGGCATCTGCCACACTCATTGCATACAAAAATCCTGTACAGGCGGCGCTTAAATCAAAACATGCCGCGTGCTCTGCCCCAATCTCCTGTTGGACAAGATTTGCCGTACTCGGAAATATGTAATCAGGCGTTGAAGTCGCAACGATAATGGCTTCTATCTGCTCTGCCGCTATCCCGGCATCTGCTATCGCCTTTTTCGCGGCTTGTGCCGCAAGCGCTGATGCCGTCTGACCTTCCTGTGCGATATGACGGCTTCGGATTCCGGTTCTGGTGCGAATCCACTCATCACTGGTATCCAAAAATGTTGAAAGTTCTGCATTGTCAAGCACCCTTGACGGAACAGCACTTCCCGTTCCTATTATTTTCGTATTCATATCTGCCTCTGTGCCGCGTTTTCTTTTTCCCGGAAAATGTCCCGCAGCTTTGACATTTTCCTTCTTTAAAATTCTGTTTCGTTTCTTCAGATTTTCGTTTTGAATATCTTACTTTTTGATAATCAAAATATTAATCCAAAAATTTAAGAGTCAAACGAAATCCGTAAAAGCTTTTTGTTTGACTCTCAAACTAGTTGTTACTATACAGGAAAACTTTTCCTTTGTCAATAGTATTTTGATATTCAAATTATTTTTTAGAAATTAAAATCAATTTTAATTCCCTTTAAGTCTTCTGCCAGCAGATTATTATCCTCAAGAATATTGCGGATATTCTGTTGTGCAGCTTCGACATTGTTTGTTGTCTTGCGCTGGAGGGATAAATCCTGCTGGGCACTGTCTGCCTCCGCCTGACCCTTAATGAGTTCTTCCTGCTCTTTCCTCTCCTGCTTTGCCTCATCAATGCGCTCCTGCTGTTCGTCACGCTTCTCTTTCTGCTCCTCGGCTTTCTTCTGCGCTTCTTCCTGCTCTTTGTCGATATGCTCTTTTCCGTCCTGAATGAGCAGCCCCATGATTTCTTTGTTGGAAGCTTCCAAAATATCATCTGCTGCACCGCCTGCTTTTAACATATCCTGTGACTTTGCCTGATCGGTCTTTGCCTTTGCGATTGTATCTGTCAGCTCAATCAGCTTATCCTTCGCATTGGAAGCAGTTACTTTCATTGAACCGGCAATCTGGTTTAACCGGAGTGCCTTTTCCTGATATTCTGTACGCGGAAGATTCTGCAATTCCTTTAACCGGTCAACATCTTCCTTTGTAAAGCTTTCATCATGTGAGCCGTTCTTATAATTCTGGAATTTTTCGAGTAATTCCAAATCCTTCTGCTCCTGTGAATCATCAGCTACACCGTATTGCTCCTGAAGCTCCTTTTTGCTCTTTTCAAAGGTTTTCTCATGCTCTTTGGCTTCCTGCATCTGCTCTACATAGTCTGCTTTCTGCTGTTCCATATCTTTTATGCTCTGGGAAGCCAATTCATCCCTGCCCCACGCATCTGTAATCAGTTTCATTGCCTGACGTCTTGCGGTCTGCTTTTTCTGCTCAATCTGATTTCCCTGTCCGAGCATTAAATCGCCAGCAAATACAGTGCTTCTCGTCTTGGTATCCTGTGTTTTGTTTCGTCCCGCTGTTGTACCGCTCATCTGGATTCCGGTATTGTCCTGATTCATCTTAATCGTTATAGACATTTTTCAACTCCTTTTACTTTCCCCTTAGCTTTTGTTTAAATGTTAAATACTGATATCGACACTCACACCTGCGAAAGCCGCTGTTTTTCCTGCCATCTTTACCGTGCCTGTATGACCGCTGTTACCGCTGTCTGCAATCCCCGTGACTGTTCCGGCTTTTGTTTTTTCTTCCTGTGCTTCTGTATCCGACCCGTCTGCCGCGTTCTGCTTTGGTGCTTCAAGTACGGTTCCGTTTGCCGCGATTGCCTGACGGATTGTTTCTAACGGGTCTTCATCGTCTGTCGTTACCTCTCCCTTTGTCCTGCTGTTATCCTCTGAGGATATGGTATCGGTGCTGTTATCGGTCTTTTTGGACTTTGTATCTTCATCTTCATCCGGCAGAATTGCATACTGGGCTGATTCCACAAATTCCTGATGTTCTTCCTGTATGCCCATTACTTCCCGCAGCAGCTTTTTTAACATTGCACATTTCTGGTCTTTTGGAATATAAGGACTGGAGGCAATGCTTTTGCAAGAAGACAAAAACTCGCCCATTTTGGCTGTCTTAACACGCTCCACTTCTTCCTTTGAGCGGCAGTTTCTAAGCTGCCTTTTATAGTTTTCGCGCTCTCTTTGTTCTTCCTCGTAATCCTTTAAAGCCTGCGGATTATGCTTTTTTAAATATTCGATTTCCTCAGCGTTTAATCTGCTGCCCGAAGCCAGCTTAATGTCGATTGCCGCCGGTTTCTGACCTTCACGGATATCGTCTGCCTGCGACTGATACATCTGCAATTCACGCTGTTCAGAGGTCAGCTCGCTTGTCTTTCCGGCATTGATATCATTTTTCTTTTTCTGCCACTGGTTCTGCATTGCCGACAGCGCCACCATGCTTTGAATTGTCCCTGTTCCCATATGCCGCTCCTAACCGCAGAAGTCGATGTTCTGTCCAACCTTCTTTTCGGCTTCCGTAAGAACCGTATCGCTTTTTGCCAGCTGCATATAATCCTGTATCTTTTGCAGCAATTCTTCTACGGAAGATGCCGTAATCGTCACTGTACCGCTGTCTGTATCCGTCTTATCTGACACATCTGTTTTTTCCGTCTTTTCGCTTCTTGCTTCTTCAAGCTTTTCTTTCTGGTGCTTTTTCTCGGCTTTCTTTTCGGCAGCTTTTTTCTCTGCCTTTTTTTCTGCTGCTTTCTTTTCTATGCGTTCCCGCTGTGCCGCAGAGGATTCTTCCAATACCGCAAAATAAGTTGCCGTTCCGCCGTCATTGACCTGCATGCCGAATCCCTTGACGTTGGCACCGCTGGATTGCAGACTGCTCTTTAACTGGGAAATACCGCTTGCTGCATTGGCAATAATAGCTTCATACTGCTTGCGGTAATTCTCGTCTTCTGCCATCCGCTCCACTTTGTCCTCGTCAATTAAAACAACCATTTTACTGGCATTGGCATAACTGGAAGCCTGCGCCTTTGCCTGCTCTTTCTTGTCTTCACTGACAAGTATAAAATCCATGTTGGAATATTTTTTCTTTAATGACTCATAATAATCCGCCGCTTTTTTACTAAGCTTCGGACTGCCTATGGTTTTTCCTGAAACACTGCCGCTCTTTTCATTTTGTGTCTGCTCTGTCTTCTTTTTTGCTTCCACTGCGGCAGCACTTGTAGATGCTGCGTTTTCTACTACGCCGGTATAACTTGATATCATATTCATTTCCTCCCTGACTACTGCTAAATACACCGGTCAAAATCCGTTTCGACCGTTTTTCCCTTTGTTTAATAGATATATCGGAAGAAATTGTAAATGATTTAATTTTTTAGTTCTCTTTTCTGTCTTCTGTCACGACTGCTCCTTCTTCCCTTTATCCCATTTTTACATCTGCCCTATCTGACTTTTTAACTTAGCAATAACTTTAATCAAATAAATATGTGATCTCATTACCATATTTATTAATGACTGCCTTTTTTTCTGCATCTGAAAATGCAGAGAGTATATTCACCCCCAGCTCCTGATGCAAAAGGGAAAAGAAATTTATAAACCGTTCTGAAGCCGTACTGCTTTCTGTTTCATTGAAAGAATCGTGTGCATTTGAAAAAACAGCCTGTAAACTGTTCCAGTAATCCGGCTGTACCTCCCGCAGCCTGCATATCAAAAGGTATAAGAAACCGTCTGAACTGTAAATACCGTTTTTTAAGGTATTACCGGCCGAATATTTTAAATATGCATCTGCTCCTTTTTCACTGCTGTCCTGAAAGGATAATCCGTTGTTCTCCATTACATAAAGCATTTTTAAATTTGCAAAAAGCTCAGAATCAAAATTCCATGTATTCCCAATCTGTGAACCTTCAATCCCGTCAAATGTATGGCTCATTTCATGGATATATTTCCATATACATACACTTTTATCTGTGGACAAATCTTTTGTAAGATTGCTGCTGTTCATAAAAATCGGATTGCCTGCCAGACCATAATAGTCTATTTGTTCTGTAAAATCAAAAATTGTCTTTCCGTCATACGGCTGCCGCTCACCGGTTAATTGATACAGCTGCTGTCTGTAAAGCTGTAAGTCCTCTGACCACACAGAAAGTTTGTCTGTTTCTTCTTTGGAAAAATCATCTGCTTTTATAATAAATTCAACCGTTTTATCCGGGCTTGTCACAAGCTTATATTCTTTTGACTTACTGACCGGGATGACTTTTATGGAAGAATATCCGATAAAACCGCTGACATTTTCTTTATACTGCGTTGTGACCGAAAAATGAAGCTGCCGGTTCTGCGGATACACGACCCTTTTCATTACCGAATCGTCTGCGTTATATTTTACCGCCGTCTGCGCTGTATTCATTGCCACATTCTCATCTTTAATTTCCCTGTATTCCGGCAGCTGTGAATCACGGACTGTCAATTCTATGATATAGGGTTCATCTGTAGGCACCTCTGCGGTAAACGCTGTATCTATGACCGCCGTATCTGAAAATGAAACACTACATTTTTTCTTATCCTGTTCAACCGTATACGTATCCACAGAATGATTTCTGCTGTCTGCTGCTAAAACACCGGTTATTTTACATTCATTCGATGTACCATGAAAAAAGACCGGTAAAGCCATACATAAAACCGCAATTACTGCAATACCGCATACAATGAGTTTTGACCGCTTATTCATTTTCGCCCGCCTTTTTCATAAATACCAGCATCATAATTCCAAAAAAAGCAAAGAAAACAGCACCCGCTTTTGCAGTTTGTATTTTAAATTCATCTCTGACTTGGTTGGGATTTGAAGAAGAATAATAGATGGTTTTATGGCTTCCGATTTTAGGTTGAAATAAGATGTACGTTCTATATTGACATGTGTATTCCTGCTGATTGACCTGATATTGATACACTTTATTCCTGATTATGCTTACCTGAGTATTGCTTTCTGTTCCCCAGTCTATACTCCTGTCAATTGATACCAGTGTTCCATCTGCCTTGGAATAATCTGCTGTGGCACGAATTTCCGATACGCAGTCTGCGATACAGATTGCAACCGCCAGCACGCAGATTGAAAATATTATTTTAAGTGTTTTTTTATCTACCGATACTGTCATGCATACTCCCTCCAATTATATTTTAAAAAACAATCAGGAAAAATGAGCCGTTACAGCCCATTTTTCCTGCAAGTAACTACGAACTAGTTTGAATAGCTCATTGCATTAACCGGTGTTAATGCATCCGTTGCCGGATCATAGTCAAATACATGCCACCATGTACCGCCTTCATTTGGTACATTAAATGTAAAGTAGCATACATTTCCTGCATACACCTGAACCTTTGCGCCGGATGCAGCCATTGCCGTACTGCTTGATGAATATCCGTTGGTAAAATCATGAACATAATAACTATATTTCATGTTATCATTTAATTCATAAATCGTTGTTGTTTCCGGACCGTAGCTTGTTGTATCATCAACATCCAGTTTTGCAATTGCTGTTGAACCTTCATAGTAATTCTTTGCCCAGTAACAGGTATGGAATACATCAGAATTTGTCAGCTTATCTTTTCCGTATAAGTGTGAATCCAGATCCCATGGGTATTCGCCCCATGTTAATACAATTCTTAAATTGTCGGTATCAATTGAACTGTTCTCCGGTGACAATGTCACATTATATGTCTTTGTTTCATCTAAAACGACCGCAATATTAATGTGGTTTGTGATGTAGTTTTCCTTGATAATCTCTAATGTATAGTTACCAGGGTTTAAAGACAGTTCGTAAGTTGAAGCATCAAATGTACCTGTTTCAAGAACTGCTCCGGTTGTATTGTTCCAGTCTTTGCGGATATTGTATGTCATATCCTGAATCGGTAAACCGGTAAGCGCATCTTTTAATTCACCGGTAACTGTTCCGACACCGTCTTCACCGTTTCTGCTAATCATTAACAGGGTTTCATTGTATGCCGTTGCATTTTCAGTGATTTCTACCTGCATATCATACTTCTTATAACCTGTTGCAGCGATTTCAATACTGTATGTTCCTGCTGTTAAATTATCAACTGAATAATTACCTGTTTCATCTGTATAAATGGTTCTGACTAAGTTCTCACCAAGTGTTTCACCGCTGTATATACGGATTCTGGCACCTGCTATCGGTTCATTTCCGTCGGCTGATGCGATAAGACCTTTCAGTTCTCCTGTTCCAAATGTACATTCCGGTACAACGCGGCCGTTTTCCACATGGTATTTTGCTTTAAACGGATTATTTGAATCATTGTCTAAGTGTTGGAATTCTAATGTGTAATGGCATACATCTTTTAAGAATTTACCAACAACTGTTTCCTGATCAATTCCCGATTTTGCATATGCATATAAGGTCAGATCTCCACAGTATAAAGTATCCGTTGCAAGAATGTGCGGTGTAAATGAACCGTTAAAACCGATACCGGCTTCTCCTGCATATCCTGCTAAATCAATCAGATTGAATGCACAAAGAACACCTGATAAACCAAGACCGGCTGTTCCGCTAGCCTTAATTTCCATGAAATCTAATGAATCATAAAAATCAAAGATTGCGCGGGAAGCTCCGTTCTTATACTGGTATCCCTGTGTGCTGTTAATGGTGTATGTAATGCTTGCTGTACCCTTTGCTGATACATTGCAGAAGAATACAATATCAAATGAAAGTCCTGTCGCACCGATACGGATTGGCAGACGTCCGATTTCGATTCTACCTGATTCAAAACGGGTTGCACCGTTGCTGTTGGTTAATTCATAACCGGATTCTGCAAGTGTCAGTTCTAACTGACTCGCAATCTTAATCTTTTCTGATATTGATAATGTAAATTCATCAACATCAACACCTCTCCAGCCGACATTTGCCTTTGCGATACAGGTTATGTCCGGGATTTCAACTTCAACAGAACCGGAAACCTTCAGATTATCTGTAATTTCCTTTTCTGCAATTGTAAATTCCAGTGTTCCCGGTATCTGTGTACTTCCGCCTGCATTGATAGAAAGCGGATACAAGCCGGAATCATCTGCTGTAATTGAACCATTGCTGTTATATTCGCAGGTTACGCCTTCTGCTGCCACAAAACTGTCAACTGCCGGCAAACCAAGCTCTGCAAGGTCTAATTTTGAATAAATCTCTGCCAGTTCAGGAACTGTGCAGACTAATTTTACCGAATCGCCGGACTGGCTGATTTGTGCAACTTTTAACATTAAACCGGTTGCATATTCAGTACTCTCCGGTAAACGGATGACATCATCGACTTTTATGCCGTCTGTTGTCTTCTTGTTTGGCAGTGTTACTTCGTAAACATCACCATTTTTTACAACGGAATAATCCGCTGCCTGATCTGCTGCCACATTTACAACAGAATCCAGAATTTCTGAATGGTCATAAGTCTGGTCTTTGCTCAGCTTGATGGACTCATTCAAATCATCAATTGCATAGAAAATACTCTTTACATCCGCCCCGGTAATGGTTTTCTGCGGATAGAATGTGTTATCTGTTAAGTATAAGAAGTTATTTACAAGTGCAATTTTAATTTCATCTTTATACTTCACCTGATTTGCATCAGACCAGTCATCCATTGCAATTGTATTCTCGCCGTTAAAGCCCATTGCATGAACCGCCGTGTAAGCTGCAAATTCTCTTGTACACGGTTCATCCGGGTAAAACAGAGGAATATCCTGCTCTAAATCTTCAACATCAGGAACCGGTAAAAATCCGTATGCATTCGCTGTTTCTACTGCTGTTCCTGTTGCTGAGTTTAAGCTGTCTAAATAGTAATAATCAATCTGATCTGCTGACATCAGCGGAGCATTTAATTTATCCAGAAGAAGTGTAACCCATTCACCTCTTGTATAGGTCTTGCTTTCATCAAATACAGTATTTGTGTCCTCATTAACTGCATTAAAACGAATCTGTGCATTTAATTCCAGTTCATTGCCATCAACTGTAATCGTCCGGTTAAGATTCATCGTGGATTCTGCAACGGTGTCTGCTTTGGCGTTTACCGCTGATAAATCCAGCATTGAGAATACCATGAAAAAGCAGAAGAAAACAGATAATACCTTTCTGAGCTTTTTATTCTTTACAGCACCAGCTGCCAGGACAGAACCGCTCAGTATAAATAACACCATGAATAATACATACATATGGCTGTCAAATGTATTGGCTGCTGTGCCATTATCCTGTGTCACATCTACATTTTCAACTGTTTCCGTATTCTGGGCCGGCTGGGAATTGTCCGGAGCCGGAGTCACTGTTACAACATTTGAATTCTTAATCTGACCGGTTAATTTCACCGTATCACCGCGTGCAACAGATTCAAATGTATCTTCATTTTTCGAACCGTTTGCCAATTCATATTTTTCCGGAATATCGTATTGAATATGAACATTTTTCAAAACATTTGTTCCATTATTTGTTACTGTAACTGTTGTTGTAATGGTTTCGTCTGCTTCATAGCTGGTTTTATCCGTCACTAAATTCGCAACAACACCCTGCTGGTTCTGGCTGACCGCAAAAACGGGCATTGCAAAAAAAGAAACCAGGAATACAGACAGTAACAAAATCCTTAATGCTTTCGCTTCTTTTAGTACCTTTTTCATCTTTCCTCCTAATAGTTTATCAATTCTATTACTATTTT
>ONZY01001232.1_pt1 | contig 19697 bp, 24 predicted proteins | sample 1671451 | NCBI WGS metagenome assembly ONZY01 (sample SAMN06348158, study PRJEB24527) | human gut metagenome | biome: human gut; feature: ankylosing spondylitis patient; material: feces | host: Homo sapiens | place: China | collected 2015-10 | reverse complement strand
TCGCACGCAGGCACATGCCGGAGGAACTCGCCAACATCGAAAGGGAGTACAACGGGGTGTACGAGAAGCGTCACCAGCGCATCGAGGAAAAGAAAGCCATCCTCTTGGTACAGGAACGGGCAAGGGAGCGCAAGGTAACGCAACCCGAGGAACAACCGCAACCCGAAGAGATTGCAGCCTAAAGACAAAGGGCAGGGCGGAGAAATCCGCCCGCTACTTTCTTTCGTGAGCCGTAGCGGAAAAGAAAGATCGCAAAGAAACCGATTTTTAAACTTTCAAATTTTCAAACTTATGCGAACCGTACAGAGAACCTATACACTATTCGGCATTGCGGAACTGGAGGACGAAGCCCGTCAGAGAGCCTATACCGACTGGCTTGCCAAGGGAAACGATTACCCGTATGCTTCCGAGAACTGCGACACACTCGAAGCCTTCTGCAACCTTTTCCGCATTGCCTGCACCAACTACTGTTACGACAGTTGCATATACCAAGCACGAGACGGACACGGAGGAACTTTCAGGCATCCGCTTGCTGGCTTACCTCTATAACAACTTCCATGCGGGGTTGTACAAGCCCAAGGTCTATTGGACGAAAGACCGCAAGAAAAGACGCAGGAGCCGTATCTCCGTCACTTGCGAATGCCCCTTCACGGGCGTTGTGTCGGACGAAATCATCTTGCAGCCCCTCATGGACTTCATGCGCTCGCCCGACACACGGAATTTCAAGGAACTCATGCGTGACTGTCTGGAAAACTTCTTCCGCTCGTGCCGAGACGATTGCGAGTATTGCGAGAGCGAGGAATATTTCACGGACGAGAGCCACAGGAATAATTGGGAGTACCTTATCGACGGGACACTTTTCAAGGAAACGGCATGAAGCAGGAAATCAGACAGAACGGGAAAACCGTCCTTTACAGCGGGGACGGTCATAGCATCCCCATGATATTCAACAACCTTGTCGGAAAGAACCTCAAAGGCAGGGAGTATTCGGACTATATCGCTTTCGTAGCCATTCCCGACATGGGGTTTACCTACGGGAAGATAGCGTATTATTCGGACGGAAACCTAATCGCAACGGGGGAAATCACGCCATAACATCCCCCCTATGTTTCATCGCCGGAAGTCCGGGACGGGTAGCGATCCGCCCGGACTTCTTTTTTTACCCGCCCGTGGGAAAGGATTGACCCGATTTTCGGACGCACTTCTTTTTCTTTCGGTGAGCCGGATGCGGACAAAGACAAAGAAGCAAAAAGAAACCCTTTGACCCACTGGATTTTTAGCCAAGCTCCACACTCATTTTTTAGCAAACCTACGGGGAAAAACGGACAAGTAGCAAGGCTGAACCTGCCGGTTTTGCGCACAATCTCCACACCTTCGGGTCGTATTCCACGCAAAAGCCTTGCATGAAGTCCGTTCTTTCCCCGTGCCCCAAAGCAAAAAATAAATGTTTCACTTTTAATTTTTTGCATTATGAATACACTGTCTTTTCCTCAAATCACCGTAAGTTACAAGGACGCTGACGCATCCAAGAGAGTTAGAATCCACTCTTCCAAGGAGTCTTACGACATCCTCAAGACCTTCTACGAGGACTGTATGCAGCACCACGAGGAGTGCTGGGCGATGTACCTGAACGGCGCAGGCAGACTGCTGGGCGTTTCGTGCGTCTCACGCAGCGGCATGAACAGCACGGTGGTGGACATACGCATCGTCCTCCAGACGGCTCTCGTCTCCCATGCCTCGGGAATCATCCTCTCGCACAACCACCCTTCCGGCTCGACCGTGGCGAGCACGCCGGACAACAACCTGACCAGCCAGTTGAAGAAAGGCTGCGAGGCAATCGGCATACAGCTTTTGGACCACATCATACTGACCGAGGACACCTACCTCAGCTACATGGACGAGGGGATGCTTTAAGCGTCCCCTTTTTTATTCGCTATCCGTTTCGCACTTCTTTTCTTTCGTGAGCGGGGCGGGAAAAGAACAAGAAGCAAAAGAAACCGGAAAGCGGCAGGGCGGATATGGAAAAAGCATCCCGAAGGATGCTTTCCATTTCGTCCGGCTCACGCTACATCTTCAACCCCCGTTTCCGCTCCTGCCGGATGTCGGAGAAGGAGAACTTCCCCGTCTCCTTGTCGAACTTCACCGACTTGTCCTTCTGCACGCCGTCCGGCGTCTCCATCCGTTTCACCTCCAGCGGCTTCCCGTTGTAGAAGTCCGTCATTTGCCGGTAGCTGAACTTTTCCCCCGTCAGGCTTTCCATCAGGCTGTTCAGCGTGTAGATGCTGTCTTGGTTACGCACGCTCTCCGGCACGAACTCCGGGTGATTCCTCACCCAGTCCGGGTACAGTGTCTTCGCCATCAGGCAGACCTCCGGCGAGCGTTCCGCCCACGGGATCATCATCAGCGACTCCCGACTGTGGGCGGCGCACCTGACATACACATCGGGCGTGAGCAGGCTTTTCGGCACTCCGCCACGCCCGACGGCGGACATCCCCGACGTTTCCACCGCCACCCGCACCCGCTCCGGCGTTTGCAGGTGCACGGGCAGGATGCTGATGCACCTGCCGTCCAGCGGCAGCAGGAAGTCCGCCATTTCGCCGTTCATCACCTCCGGACGGATAGCCACCGCCACCCCGTAGAGTTCTTCCGGGTTGTTCTCCCGGCACTCCTTCAGCACCTCCATGCACACCTCCGGGGACGGGATATGCTGGACCAGCCCCCGGTGGAAGTCGTTCCCGAATCCCGCTTCCGTTTCCAGCGCCTTCCGGCACAGTTCCGGCGTCTTCAACTCTTCGGGCACGTTCTCCAACTGCCAGCCGTCCTCTTCAACGGCGGCACGGCAGACCTCCGCCGTGCAGTCGTGCCTGCATATCATCTCCAGAGGCACCTGATACATTCTTTCTTCTCGTTCCATGTTTTTACATTTTTTCTTGTTATAAACCCCTTTAAACATCCACCGACAACACGCACATCCATCCGCCGCTCTCCTCGTCCGGCGTCCAGCACCTCGCCCGGACATGGCAATAGCCTTCATTCTCTATCCACTCCAGCAGGCTTTCCGCTTCATCGCATTCCGTTTCCGCCAGCAGTTTTCTATCCGCCTCCGAGAGCAGCGACTTTATGTTCACGAACTCACGCACCTCCGGGTATTGCGGCAGCGTGTCCGGCACGTCGATATGCACAAAGTATTTCCGGAAATAAAACCGGATTTTCCCGCTTTTCCGTTCCACGCCCCGGGCTGGACAAGGTGGCGGCACTTCTGTTTTCATCCGCCTTCCGGCATCGTGCACACGGTATCTTTGCAGCGTCAGCGTGCAGCACGGTGTCCCGTCCCTGCGCAGGTGAAATCCCCGTTCCGTCACCCGGAACAGCTCGTGCTCCACGACCCGGCGCATGGTCCGGCAGTCGTCCTTCATGTCTTCCCAGACCTCCCCGGCGGAAACCGTCTCCAGCATGGCGAGCGTTTTCTCCGACAGCAGGTTTTCCGGACATATATTGTCCCCCGCTTGTGGAAGGACAATGTCCGTCCGCCACTTCGAGGCATGCAGGGCTTCGGAAAATTCCGGTATGTCGAGGTATAGAACCAGATCATTCCGTTCCATACCCGTCCTCCTTGTCGTTGTCCGCATTGAAGTCGAACTCCAGCTCGACCGCCTGACCGTCCGAGTCCTCCACCCAGACGGTGAAGCCGCTCTGTTCGTCCGACAGCGGGGTGTAATAGAGCCGGAACGTCTCTTTCTCCAGCGGGTAGCGGTCATTGGGCAGCAACGCCGTGCCGTCGTCCAGTTTGAGCGTGCCTTCCCCGTCGAAGAGGAACCAGCGGATCGTGTACCGGGTGTCCTCCCAGCGTCCTTCCCGTTTCAGCTCGCACCGTATCTCCGCCGTCTCGTTCACTTTCAGCTCCTTCGGGACGGGCATCGTCTCCACCGTGAACGGGTATTTCGTCTGAATGTCCAGCCCGTCATTACAGGCTGCGACCAGCACGAGGGCGGCCACGATGTAGCAGCCCGTGAGTATTTTATAAATCATTGTCCTCATATATACATTATTATATTATACAACAGTTATCGAATTATGAAGCGGATTCCCACGCCGACCTGCGTGTGGAACTTCCCGCAGTCGCCGCCGAACAGCACCCGTTGGCGACCGTTTACCAGCAAGACAATCTTGTCCGTCACGTAGGCGGACAGCTCCAGCGTCAGCGCACCCCCGTAGATGAAATTGTCTTCCTCCGTGAGCCGGGAGCCGTCCGGCAGCAGGCTCTCGCCCCAGTTCACCGTCTCGTACCCGGCAAGGGCGGACAGCCCCAGTGCGGCGAAGAACGTCTTCTTCCGGTCGGAAAGGAAGTTCAGGTAATAGCCGCCCTCGCCCGTGAACTGGCTCGCCGGATAGAGGCAGTCTCGGTAGCCGTACCGCTTCTCCAAGTATTCCACACCGATCACCCAATGGTGGGCGTTCTCCGTGTAGGTGCTCACCGCTATCCCGGCGTGGTAGCTGAAACCGTCGCCGTTTTTCCAGCGCATGTTGTCCGACAGCCCGCCCGTGAGCTGTATGCCCCTCATTCCGGGCAGGCACCGTTGGGCGTGTGCCCGGTTCACATGCAGGCACACCCCGAAAAGCAGGATAATGAACAGTAACCTTTTCATCGCTTACTTGATTTTCAGTTCGTTAATCTGTTTTGCCGCCACGAGGTCGGCGTTCTCCACCCGGATGGTCTGGTGCCTGCCGCCGTCCTTCTCGAACAGATCGATGACCAGCAGCTTGTCGTCCGGTATGGTGAACTGCGGGACGGCATATACCGTGCGCACGTCGCTTTTCCCCTCCGTCACCAGCACCTCGTTGTAGCTGCGCACCGGATCGATCACCCGTTCCTGAATGGCGGTGCGCTTCGGCACTTTCTTGTCCACGATCTTGAACCGGATAAAGTCCGTCCGGAAAGCCACGTTCGACCTGTTCCTCGTTTCCGTGTGGAAATAGAACAGCCCGTTGTGCGAGTGGACGGATTTCAGGAGGAACTGCACCCCGAAGCGTTTGCAGCCCAAGTGCCGGATCTCCCGTCTGTCCTCCTTGTAGATGCTCTGCATGATCAGCTTTACCAAGAGCGGGCTTTCGCCTGCCAGTTCCCGGAAATGGAGGTTCATGCGGGTATGCGAAAAGTCCGTCGTGTTCCCGTTCTCCAAAAAATCCTTCATCTCGATGTTCAGCATCTCCGGCTCATGCGCATACCGGGCATTGAACGAATAGAAGCTCCCGTCCTCGCAGATGACGGAAAAGTTCGTTTCCCCCGGAAACCCCTCGGTCGTCGCCTTCACCCGGATCACGTTCTCCGCACCGTCCGCTTTCCCGGCGATAATCCAATTGCTTCCCAAGTCCACGTACCGCACCGCCGAGGGGAAGATGATATGCACCGTCTTGGCGAACGTCACCTGCACCCCGTGGGGCGTAACCATCTGCCGGTAGGGTAGCTTCCGTGTAATCCCCTGATACAGGTCGTTGCCCGTGGTCCGCTGTATCGTATCATTCACTTGTGCGTTCGCACCCGTCACCATGCCCACAAGCAGGGCGACCCATCCAAAAATCTTTTTCATTGTCTTTTCTTTTTAATGGTTTTATAATCTGTCGATCTATTGTTGTTTGGCGTAAAGCATCAGCTCATACCCCGCTTTCAGGTGCACCTTTACCGTGCGGAACTTCTTGGCGAGGTACTGGCTGCCGCCCTGCATCAGCCCACGGGTGATGTCCATCGCCACCTGTTGCCCGGCGCTCCGTGCGAACGAGATGCTCGTTCCCAGCCCGCCGCCGATGTTCGCCATCGCCTCCTTTGCCGCTTCCCGCTCCAGTGAGGTTTCTATGCACAGCCCTTTCATTCCCTCGTTGTCATAGACCGCCAATTCCACCGGCAATATGTTACCTTGGTACTGGACGGACGATACCGTGATGTCGAGCCGTTCCCCCTGCACCTTGCCTGTACCGGATACCACCGTATTGCGTGGGATAATCAGGTTTCCCGCCTGCAACGGTTCGAGCAGCCGGAGCTTCACCTGTTGACCGTCCATAACCGTCTGGTCTTGGTGGATGCAGGCGGCTATCGTGTTCTTCCCGAGGGCGTACCCGCTGCCCACCGCCGTGTTGAAGCCGTAGTTCCTCGGCTGGCTGTACCGCCGCATGAACTCCGCATCGCTCAGGGGCTGTCGCAGCCCCGATACCGTCCGCTCCCGTGCCGCCTGCACCGCCACGGCGGGCTGTCCCAGACCGTTGCCGCCCTGCCCGGTGGCGGGTGCCTGCACGGTTGCGCCGTCCTGCCCGTTCTGCCCCATGTACTTGGCGGCAAGCTCGTAGCTCTTCTCCATCAGTGCCACCTGATCGTCGATTCCGCCCGCCTGCCGTTCCCTTTCTTCCAGTTTGGCGGTCAGCTCCTCCACCTGCCTTTTCAGCTCCTCCTTTTCCCCGTCCACCTTCGGCTCCTCGTAGAACGAGCCGAGTTTCCGGTTGATGTCCCGGTAGGCGGCGACGGAGGAGCGGCCGCCGCCGTTGCCCGAGTAGTCCCTGAACGGTTCCCGTTCCGGCTCGCTGTCCGGCAGTTCCATTTCCACCCTGTCCGCATCGCTCTCTTCGGAGAAGGCGAAGTCCTCCAGCGAGCGCACCTTCTCCGCCTGCCGCCTTTCCGCCTGCGCCTGCTCGTAGGCTTTCCGCTTGTCGCCGATGATCCCGTCGTTCTCCGGCAGGGGGATGTCGGCGTTGAACGCCCCCACGGTGTCCCGGTTCACGTCCCGCTCTTCCGAAGGTGCGAATATCAGCCACATCGAGCCGAGGAACAGCAAGCCCATCAGCGGATATACCATCAGCTTCTTCCGTTGCTGCAACTGTTTCGGGGTGAGCGGCTTGGCAGTCTTCTTCTCCTTTTTCCCGCCGCCCTTGTCCTCCTTCTTTCCGTTCCCCGTCTCCGGGGCTGCGGCATCCGCCGCCTTTACGTGCTGCGTTGCCGTTGCTTTTTCTTGGTTCTGTTCTTCCATCATGTCAAAAATTTATGGTTGTCCTACATTCTGATTCTTCTCCCCGGAGGCTTCCTTCTGCCTGTCTCTCCGGTTTGTCGCTTGCCGGGCGGCTCCTTCCGTTCCCGTTTGAGCGATGCCGTGGGGCTTGCCCGGTTGTCCGCCCGCAGGTGCGCAGCCTTCCGTTCCCGGCTTGCCGCCTTTTCGGGGAACAGCCTCGCTTCCAGACCTGCCAGTTCTTTCGCCGCCCGCTCCCGGATGGCACGGTTGTGGCGTCCGATGGCGGCTTCCGGGTAGTCACGGGAGAGGTCGCCGTTGTCCTCGCTCAGGTGGTAGTCCCACCTTAGCCGGGCGATGCCGGCAAAATCCTCCGTCAGCCCGTACTTCTCCACCGTCTCCTTCGGTACTTCCCGCTGACCGTCCCAGCCGTGGCGGGCGAGCCCGTGGAGCAGCGCCCGTTCCGCCTTCACCGCTTCCAGATAGTCGCCGGGCAGTCTGCCGCCCGTCTTCCTCTCGTAAAGGGCGGCGGCTTGCCGCATCAGCTTTCCCCGCTCGTCCGCCTCCCGCAACTCGATCTGTTCCATGACGGTGTGGTTGTCGCCCCGCATCTCCTCGTTCCATTCCCGGCTCAGTTCTTCGAGCCTGCGGTAGCCTTCCGCCAGCCCGTGGCGGATGGCCACCGAGTCGTCCGGTTTCTCGCCTTTCAGGGCAAGCCTTTTCAGTGCGTCGAGGTCGCCCTCCCTCATGCAGCAGTTCAGCAGCCGGTGCGCCGCATCCCGTTCCGCCTGCGCTTCGGGGGATAGCGGCTGCGGGGCGTTGCGCCTCGTGTACTCGTACTCCAGCACCTTGTATTGCGCCGCCAGACGCAGCATCGGGCTTTCCGCCGCCTCCCTCACGCTCCGGGGGATTGCCGCCCCCTCACGCATCCCGTAACGGGTCTCTTTCAGGGCGTCCATGACCGCCCGCCATTCGGGATAGCCCGTCTGGTACACGTACCGGAAGAACCTGTGTTCCAGCAGCAGCTCCGCCTGTTTCCTTGTTACCTCCGGGCAGTCCCGGTAGTCCCTGACGGACTGGAGGATTGCACCGGCATCCGCACGCCTCTTATTCAGCAGGCTCCCGAAATACGCCGTTGCCTGCCTCATGTTCCGCTCCTCCTGCCGCTCCCGGCGGCGGAACAGCCACTCACTCAACTTCTCCGCCAGTCCCATGCCGTCCGCTTTCAAAAGGGTTGATAATACTGTCATTGGGCAATTGCAGGCGCCTGATATGCTCTATCCCCAGTTCCTTCCCGTCGTTCCTGCCGATGCGGTAGATGGAGGCGACGGTCATATAGACCGACAGTGCGCCGAACGCCGCCAGCATCACGAGGATGATTGCCACACGCATGTCGGGCGAGATACGCCCGGCGAGGCGGCGGAGCTTCCCGTCCGCCCAATCCTGTGCCTTTACGATGAATTTCCTTATCATAGCCGTCAGCGTTTGAGGGTCTGCAAATCCTTGTTCTCCGTGACCTCGAAGCCCTCGATGATGAAGCCCTGCGGATTGTTGTCGCTCCTGACCGCATCCAGCAGGCGGCAGCGGGTCACAAGGCTGCGCTCCGTAACCGAGCTTTCCCGCAGGATGATCTGCCGGGCGAATGTCCGCACGCTGTACGGGTACTTGTCGAAGTCGCACCGCAGGCTGTCTATCTCTATCATCTGGTTGATGTTCCCCGATATTATGCGGTTGTAATACCCCTTTTCCGAGAGGTCCTTGTAGTAGTTGAAGGCGCTCTTGTCCGCCAGCAGCAGCGAACGCCTGATGTTGCCCTCGATAGCCGACTTGTCGGGCGAGAGCGTGAAGAACAGCTCGTGGAAGCGGCGCACGTGTTCCCGTGCCTCCACCGGGCGGTTCTGCCGCACGTCCTGCGAGAGTGCCAGCATCAGGCTCTTGCCGTTGTCCAGCACGTAGATCTTCTGCCGCTGCGCCTCGGCGAAGCTGTACGACTTCCACAGGGCGAAGCCCGTCACCACGGCGCACAGGCTGGCGAACACCAGCGTAAAGAGCCGTATCTGCCTGAAGCTCGTTTCGATATTTTTCAAACTTTTAAATTCCATGTTTCCGGTTTTTTATTCGTTATGACTCATGTTCTTGGGACATCCGCCGCTACTTGACGATCCTTCCGGCGATGTTCCCCACGGCTGCGCCCGCACCCGCTGCGGCGACGTTGCCTACCTTCGTGGCGGTCTGGTTCATCGCACGGTTGGCGTGGCTCACCCCGCCCGCCATGATGATCCAGTTGGCGACGGTCGGTATGGTGAAGTACCCGAATATCCCGATGATTAAAAAGATGATGTACACCGTGTTCGAGCTGTCCGGGATGAAGGTCGGGTCGCTCATCGCCTCGATGTCACGGGTGAGCATCAGCACTTGGATGCGTGCCAGCACCGAGCTGAACAGGTCGCTCACGGGCAGCCACATGTAGATGGAGATGTACCTCGTTATCCACTGCGTGAGCGTGCTCTGGAACCCGTCATAGACCGAGAGGGCGAACGCTATCGGACCGAGGATGGAGAGGGCGATCAGGAAGAACGTCCGTATCGTGTCGATGACCAGCGCAGCCGACTGGAACAGCAGTTCGAGCAGTTCTTGGAACCACAGCCGGATGCTCCGCTTCATGTTGTACTCCGTCCGGTCGATGTACATCACCGCCATCGTCTTCAAGTCCTTGGGCGACCAGCCCAGCTCGTCGAGCTTCTTGTCGAAGTCCTCCTTGCTCGCCAGATACGCCTTCTCCGGGTCACGGCGGAACGCCTCCCTCTCCAGCGTCTCCTTCTGTTCCCGGTATCGGTTCATGTCGAAGGTCTGTGATTCGAGCATCCCGTGGCAGCCCTTCACCACGGGCGAGAGCACCGTGTTGATCGTGCCGATGACGAAGGTGGGGAAGAAGAGGATGCACAGCCCGATGGCGAACGGGCGCAGCAGCGGGTACACGTCGATGGGCTCGGCACGGGCGAGCGCCTGCCACACCTTGGCGGCTACGTAGAACAGCGCACCCAGCCCGGCGATTCCCTTGGCTACCCCCGTCAGCTTCTCGCAGAGCGGCATCATGTCCTGATACAATGCCTGCAATATCTCGTGCAGGTTCGTGAAGTCTATCGCTAACAACATAGTCCTGTATTTTTATTATATGTACGCATACATTATTATATATTGCCCGCCTCACCAGTAACGGTCTTCCGCATCCCCGTAGAGAGCCACCACCCGGTCGGCGTCCTTTTTCTTCTTCGCCCGCAGGTAGCTCACCGAGATGTTCTTGTCCGTATAATACTGCACGAGGTTGCGGTACTCCAGCAGCCGCTTGTAGCTCTGGTCGATGATCGCCAGCCGCTCGGCGTCCGAGAGCGACATCCCCGTCACGTTCACCACGTTCTTCAGATCTTGCAGGATGTCCGCACTCTCGCTCAGCAGCTTGGCGTACCCGAACGAGATGGTTGACAGCTCGTCCGGCGTGTAGTTCGGGTCGCCGAGCATCTTCTGGTAGTTGCGCACGTAGATTTCCGAGATGTCCGCCACCATCTCGATGGACTTCTTCACCTTCACGCCGCCTTTCACCACGTCATGCACCGCCTTGAGCGCATCGTAATACTTCCGTCCCTGCTCGAATATCTTCGCCGTCTCCTTGAACCCGTCCAGCGTGTGCTGTGCGGTGGCGGAGGTCTCCACGATCTCCTTGGTCGTGTTGATGATGCCCTGCGCCAGATTGCCGGGATCGTGTACGACCCACTGGGCGTTGGCCGCACCTGCCGTCAGGCACGCCACGCCCACGATGATTGCCTTTATCGTTCTCATGTCCTTACTGTTTTAGGGTTCCGTCACTCTTTCTCCTGTACTCTCCGCCCGGCGACAGCCGGATGCGGTCTTTCTCCCGGTCATAGTCCATCATCACGGCGAAGCCCGTCTCGATGAACAGCACCCCTTCCGTTTCCCGGACGAGGTAGGTCTCCGCTTCACTACCGCCCTTGTGGTTCCTGTGCATGACCGTCACACGGTACTTGCCGTCCTCTTCCCAGAGGGTGAAGGGCGGCTTTCCGCCCGTGCTGACCCATTCGCCGCACATCTTTTCCAACCGTTCCGCATTTGTCTCCTTGCAGGAAATGACAAACGCCAGCGCCGCCGTCACCGCCGACAGCAGCAGGATTAAATTCAATCGTCTCATCTTGATTCCGTTTTTTAAAAGTTTTACAAAATTTTATTCTCTCCATATCGTTTAGCCGTTTGTACATCCAGCCGTTTAGCCAGCCAGCCGTTTAACCGTTTGACCGTTTAGCCGTTTGGTCAATCAACCACCCGTCCGGCAACCTGTCCGCCGCTCCCCGCCAGCGCATCGGCACATTATTTATACTTCGTTTCCGCCAGCCGCTTGATGGCAAGCTCCAAGTCGCCGCCCAGCTCTTCCGCTAGTGCGAACACCTCCGTCTTCTCGCTCTCCTCGGTGGTATAGGTCAGGTACTCGGCAGCCGACACCTCCGTGGCGTACACCGCCGACTGCACCCCGTTCAGACCGATCCAGACCTCCTTGTACTTCCGTCCGGGATGGTTGGCGAGGTTGATGGAGAGTATCTGCGACTTCTCCTTATCCGTCAGCCCGAGCATCGACTGGATGCCGTCGAACTTGTTCATGTACTTCTTCTGGTCCAAAAGGATCTTGCAGTCCGAGTTGGTGATGATAGCCTCCTTCACGATGGGGGACGAGATGATGTCGTCCACCTCCTGCGTGACGACAATCGCCTCGCCGAAATATTTCCTGACGGTCTTGTACATATATTTCAAATACTCACTCATACTCGGCGAGGAAAGGGCTTTCCAAGCCTCCTCGCAGATCAGCATCTTCCGCACCCCTTTCAGGCGGCGCAGCTTGTTGATGAAGGCTTCCATGATGATGATCGTAACCACGGGGAACAGCTCAGCGTTGTCCTTCACGGCGTCAATCTCGAAGACGATGAACCGCTTGTGCAGCAGGTCGATGTTCTCGTTCGAGTTCAGCAGGAAGTCGTAGCGCCCGCCCTTGTAATACTGCCGCAGCGTGGTCAGGAAGTTGTCGATGTTGAAATCCTCCCGGCTCACCTTGATGTCCCTTGCAGCCAGCTCCTTCCGGTAATCGTTCAGCATGTACTCGTAGAAGGTGTCGAACGAGGGGGCGATGTCCCGGTTCTGTTGTATCCGGCGGATGTACGCCGACACCGCACTGCCCAGCTCGCCGCTCTCCGTCTTCGTGACCTTCTCGTCCTCGCCCTTCCACAGCGCCAGCAGCAGCGTCTTGATGCTGTCCTTCTTCTCCACGCTGAACTTGTAGTCGTCCGTGAAGAAGGGGTTGAAGCTGATGGGCTTCTCCTCCGTGTACGTGTAATAAATCCCGTCCTCGCCCTTGGTCTTGCGGTGGATCAGCTCGCACAGCCCTTGGTACGAGTTGCCCGTGTCGATCAGCACGATGTGGCTGTTCTGCTCGTAATACTGGCGCACGAGGTGGTTCATGAAGAACGACTTGCCGCTTCCGCTCGGACCGAGGACGAACTTGTTGCGGTTCGAGATCACCCCTTTCTTCATCGGCAGGTCGCTGATGTCCAGATGCAGCGGTCTGCCCGTCATCCTGTCCGCCATCTTGATGCCGAAGGGCGAGAGCGAGTCCTTGTAGTTCGTCTCCTCGGTGAAGAAGCACAGGGCTTGCGGGATGAACGTGTAGAAGCTCTCCTCGAAGGGGAAGTCCCCCTCGTTGCCCGGTATCGCCGCCCAGAAGAGCGTCGGCACGTCCACCGTGTTGTGCCTCGGCTTGCACTCCATCAGGGCGAGCTGGCTGCCCACCTCGTTCTTGATGCGCCTAAGCTCCTCCCGGTCGTCGCTCCACGCCATCACGTTGCAGTGGCAGCGCACCGAGGTCAGCCCTTTCGAGTGCGCCTCGTTCAGGTATTCCTCGATCCATGCCTTGTTGATCTGGTTGGAGCGGGAATAGCGGGAGAGCGAGTGCATGTTCCGGGCGGTCTGCTCGAAGCGTTTCAGGTTCTCCCCGTGGTCGTCGATGAAGATGTACTGGTTGTAGCAGTGGTTGCAGTCCAGCAGCAAGCCCACCGGGGCGGCGAACGACAGGCGGCAGTCCGAGCGGTCGGTCGAGAGCCGCTCGTAGCGGCTGTCCGTCGCCACCTTGCCCGGCAGGTCTTCCGTGTCCGAGAGGGTGTGCAGGCAGAGGATGTCGTCGCCGATGCGCATCTCCTCCGGGTTCAACTGGATGTCCTTCAGCACCGTCGTGTCGTGCTGCGAGAGCGAGAGGTACTTCTCCACGATGCCCGCCGCCGTTTCCGTCCCGGTGATCTCGTCCGTCGTGAGGCGGCGCAGCGTAACGAAACCGCTGTCGTTCATGATCTTCTCGAACTGACCGACCGCTTCGAGGAACCTCGTAACCGTCTCCCGGTCCTCGATCTCCTTGGGGACAAGCCTGCCCTTGCAGAGGGTGGAGAACGTGCTTTCCTGACGGCTCCGTGCCTTCGTCGTCTTGGTAAGGAACAGGTAGCAGAAGTGGTTCAGGAACGGGCGTTCGTTGAAGTGCCTCTCAAAGCTCCGGCTCAGGAAGCTAAGGTCGTCCCTGTCCGTTTCCGGCCGGTACTTCTCCTCGATGAAGAAGTCCTGCTTGTGCACGATGGAATACTCCGGCAGCACCTTCACCGCCTTGTGCCAAGCCGAGTGGACCGCCTCGTACTCGCTCCCCGTGACGGAGAACAGTTCCGGCAGTTCCACCCTGAAGGCGACCGTCACGTCCGCCTCCTTGCTCACGATGCAGCCGTTCTCCACCGCCAGCAGCGGGAACTTGCTTTCGAGTGTCGTCGCTTTCATTACGTTTCTCATTCTTGCCAGTGTTTAAAGGTGAATAATCGGGGGATTTTCAGGCGGTTCACCACGTACCTCGGATGCCGCCTGCGGGCGGCTGCCTTCATCAGCCCGTGCGTGCCGTACCGGGCGTTCAGCCGGAAGGTCAGCCATACCAGCAGCGTAGCCGCAGCCACGCCGAAGCCGATGCACACCCACTGGTTCACGCCCGCCATGTACAGGATGACGAACACCACGAACACGGCGAGCAGACCGCCGCAGAAGATGAAGAGGTACTGGCTTTCCAGCCCCTTGAACTCCACGTTCTTGCCGATCCCCTTGTTGATTTCCAAGTCCATAGTCCGCTGTTTTACAGGAAGAACGAACGGAGGATGGTAGCCGCCACGATCAGGAAGATGCAGGCTCCGAACCAGCTTGCGGCGACTTTGCTCACGTCCGGATCGCCGGCGCTGAACTTCCCGTACACTTTCACCCCGCCGATCAAGCCGACCACCGCACCGATGGCGTAAATCAGTTTCGTCCCCGGCTCAAAATACGAGGTGACCATCTGCGTGGCTTCGGTGATGCCCGCCTGCCCGTTTCCCTGCGCCATTGCGCCCACGGCAGCCAGTATGCAGGCCGCCGTAAAAAAGATTCTTTTCTGTTTCATTTGTCTTTAAAATTTTAATTAAACATTATGGTTGTCCATCAGCCGGGCGACACGCTCACGTGCGCCCTCGAACTCGTCCAGCATCGCCTCCCAGATGTCCGACCCCATCACGGACGGCAGCACCTCACGGGCTTCCCGCTCCGCCTTTTCGCCCGCATCGTCCGACACCAGTACCCGGCGCACCTTTTTCAGGTCATCGAAGGAGTACCCCGTGGCGAAGTCGGGGTTGCCGTCCGGGTAATAAGCCCCTAATTCCTCTTCCTCCTCCAGTTCCCGGATCTCCTCCGGCGTGGGTTCATAGTCCGTCTCCTCCTCGTCCTCCTCCGGCTCGATGTCGGAGTAGTCCGCCCCGTCGTCCTCCGTGGCGGGTTCGTCCACGGCTCCGGCTGCCGCTTCCTCCCCGTCCTCCGCTGCGAAGGGCAGGTAGGTGCTTTCACCCATGACCGTGTACGGCTTGCCCGGTTGCCCCGGTTCCTTTCCCGTTCCGTCCGTGTCTTCGTCCGTTTCCGCTGTCCCGAATATCCCGGCGATGTCCTGCCGGTAGTATTTCCACAGCACGGCGAGGTAATAGAGCAGCAGGACGGTGAGCGATAATTTCAGTATCATGCCGTTTCCTCCTTCCTATTTAAAAGAGGTTCTCCAGTTTCCCGGCGTATGCCGCCTCGATCTCCTCCCGGTATTGCTCGAAGTGCTGCGCCAGCACGTTGTCGATGTATGCCGAGAGCGACACCTTGCCGCCCGTCAGCATCACCGAGATTTTGGCGATGCGCTCGTGGTACTCACGGCGCACATAGACCGGCTTGCCGTAGCGGGCGGGGATGTCCATGCCTTTGAGGAAGGTCGTCTCGTAGTCCGCCTGCCTTCCCTTGCGCCGTCTTGTGTCCGCCGCCTTCCCTTCCTGCGCCTTCTCCACCGGCACGGCGGTTTCCTCCTTTCCGGTTCCCGGTTCTCCCGTCCCTGCCGCCTCGCCCGCCATCATCCGCATCAGCAGCTCCTCGTCGATGGGCTTCTCATTCCGCTGTCTCTTCATAGCCTTCCAGTTTGAGGATGGTCGCTATCTCACGGGTCAGTTCGGGGATGCCGCTGCCTGCCAACATCCGCCTGTCGGGAGCCAGCAGCGTGGAGCGGAACACCGTCCGTCCCGTGCCGTCCGCCTCCTTGCGGAAGCGTTTCGTGTCGGGGATGCGGGTTTGCAGCATCGGCAGCCCCATGTCGGCGACCACCTGCCCGTACTTCTCGTACAGCCCGCTCGTTTCCCGCTTGTCGACTTGGTTCCAGAAAAGGTAAAGCCCCTTCAGGCGGCTCGTCTCCTTGCCCAGCATCATCCGTTGCAGCACGTCGAGGAAGGAGAGCGTGCTTTCCAGCACCGCCTTGTCCGCACTCACCGGGGCGAAGATGTAGTCCATCTGTGCGATCGTGCGCAGGATGCCCGCCGAGTTCACCGTGCCCGGCAGGTCGAAGAAGAGCAGGTCGTAGCAGCCTTCCGCCGCCAGCTCCCTTGCCGTGTCGGGGGCTTGTTCCACCCGGCACTTGCGCACCGGATAGGCGGCACGCCCCGGCTGCCGCATCTGTTCGTAAGCCGCCCGTTTCAGGTGTTCGTTCTCCAGTACCGCCCGGCTGTCCCGCTCCCGCATCTCGTACAGGCTGTACTGCGGGAAGTCGCAGTCGATCACCGCTAACGGACACCCCAAGCGGTAGTGCAGGTAGCCCGCCACCAGCACCGTGATAGCCGTCTTGCCGCTGCCGCCTTTCTGTGTGGCGAAAGCCACGTTCAATGTCTGTCTGTCCATATCGTCATTCTGTTGGTTATTCATCCGGCTGCCCGTGCAGCCGCTTCTCTGTTCACTCAATCGGTCAGCTTTTCAGCCACTCTGCCGTTCATTCGTCCGTTCATTCGTTCAGGCATCCGGTCATACATTCAGCCCGGCATCCATCCAATCATCCGGCTGTCCGCTTGTCCGGCTGTTCAGCCGTTTGACCGTTTAGCCGTTTAGTCATTTAGCCGTTTGGCTGTTTAGCCGATCATCCGGCTGGTTATCCGGTTGTCCGTCCGTTTGTCCGGCAAGACAATCAGCCGTTCGGCTGTCCGTCCGGTCGGCTATCCGGCTGTTTCCTTGTCTATCCGGACAGTCGTTTCACCGCTTCCACGGCGCAAAGGAATATCAAAATACCGGTAGTTTATCCGTTTGATTATCAGCGTGTCGTGCATTGTCTTTCCACCCGTAGGTTTGTCGCATCCGGGTATGGTGTCCGGACGGGAAAAGGGCTGTTACTTTGCAGGCGGAAACCAAAATGGAATAAGAATGGAGAAGAGCGGCAACCGCCCGAGGGAGTGCCCCGGCACTCCGCAGCAGGCAAGGGCATCCCCAATCTGTCCGGCAGGACGGATTTTATTTTCAAACGAAAATGGCAAGTTGTGTGCTGCGGCACTCGAAATGAATTTCGTGCCTCACCACCACCTTGCCCCCTCGATGTGGCATCCCCCTCCGGAGTCGGGGGATGCTCACGGGGGAGAGCCGTAGGCATACGGCGTTTTCAGACCATGTTTCACTTAAAATTTTACAGGATGATGGACAACCAGAAGAAGTATGCGGGCAACCACGGGCGAAAGCCCAAGCCCGACAAGATGCGCCACCGCTACGTGTTCCGTCTGGACGACGGGGACAACGCCCGTTTCCTCGCGCTTTTCGACGAGTCGGGCAAGGCGACCAAGGCGGAGTTTATCGTTTCCGCACTTTTTGGCAGGGAGATTAAGGTCATTAAACTGGATAAGGGGACGCAGGATTTCTACATGCGCCTGACCACTTTCCACTCGCAGTTCCGTGCCATAGGCACGAACTACAACCAATGCGTGCGTGCGCTCAAATCCAATTTCTCGGAGAAGAAAGCCCTCGCTTTCCTCTACAAGCTGGAGCGGCACACCCTCGAACTGGTCGAGTTAAGCAAGCGGATTTCCGCACTGGTGGAGGAATTCCAAAGCAAATACCCCGTCCGATGATAGCCAAGATCTCGCACGGCAGCAGCCTGTACGGGGTGCTTGCCTACAACCAGTTGAAGGTGGACGAACGGCACGCCGACGTGCTTTTCACCAGCCGGATTATCGAGCCGCAGGGCGATAACCCCTACACGATAGGGCATCTTTCCCGCTCGTTCGGTGACTACCTCACAGCCAACCGCAAGACCGAGAAACCCGTCCTGCACATCTCCCTCAATCCCGACCCGAAGGATTGCTTGAGCGAGGAGCGGTTTGTCAGCTTGGCGGAGGAGTATATGCGGCGCATGGGCTTCGGCGACCAGCCCTATATCGTCTATCGCCACAACGACATCGGGCGGGAGCACCTGCACATCGTCTCCGTCCGGGTGGACGAAACCGGGCGTGCCATTTCCGACAGCTACGAGCACGGGCGTTCGATGAAGGTCTGCCGAGAGCTGGAACGGCAGTTCGGTCTTGTCCCGGCTACGCCCAAGCAGTGGAAGGAGGGACTACCCTTGTCGCCCGTCGGTTACGGGGACGGCAATCTCAAGGGACAGTTGGCAGGAGTCATCCGCCCGCTCGCCCGGGAGTGGCGTTTCCGTACACTGGGCGAATACCGTGCCGTCCTTTCGCTCTACGGCATCACGGTGGACGAGGTGAAGGGGGAATACGGCGGGCGGGAGTATCACGGCTTGACCTATTCGGCAACCGACAGGGAGGGCAACAAGGTCGGCAAGCCCTTCAAGTCCTCCGTGTTCGGCAAGGAGGCGGGCATCGCTGCCCTCGAAAGGCGGATGCACAACGCTGCCGCATGGGAAAAGACCCACAAGGAGGTCGCCGCCGCCACCGCCGGAAAGGTTGCCGCCGCCATGCAGACCGCAGGGCATGACCGGGCGCAGTTCGAGCGGGAACTCATGCGGCAGGGTATCGGCGTGGTATTCCGTCAGAATGAAACCGGGCGCATCTATGGGGCGACCTTCATCGACCATGCCGCCAAAGCCGTCTTCAACGGCTCCCGTCTGGGCAAGGAGTTCTCTGCAGGCGTGTTCAACGACCTTTTTGCCGGGCAGGAAGGTATTCACCTGCCGCAACCCTCCGCCGAAGTGGAACATCCCACCCGGCAGCAGGAGCATACGGGCGCATCCCAATGGGACGGACAGGATACCGGCTACCGTCCCGACCACAAGGACGGCACCACCCAAAACGTGGCGGCCGCCTTCAATCTCTTTGCCCCCGTACCCGGCGGAGCGTCCGGCGACCAGCCCGTACCGCCCCGAAAAAGGAAGATAAAACGCAAGTACGGCAGGCAACAATAATCAACTTAAAATTCAACGAATTATGCAAAACGAAGACGATTTGCGTGGACTCGCCAAAGTCATGGAGTTCATGCGTGCGATAAGCATTTTATTTGTAGTCATCAATATTTATTGGTTCTGTTACCAGTCCGTCCGGGAGTGGGGCATCGACATCGGCGTGGTCGATAGGATATTGCTCGGCTTCCAGCGTACCGCCGGGCTGTTCTCCAATATCCTCTGGACGAAGCTCTTCGCCGTGCTGTTCCTCGCCCTTAGCTGCCTCGGCACAAAGGGTGTGAAGGAACAGAAAATCACGTGGCGCAGGATCATCCTTTGCGGCGTGTCCGGCTTGCTGCTCTTTTTCGGCAACGGGTGGCTGCTCGCCCTTCCTCTGTCGCTTCCGCCGGGCACCGTGCTGTATATCGCCACCCTCACCGCCGGGTATATCTGCCTGCTCATGGCGGGACTGTGGATGTCCCGCCTGCTGAAGACCGACCTGCTCGAAGACGTGTTCAACGTCGAGAACGAATCTTTCATGCAGGAGACCGAGCTGAAGGAGAACGAGTATTCCGTCAACCTCCGCACCCGCTTCTGGTTCAGGGGCAGGGCGTATGACGGATGGATCAACCTTGTCAATCCCTTCCGTGCGACGATGGTCTTGGGCACGCCCGGTTCGGGCAAGTCCTATGCGATAATCAACCAGTACATCAAACAGATCATCGAGAAGGGCTATTCGCTCTTCCTGTATGATTTCAAGTACCCCGACCTCGCCGAGATAGCCTACAACCACCTACTCGCCCACTTGGACGGCTACAAGGTCAAGCCCAAGTTCTACGTGATAAACTTCGACAATCCGAGGGAAAGCCACCGCTGCAACCAGATCGGAAGAGCACACGTCTGAACTCCAGTCACACTTGAATCTCGTA
>ONZY01001219.1_pt1 | contig 19803 bp, 14 predicted proteins | sample 1671451 | NCBI WGS metagenome assembly ONZY01 (sample SAMN06348158, study PRJEB24527) | human gut metagenome | biome: human gut; feature: ankylosing spondylitis patient; material: feces | host: Homo sapiens | place: China | collected 2015-10 | reverse complement strand
TCTTCCGATCTATTATTATAGTATAAATAACCATAAAACTCAATATTTAATTAGCAAATCCACTAAGTATTTCATTCATGAAGCTATAAAGATCCTTTTTACCATCTGCCTTGTAAACTATGCTTATGATGCGCTCATTTTTAGCATTCTGGCTTAGCAGTACGAGGCAATGGCCGGCTTCCCCCGTAGTGCCTGTCTTTCCTCCTGTCACTGTGACGTTTTCAGGAGCTGTATATGCTCCGGTCAGATAGCCGCAGGTATTCTTAAAGGTCTTTGAAACAGCCGCGCCCTGGGCATTTGTATATGCCACATCATGGGTCTGTGAACTGATGATTGAAACAAAGCTCTCTAAGGATATGGCATTGGAAAAAATGAGATACATGTCATATATGGTAGTGTAATGATTTTCATCAGGAAGACCGCTTGGGTTGACAAAACTGCTGTTTGTGGCACCAAAACTTTTTGCAGTGCTGTTCATCAGCTTGGCAAATTCTTCTACAGAACCACTGCAGTACTCTGCCAGTGCTATTGCCGCATCATTGCCACTCTCAAGTAAGAGCCCATACAATAAGTCCTGCACTGTAATGACATCGCCTTCCTTTAGGCCGCATACCGATGATGAATGACCCGGGTTTGCAGCGTCATGGCTTACTGTGACTGTCGCATTTAAATCACAGTTTTTAAGAATTATGTATGCAGTTAAAATCTTTGTAGTGCTTGCAGGATATAGCTTTTCAAACAGATTCTGGCTATACAGCACCTGATGAGTGTCAATATTAAAGGCTCCGGCTCCCTCTGCGGTTTTTGCAAACTGCATATTGTCCTGACCAAAATTGACATCATTTGTGACGCAAAGGTTGGACGCAAAAAAATTACTTCCGTTATATCCATTTATATAATCTGTGGAATAAGTATCATATGCATTCTCAATCTTTGTACCACAGCCTGTCATAAAAACCGCTGCTATGCATGTCAGACATAGCAGTCGTTTAATTCTTTGTTTACTTGTACATCTCACGCCAGTCAAGATCTCCTCTGTCCAATGATAAAATGAGCAGCTCTGCTGTAGCCAGATTGGTGGCAAGTGGTATATTATGCTCATCACAAATACGGAAAATACTGTTTACCTCAGGCTCGTGTGGCTTAGGCTTTAATGGATCACGCAGAAAAATGACAAGGTCTATGTCATTGTGCTCAATCTGTGCTCCAAGCTGCTGGATGCCTCCTAAGTGTCCTGCAAGATATTTGTGTACTGAGAGGTTTGCAACCTCCTCTATCAGACGTCCTGTGGTGCCTGTGGCGTACAAATTATTTTTGCTTAAGATACCTCTGTATGCTATGCAGAAGTTCTGCATCAGTTTTTTCTTTGAATCATGTGCAACTAATCCTATGTTCATTGCTAACCTCCCTATGAATATTTCCTCGGCTGTAATCCTACATTCAGGACAATTCCCATTCCCATGTACAGTGAAACAAGTGATGTAAGTCCATAACTGACAAATGGAAGAGTCATGCCGGTATTGGGCATAAGACCTGTGGCTACGCACAAATTGATAAAGGCCTGAAAGCCTATAAGTGCTCCCATGCCACAGCATATGAGCTTTCCGCTTGTGTCCTTTGCCTTCCTTGCTATAAGTATACACTCAATTACGATAAGAAGCAAAAGAATTATTATACTGATTGTACCAATAAAGCCAAGCTCCTCTCCGGCAACAGCAAATATAAAATCTGTTTGAGGCTCTATGATGTAGTTGGTGTTCTTCATAGAGGTTACAACAGAGTTGTTAAGTCCCTTGCCAAACAACTGTCCTGAGCCTATAGCCCAGATAGAGTTCCTTTGCTGTGCTGCTGTATCAGCGTAATTTGTCGGGTCAAGCCACGACATGATACGTGTAGCAGGGTAAAAGCCTTTTTTGATGAGTGCATCGGCATGTGTATATATGTAGCTTATCACTATCAAAACTATCGGTACTGAAACTCCAAGTACCGGCATTATTATTTTATAACTTAATCCGCTAATAAACAAGAGGGTAGCGAAAATTAATGCAGTAAGAATTGTTGTTGAGTTGTCCGGCTGTTTTAAGATAAGAAATAAAGGTATACCGGCAAAAATTACAGATAATGCAAGAGTTCTTACTGTATTTATACTATCCTCAAACCTGGAAAAGAAATAGGCAAAGAACAAAATCAGTATAATTTTTGCAATCTCTGACGGCTGGAATCTGATACCTGCGATCTCAAACCAGCGCTGTGCACCCTTTGCATCATCACCTGCAAATAGAACAAGCAACAGCAGCACAATCATTCCGGCATAGTATATCCACACGAATTTGAGCAGAAATGTGTAATCTATAAGGGAAAGCACTATCATAATAGTCAGTCCCATTACAAAGCCTATTATCTGCTTGCTCTGTACGGAGTGCTTGGCACTGCCTATCAGCAGGATGCCTATAATCGACAAAGCTATTATGTATACTACTAATTGAAAGTGATAATTCTTTAGTCTGTACTGTTTGAGCATTTTGTTACTTCCTATCTGTTATCTCTGTAATCTTAATTCTAATACTAATGACATGATGGTCAAAAGGTATTTGTTAAAGGTTATTAATTGATTTTTTGTCGCGCATGATAATCCAGATCGGAAGAGCGTCGTGTAGGGAAAGAGTGTAGATCTCTTTCCCTACACGACGCTCTTCCGATCTGGACCTCGTAAGCTTCATCGTTTATATTCATATGTCTTTGTATCACGCTTTTTATTTCTTTTTTAATTTGTGCCATATTGTCAGAAGCAGATATTGTGCTCCTATCTTCTGTAAGTGCTATTTTAAGCCTTTTCTTGGCGTATTCTCCTGTTTTGGAAAATTTATGCATCATACAGCGGCACCTCTCATATCGTCAGAGGAATGGATTATCTGACCGGATATATGGGCAAATACAGGAGCAAGCCTGCTTTTGGCCTCACGGACAGGTATTCCTCTGTTCTGGCAAATGATAACACTTTTGTCATAGGGAATAGTGCCGATAATCCTGGTAGAAAGAAGTGCTGTAATATCATTATCTGATATCATCTGATGCCTTCTTACCATATGCTTGTCATATGCATTAACAATGACTGATATATCGTCAAGATGTGCGCTGTCGAGCAGGCTTATGCATCGCCTTGCATCGTGTATGGCAGATACATGCGGTGTGGTAACTACTATCGCACGGTCTGCAGGTGAGACTGAAAACCAAAAGCCGCTGTCGATACCCGCCGGAGAATCTATCAGACAATAATCAAAGCTTGCTTTAAGCTCCTCTATAAGTATCTTGAAGCGTGCCTCATAGCTGCATAGCGTATCCATGGAAGGTGCTGCAGGAATTACATATAGATTGGGATACTTTTTATTGCGTATGATTGCCTGTCTGATACGGCAGGAGCGGTTTAAGATGTCGAGGATATTGTAATTGACCTTGTCCTCTATTCCCATTACCAGGTCCAGATTGCGAAGTCCCATGTCTGTATCGAGCATGATGACTTTTTTATCTAACTGTGAAAGTTCAACTCCGATATTGGAAATAACCGTAGTTTTTCCAACACCGCCTTTTCCTGAAGTGAAAACTATTGCTTCACTCACAAAAATAAACCTCCTAGTCTGTTATGGCACTTGAGCCTGATGCGTTTACACCCTCAGCCTTGACTGCGAGTAAATCGTCAAGTGACTCCAGATTATAATAATATGAAATTATATTTCTGGATGCAGCTGCAGCATTGTGTGAGCTGTATCCAGATGATATACGTGTAGCTATTGTAATTTCAGGATTGCTTGATGGAGCATATCCTACAAACAGTGCATGGTTTGGTCTTGTCTCAACCTGCTGTGCTGTTCCTGTCTTACCGGACACCTCAACGCCTGTAAAGCCGCCAAATACATCGTGCAGGTCTTCGACCACCATACGCATTCCCTGATGGATGGCATCCCACTGGCTTTGAGTGAGTGTGCCTGATATATCGGTTGATTTTGAATCATACTGTTTGACTGTTTTGCCGTCTGCATCCACAATTTTGTTCATCAGCTTATAGTCATAAAGCTTTCCGGAAGCAACTGCTGTCACATATCTTGAAAGAGAAATAGTCGTATAGTTGTTATTACTCTGTCCGATAGCTGCCATTACAGGATACTGTGTAGCAATGGACGGCGTCTTTTCTACTATCTCAACACCTGATTTCTGGTCAAGTCCGTATATAGATGCATATTTTTGTATGTATTTCATACCGTTTTCATCGTCATATGAACCGGTGTCCTTGCTTGCAAGCCTGAAGCCTGTTGTGTAGAAGAATACGTTACATGAATCCCTTAAAGCTTCAGATACATTGTCCATACCATGCGCACCCGGATAAATCCAGCATTTTGGCTGATTGCTGATTTCTGTAAATATTCCGGTACAATTTATCTTCGATGAAGTATCAATGACTCCCTCGGCAAGACCTGCGGTGCTTGATACCATCTTGAAGGTAGATCCCGGTGCAGTCTGCTCCTGGGTTGCATAATTCCATAGCGGATTAGACTTGTCCTCTCTGAGAGACTGGTAGTAATCGGCATCTACAGTATTTGCCAGCTTGTTGTTGTCATAGCCCGGATAGCTGACTAAAGCCTTTAGCTGTCCTGTTTTTGCATCAGTTATGACACAGGAGCCTGTACACGGGTCAAGAGCCAGCTGTGCAGGTGTTATCTCTATATTGTTTATTTTGTCCATAAGAAATGCATATGGACTGATGGAGCCGTTGGCGATATTATTTACAGTTGCATCGTCATAATCGAGTACACCCTGGTCAAAAAGAAGAAGGCACAGCTGCTGTCCTGTGACTGCCCCTGAATTTACCATGTATTTGTAAATGATTTTGGCAAAGTCTTTATTGTCAGTCATGGCATCCCTGATATATGAACACAGTGCTGTGTAAATTTCACTTGAATCAGCATATTTCTGATTTACATCAAGCTTTGTGATGTCTATCCACTGCTTTGAGATGCAGTATTTGAGATAATCACGCGGCGAGAGCGTGCCGGCCTTCCATGAGGCATATGTGGAATCAGAGGTATCTATCTGTTTACTCAGAAGCAGTCCGTCATCATTTAGCACTGACATAACACATGTAAAATAATCAAGTGTCTGCTCCGACATGGAAGCAGTGCCTGCTGTACCACCTTCAAGCTCACTGTCTATAGTTGATAGTGCATCCTGCAGCTGACCGCTGAAGGAATTGTATATAGCCTGCTCAGTTGCTGATGCATCTGATGCATTGAAATGTGTCAGGTCAACTACATTGTTGTTGATCAGTGCAAAGTAAACATCACTTATAGGTATTTCACCGGATTTTATTTTGGAGTAAACAATTCCGGCTATCTCCTGCTCTAACAGCTTGTATGTGGCCTCCTGCAGCTTGATGTCAATACTTAAGTAGACATCATTTCCGGAAACAGGATTCTCCTGACTTATTACCTCGTTTATCTTACCGACATTGTTTACATAGACCTGTTTTTCACCGTTTTTGCCTCGCAGATAGCTCTCATAGTACTGCTCTAAGCCTGACTTACCTACCATATCATTTTGTGTATATGAGTCATCATCCTTTGATAGCTCATTATACTCGTCGGTAGATATCTTGCCTGTGTATCCTATGAGTGATGAAATATATTCAGGATAGTTGTACTTGCGGATGGTATCCTCTTCAACTGATATGCCGGTAAGAGTATCTGAATGCTCATTGACATATGCTACTATCGAATCATTTACATCCTTTGCAATAGTAGTGGTTTTGTATTTAGTGAATCGGTTCTGTTTTATGGCATATCTCATCACTACAATATCATAAGTGGCCTGTGTATCATACTTGCTGCTTATATCAAAGCATTCATTCTGGTCAGAGCTTAGAAAATCTATGATATTCTGGGCGCTGGCATTTGCCTCGTCAAAGCCAAGTGCTTTATTGTATTCGAGCTTATCATATTTCTTTCCGAACACATCTGACAGAAATCTCTTTTTTGAGGTTTCAGATGTGAATGTAAAGCTGTATGTACCATCATCGTTTAAAACAACCGGAAAATCATTGTATATGGAGCCTCCGTTGTTTTTTATCACATTGATAATTTCATTAAGCTCTTTGTTTAAAAGACGATTGTGCTCCTTCGTAGATGAATAGCTGCCGTTGTCTGAGATGACTACAGAGTATGCAAGCTGATTGTAAGCAAGCAGCTCACCATTTACATCGTATATATTGCCTCTTGATGCCTCTATGGACAGCGGCTTTTTAATCAGCATTATGAAGTTTTTCTGATAATCTGCACCTTTAATAATCTGAAGGGTAAAGACTCTTTCGGCAAGCAGGGCAAACATGAAAATAATTACTGCTGCTAATACAAAAAGTCTTGAGCTGAAAAATTTCTTCAGAAAATCTTTTATATCATAAATCAAATTTCTTTGCTCTCCTTTTCTCGTGTGCTTCCAGCTTTTGGTTTACCTTAAGAAATGCCAGATACAAAAGTATACTGATAACCATTGTGTATACAAATTCAGGTATGATAATTGACTTCAGATAGTACAAAAAGCTAAATCTGCCACGCAGTAAAAACATGAAAAAGTATACTACCAGATTGTAAAACAAATCGCTGCCTCCTATCAGAAGCATAGGAAGCTTTATATCGTCAGGATAGAATCTTTTCTGGAATAATCCATTGATAAAACCGATATACATATATATTAAAGCATACAGTCCTATATATTTTCCGCAAAATATGTCAATAAGCAGGCCGCAAAAGAAGCCTACCCACAGTCCTTCCTTTTTGCCACGCATAAAGCCAAAGGATGATACGGTTATAATCAACAGGTTTGGTGAGATATTGGCAAAGGAAAGAGTCTTAAACAGCGTGGTCTGTAATAAAAAGCATAAAGTTATTATTATAAATAAAACAATTCTACGTCTCATGCTGCTCCTTACTTATTTTCAGTTGAATTTTCAGTCTGGCTGTCACCGGCTGTTTTTGTACTTTCGGTGTCGTCAGCTGTCTTAGTGTCGCCGGTCTGCTTAAGCTGTGTTATGACCATGACATTTTCGATATGCTCAAAATCTACAACCGGTGTGATAGTTCCGGATTTTGTCAGATTGTTGGAGTTATTTTCGATTTTTGTCACATAGCCAATCAGTATGCCCTGCTGGTAACGGTCTGACACGTATGAGGTAACAACAGGATCGCCCTCTTTCACCTTGTTGTCGTCATCCTTTAACTCTGTAAAGGTAATTACCTTGTCCTCGTTCATGGTTTTTATATTGCCACTGACGGTGAGGTTGTCCTCCGTGGTGGAAACCATGCCACTGACCTTGCTGGCATCATCTATGATACAACGTACCTTGGCAAAATTATCGCCAGCATCGGTAACAATACCTACAAGTCCGCTTCCCGCAAGCACATTCATGCCTACGTCCACTCCATCCTTTTTTCCTTTGTCGATAGTAAAGGTAGAAAACCAGTTTCCGCTGTCCTTTGCTATGACACTGGCAGCGACCTTGGGATATGATGGATATTTGGCATCCAAATCCAGGAGCTGTCTGTAATTGTCAAGCTCATACTGTTCAAGTTTGGTTGTTGTGAGCTGTGTTGTAAGCTCTTCTACCTCGGCCTTGAGCTTTTTATTCTCAGCCTTGACATTTTTTAATGTGCGTATTTCTGTAACCTTATCTGAAATGTGGATTCCAAAGCTGTTTATACCCTTCTGCATTGGGATGAATACATATCCGGCAGCAGTCTTTAAAGGACCACCGGAGATATTTAAGGTAAGGCTTAACAGCATGGTAATAAAGCAGACTGCTGTCATAATCAACAGTGTGTATCTTGCAGGCAGCTTTTTATTGTGCTTTCTCTTTCGATTGCGAAAATTCTTACTCATGTTAACCTCGGTTATTATTTTTTGATGCTGAACGGAAGTCTCTTATATTTTGAATCAGAAACTATTTGTACGAGCCCGCGTACTGCGCTCTCCTCAGGACATTCTGAGCAGATGACCTTTATACCTGTAATCTGTTCAAAGAGCTGGTCAAGTCCTGCAAGCTGTGAGCCGCCTCCTGTGATATAAATGCCTGAATGGATGATATCCTTTGCAAGCTCAGGCGGAGTCTTCTCAAGAATCATTTTTATTGATGTGCATATAGACTCAAGGTTTGACTTCATAGCCTCGTAAACGACCTTTGAACCAATTTCCATCTCAATAGGCAGGCCGCTTACCACATCACGTCCCACTATGACCATACTGTCCTCTCTTCCCGGAAGTGCAGAGCCTATAGTCTCCTTCAACAGCTTTGCAGTCTTTTGTCCGATTACAAGATTGAACTCCTTTCGCACAAAGGAGATAATTGACTCGTCAAGTCTGTTGCCACCGAAATGAAGCAGGTCACTAAGCACCAGGCCACCGAGTGAAATAACGGATGTCTCTGTTGTGTCAGCGCCCATATCTACTATCATGACACCGGTTGGCTCGTTTACATCTATTCCAAGACCTACAGCATCAGCGATAGGCTTCTCACAGAGCATGACCTTTTTAGGCTTTGATTTGCTCTTATAGAAGAGCTCGTAGAATGCTCTTTTCTCTACATCTGTGATATCTGTCGGCACAGCGATGATGAACTCGGCATTTTTGATACGTGCCTTTGTCTTGTGCTCCAAAAAGTCAAAAATCATAGTCTGAAGCAGATTATAGTCAGCAATAACTCCCTCTACAACAGGAAATATGACGTTGATTGTCTCAGGCGCCTTTTCATACATGGCATATGCACTGTCTCCATATGCATATATCTGATTTTTGTCTATTACGGCTATTGTGTTTTTCTCAAGCATTGTCTTGCCCGTAGCCTTTGAGTATACCTTGAAATTGTTTGTTCCCAGATCAATTCCGTAAACGTTGTTGCTCATAATAATTCTACCTCGTCTTCTGTTTATATAAGTTTATTTTCATAGAAGCTATAATATTCGTTATCTCCGATTATGATATGGTCACAAAGCTCTATGGAAAAAATCCCTGAGCCCTCAATTAATCTGTCTGTGACAGCAATATCATTTCTGCTGGGAGTACAATCTCCGCTTGGATGATTGTGCAATAAAACAAGCTTTGATGCATTTTTGTCCAGGGCGGTCCTGATGATGGAGCCTATGTCCACTACAGATGAGCTTAGTGAACCCTTGGATATGAACTTGTCTCCTAAGAATCTGCTTTTTACATCAAAATAGGCACAAATGACGACTTCATTTGTAAGATGCCTCATCTGCTCCATATAGTAGTCAGCTATTGTCTGAGGATTATTCATTCTGATGCTTTGGACCTTTTTTGTCTTTACAATGCGAAGCGACAGCTCAGCTATTGCCTTAAGCTGTATAGCTTTTATCTGCCCTATCCCGGGGATGCTAAGAAGCTCCTCATAAGACATCTCATAGAGATTGAGCAGATTGCCATGCCTGCCGGAGAGTATATCATGTGCAATATCAATCACAGTCTTGTCTCTTGTGCCGGTCTTTATAATGATGGCAAGTAAATCAGCGTCTGACAGGCCTGATGCTCCAAGCGATAAAAATTTCTCATATGGTCGCTCTGAAGCCGGCAGATTTTTAATTGTTTTGTTATTATGCATTAATCCCTTTCGCTTCTCCCAGGCGATTGACAACGGATTTAAGCAAAGTTTTCAGTTAATTGTAGCACACCTAATCAAGCTTAACAAGATTTCTCTCATAAAGTTTTTGTAAAGACATCAAAATTCCAAGCTTTGCATGGTACCATGTGAGTCCTCCCTGGAAATAAACCGCATATGGAGGCTTCACAGGACCGTCAGCAGAAAGCTCTATTGATGAGCCCTGCACAAATGCACCTGCTGCCATGATGACATCGCTGTCATAGCCCGGCATGGCCCACGGCTCAGGTGTCACATAGCTGTCCACCGGTGCTGCTGCCTGGATGCCCTCGCAGAAGGCTATCATGGCATCGCGGTTATTGAACTCTACAGCCTGTATGATATCGTGGCGACTTTCAGTACCGTCAGGAACCACCTTAAAACCAAGCTTTTCATAGATTTTTGCGGCAAAGATTGCTCCCTTTAATGCTCCGCTTACGACAGTCGGTGCAAGGAAAAAGCCCTGATAAAATGACTGGATGACTCCGAGTGAAGCTCCAACCTCCTTGCCAAGTCCCGGAGATGTGAGACGGTATGCGGCATTTTCAACACATTCCTTTTTGCCGACAATATAGCCTCCGATTGGTGCAAGTCCGCCTCCCGGATTTTTGATCAGTGAGCCAACCATCATGTCCGCTCCAACCTGGATAGGCTCTGTATCCTCGACAAACTCACCGTAGCAGTTATCGACCATACAGATCACATCAGGCTTTATGCTCTTTACAAAGGCGATGAGCTCGCCTATTCTTTTGACCGAGAGTGTAGGTCTTGTAGCATAGCCCTTAGAGCGCTGGATTGTGACAAGCTTCGTTTTTTCATTGATGGCTTTCTTTATTCCGTCATAGTCAAACTCACCGTCAGGCAGTAAATCAACCTGCGCATATGTGATGCCGTACTCAGCAAGTGAGCCCTTTGAAGGGCGTATGCCTATTACCTCTTCAAGTGTATCGTAAGGCTTTCCGACAGGGCTTAAAAGCTCATCGCCCGGGCGAAGGTTTGACATGAGTGCAAGTGCAAGTGCATGTGTGCCACAGGTAATCTGAGGCCTTACAAGTGCATCTTCTGCGCCAAAACAGTCTGCGTACACTCTCTCAAGTGTATCCCTTCCGAGGTCATTGTAGCCGTAGCCGCTTGATGCCTGGAAGCACTCTGCGCTCACCTTGTTTTTCTGCATGGCGGCTATGACCTTAAGCTGATTATACTCAGCATTTGTGTCTATTTTGTCAAAACGCTCCTTAAGCTCCTTTTCTACAGAGGTTCCGAAATCCAAAACCTCCTTTGATATTCCAAGTGTCTCATACTGCCTGTAAATGGCTTCATTGGTATCTAACAAATTATAATCCTCTTTTCTGCTAAAATTTCTTGTATTTTATTTAATATTTTATTATCATCATATGAATATTCATTTTTTTCTATCCATATGGTATCTTTTTCTCTCCTAAACCAGGTTAGCTGTCTCTTTGCAAAACGCCTTGACTCAAGCTTTACCTTGTCCACAGCCTCATCAAGTGAATATTCTCCATCGAGATATGCAAGAATTTCCTTATATCCTATTCCCTTCATGGATACCATATCGCTTGTACAGCCCATTGCCTTTAGCTTTTTCACCTCATCGACAAGTCCGTTTGAAACCATGATATCAACTCTCTTATCTATCCTCTCATAGAGTCTTTGTCTTACATCATCCAGTACAAAATAGGCAAAGCTGTATGGAGACTGCTTGGCTCTTTCAGTCTCATTGTGCTTTGAAATCGGCTCATGGCAGGTGTGATAGTATTCAATTGCCCTGATGACGCGCTTTACGTTATTCTCATGGATGCTCTCGTAGGATGAAGGGTCGATATCCTTGAGCATTTCATGCAGTGCATGGTTTCCGTGCTCATTAGCAAAGTCATAAAGGCTTTTTCTGTATGCCTCATCCACATCCTGCTTTGTGAAATCAATATCATACAAAAGTGCCTGTATATAAAAGCCGGTGCCGCCGACAACTATCGGTATCTTTCCTGCTTCGTATATCTCATTAAGTGCTTTTTTGGCCATATCCTTGAAGATAAATACATTGAACTCGTCAGAGGGCTCAAGCTCATCTATCAGATAGTGCTTTATGCCGTCCATCTCATCGACTGTAACCTTCGCAGAGCCTATATCCATGTATTTGTATACCTGCATGGAATCCGCGGATATTATAGCACCATTTATTTTTTTTGCAAGCTCAATCGATAGAGCTGTCTTTCCTACTGCTGTCGGTCCTGTCAGGACAATCATCGGTTTTTGTGTCATATTGCACCTCAGTCCAAATGTGTATGTTGTCATACGATACGTTTGAATTTCTTTTCTATCTCATATTTGCTCATAGAGATGATGGTTGGTCTGCCGTGTGGGCAGTTGTAAGGATTGTCGAGTGACAAAAGCTCATCTATCAGCTCATTTATCTCAGGAAGAGTAAGCTTGTCATTGCCCTTGACTGCTGCCTTGCACGACATGGATGCGACCTTTTCCGTGATGATATCAGGAGTCTGCCTGCCTGTCGCATTAGAAAAATCATCGAGCATCTCTATAAACAGATCCTTCATATCTATGTTAAACAAATTATCTGGAATTGCACTGATCATGTATTCCTTGCCACCAAAATGCTCCACCTCATAGCCAAACTGCTCTATCTGCGGCCTGTATTTCTCAAGCATCTCGCTTTCCCTGGCATCAAGCGTCATGACAATCGGAGGGCTTATGCGCTGTGATGTGAAATCCTTATTGGCAAGTCTCGCCATTGTTTTTTCATACAGTACCTTCTCATGGGCTGCATGCTGGTCTATGATATAAAGCTTGTCCTCAAACTCTATGAGCCAGTATGTCTTAAAGAGCTGACCTATGATGGAAAACTGCTTCTTGGCGCTTTCTGTAAGAAAAACCTTGTCGTAATCGCCGAGTGTCTGCTGGGTGCCGGTGACAACCTGTGCAGGTTCATACGCGGTGGAAGTCTCAGGCTTTGGTTCCACTGAATTGCCGGTGCCAGCAACAAGCGCAGATGCAGATGCTTTAGCAGTCTGCAGCTTTGATGTGTTATCTGGGAGTTGCTCATTAACAGCAGGCGCTTTTGCAGCAGGTTCTGTTACTGCTGACGTCACGCTCTGTCCGTACACGCTCCTTGATTCCGCTGCCCTCACCTCATTGATACGCCTCTTCTCAAACGGCTCCGGTATTGGCTCCTTATACTCATGCACTATCTTTTTAGGCGCCGGCGTACTGTCTACAGGCACTTCGGGAATCATCTCCTTATGAGATAGAATTGCATATATTGTGTCACACAATTCAACATATATCTCGTTGTTGTTGTCGAACCTAAGCTCCATCTTGGTCGGATGTACGTTGACATCCAGCTCACTGAAAAATGTAAAGTAAAGCACTGTAAACGGATACTGATGCTGCATTAGAAAGCTCTTGTAGGCCTCCTCTATTGCACGTGACAATATATTGCTCTTTACATATCTGCCGTTTATGAAATAATTCTCATAATTTCTGTTGCCCCTCGTGATGACAGGCTTTCCTATAAAGCCCTCCACCTTAAAGTATTCGCATTCATGCTTCACCTCAAGCAGTGATGACGATATCTCGCGGCCGAATATATGGTATATGATATCCTTTCTGTTGCCGTTTCCTGAGGTGTGAAGCTTTGTCTGGTTATTGTTTATGAACTTAAACGATATATCAGGATGTGAAAGCGCAAGCTTTTCAACCATATCGCTTATGTAGCTGCCCTCTGTCTGTGCTGTCTTTAAAAACTTACGTCTTGCCGGAACATTATAAAACAAATCCTTTACTATGAAGGTAGTACCGTCCGGAGCACCGATTTCCTCGTTGGAAAGCTCCTTCGAGCCTTCAATCACATATCTGGTGCCGGTGAGCTCATCGTATGTCTTTGTGATAAGCTCAACGCGGGCAACGGCCGAAATGCTTGACAGCGCCTCACCTCTGAAGCCGAGAGACTTTACAGTAAGTAAATCCTCTGCCGAGCGGATTTTGCTCGTGCTGTGACGGTAAAATGCAACCGCAACCTGGTCTCTTTCAATTCCGCAGCCATTGTCAGTGATACGGATAAATGAAATTCCACCTTCCTTTATCTCCACAGTGATGGCTGTGGAGCCTGCATCTATGGCATTTTCCACCAGCTCCTTTACCACGGAGCACGGACGCTCAACAACCTCTCCTGCAGCTATTTTATCTATTGTTTCCTGATTTAATATGGCAATATTTGGCATTTTAATCCTTTCTACCAGCGGTTTTTAACCTTGTTCTGGAGCTGATACAGCTTGTTTAACGCATCAAGTGGTGTCATGTTGCCTATGTCTATGCTTCGAAGCTCGTCAATTATATCATCATCCTTCACTGTGTCGAAAAGTGAAATCTGTGTCATATCAACCTCGTCAAGATGCTCCTTTTTATGCTTGTGGCCATTGTCAACGGATATGCTTTTTACAGTATCTGTGATATCATTTGCAAGAAGCTGCTCTGCGATTTCCTTGGCACGCTCTATGACAGAATCAGGCAGCCCTGCAAGCTTTGCTACCTGTATGCCGTAGCTTCTGTCAGCTCCGCCCTTTACGATTTTTCTTAAGAAAACTATATCATCGCCCTTCTCCTTTACAGCGATGCAATAGTTATTTACACTGTCAAGCTTGCCCTCAAGCTCGGTGAGCTCGTGATAATGCGTTGCAAAAAGCGTCTTTGCACCGAGGAGCTTTGGATTACTTATGTGCTCTACAACTGCCCAGGCGATGCTTAGTCCGTCAAATGTACTCGTGCCTCGTCCAATCTCATCAAGAATCAGCAGAGATTTTGCGGTTGCATTTCTTAGTATATTTGCCACCTCGTTCATCTCAACCATAAATGTACTCTGGCCGCTTGCAAGGTCGTCAGATGCGCCGACTCGTGTGAAGATGCGGTCTACAATGCCGATATTTGCAGTTTGTGCAGGTACAAAGCTTCCAATCTGTGCCATGAGAACGATAAGTGCTGTCTGTCTCATGTAGGTGGATTTACCGGCCATGTTTGGTCCTGTGATGATTGAGATTCTGTTTTTGTGCTGATCCAGATATGTATCGTTTTCTATAAACATGTCATTTGTAATCATTTTTTCAACTACAGGATGACGTCCGTTTTTTATGTCTATTATTCCGCTTTCATTTATCTTTGGCTTGCAGTAATTATTCTGGCTGGCAACAAGCGCAAGCGAAGCAAAAACATCAATCTGTGCTATAGCTCTGGCTGTTTTCTGAATCCTTGAAACATTGCAGGAAATCTGTTTTCTTACATCACGAAACAGCTCATACTCAAGTGATGTGAGCCTGTCTTCAGCTCCAAGAATGGTATCCTCAAGCTCCTTAAGCTCCGGTGTGATGTAGCGCTCGGCATTGGTGAGTGTCTGCTTTCTCACATAATAATCTGGAACCATATCCTTGAAAGAGTTTGTGACCTCAAGGTAATATCCGAACACTTTGTTATACTTGATTCTTAAGTTTTTGATGCCGGTTTTTTCACGTTCACCGGCTTCAAGCTCTGCAAGCCATGTCTTTCCTTTGGTTTTTGCGTCTCGAAGACGGTCAACCTCCTCGTTGTAGCCAGCTTTTATGATATCTCCGTCACGCTGTGAGATAGGCGGCTCATCCTCAATGGATGAAAGTAAAAGCTCATATATATCCTTAAGCTCGTCGAACTCTTCATTAATCTCATCGGTAAGCTCACACGGTATATCTGAAAGCTGCTGCTTTATTGGTGGAAGCATTTTTAAAGAATCCCTGAATGCTATAAGGTCGCGCGGATTGGCTGACTGGTAGGTGATTCTTGTGATGAGACGCTCAAGGTCATAAATAGGATTAAGGTATTCCCTGATCTCGTCTCTTGTGATTTCGTTTGCATTAAGTGCTTCGATAAGCTTCTGGCGCTTTATTATCTCTGACTTTTCGATAAGAGGCTGCTCGACATAGGTGCGAAGCAGTCTTGCTCCCATAGCCGTGCGTGTCTTATCGAGTACCCAAAGCAGTGAGCCTCTCTTTTGCTTTTCTCGAAGTGTCTCAACCAGCTCCAAATTACGTCTTGATGAGCTGTCTATTATCATATATTTGCCTATTGAGTACGGATGAAGCTCAAGTATATTGTCGAGCGAGTTCATCTGCGTCTCATAAAGGTACTTTAACAGGGCGCCGGCAGCTATGACTCCACTCTCATAATCCTCAAGCCCCAAAGCATTTATTGTCTGTACATGGAAATGTGAAAGCAGTGTCTCATTTGCAAGACCATCGGAAAAATACCATGAGTCGAGTGCTGAAACAGTAATTGACAGTCTGTTTTTCATATCGTCAACATCTATTCCGCTCATGTAGAAGGCTTCATTACATATGATTTCCGATGGATTAAATCTGCTCACCTCATCTAACAGCTTTCTTTCTGTATCCACCTCTGTCGTAAAAAAATCACCTGTTGTGACATCGCAGGTCGCTATGCCGTATTTGTCCTCAGTGTATACAATTGACATTATGTAATTGTTTTTTGCCTCATCTAAAGAAGCCATATCCGTGTTTGTGCCAGGTGTCACAACACGGATTACCTCTCGTTTTACGATTCCCTTTGCCTGCTTTGGATCTTCCATCTGTTCACAGATAGCTACCTTGTGACCGTTTGATACGAGTCTGTTGATATATGAGTCTGCCGCGTGAAACGGTACTCCACACATAGGAGCTCTTTCTTCAAGTCCACAGTTTTTGCCTGTGAGTGTAAGCTCAAGCTCCTTTGAAACCATTATCGCATCGTCAAAAAACATCTCATAGAAGTCTCCTAAGCGATAAAATAAAATACAATCCTTATATTGTTCTTTTGTCTGCAGATAATGCTGCATCATTGGTGATACTTCTGCCACGAATATTTCCTCTCTTTACGTGTATAAATATTATTCATGTGTATAAATATTATTTAAAATCCGGCCTATATTTTTTAATAATTGCTTCTGCAACCTTTATGCCGTCGATTGCCGCAGATGTAATGCCTCCTGCATAGCCTGCGCCCTCTCCGCAAGGGTATACACCCGAGATGTTGCTCTCAAAGGATTCATCTCTTTTTATGCGAAGCGGAGAAGATGTGCGTGTCTCCATACCGGACAAAATTGCATCTTTTCTGTCAAAACCATGTATCAGATGACCAAAATGTTCCATTCCAAGCTTGAACGACTGCTCCATGTCAGCGTTCATCAGTCCATTCAGCTTTGCAAAGACGGTGTTTCCCTTTGTACAGGAGTCAAAATCACCATATGCGGCTGTTAATCTGTCATCACAGAAATCTCCGAAAAGCTGCTGTGGGATTGAACCATTGCCACGCTTATAATTTTCTGTTTCAAGCTTTTCCTGAAATCTCACTCCGGCGAGCGCATCATCAGCTCCGAAATCCTTCGGCGAAACAGATACTATGATGGCACTGTTCGCATTTTTGCTGTTTCTGTCATGATAGCTCATGCCGTTAACCACCGTGTGATTTTTGGTTGACGATGAGTTGACCACATATCCTCCCGGACACATGCAGAATGAATAGACTCCTCTGCCATTCGGAAAATTGGATGTGACCTTGTATGGGCTTGGCGGAAGTATAATTTTCTTTTGAATACCATACTGTGATTCATCTATCATGCGCTGCGGATGCTCCACGCGAAAGCCGACTGCAAAGCTCTTGCATTCCATATCAAAGCCCTTATTGTAAAGCATATCAAATGTATCTCTGGCGCTGTGTCCGAGTGCCAGAACGCATACATCTGTCTTTATTTCACTATTACTGTTACTGTCAGAATCCGTGTAAACACTTAATAGCTTTTGGGAAACTATGTCAAGATTGCTCACACAGGTGTCGAATATAAACGTTGTCCCTTTGTCAACCAAAAACTCACGCATGTTGACAATTACTTCTGAGAGCACATCAGTACCGATATGTGGCTTGTTGTCATAAAGTATGGACGGATCTGCTCCAAAGCGCACAAAGGTCTCAAGCACAAGACGATTCCTGCCCGAAGGATCCTTTACGGATGTGTTCAGCTTGCCGTCTGAAAAGGTTCCGGCACCGCCCTCACCAAACTGTACATTGCTTTTGGGATTAAGTATGCCGCTCTCCCAGAATTTTTGTACATCGCAGGTTCTTTTCTCAACCCGGCTTCCCCGCTCGATAACTATCGGGCGAAAACCTGCCTCTGCCAATATATATGCACAAAACAGCCCGGCAGGTCCTGCCCCTGCAATAACAGGTCGCCTGTCAAGCGGTGTATTACCGTGTGCAGGTATCCGATACTCTTTTTCTTTATATATGAGCACAGATGAACTGGCTGCTCTTTTTACAATTGTTTCTTCGCTATTTTTTGTATCCTCTATCTCTACAGCAACTGAATATGTATAGAACAGCTCAGGCTTTTTACGCGCGTCAAGTGATTTCTTTAATATGCGGTATGTAAAGCCTGTCTTGGCATTGAGCTTAAGCATTTTTATTATTTTCTTTTTTAATGCCTCATCACTGTGCGTGACGGGGAGCTTTATCTGGTTAATTTTAATCATTTACTGCATTTCTCCTGCTATATATCCACTTGTCCATGCCCACTGCAGATTGTAGCCACCGCATATGCCGTCCACATCAAGTAGCTCGCCGCAAAAGTAAAGCCCCGGATGGATTTTGGACTCCAATGTACGTACATCTATTTCCTTTGTACATATGCCGCCTGCACAGACCTGTGCAAATTCTGCTCCTCTTGGCTTTTTTACCGAAACGGCTGTATGTTTTATTGAGCGGGTGAGACTTTTACAATTATCATCTGTCAACAGCCTTCCCTTTTTGTCAGGAGATACACCTGATTTGTGTATCAGCTCAAGAAGAAGCTTATTGTTTAAAAGTCCGTTAAGCATCTCATTTAGCGAGCGGTTGTCTGTTGTTGTAATACTTCTGTCCTTTATGTATCCGTTAAGCTCATCATCACTAAAAGCCGGCAAAAAGTCAATTATCACCTCGACCATTTGACCTTTATCGAGGGCTCTTGACATAAGACTTGAAATCTGAAAAACAGGGATGCCTGAGATGCCATAGTCAGCTAACTGCAGCTCCCCTGTATTTTGCTCTGTCATTTGACCGTCTATCACGGAAGCGACAGTGGCATCGCACCTGACACCTGTGATTTTTTTGAAATTAAGACCATCACAGCTAAAGCCGCAAAGCGCGGGTAATGGCTTTTGGATATGGTGTCCGAGAGCTTCTATCTGTCGAAACAGGCTTCCGTCACTTCCAAGCTTCGGGGAAGCCGTAAGGCCACACGCTATAATAAGCCTTTTGGACTTAAATGAGCTCTGGTCTGTTTGGATGCAGTAACCAGGCCGGTCATCTGCAGGCTTAATATCAGTAATATTAATGCCTGTTTTCACATCCACATGAAGCCTCATAAGCTCCATGCGAAAGGCTGCCACAACAGATGCAGCCTGTCTTGAATTTGGATAAATGTAGCCTGCATTGTCATATGCAGGTATTCCAAGTTCTTTAAAAAAACGTATTGTGTCTGCATAATTAAATTGCGACAACCCGTTTTTAATCAGCGCTTTACTGCCGTGGAATTTGTTTACAGACATATCAGTGTTTGTGAAATTACATCTGCCGTTTCCTGTTGCAAGTATTTTCTTTCCTATATCATCCTTGTGCTCTAAAAGTGCCACACGTGCTCCCTTTGATGCAGCAGCTGCTGCCGCCATCAGCCCGGATGCACCGGCACCTATTATAATTACATCGTACATATTCTTTCCCCTAACTGATTTATTTTAACATTAACTTGAATAGCTTTCAAGAAAATCGTACAAATCAGTTTCGTTAAAAAAGTAGAGTCCGTTTGTAACCTTATTTTTTGCTTCATCTGGCAGTTCTTCAAAATACACGCCTGTGTCAAAGTATTTTTCACTTGCAGTGGCGTTGTATACAGACAGCATTCCGGAGTCATTTTTGATGCAGTATTTTGCATTCTTAGTCTCATTTGATGTCAGAAGGCTTTCTTTTTCATTTTTTTCTTCTTTATCATTTTCATTGCTTTGTGCAATTATCGCAGCCTTGTCTGC
>ONZY01001186.1_pt1 | contig 20154 bp, 18 predicted proteins | sample 1671451 | NCBI WGS metagenome assembly ONZY01 (sample SAMN06348158, study PRJEB24527) | human gut metagenome | biome: human gut; feature: ankylosing spondylitis patient; material: feces | host: Homo sapiens | place: China | collected 2015-10 | reverse complement strand
TGGACTCTTTGAAGGCTTTGGGGAGGAAGGCTTTGCCCTTATAATACTTCTTCAGATTCTCGATGGCGGTCTTTTTGTCCATCCGGAAGGGGATGATGTACTCCGGCTTGAGCTTGCCGGAAAGCTGTCCGCCCAGCACGGTGGGGTTGCCGCAGTAGGGGCAGGTGGTGGCAGCTGTTTCGGGGCCGCAGACCAGCTCTGCGCCGCAGGAAGTGCAGGTGCGGCTGCTGAGATCTCCCGTCTCCATCTCCCCCCAGACAGGGCCGCTGGACGCTGCCTTTTCGGCGGCTTCGGCGGCCTTATCGGCCTGAGCCTGCTTCTCGCCGTAAAGAGCCTCAACCTGTGCTACATCGTAGGTGGAGCCGCAGTAATCACAGCAGAGCTTTCCGCTGGCGCTGTCGAACCGCAGCGGGCCGGTACAGGCCGGGCATTGGTAATTCGTGGTGTTTTCTGCCATATCTCAGCTCCCCTTTCAGGCTCCGAAAGGCTTGCCGCATTCGGGGCAGAACTTGGGCGGGTTGGCCGGGTCGTCAGGGGTCCAGCCGCAGTTCGGACACTTGGCCGCCGGGCGGGGCTTACCGCATTCCGAGCAGAATTTGCCGGTATTGTGTGCGCCGCAGCTGCACACCCAGCCTGCTTCGGGGCGGGGCTTGCCGCAGGCGGTGCAGAACTTGCCGGTGTTGCCGGTCTGGCCGCAGGAGCAGCTCCAGCTGCCAGCCGCCGGGGCGGCTGCGGGGGCAGGAGCAGCGGCAGACTGCTGCTGTGCGCCCATCTGGTAGAGGGCCTGGGCGTTGATGCCGCCGGCAGCAGCGGCCTGATTCATGCCCATAAAGGCCATGGCCGGGCCGGCGGATGTATTGGAAGCCGCTGCCTGCATAGCCGAAGCCTGTGCGCCCACCATGTGGGCGGCAGCGCGGGTCGGGTCCATGAAGGCGGCGCTGCGCTGCAGCTCCTTGATCATCTGCTCGTCTTCTTCGCTGGCTTTGACGCCGGACACGCCGAGGGAGACGATCTCGATGCCGCGCAGCTTGCTCCACTTGCCGGACAGCTCCTGATTCAGAGCCTCGGCCAGCTCGGTGGTATGGCCGGGCAGAGCCGAGTAGCGGATGCCCATCTCGCTGATGCGGGCGAAGGCGGGCTGCAATGCGGTCATCATCTCGGTGCGCATCTGGCCTTCCAGCGCGTCACGGGTGTACTCGTTTTCCACATTTCCGCAGACATTGGTGTAAAACAGGATGGGGTTGACGATGCGGTAGCTGTACTCGCCGAAGCAGCGGATGCTGACGTCGATGTCGATGCCGGCACGCTGGTCCACGACGCGGAACGGCACGGGGCTGGGGGTGCCGTACTTGTTGCCCATCAGCTCCTTGGTGTTGATGTAATAGATGCGCTGGTCGGTGGCAGCCTGACCGCCGAAGCTGAACCGCTTGCCGATCTCAGCAAACACTTCGTCGATGTTCTTGGCCAGACCCTCGCTCAACAGAGAGGGCTGGGTGCCGGTGTTGTAGGTGTACTCGCCGGCCTCGGCGCAGAGGTCCACCACCTTGCCCTGCTCCACGATGAGGGCACACTGGCCCTCGGCCACCGCCACGATGGAACCGTCGGTAATGATGTTCTCGGCGCCGTGGCGGTTGGAAGAGCGCCCGGAGACTTTCTTCTGTCCCTTGACAGCCAGCACCTCCGCCGGGAGAGCACTGCAGTAAAAGTATTCTTTCCACTGGTCGCCCATCACGCCGGATGCTGCGCCCAATGCCGCTTTGACAAGACCCATAAGCCATATCTCCTTTATCTGCCCGTTTTTTGCAAATGCGGGCTTTTTTCAGTATACCACAAAACGCGCCGCGAAAAAAGAAAACCCTTGCATTTTATCCCCGATGGGTGTAAAATACTCCCGACAAACAAATACAGGGGAGCTTGTAGAAGCAGGCTGAGAGGGAGTTCTCGAACTTCGACCCTTAGAAATTGTTTTCGGACAGTTTCTGCACCTGATGCGGATAATGCCGCCGTAGGAAGTCATAACACTGTTTATGGATTTTTACAGGAGACACCGCTCGAGGCGTCTCCTGTTTTTTTGTTGCCGACTGAGGGGGAGCGCCCTGAGTCTGGGGTTTTGTATGCGATGGGAAGCCGTGTTCCGGCGTGAGAGGAGGCCAGTGAGCCTCGACCGCTTCTTCCGTTTCCGGCATCTCTGCGCGGGTGCCGGGTCTGTTCGTGTGCGGGAGCGGCGGTCTGCTCCTGCACTTATTTTTTATTGAAAAGGAGCACTCACTATGAAACACTATTCTGCCAAAAAGCTGGCCCTCGCCGGTATGTTCTGCGCTGTCGCTGTCGTGGGCAGCGTCTTCTCCTTCCCGGTCTTCGGCAGCAAATGCGCCCCTGTGCAGCACATGGTCAACATCCTCTGCGCTGTCCTGCTGGGGCCTTACTACGGCGTGGGCGTAGCTTTCGTCGCCTCTCTGCTGCGCAACCTGCTGGGTCTGGGCAGTCTGATGGCTTTCCCCGGCAGCATGTTCGGCGCACTGCTCTGCGGCATCGTCTTCCACAAGACCAATAAGCTGCTGCCCACCCTCGTGGGCGAGGTGTTCGGCACCTCCATCCTCGGCGGTCTGTGCGCCTACCCCGTTGCCATCCTGCTGATGGGCAAGAGCGCCGGTGACATCGCGTTCTACGCCTACATCGTCCCCTTCCTCGTCTCCACCGCCGGCGGTGCCATCATTGCAGGCGTACTGCTGGGCGCACTTTCCCGCGCAGGCGCACTCCGCGCCATGCAGGCCAGCCTGAGCTGATTCGAAGGAGAAACCATGTTTCAGAACATCTTTGCCAACGTCCGGGCCAAAAGCCCGCTTGTCCATAACATCACCAACTACGTCACCGTCAACGACTGTGCCAACATCGTCCTCGCCTGCGGGGCATCCCCCATCATGGCGGATGATGCCGCCGAGGTCGAGGACATCACCTCGCTGTGTGCCGGGCTGAACCTCAACATCGGCACGTTGAACAGCCGCACCATCCCCTCCATGCTGCTGGCGGGACACACTGCCAACCGGCTGGGCCGTCCTGTCGTGCTGGACCCCGTGGGCGCAGGCGCTTCCCATCTGCGCACCGAAACGGCACTGCGCCTCCTGCGGGAAGTGAAGTTCACAGTCATCCGGGGCAACATCTCCGAGATTCGGACGCTAGCGGCAGGCAGCGGCACCACAAAAGGCGTGGACGCCGACACCGCCGACAAGGTGACGGACGAGACGCTGGACAAGACCGTGACATTCGCCAAAGCGTTTGCGGCCCGCACGGGGGCGGTCGTCGCCGTCACCGGTGCCATCGACATCGTGGCCGACGGAGAGCGGGCTTTCTGCATCCGCAACGGCCACCCCATGATGAGCGCCGTCACCGGCACTGGCTGTCAGCTTTCGGCCCTGACGGCGGCATTCTGTGCGGCCAACCCGGACAAGCCTCTGGAAGCCGCCGCTGCAGCTGTCTGCGCCATGGGCCTTGCGGGCGAAGCAGCTCACAGCCGCCTGTCCAGGCTGGACGGCAACGCCACCTACCGCAATTACATCATCGACGCGATCTTCAACATGACCCCCGAACAGCTCGAGGAAGGAGCACGCTATGAAATGCGATAAACACACCATGCTTCTCTACGCCGTCACAGACCGGGCGTGGACGGGCCGCGAGACCCTCCGCCAGCAGGTGGAAGACGCGCTGAAAGGCGGCGTCACCTGCGTCCAGCTGCGGGAAAAGGAGCTGGACGACGCGGCATTTTTGCAGGAAGCCATGGAGCTTTCCGCCCTCTGCCGCAGCTATGGCGTCCCCTTCATCATCAACGATAACGTCGAGATCGCTATAAAATGCCATGCCGATGGCATCCACGTCGGGCAGGAAGATATGGCTGCCGCAGACGTCCGCGCCAAGGTCGGCCCTGACATGATCATCGGTGTGTCGGCCCATTCCGTCGAGGAAGCACAGCTGGCCGTGGCCCACGGCGCGGACTATCTGGGCGTCGGCGCGGCATTTTCCACCCACACCAAAACCGATGTGGATGTTCTGCCGGAGGGCAGACTGAAAGAGATCTGCGACTCCGTGGATGTGCCGGTCGTGGCCATCGGCGGCATCCATAAAGACAATATCCTCAAACTCAAAGGCTCCGGCGCGGACGGCGTGGCCCTCGTGAGCGCTATTTTCAGCGCCGAGGACATTGAGGCTGAGTGCAAAGAGCTGAAGGCACTGACAGAACAAATCATCTAAAGGAGCAAACCCATGAAAACTGCACTTACCATCGCGGGCAGCGATTCCAGCGGCGGCGCCGGCATTCAGGCCGACCTCAAAGCCATGACCATGAACGGCGTCTTCGCCATGAGCGCCATCACTGCCCTGACGGCCCAGAACACCACCGGCGTATCCGGCATCTTCGAGGTCAGCCCCGAATTTCTGGCCCAGCAGATAGACGCCGTCTTCACCGACATCCGCCCCTGCGCCGTCAAGATCGGCATGGTGTCCTCTGCCCCGCTCATTGAGACGATCGCCGCGCGTCTCCGCTTTTACAAGGCGGAACACATCGTCGTGGACCCCGTGATGGTAGCCACCTCCGGCTCTGATTTGATTGCATCGGATGCTGTGCGCACCCTGCGCCGGGAGCTGTTCCCTCTGGCCGAGATCATCACGCCCAACCGGCACGAGGCCGAAGTGCTGTCCGGTCTGCACATCTCGGGCCGTGCCGACATGAGCGCCGCCGCCCGGGCCATCGCCGCCGACTGCGGCTGTGCCGTCCTGCTCAAGGGCGGCCACAGTGACACCGACGCCGACGATCTGCTCACCTTCCCGGATGGCACGGAGATCTGGTTTCCGGGCAAGCGTATCGCCAACCCCAACACCCACGGTACGGGCTGCACTCTGTCCAGTGCCATTGCAGCCAACCTTGCCAAAGGGTTTGCGCTGGAAGAAGCTATCGCCCGGGCCAAGGCTTACCTGACCGACGCGCTGAACGCGCAGCTCGATTTGGGCCGCGGCTCCGGCCCGCTGGACCACACTCTGGGCGGCGTCGGGGTCGAAAACTGGATGCACGGCGTCCCGGACGCTGTTCATAAATAAAGAGAGCGTATTTTCGGAGGATTTTCAAATGCAGACTTACACCACACAGATGGATGCCGCCCGCAAGGGCATCGTCACGCCCCAGATGGAAACGGTGGCCAAGAAGGAGTACCGCACCGTCGAAGAGATCCGTCAGCTGGTCGCTGAGGGCAAGGTCGCCATCCCGGCCAACAAGCACCACGAGTGCCTGAACCCCGAGGGCATCGGCTCCATGCTCCGCACCAAGATCAACGTCAACCTCGGCGTCTCCCGCGACTGCAAGGACTACAACATCGAGATGCAGAAGGTCATGAGCGCCGTCAACATGGGCGCAGAGGCCATCATGGACCTCTCGAGCCACGGCAATACCCAGCCCTTCCGTCAGAAGCTGACCCACGAATGCCCCGTCATGATCGGCACTGTGCCGGTGTACGACTCGGTCATCCACTACCAGCGCGACCTCGCCACCTTGACGGCACAGGACTTCATCGATGTGGTGCGTCTGCACGCAGAGGACGGCGTGGACTTCGTCACCCTCCACTGCGGCATCACCCGCAAGACCATCGAGCAGATCCGCAAGCATAAGCGGAAGATGAACATCGTCAGCCGCGGCGGCTCGCTGGTGTTTGCATGGATGTGCATGACCGGCAACGAGAACCCCTTCTACGAGCACTTCGACGAGATTCTGGACATCTGCGAAGAGCACGACGTCACCATCTCTCTGGGCGATGCCTGCCGCCCCGGCTGCCTCGCCGACGCCACCGACGTCTGCCAGATCGAAGAGCTGGTGCGTCTGGGCGAGCTGACCAAGCGGGCCTGGGCGCACAACGTCCAGGTCATGGTGGAAGGCCCGGGCCATGTGCCTCTGAACCAGGTCGCCGCCAACATGGAGATCCAGAAGACCATCTGCATGGGCGCACCTTTCTACGTCCTCGGCCCCCTCGTCACCGACATCGCCCCCGGCTATGACCACATCACTGCTGCCATCGGCGGCGCTGTCGCGGCCATGAGCGGCGCAGCCTTCCTGTGCTACGTCACCCCTGCCGAGCATCTGGCTCTGCCCAATGTGGACGACGTTAAGCAGGGCATCGTGGCTTCCAAGATTGCCGCCCACGCTGCCGACATCGCCAAGGGCATCCCCCACGCCCGGGACATCGACGACAAGATGGGCGACGCCCGCCGCGTCCTCGACTGGGATGCACAGTTCGCCTGCGCCCTCGACCCCGAGACGGCAAAGGCCATCCGTGACGCCCGCCTGCCCGAAGACGACCACAGCGACACCTGCTCCATGTGCGGCAAGTTCTGCGCCGTCCGCAGCATGAACAAGGCTCTGGCCGGTGAATACATCGACATCCTGTAAGTTCTTCCTCTTTCAATAGAAAACACGAAGCCCCCTGCACGCGGTATGTGCAGGGGGCTTTGCTGTTGGCTGGCGGTCAGCCTTCGAGCTGCGGTGCAGAAGAAGGCTTCTGGATGAGGTTCGTCATGCTCCGGAGGCTGATGCCGATGGTGGACAGGTTGTGCAGCATGGCCGAAGCGGCAGGCTGCAGGATGCCCAGAGCACCCAGCACGATGAGGGTGGAGTTGAAGCTGAGCACGAAGCGGTAGTTCGAGCTGACACGGTGCTGCAGCGCATTGGCGATGGTCTTGAGGGTGACCAGCTCTTCCAGGCTGTCGGCCTTGATGGTGACATCCGCGATCTCGCGGGCGATGGCAGCGCCGGAGTTGATGGCGATGCCGATGTCCGCAGCCGAAAGGGCGGGGGAGTCGTTGATGCCGTCGCCGATCATGACGACGGTGCGGCCCTCGGCTTTGGCCTTCTGGACGAAGTTGGCCTTGTCTTCGGGCAGGACTTCCGCGAAGAACTGGTCCACGCCCACCTGCCGGGCAATGGCCTCGGCGGTGCGGTAGCTGTCGCCGGTCATCATCACGGCGTTCCGGATGCCCAGCTTGTGCAGCTGGCGCAGCACGGAAGCAGCTTCGGGGCGGAGGGGGTCTGCGATGCAGATGACGCCCACCAGCTGGCCGGAAGCGGCCATGTACAGGTGCGAGTATTCGGAGGGCATCCGGTCAAACTTTTCCTGCTCGTCGGCGGGAACGATGCAGTGCTCGTCCTCAAAGACGAAGTGGTAGCTGCCGATGACCACCCGCTCGCCGCCGACCCGGCTGGCAATGCCGTGGGCCACGATGTATTCCACTTCGGAGTGCATCTCTTCGTGGGCCAGACCCTGCTCTCTGGCGGCGCGGACCACCGCGTTGGCCATGGAGTGGGGGAAATGCTCTTCCAGACAGGCGGCCAGACGGAGCACATCGTCCTTCTCGCTGTTGCTGAAGGGGATGATGTCCACCACCTGCGGGGTGGCGCGGGTCAGGGTGCCGGTCTTATCAAAGACGATGGTGTCGGCCTTGGCCAGCGCTTCCAGATACTTGCCGCCCTTGACCGTGATGTGGGCCGTGCCGCACTCCCGCATGGCGGAGAGGACCGCCAGCGGCATCGAGAGCTTGAGCGCACAGGAGAAGTCCACCATCAGGATGGAGATGGCGCGGGTGACGTTGCGGGTGAGCGCATAGGTGACGACCGTGCCGGCCAGACACCAGGGCACCAGCTTGTCGGCCAGCTCCAGTGCGCGGTTCTCGGTGCTGGATTTGAGCTTTTCGGATTCCTCGATCATGGCCACGATCTTGTCGTAGCGGTTGGCACCGCCTGCGGCCTTGGCGAGGAAGACGCATTCGCCCTCCTCCACGACGGTGCCTGCGTAAACGGTGGCACCTTTTGCCTTGCGCACCGGCATGGATTCGCCGGTCAGAGCGGCCTGGTTGACCATGGCCTCGCCCTCGATGACGGTGCCGTCCAGCGGCACCATGTTGCCGGAGCGGACCACGATCTCATCGCCGGGCTGCACTTTGGTCAGGGGCAGGAGCACCTCGGTGCCCTGGCTGCGCACCCAGACTTTGTCCACATTCAGGGCCATGCTGCGGGCCAGATCGTCCAGACTCTTCTTGCGGGTCCACTCTTCCAGCAGAGAACCAAGGTTCAGCAGGAACATGACGGAACCGGCGGTGCTGAAGTCGCCGCGCAGGACGGAAACGCCGATGCTCAGAGCGTCCAGCACCTCGACTTCCAGCCTGCGGCGGAGCAGGCACCGGACCCCTTTCCAGACAAACGCGATGGAGCGCCAGACGGTGTAGGCGGCGCGGATGGGTGCGGGCAGGAACAGCTTGCGGAAGAAGTGGCCCGCCACGAGGTCGCACATCTTCTCCTGATACTCCTGATTGAGCTTCCGGCTGTCGGCGGTGGTGACAAGGGCGTCCAGCTCCGGCTGGTCGAATTTGTAGCGGCTCAGCGCCTGGACTGCATCGGCGCGTCTGCCGCGGTAATACAGGACCACATCGCCGGTCCGCTCGTAGACGGTGGCCTTCTCGATGGCATCGTGGTGGTTGAGATAGGCTTCCAGCACATCGGCGCGGTGCAGGGTCATCCGCACGTTGCAGACATGCACGCGCATCCGGCCCCGGCCCTCATGTAAAATGGTGCATTTCATGGTTACGTTATACCTTCCTCAATAGAAAGAGCCGCCCGCAGGCGGCTCAAGCGCTCAAAAATTATTCAGCGTCCTCGGCGGCAGCAGCCTCTGCGGCTTCGTCCTCGATGACGGCGGCCTCTGCCTTGGCGGCGCGGGCCTCGTTGATGGCCTTTGCGTCGGCCAGGATGTCACCGGCCTGCTCCTGGACCTTGTTGACGGTCTCCATGGTGGAGTCCTTCATGCGCAGGACGGCTGCGGTGGTCTGGGTGTAGACCTTCTTGGCATCGCTGCTGGACAGGAGCTTGAAGCCTGCCGAACCAAACACAACGCCGCCGACGAACAGTGCGATCTTTTTCACATCTACCATAATTGTTTTCCTACCTTTATCCATGTTATTGTAAGCCCCGGATGGGGCGGAAAACCGAACAGCTTTGCTGTTTCTGCGGATATTGTAGCACGGATTTTGGAATTTTCAAGGGATTTTCAAAATGTTAATCGGTATAAACTTTTTACGTACCGTAGTTCGAAATGTCTATCCCTAGGTGGATTTTCCGCCGGACTACAGTTTGTAATCAAAAACAAACCGGAAAGCGCCACTCAGCGGCCCCAGAAGCAAAAAGGCCCCCGGCTCCGCAAAGGGCCGGAAGCGGGGCAGGGCCAGCATCAGGCAGTAGGTGAAAGCAAACAGGATCAGAGCAAGCGTCATGCGTTCTCCTCATGGTCGGCGGGGGCGTCCGGGCCGTCGTGGTCGGCATCAATCATCCGGTAGCCCACGCCGAGTTCGTTCATGATGTAGTTGTTGTGGCCGGGGCGGCTGCCCAGCTTGCGGCGGATGTTGGCCATGTTGACCTGCAGCTTTTTGGTGCTGCCGCAGTCGGTATCGCCCCAGATGGCCCGGACGATGGCGGGATAGGTCATCACCCGGCCCGCATGTTCGGAGAGGAAGGCTACGATGTTGTATTCGGTCTGGGTCAGCTTGATCTCCTCCCCGCCTACATAGACCTTGCGCCGCTCGTACTGGATGAGCAGGTCCTGCGCCTGAAAGACGCCGGTGGGGTTGGAGCTGAAGCGGTTGAGCCGCAGTGCGGCCCGCACCCGCGCCAGCAGCTCGCCGGTGCTGAAGGGTTTGGTGATGTAGTCGTTCGCGCCAAGGTCCAGCGCTTCGATCTTGTCCGCCTCGGTGGTGCGGGCCGACAGCACGATGATGGGCGTCATGAACTTCTGGCGCACATAGTGGATGAGCTCGCGGCCGTCGCGGTCGGGCAGGCCCAGATCCAGGATGATGAGGTCGGGCAGGTAGGAGGTGAAGATGGATTTGCCCAGCTCACAGGTGGGGGCCACATAGGTCTTGTAGCCGTTGGTGTCCAGCAGGGTATAGATGAAGCTGCAGATGGTGGGTTCGTCTTCAACGATGAGGATCTTGAATTTGTTGTTGCTCATTTCAGATGTTTTCCTCCAGATCAGTGGATTCGTCCGTGGATTCGGTCTCCAGCCAGAAGCGGATGGTGGTGCCTTCGCCGGGGCGGCTCTCGGCCTTGATCTCGCCGCCGTGGGCCTTGACGATGGCCGCGCACACCGCAAGGCCGATGCCCATGCCGTGCTTGCCGGGGCTGGCCGTGTCGTCGGCGGGCAGCATCCGGGTGAACAGCCCTTTCAGCCGCTCTTTGGGGATGCCGCAGCCGTCGTCCGAGACTTCAAAGATGGCGTGGTCGCCCAGCGTAAAGACCCGGAGGGTCAGCCTGGTCATTCCCTCGGCGTGGAGCACGGCGTTTTCCAGCAGGTTCATCAGCACCTGCGAGATGAGCATCGAGTCCATCGGGATGACCACGAAGCTGTCGGGCAGGTCTACTGTGACGTTCACATCCGGGTAGTGCTTCTGGAACCGCACCAGCACGGTGTCGATCAGCTCTTCCAGCACGGTGGGGGTCTTCTGCACCGAGACGGTGCCGGTGTCGAACCGGGTGACCGACAACAGGTTCTCCACCATCCGGTTGAGCCACTGGGCGTCCGAACAGACTTCGCCGAGAAGTTTTAACTTCTGCTCTTTGGCCAGCGAGTCATAATTTTCAATGACCGTGGAGCAGGCACCGTAGATGGAGGTGAGGGGCGTGCGCAGGTCGTGGGAGACCGCGCGCAGAAGGTTGGCGCGCATCTTCTCGGTCTCGCTCTCCATCCGGAGCTGCTCCTGCAGCTTGATGCGGGTGGTAAGGGTGCTGGTCATGATGGAGACGACCAGCATCACCAGCGCGGAGAACAGGTTCTCCGGCAGGGTGAAGTTGAAGGCAAAGTAGGGCGAGCGAAAGGCGAAGTTGACTGCCAGCACACACAGCAGCGAGGCGGCCAGACCCCACAGATAACCATCGGTATACATCGAGATGAGAAAGACGGCCAGCACGAAGACCATGGAGGCTACGCCGTCGATCCGTCCGCTGAGCACCTGGATGCCGGACACCACCAGAAAGGCCGACGCGATGCCGGACAGCATCACCAGTGCATCGTGCCTGCGGGTGGAAGATCTCATAGAAATGTCTCCTTTCGGATGGATATTCGTTCGGTGTTCAAAGTATACCACACCGGCGGCTAAGAAACAGCAAAGGAGTCGGGAACAGGTGCCGAATGCCGCAGAGCCTGCCCCGATCATAGCACAAAAAGCGGAACGGTGCGAGCGCGGGCCGGGTTTTGCTGTTTGACATTTCCGCTGCAAAAGCATATCATAAAGGTACCTATTATAGAGAGGATGCAGAACACGATGTTTTACTTTGAGAACGACTACTGCGAGGGAGCCCATCCGGCCATCCTGCAAAAGCTGATGGAGACCAACTTTGAAAAGGTGTCCGGCTACGGCACCGACCCCTACTGTGCCAGCGCGAGGGAGAAGATCCGCGCCGCCTGTGCCTGCCCGGAAGCAGATGTGATCTTCATCTCCGGCGGCACCCAGACCAACGCCATCGTCATCGCGTCGATGCTGCACCGGTGGGAAGGGGTCGTGGCAGCTTCCACGGGCCACGTCAACGGCCACGAGGCCGGGGCCATCGAGTACACCGGCCACAAGGTGCTGGGCCTGCCCCACAAGAACGGCAAGCTGGACGCTGCCGACGTCCGCGACTTCTGCGCCACCTTCTACGCAGACGGCAACCACGACCACATGGTCTTCCCCGGCATGGTGTACATCTCCCACCCCACCGAGTACGGCACCCTTTACACCAAAGCCGAGCTGCAGGCGCTGCACGACGTCTGCCAGATGTACCACATGCCCCTCTTCGTGGACGGTGCCCGCCTGGGCTACGGTCTGGCGGCGGAGGGCACGGACGTCACCCTGCCCGACCTGGCCCGGCTGGCGGATGTCTTCTACATCGGTGGCACCAAGGTGGGCGCCCTCTGCGGTGAGGCCGTTGTCTTCCCCCATGGGGCACCGGCGCATTTCATGACCATGGTGAAGCAGCAGGGCGCTCTGCTGGCAAAGGGCCGTCTGCTGGGGCTTCAGTTCGATGTTCTCTTCACGGATGACCTGTACCAGACCATCAGCCGGAACGCCATCGCCACGGCCAACGCCCTGAAGCAGGGGCTGGCCGCCAAGGGCTACCGCTTCTTCCTGGATTCGCCCACCAACCAGATCTTCATCGTTTTCTCCAACGAGCAGCTGGCGGCGCTGGAGGGCAAGGCCAAATTCGGCTTCTGGGAGAAGTTCGACGACACCCATACCGTCATGCGCATCGCCACCAGCTGGGCCACCCGGATGGAGGAAATCGACGGCCTGCTGGCCCTGCTGTAAGTGTCAAACATCGGTCCGTCTCTTTGTGCAGGATGCGGATTGCAATTTCCGGCACAGTATGATATCTTTATTCAGATGAAGGTCGCGCTGTGTGCAGCGCAGAAAGAAGGGTAATGATATGGGCTTTTTTGATAAGCTGTTCGGCGGCAAGGATGCAGCCGAGACGAAATTCAAGGGCGAAAAGAAGACGGTGATGATGCCGCTGGCAGGCAAGGTCATCCCGCTGGAGGAGCTGCCGGACGAGACGTTCGCATCGGCTATTCTGGGCGGCGGCTGCGGCATCGAACCCACCGGGGATACCGTTTACGCACCGTTTGACGGCACCGTCACTCAGGTGCCCGAAAGCCTGCACGCGGTGGGCCTGATGAGCGATGACGGCATTGAGCTGCTCATCCATGTGGGCATGGATACCGTGGAGATGAAGGGCAACGGCTTCACCTCTCTGACGAAGGAAGGCTCCAAGGTCAAGGCGGGCACCCCGCTGCTCAAGGTCGACCTCGACGCCATCCGCGCCGCCGGTCATCCCACGGCAACGGCCATCATCGTGACCAACGGCGACGATCTGTCCGAAATGTCAGTCGTGGCCTCCGGCGACACCGCCATCGGTGTGCCGCTGCTCAAGTTCAAGGCATAAGTGTTCCCACCCGGAAGAGCTTCTTCCGGGTGTTTTTTTGCGGTCAGCACCTTAAAAGTATGACTATTGAAAGAAAATGCCGCATTTGGTCTGTTTTTTTCTTGAAGTGGGGAACGGCTTATGATAGGATAGACAAAGTGCGGGCCTGGGCCCGGTATCACCAAGGATTGTGAGGAAAGGTATTATGGAAACGAAAAAACCTGGTATGTCTTTAGCAAAACGAATGGCCATTTCGCTGGTCTGCGGCCTGGCGGCGGGCCTCGCCTTCATGTTCCTGCGCGAGAGCCTCATCTCCGGCGGGAAGAGTGAGATCTGGACCACGATCAACGAGCTCCTGTTCCAGGATATCACCGCAGAGGGCGCAGAGCGCTCCTTCGGCATCTTCTATATCATCGGCCAGCTCTTTATCAAGGCGCTGCAGCTGGTCATCATCCCGATGGTGTTCACCTCCATCGCGCTGGCCATCGGCAGCATTGCCGACACCCGCACCATGGGGCGCATCTCGGCCAAGACCCTGTTCTGGTTCCTGCTGTGCTCTTTCCTGGCTTTGCTGCTGGCCAGCAGCGTGGGCTACATCACCTTCTCGATGGGGCTGTTCAACACCCACATCGAGGGCCTGACCGAGGCCAGCGGCTCCACCGGTTCCAACCCGCTGAACGTGGTGCTGAACATCATCCCCTCCAACATCATCACGGCCTTTGGCAGCAATGGTGCAGTCCTGAGCGCCGTCTTCCTGGCAGTGGCCACCGGCCTGAGTATGAATGCGCTGGGCGAGAGCCGCACCGCCACCCTGCGCCGCCTGCTGGGCGAGGTGAATGACGTGGTGGTCGTCTTCCTGAACTTCATCGTCAGCAAATTTGCTCCTTTTGCCGTCTTTGTGCTGCTCACCCGCACCTTTGCCATCTACGGCATCAACTACCTCAAGCCTGCACTGGTCTATGTGGTGGTCACGGTGATCCTGCTGCTGGTCTTCCTGGTAGTGGCCTACCCGCTGGTGATCGCTCTGGGTGCCAAGCTGAACCCCATCACCTTCATCCGCAAGATCGCCAATGTGGCTGTGTTCGGTTTCTCGACCTCGTCCAGCGCCGCCACCCTGCCCCTGAACATCAAGGTCTGCGAGGAGGAGTTCGGCGTGGATGAGAGCATCGCTTCCTTCGTGCTGCCTCTGGGCATGACCATCAACATGGACGGCACCGCCATCATGCAGGTCATCGCCACCGTCTTCATCGCGGGCTGCGCCGGTTATACAGTCACCCCCGGCCAGCTGGTGGTCGTGGCTCTGCTGGCTCTGCTGGCCTCGGTGGGCACCCCGGCTGCCCCCGGTGCAGGTGCCGTCATCCTCTTCACCATCCTGTCCGGCGTGGGCTTCGTCAACGACGGCGCTCTGCTGGCCTACTCCCTCATTCTGGCCATCAACCGTCCCATCGAGATGCTCGTCACCTCGCTGAACGTTGTCGGCGATGCCGTCGCCAGCATCTGTGTCGCCAGGAGCGAGGGCCTGCTGAAGGAAGAGGTCTACAACAAGTAATGGGATGAGGCTGCGCCCCATCTGAAATCGAAAAAAGCTCCGTCCCCCTCGCTGCCTCAGCGAAACGGGACGGAGCTTTTCTTGTGGGTCGGTTACTGCACGCCGGTCAGTTCAGCGAGCTTGTGATAGATCTCGGTGTTGTCGAAGACGCCGCGGAAGTTCTCTGCGCCGACGCCCTTGGCATAGAGGTTGACCATCTGGGAACGGTTTCATTCTACCGTTTTATCCCGCCGCCCGAAACCATGGCCGGGAAAAGAGTGGGTAAAACCTTTGGGGCGGAACCGCCGGAAAGGTAAAGAAGAGACTCGCTTTGTAAGTTTCTTGTGTTTTGTCAAAATCTGTGCTATTCTGTACTTGCCGCTCCACTCCGGCCCATTTTTATGGATGGGAGGTGATTTCCTTGGAGACGTTAACTACCTTTTTACTGTCCGTCGCAGCAAGCATAGCCGCTTACTATGTTTGCAAGTGGCTTGACGAACAGTTCTTTGTGAACGGCAAGCACTGATCCCATAGCGACAGGAAGCCCCTCGGTATTGCGACTACCGAGGGGCTTCTTGCTTGCTTTGGGATTTCCGTTGGACTCGAAATAACTACCTTTGTACTTTCATTATACGCACCTGTGGCAAAATGTCAAGTATTTGCATTCTTTACGGCTTGTTTCTTCAAAATTGAAATATTTTACGGTTTTATCACGAAATCGTCCTCATGGTCTGGCCGAAAAAATGGTATTATGGATGCAGACAAAAAACTTGAGAAAAGGAGAATTTCCCATGGCACAATTCGTGAACCTGAACCCCGGCTCCCTGCGCGAGCTGCACATTGGCAACGAGCGGCTGGTCTCCTACAACGTCGAGATGACCGAAGTCACCGGCGGCACCTTCTGGAAGGCTTACACCCCCGCTCAGATCGCGGGCACAGAGCCGTTCGTCCTCAAGGGCGGCTTCCTCGGCAACGCGACCGCAAGCACCGACCTGATGCAGTATTATGATCCCATCGACCTCTCCGACAAGAAGCTGCGCAAGCTGGCCAAAGAGATCGGCCCGGCCTGGGTGCGCGTGTCCGGCACCTGGTCCACCAAGACCTATTACGACTTCGACGGCCACACGAACGGCGTCATCCCGGAGGGCTACAACGCCATCCTGACCCGCGAGCAGTGGCTCGGTGTGCTGGATTTCTGCAAGGACATCGGCGCAAAGCTCCTGATCTCGGTGGCGGACTGTGAGGGTCTGCACCATGCCGACGAGCCCTGGAACCCCAGCCAGGCAGAGCAGATCTTTGCCCTGAGCAAGGAGTACGGCAAGGCCATCGACGCGGCTGAGTTCGTCAACGAGCCCAACCTGCTGGCCATGTCCGGCTGCCCCAAGGGCTACACCGCCGAGCAGTATGTCCGCGATCAGGACATTTTTATCCGCTGGCTGCATGAGAACTACCCCGACTGCCCCTTTGTCGGCCCCTGCTCCACCGAAGGTGTGCTGAAAAAGCACGGCGAGAAGGCACAGGGCGGCGGAGTCGGCGATATCCTGCCCCAGTGCTCGACCGACGACCTGATGAAGGGTGCCCAGGAGAAGCTGGATGTTTACAGCTACCATTATTACAATGGCGTGTCCGAGCGTCTGGAGCCTGTGATGCCGTTTGCCCACTGGAAAGCCGACAAGGCCCACACCGAAGAGTATCTGGCGGTCGCCTCCAATATGGCAAAGTTCCACGCCGAAAAGCGGGACATCTACTGCCTCGGCGGCGAGATGTGGGTCACCGAAGCAGGCGACGCGGGCGGCGGCGGCGACACCTGGGCTTCCACCTATCTGGATGTCTTCCGTACCCTGAACGAGCTGGGCAGCTTCTCGGTCGTGACCAAAGGCATCATCTTCCACAACACCCTGGCTTCCAGTGACTACGGCTATCTGAAGCCCGAAGTCTTTGACCCGCGCCCCAACTACTTCGCGGTGCTGCTCTGGAACCGTCTGATGGGCACCACCGTCTACGACGCCGCAGAGCCTATCCGCGAGGGTGCGCACGTCTACGCCCACTCCCGTGCGGACGGCAAGCCGGGCAAAGCATATCTGGTCATCAACAACAGCCTGACGGAGACCACCACCGTCACCCTGCCGAAGGAAGCGGAGGTCTACCAGCTCTCCGCCGAGACCCTGCGCTCCCAGACCATGCTCTGCAACGGCAAGGCGCTGGTCCTGGGCGAAGGCGATGCGCTGCCGGAAATCGCCCCGGCAGCAGCTCCGGCGGGCGAACTCGTTTTGCCTGCTGCGACCTGCACGTTTATTGTGCTGTGATCCTTACATTGTAAAATAGGATGAACGAAGCCCCACGACATTGCAATGTCGTGGGGCTTCTTGTTTATATGCAATCCGGGCGAGCTTGTCAGGAACAGCACGAACGCCACGATATAGCAAAACGCGCGCGGGAACTCAAGAGGTTTCGTTCGGTTTCGCTCAGACCTGATGGGCGGCGATCCACTGCTCCATTTCCTCGGCGATGGCCTTGATGGAACCATCGGTGAAGGGAACCTTCAGACCGGCCGTCTCGCACAGTTCCGCGTAGCTGGCCATACCGGCGCGGCGCACCAGTCGGAGGTAGCGCTGCCAGGCGTCCTTGTGGTCCTTGAGGCTGAGCAGGAAGAACTGCAGAGCGGCCATGGTGGACAGGCAGTAGTCGATATAATAGAACGGGCACTCATAGATGTGGAGCTGACGCTGCCAGCCTGCGCCGCGGCCGTAGAAGGGCAGGTTGTCGAAGTCGATCCAGGGGCGGTACTTGTGTTCCAGCTCCAGCCAGACGGCGTTCCGCTCGTCGGGGGTCAGGTCGGGGTTCTGGTACATCCGGTGCTGGAATTCATCCACGATGCAGCCATAGGCCAGGAAGAGGAAGCTGTCCTCGGCGTGGAGCAGGGCGTATTTCTCGGTGTCCTTGCCGAAGAGCAGATGATGCCAGGGGGCCGTCAGGAACTCCATTGCCATCGAGTGAATCTCGGCGCTCTCCATACCGGGGCATTCCAGGTCGGCGGGGACTTTCGGGTCCCGCTCGGCCACATAGCCCTCAAAGGCATGGCCGCACTCGTGGGTCAGCACATCCACGTCGGCGGAGGTGTTGTTCCAGTTGGCAAAGATGAAGGGAGCCTTGTAGGCGGGCAGGCTGGTCATATAGCCGCCGGACATCTTGCCGGGGCGGCTCTCGACGTCGAACAGCTCGTTGTCCTGCATGAAGTCGATGAACTCTGCCGTCTCGGGGCTGAGCTCGTGGTACATGGTGCGGGCTGCGGCCATCCGGGCGTCGTAGCCCTCGATGGGCTTGGGGTTGCCGTCCTTGAAAGCCACCGGCAGGTCGGCAAAAGTGGGGTGCTGGATGCCAGTGCGCTTGTTCTTGAGAGCGATGACCTTCTGCAGCTCCGGCACGACGTCGTGGGCCACCTGGTCGCGGAAGCGCTTGATGTCCTCAGGGCCGTAGCCGATGCGGTTCATCCGCACATAAGAGAGTTCGCTGTAGTCGTGATAGCCCATGACCTGAGCCTGCTGGTTCAGGTTCTTGACGATCTTGGTGTACAGCTCGTCCAGCTCGGCGCGGTGGGCGTCGAAGTAACCGGCCTCGGCCTCATAAGCGGCCCGGCGGGTGGCAGCATCGGTGCTCTCCTTGTAGGGGCCAAGCTGGGGGATGGTGAGCTGCTTGCCGTCCAACTCCACCAGCGCACCGCCGTAGATCTGCTGGTAGGTGCTGACGAGGGCGTTGTACTCCTGCTGAAGGGCCACGGTGCGCTCGTCCATGCCCAGCACGGCGTTCTTCATGCCGGCCACGCAGGTGGTGCCGAAGGCCTCGGTCAGGGCATCGACGTGGGGGTTGGCCAGGAAGGCCCGGCTGATCTCCACGCTGGCGTTCTGCACGGCGGGGCCGTTGGCATCGAAGAAGTCCTGCTCAGCCTTCCAGGCGGCGTCGCGGGTGTCGCAGGTATAGTGGATGGAAGCCAGGTTGGCGGCGGTGTTGTAATCGGCAAATGCGCGGCTCTGCTCGTAGTAGACCGCGACCAGCGCTTCGCCGGAGGCAGCGGATTCGGCTTTGGCGGCCAGCTCCTTGCAGCGGGCCAGCAGCGCGTCGATGTCCGGGCGGGTGTAAGTCATCTCATGGAATTTCATAGACGGATACGTCCTTTCTGTATCAAGTTTGTTCCATCTTATCACGTTTTGCGCTGACAGTCAAAGAAAACCGTGAATGGTTTGACTTTTCATCACAGGCGCGTGTAATAAAAGGGATGAATGGAAACGCGTCTCCATGGAGACTCACAACAGCAAGCAAGAAGCCTCCCGGAGCGGCAACTCCGAGGGGCTTCTGCTTTTTTGGCAGAACTTCTAAAAAAGAGCGCCTCAAATTGTGAAATCTGTGGCAGAGGTGCGATTGAAACCGCCCGAAAAAAGGCATATAATAGCAGTATCAACAGAGTAAGACCATGCGCGTTAAGTGCCGCATCAACGGGGAGTTGTGCTGCGGACGAAGGGAGACCCGCGGTGCATGGCCTGCATCCCGCTGCTGCATGGACTTGGGTGCGGGCGAGGCCGTCTGCACGGCGTCGTCCGGAAGTGAAGTTTGTTGAACTCACGCCCTCCTTTGTGCGGTTTGTCACAGGGGAGGGCGTTTCTTTCTGCTCCCCCGCAGTTCCTGAAAACAGGAGGACAGTTGATATGAAAAACGAATCCAGAATCTCCGTGCGCACCCTGACGGCGATGGCTCTGCTCATCGCCATGAGCATCGTCTTTTCCCGGGTGCTGAGCATCTCCACCGGCTTTGTCCGGTTCAATCTGGGCAGTCTGCCGGTGCTGCTGGCGGGCATCCTCTTTGGACCGTGGGCGGGTTTCGTCGTGGGCATGGTGGCCGACATCATCGGCGGCGTGCTGGCTGGCTATGCCATCAATCCGCTCATCACGCTGGGTGCGGCGTCCATCGGCCTGGTCGGCGGCTTGGGCTGGAAGAAGCTTTCCCATCTGCGCACCGGCAACCGGCTGTGGTGCAGTGTGCTGGCGGCACACTTCGTCGGCTCGATGGTCATCAACTCGCTGGCGCTCCACATCTTTTACGGCTATGCATGGGCGGTGCTCGCCACCCGCATCCCGAATGCGCTGGTGCTCACGGCGGTGAATACGGTGCTGCTGCGTATTCTGCTCGAGAATCGGGCGCTGATGGCAATGGCGAAAAGGTAAAGGCTTGCGCTCCGCGCGGGCCAGAGGTAGGGAGGGGTGTTTCGAATCCCCCCTCCCTACCTCTGGACTCCACTCTCCCCGCAACGAGTTAAGGGCTGCTCGCCCTTAACAATTCCGAAGAAGTGGGCTCCAAGCAAAAATGCTGGAGATTCGTGCATTCGCACGAAGATCTCTTAACCGCATTTTCGCTCTCCGCCGATTTGCTGCTTCGCAGCAGACTTTACGCCCTTGCTGAACGTAAAGTTCTGCGAAAGCGTAACACCATCGGCGGAGCCGTAAACCGGAGAAGCCCAAAAAATGCGTTTAGCGAAGCGGCTAGCATTTTTGGGCTTCGACAACTCCTTTGGGGTCTGAAAGGGGCGAGCAGCCCCTTTCTCGTGGATCCAGCGCGTCGAAATCGCTGGTGCTTTTCTGGTTCTCTTTTGGCACGCAAA
>ONZY01001179.1_pt1 | contig 20274 bp, 18 predicted proteins | sample 1671451 | NCBI WGS metagenome assembly ONZY01 (sample SAMN06348158, study PRJEB24527) | human gut metagenome | biome: human gut; feature: ankylosing spondylitis patient; material: feces | host: Homo sapiens | place: China | collected 2015-10 | reverse complement strand
AAAAGCTGTATGCACGGATCGAGGACAGAATCGATGAAATGATGTCACAGGGTCTGGTGGATGAGGTAAGACAACTGAAGGATATGGGATGCCGTAAGGGCATGACGTCCATGCAGGGACTGGGCTACAAGGAGATTCTGGAATATCTGGATGGAGAATGCAGCCTGGAAGATGCGGTCTATACCTTGAAACGGGATACCAGGCATTTTGCCAAGAGACAGCTGACATGGTTTCGCAGAGAGAGTGAAGTCACCTGGATCGACAAGGGCCGGTTTGATTATAACGAAGAGAAAATATTGGAATACATGATCAGAGAATTAGGAGAAAAAGAGATTTATGAGAAGCAGTAATGAAGAGATCTACCTGTCTATGGGAATCAGCAAGACCGTATATGATTACGGCTGCACCATTGAGAAAAGTTTAAGAGACCGCTTTGATGAAGTGGATAGTAACGCGGAATACAATCAGTTAAAGGTGGTAAATGCCATGCAGCAGCATCAGGTAAGTGAAGCCTGCCTGTTGGGTACTACCGGCTACGGATATAACGACCTGGGAAGGGATACTCTGGAAGCAGTATATGCAGCGACCTTCCATACAGAGGATGCTCTGGTGCGTCCCCAGATCACCTGCGGCACCCATGCACTGGCACTGGCTCTGATGAGCAACTTAAGACCCGGAGACGAGCTGCTGTCCCCCGTAGGCAAGCCTTATGATACGCTGGAAGAAGTCATCGGCATCCGCCCTTCTAAAGGGTCTCTGGCAGAATACGGTGTAACCTATCGCCAGGTAGACCTGCTGCCGGACGGAAGCTTTGACTATGATAAGATTCGTGAAAATATTAATGAGAAGACCCATCTGGTAACCATCCAGAGATCCAAGGGATATCAGACCAGACCGACCCTTTCTGTACAGCGGATCGGCGAGCTGATCGCCTTTATTAAAGGTATTAAGCCGGACGTGATCTGCATGGTGGATAACTGCTACGGAGAATTCGTGGAGACGGTGGAACCCTCCGATGTTGGTGCGGACATGATCGTGGGATCTCTTATTAAAAATCCCGGCGGTGGACTGGCTCCCATCGGCGGCTATATCGCCGGTAAAAAGGAATGCGTGGAAAATGCGGCATACCGTCTGACCTCCCCGGGACTCGGCAAGGAAGTCGGCGCTTCCCTTGGCATTTTGAAAGATTTTTATCAGGGATTTTTCCTGGCTCCCACGGTGACGGCGGGAGCACTGAAGGGTGCGATCTTTGCAGCCAATGTCTATGAAAAATTAGGTTTTGCGGTAGTACCGAACGGCAGTGAGAGCCGACACGATATCATTCAGGCAGTGACCTTCGGTCAGCCTGAAGGGGTTATCGGCTTCTGCCAGGGAATTCAGGCGGCGGCACCGGTAGACAGTCATGTGACACCGGAACCCTGGGATATGCCGGGATATGATGCACAGGTCATTATGGCAGCGGGAGCATTTGTTTCCGGTTCCTCCATTGAGCTGTCTGCGGACGGCCCCATCAAGCCTCCGTATGCAGTGTATTTCCAGGGCGGACTGACCTGGCAGCATGCCAAATTCGGTATTCTGAAATCCCTGCAGGTACTGGTACAAAAAGGTATTGTGACGGAAGAACAGATCCGGAAAGCAATGTAGAACTACATTGAAAAATACGAATCCTGTAGAAAAAGCGCAAAATAAAATCTACTAAATTTGTGTACAGAAGAAGCTTTTTGTGATAGTATAAAAAGACGTATGGAAGACAGGCTCACGGGGAGACTGTTCAGCCATGGAGAGTACACAGAAGAAAGAAGAGGAACTACCTTGAAGAGAATTAATTGGGTTTTGATCGTCCTGGTACTGATCGGATTTGTGATCGGCAGATTTATAGGGACTTATTTCGACGGTACTTTTCTGAATTACGGACAGAATTTCGGCCTCAGCAGTCCAGTGGAACTGAATCTCGGTTTCATTATTCTGACTTTCGGGCTGGAGTTTAACATCACGATCGCCAGTGTGATCGGTGTGATCATAGCGTTTGTGGTATACCGTTTTATCCGTTAGGCAGCATACGTCGGAGCAGGCAGAAGGAGACTTATGCCCGAGAAGAATGTACAGGTAAATACAGACCGGGGACTTCCCTATGAGAGATTTCTGCAGTTCGGACCGGAGAATCTTACGGAGGCGGAATTGCTTGCGGTGATTCTGCGAACCGGGACGAAGGAGGATTCCGCGGTGGCGCTGGCTGAGAAGGTACTGGCACTGGCCACCTATCCGAGAGAAGGACTGCTGGGTCTGCATGATGTGAGTGTGGAAGAACTGATGGAGATCCGGGGCATCGGCATGGTGAAAGCGGTGAAACTAAAATGCATCGCCGAACTGTCCAACAGGATGAGCCGGGCCAAAGCCAGAGAGGGGATCTGCTTCACCAGAGCGGATCATGTGGCGGAATATTTTATGGAAAAGCTCAGACACAGGGATACCGAATGTGTGTATCTGCTCTGTCTGGATGCCAAAGGACAGCTGATCCGTGAGAAGAAATTGTCGGACGGCAGCGTCAATATGGCACTGATCTCTCCCAGAGAGGTATTTTTGGAGGCGTTAAAGGACAAGGCAGTCAGTCTTATCCTCGTGCACAATCATCCCAGCGGAGATCCCACTCCCAGCAGATCCGACAGGGAGCTGACGGACAATGTGGCAAAGGTGGGAAACCAGATGGACATTCCGCTGTTAGACCACATTATTATTGGCGATAACAGGTATACTAGCTTCAGAGAACAAAAATTTTTGATATAAGAAAGGGATAACGACAGTGGCAAACAATGCATTTGGTATCGACCTTGGTACCAACAATATAAAGATCTATAACCGCAATGATGACAATATCATGATCGAAAAAAATATGATTGCCATCGAGAATAAGAATACTTTATTTGCTTATGGTAACTCTGCATTTGAAATGTATGAGAAAGCTCCCAGCAATATTCATATTTCTTATCCGCTTTCCAATGGTGTGATCGCGGATATCAAAAATATGGAGACGCTGGTAAAGTATTTTATCGGTGATCTGCAGAAGGGCAATACCAAGCCTTCTGATTTCTTCATTGCAGTGCCTACGGATGTTACCGAGGTGGAAAAAAGAGCATTCTATGATCTGATCAAAGGAGCTAACGTAAAGGCCAAGAAGATCATGGTAGTGGAGAAGGCCGTGGCAGACGGTCTGGGTCTGGATATCGATGTAAAAAATTCCCAGGGCGTCCTGGTGGTGAATGTCGGCTATGAGACCACGGAAATCTCCATCCTGTCACTGGGCGGTATCGTACTGAGCCGTCTGATCAAGGTGGGCGGCATGAAATTTGATGATGCCATCCGTGCGGCAGTCAGAAGAGAATTCTCTCTGATCATCGGTGGCAAGACGGCTGAGAATGTGAAGATTGCCCTGAAGGAACTGGAAGAAGAAGGAAAGGGTGCTGTAGTATACGGCAGAGACATTGTCACCGGTCTGCCGGTGGAGCGTGAGATTCCCACAAGAATGGTGGACGAGTCTCTGGAAGAGCATTTTAATACCATTATTGATAATGTAAAGGTGATACTGGAGAGAACACCCCCTGAACTGGCAGCGGATATTTACCGTCACGGTATTTATCTGACCGGAGGAGCATCCCAGGTAAGTCATCTGGCAGAGAGACTGGCAACCGGTACCGGACTGCATGTGAATGTGGCTGAGAATCCGCTGACCAGCGTGGCAACAGGACTTGCCAAGATCATCAAGGATGATAACTATAAAACGGTAGCTTATGCAATTGAAGGGATGAGTAAATGAGCCCAGTCGTAAAAAGAAAAGGGGAGAGGTTTACTTTACCGAGTAAATATCTCCTTTTTATTTTAACTATCCTCTGCACCATCATGATGCTGGTGACCTTTGGAACCAATGTATTTAACCGACCGTTCAACAGAGTGGTGGGATATGTGATCGTACCCTTTGAACAGGGGATCGCCAAGGCCGGAGAATGGCTGGCAAATCGTTCCGATGAACTGGTGCAGATCCGGACACTTTTAGCGGAGAACAGTGCCCTGAAGGAGCAGGTGGCTTCCCTGACGGAAGAGAACACTCTGCTGCAGCAGGACAAATATGAACTGAATGAACTGAGAGGGTTGCTGGAGCTTGATGAAGAATATGGGGACTACAATAAGATCGGTGCCCGGATCATCAGCAGAGATTCTGGCAACTGGTATTCTTCTTTTGTCATTGACAAAGGCTCTAATGATGGGCTGGCGGATGATATGAATGTGATCGCCGGAGGCGGTCTGGTGGGACGCATTACGTCCGTAGGACCGAACTGGTCCCGGGTGACTTCCATTATTTCCGACAATTCTAATGTCAGCGGTATGACACTTGCCACGGGTGACAATCTGATCGTATCCGGAGATCTGCAGATGATGGCCCAGGGAGTGATTCCTTTCAGCAAGCTGGTGGACAGCCAGGATGCAGTGGCAGAGGGAGATAAGGTAGTTACATCCGATATCAGTGATAAATACCTTCCCAATATCCTGATCGGCTATATCAGTACCATCAATAAAGATACCAACAATCTGACGAAATCCGGATACCTGACTCCGGTGGTGGATTTCGAGCATCTGAGTGAGGTGTTGGTGATCACGGACAAGAAACAGCAGGTTCCGGGAGGAGGCGCAGATGGAGAATAACAGCAGCTTCCTGCGCAAGATTGTAGTGGTTCTTCTGATCCTTTTATTTTTTGTCTTGCAGTGCAGTGTATTTAACAGCCTGGCAATGGGCGGAATCATTCCCAATCTGATGATCATTCTGACTTCTTCCTTCGGATTTATGAGAGGGGAGAAGGAGGGACTGCTGATCGGATTTTCCTGCGGGCTTTTATGCCATGGTCATGATGTACATAGGCTTTGTTAACGGGAAATTCAGCCGGATCTTTTATCCGGAGGATATCAAGCTGCCGTTGGCGCTTATTATTGTCAGCGACATTTCTTATGGATTGATTTGTTACATTCTGATGTTTCTTTTGAGAGGGCGTTTTCATTTCCCGTATTATTTTACAAGTGTGATCCTGCCGGAGGCACTTTACACCATCGTTGTTACGATTATTTTGTATCCTCTGATCCTGAAGATTAATCAGAAACTGGAGGAGAAGGAAAAAAGGAGCGCACAGAAATTTGTTTCGTGAAATTAGAGATCACATTATTAATATTGTGACCAGCAGACTGACAGTACTTATGATACTGTTTGCTTTTTTTGCCGGTGTTCTGCTTTACCGCTGTTTCAACCTGCAGATCGTAAACGGAGAAGAGTATCTGAACGACTTTATCCTTCAGATCGAGAAGACCAGGGATATATCCAGTACCAGAGGACGGATCCTGGACAGGAACGGCAATGTACTGGCGGAAAATGAACTGGCTTATTCTGTGAAGATCGAGGATGTGTTTGAGTCCAGCCGGAATAAGAACGCAAAGGTCAATGACGTTGTCTATCGGCTGATAAAGCTGATCGAGAAAAACGGTGACAGTGTGATCACGGATTTTAAGATCATTATTGATGAAGACGGCGATTATGCCTATTCCGTGGATGGCACGGCGCTGCTTCGTTTTCAGGCGGATGTGCTTGGATACAGAACCATAGACGAGCTTAGTGAAGAAGAAAAAGCCATGACAGCCCAGGAACTGATAGAGTACTTAAGCCGTGCCAAGGGCTTTGCTATCGGTCAGTACGAAGATCCCGAGAACACCAAGACCCCCTTCGTGCCGGGAAAAGGTTATACCAAAGAGGAGTGGCTGCAGATGGTAACCATCCGGTATGCCATGAATCTGACCTCCTTCCGGAAATATGTGGGAACCACTGTGGCTACCAATGTCAGTGCGGAGACAGTGGCGGTGATCATGGAGAATTCCGACCAGCTGGACGGTGTGTCCATCGTAGAGGATACGGTGCGCCACTACATAGACAGCAAATATTTCGCCCATGTGCTGGGATATACCGGCAAAATCTCTTCCGATGAACTGGCAGAGTTAAATGACCAGGTGGTGACGGAAGGCGGCCTGGAGGATACCTATACCATCAATGATGTGGTAGGTAAGAGTGGTATTGAGGCATATATGGAGACTACTCTGCAGGGTACCAAGGGCAGTGAAAAAGTGGTGGTGAACAATACCGGTAAGGTGATCACTATTTTAGAGCGGAAAGAGGCACAGCCGGGAGCGGATGTCTACCTGACCATCGATAAGGATCTTACGGAGGCAGTATATAATATCATCGAACAGAAGCTGGCCGGTCTGGTGGCAAGCAAGATCATCAACGCCAAAGAATTCAATCTGCCGGAGAATGCCAAGAGCTCGTCCATTAAGATCCCGATCTATGACGTGTATTTTGCCATGATCAACAACAATATCCTGGACAGAAAACATTTCGAGGCAGAAGATGCCGGAGAGACGGAAAAGGCAGTCTATGCCGCTTATCTGGAGTATAAGCAGGGTGTTTACGACAGACTGACTTACGAACTTACAGAAGGGGCAACTCCCTATAGCAAGCTTTCCAAGGAATATCAGGTTTACCAGAGTAATATCGTAAGCCTCCTTCGGGAGGAAGGCGTGATCATGAAGGAACTGGTGGATGATAACGATGCTACGCAGACGGCCTGGGCGAAGGAGGAAGTGATCTCCTTAAAGGAGTATCTGCAGTATTGCATCGCCATGAACTGGATCGATGTCAGCAAGCTGGATCTGAATGACAAATATTCGGATTCTACAGAAGTTTATGACAAACTGTTGGATTACACCATTAATGCCATCGACCATACCACGGAGTTCCAGAAACGTTTCTACAAGTATATGCTTTTAAATGACAAGATCACCGGGAAACAGATCTGTATGCTCCTGTGTGAACAGCAGGTGGTGGACATCCCGGCTGAGGATGAAGAAGCACTGTATTCCGGTAAATTGTCGGCATATCAGTTTATGATGAACCGGATCAATAATCTGGAGATCACACCGGCCCAACTGGCACTGGATCCCTGCAATGCCTCTGTAGTCATTACGGATGTCAATACGGGAGATGTGCTGGCTATGGTGTCTTATCCGGGATATGACAATAACAAAATGGCGAATACCGTGGATGCGGAGTATTATGCGCAGCTGAATGCGGACAAGTCCAGCCCACAGCTGAATTTTGCCACCCAGTATAAGGCAGCACCCGGTTCCACGTTCAAGATTGTATCCGCTACAGCGGGACTTCTGGAGAATGTGATTAATCTTCAGAGCCGTGTGAACTGTGTCGGTACTTTTACCGAGATCACACCATCCCCCAGATGCTGGAAAATTTCCGGACATGGCTATGAAAATGTGACATCTGCCATCAAGGATTCCTGTAACTACTTCTTCTACAATGTGGGCTACCAGCTGGCTACCAGAACCGGAAGCTATAATGAGGAAGCGGGTCTGGATACTCTGAGCAAATATGCGGATCTGTATGGACTGACAGATAAATCGGGAGTGGAGATCGGAGAATATGCACCGGATATATCCACCAAGGATCCGGTACGTTCTGCCATCGGACAGGGCAGCAACAGCTACACTACCGTTGGACTGGCCAGATATGTCACTACCATTGCCAACAGTGGGACCTGCTATAATCTGACCCTGTTGGATAAGACAACAGATTCCCAGGGCAATCTGTTGAAAGAGTACCATGCAGAAGTGAGAAATCAGATTGACCTGCCGCAGGAATACTGGGATGCGTTCCATCTGGGAATGCGTCAGGTGGTGGAAAATAAAAAGTACTTTAATGATTTGGCGGTAAATGCCGCAGGTAAGACCGGTACGGCAGAGCAGACAGCTTCCCGACCAAACCATGCGCTTTTTATCTGCTATGCGCCGTATGAGAATCCGGAGATCGCCATTGCCACAAGAATACCTTTCGGATATTCTTCAGACTATGCAGCCCAGTTCACCAGAGATATTATCAAGTATTATTACGGACTGGCGGAAGAGGATGATCTGATCACAGGTACTGCGGATACTCTCGACAATGCAGTATCCAATGAGATGTAACTATCCGGAGTCAGATAACACAGACAGATGAATGCCAAATGTGAGACTTCGGATATTAAGAAAATAAAAAGACAGGTATAAGAAAATGAAAGATGCAGTATTGATCAAAAGCTATCAGAGCGGGATCACTCTTCTGATGAGGGAGGATGCTTCCCTGGAAGAAATCCTGCAGGAACTGGCGGTGAAATTCACAGAGGCGAAAAACTTCTTCGGTACGTCCACCATGGCATTATCCATGGAGGGACGGGAGGTGACCGAAGTGGAAGAAATCCGCATCCTGGATACCATCCGGAAGAACAGCAATGTGAGGATCGCCTGTATCGTGGGCCATGATGAGACCACGAACAAGAACTTTATCAAAGCTCTGCAGCATATGGAGAAAAAGCTTTCCACCGGGGACGAGGGGCAGTTCTACAAGGGAACCCTCAAAAACCGGGAAGTCATAGAAACCGAGAACAGCATCGTGGTCCTGGGGGATGTCTACCCGGGCAGTGCGGTGATCTCCGCAGGCAACATCATCATTCTGGGAGGACTGTACGGGGAAGCTTATGCGGGCGGATCTGGCAGAGAAGATTGTTATATTGTAGCGCTTGAAATGGAGCCGGAAAGATTAAAAATCGGCGATTTCAAATATAAAACCAATGCGAAACAGTCGAAATGGGGCATTCGTCCCAAAGTACAACCGAAAATTGCACACCTGAAGAACGGGAAGATCGTATTTGATCCCCTTACAAAAGAATTACTGGGTACTTTTTAAAAGAATCCAGGGGACGACAAAATCAAACAGGAGGAATCCAAAATGGAACAAAACGTTTCCACGGAGAAGAAAAGCTCCGAAGTCATTGTCGTCACTTCAGGAAAAGGCGGTGTAGGTAAGACCACTACATCCGCAAACGTTGGAACAGGTCTTGCAAAAGCGGGCAGCAAAGTCTGCCTGATCGATACGGATATCGGTCTGCGTAACCTTGACGTGGTCATGGGACTGGAGAACCGTATCGTTTACAATCTGGTAGATGTGGTCGAAGGGAACTGCAGAATCAAACAGGCACTGATCCGGGACAAGAGACATCCGGGACTGTATCTGATGCCGTCGGCACAGACCAGAGATAAATCGGCAGTCACCCCGGGACAGATGGTGAAGGTGATCGACCACTTGAGAGAACAATTTGATTACATCATTCTGGACTGCCCGGCGGGAATTGAACAGGGCTTCCAGAATGCTATTGCCGGGGCCGACAGGGCACTGGTGGTAACAACACCGGAGGTCTCGGCCATCAGAGATGCAGATCGTATTATCGGACTGCTGGAGGCCAACGGCTTCAAACAGATGGATCTGATCATCAACAGACTGCGCATGGATATGGTAAAGCGCGGAGATATGATGTCTGCGGATGATGTGGTGGATATTCTGGCGGTACCGCTCATCGGAATCGTTCCGGATGATGAGAATGTAGTCATCGCCACCAATCAGGGAGAACCATTAGTCGGAAGCGATACACCGGCGGGTAAGGCTTACCGCAATGTGGTGGATCGTGTGCTGGGAAAAGAAATTCCGTTCCTGGATTTCGAAAAAGGAGTATCTTTTTGGACAAAAGTAACCGGTATTTTTCGGAAAGCATAGGAAGGGGACGGGATGAATATGAAACATTTTTTTCGCAGGAAAAGCTCCTGCCAGGTGGCAAAGGACCGTCTGAAAATCCTGCTGATATCGGACCGGGTGAACTGTTCTCCGGAGATGATGGAACTGATCAAGGCGGATATTACAAAAGTGATTTCGAAATATATGCGGATCGATACGGATCATATGGAAATCGAGATACAGGCAAAGGGCAGTAAGGGCGGACGGAATAAGAGCCCCAGCCTGATTGCCAATATTCCCATTATTGATTTACAGAAGACTGCGAAAATGCCATAAGGAGCATAAAAAACAGAAAGGTCAAACGGATGTTTAAGAATTATAGATTACGGGATTATGACTTTAAACTGATCATACTGATACTTGCACTGTCCATCATCGGCATCATAACCATCGGCAGTGCGGAACCTGCCCAGCAGACCAAACAGATGGCGGGTGTAGTTGCGGGGCTTGTTATCATGATCGCCCTTTCTTTTTTTAATTATTCCGTGATCCTGAAGCTTTACTGGCTGATGTACATAGGCAATCTGGTACTGCTCGGACTGGTAATCCTGATGGGTGAAGAAGGCAACGGAGCCCAGAGGTGGCTTAAGATCGGTGGACTGCAATTTCAACCTTCAGAACTTGCAAAAATTTTATTGATTTTATTCTTTGCACAGTTTATTATGAAATATAAGCTGAATACTTTCCCTGTGATCGCATCGATTGCGGTACTTATGGGTGTTCCCTGGATCATGGTAAAGGAACAGCCGGCGCTGTCTACCAGCCTTGTGCTGATCTTTATTTTCTGCGTGATCCTGTATGCCGGAGGCATCAGTTATAAGCTGATCTTCGGAGCATTGGCGGTGGCAATTCCTGCAGTGATCATACTGGTATCTCTGGCAATGCAGCCGGACAGTACCATATTGGAGACTTACCAGAAAAATCGTATCCTTGCCTTCGTCAATCCGGAGGAATATTCTACGGATCTGGCTTACCAACAGTTGAACTCTGTAATGGCCATAGGCTCTGGAGAGCTGGACGGCAAGGGCTATAAAAACAATGAGATCACATCGGTAAAGAATGGCAATTTCCTGTCTGAAGCGGAAACCGATTTCATATTCGCTGTTATCGGTGAAGAGTTTGGTTTTAAGGGAAGTATCGTAGTGATCATACTGCTGATGCTGATGGCAATGGAGTGCGTTTCTATCGCGGGAAAGGCGAAAGATACCGCGGGGACGATCATAGCGGCGTCAATGGGGGGACTGATCGCTTTCCAGAGCTTTGTGAACATCGGAGTGGCTACGTTTATTTTACCGAATACAGGACTTCCGCTGCCTTTTGTAAGCTATGGCCTGACCTCGCTGATGAGTCTGTATATTGGAATGGGTGTTGTACTGAACGTACGATTACAGGCGAAGAGAAGCTAGACAAAAGAAATCATACATTACACAGAGAAGGGGTATGGACTATATGAATATTGCACTGATCGCACATGATGCCAAAAAGAAACTGATGCAGAATTTCTGCATTGCATATCGCGGAATTTTAAGTAAAAATGAATTATATGCCACAGGAACTACCGGCAGGCTGATCGAAGAGGTCACCAACCTGAATATACACAAATATCTTGCTGGACATCTGGGAGGAGAACAGCAGATCGGTGCACAGATCGAACACAACGAGATCGATCTGGTGATCTTTTTGCGGGATCCACTGGCACCCAAGGCCCATGAGCCGGATGTAAGCAATGTAATGCGCTTGTGTGATATGCATAATATTCCGTTGGCAACGAATCTCGCCAGCGCGGAACTGTTGATCAAGTCCTTAGACAGAGGAGATTTAGAGTGGCGTGAAATGTACAAATAAAGTTCGTCGGATCTGCTTCTGCATGTCCTTGATCCTCTGCATGAGTCTGCTTACCGGATGCGGTAATGTGGCGTATACATTTCCGTACGATGTCAATTCCAGTGTCAGCAGTTTCAATGTGCTGGCAGGAACCGGAGCGGGCAGGGCAGAGCCCTTTGCTGCGGATCTGTGTGTGGTGACGGAGGACCAGACGGGGGATGGCAGCGTAGACATGTCACAGGCCTTGGCCGCTGTACTGTTCGACGTAAACAATAAAAAGGTATTATATTCCAAAAATGCACATGAAAGATTGTATCCGGCTAGCCTGACCAAGGTAATGACGGCACTGGTGGCATTACAGAATGCGTCACCGGATACTGTGCTGACAGCTACGGATAGCGTAAAGATCACGGAATCCGGTGCACAGCTGTGCGGATTAAAAGCCGGAGATACCATGACATTGGATCAGGCATTACATATTCTGCTGATGTATTCCGCCAACGACGCAGCAATGCTGATCGCGGAGAATATCGGCGGCAGTGTAGATCATTTTGTGGAGATGATGAATGAGGAAGCACAGAGACTGGGGGCTACAAATACCAGTTTTGCCAATCCTCATGGTCTGTCGGATGACAATCATTATACTTCAGCCTATGACCTGTATCTGATCTTTAATGAAGCAATCAAATATGATTCCTTTAATGAGATCATTCACATGACAAGCTACCAAACCGCATATTATGACAAGGACGGAAAAGCCAAGGAACTTACGGTGAACAACACAAACCGTTTTTTGCGGGGAGATTTTCAGGCACCGGAGAACATTACAGTCATCGGCGGCAAGACAGGTACGACCAACGCGGCGGGACATTGTCTGATCCTTTTATCCAGAGACACAAGCGGAGCTCCTTATATATCGGTAATCCTGAATTCCTCAGCCAGTGATGTGCTGTACCCGGAAATGGTACAACTCCTGGAGCAAATCAATAAATAACTGTTGTTTTTTGAGGGGTTATAAACTATAATAAAGTAAATAGGTTGCGTGAAGTTCCTATAAATTTTACGACAGGAGGGTTACACCAATGGTTCAGTTGATTGTAGGCAAAAAGGGCAAGGGCAAGACAAAACAGCTGTTGGACAAAGTCAACAGCGAGGTAAAGGATATTGCGGGAAGTATCGTATATCTGGACAAAAGTACGAAACATATGTATGAACTGAACAACAAGGTGCGTCTGATCGACGTTTCCCGTTATATGATCGAGAATGAAAGCGAATTTCTGGGATTCGTATGCGGTATCATTTCTCAGGATCATGATCTGGAGCAGATGTATTTTGACAGCTTTCTGAAAATCGCAGCACTGGAAGACAAAGACATTTCCGCAGTTGTTGAAAAACTGGAGAGAATGAGTGATTTCTTCCAGGTGGATTTTATCCTCAGTGTATCCAGGGACGAATCCGAATTACCGGAGTCTGTGAAGGATAAGATCATTGTATCTTTGTAAGAAGAACGAATTATAATTTTCACGTATGAGAAGCCTCGGATGCCAACCGGGGCTTCTCAAATGTAAGGGAGAGGAAAGGAGGTTTTCCAATGGCAGAACAACCGAGAAAAATAAAAAAATACAGAAAACCTTTGAACCTCAATATCGGTATGCTCATCTTCGGAGCTATTTTTATTTATGTAATCATTTGTGTGATACTGTATTTTCAGACAGACCACATCGTGCGCTATGAAGTAACGGAAGGATCACTGGCTACCAATAATATTTACCGTGGAGTGGCAATCCGCACAGAGGAAGTTGTAAGTACGGATACTGCCGGATATGTGAATTTTTATGCAAGAGAAGGCGAACGGGTGGCCAAGGGAGACACTGTTTACATCGTGGACGAGACGGGCCGGCTGACGGAAGAACTGGAGGATGCCAGCCTTGGAGAAAATACCCTGAGTGACCAGGAACTTTCGGAATTCCGTAATGAAATCGTGAATTTTATGCATGGGTATGATGACAAAAATTACGAGAGTACCTATGATTTTAAATATTCTTTGAAGAACACGGTGCTGAAACTGGCCAATGTAAATATGCTGCAAAGCATTGAAAACGAAAATAACGGTTCGGCTGCAAATATTGTAAATTTCTGTTATGCGCCCACCACCGGTATCGTGGCTTACTGGACGGACGGTTATGAAAATCTGACCGTGGAAGGTGTTACCCAGGAAGTATTTGATAACAAAAATTACGAGAAGAAACAGATGCTCGGTAATGAACTGATGGCTGTGGGAGATCCGGTGTACAAGCTTTCCACGGAGGAAAACTGGTCGGTGGTCATTCCCATCGATGCAGAGCGAGGCGCAGAGATCCAACAGGAGGATTATGTCAAAGTACGTTTTCTGAAGAATCAGTATGAGTCCTGGGGGCAGGCAAAGCTGTTTACCGGCAGTGATGGCAATACATTTCTGTCACTTACCTTTACAAATTCCATGGTTACGTTTGTATCCGACAGATTTCTGGATATCGAGCTGATATTAAATGATGAGACCGGACTGAAGATTCCAAATTCTTCCATTGTGGAGAAGGAATTTTTCCTGATCGATGAAGATTTTGTCACGACCAATGAAAATACGGGAACCCAGGGTGTGATCAGACAGTGCTACCGGGATAACGGGGACATTTCCAGTGAATTTGTGGAGACCGGTGTGTACAGCTACGATGAAAATGAAGGCGTGTACTACATGGATACTTCGGTGCTGAAGGCCGGAGATGTCCTGTACAAGACAGACAGCCAGGAGACCTATACGGTAAGCAAGCGTGCAACACTGATCGGTGTGTATAATGTGAATAAGGGATATGCTGACTTCAAGCAGATCAATATTCTGTATCAGAATGACGAGTATTCCATCGTAAAAGCCAATACGACCTATGGCCTGAATGTATATGACTATATTGTATTGGACGGTTCTTCGGTATCGGATGATCAGATCATCACCAATATCAAGAAGACAGATACCGGCAGGACGGATATTCCTACAGACAGTGTAGAACCGGGAGTAAGCGATAATATACCGGAGAGCACAGAGCCACTTCCAGCGGAGACCGGAGAGGAACCGATGCAGGAGACCACACAGGAAGCAACACAGGAAAGTCAGACACCGGAAAGCTAGAAAGGATGGCGGATACTATGGAAGAGACCATACAGAGCATGGAACTGGCACAAAATTACAAAACGGTAAAAGAGAACGTCACAAAAGCCTGTGAGCAGGCGGGCAGATCGGAGCAGGAAGTGACGCTGCTTGCAGTCAGCAAGACCAAACCGGTGGATATGCTGATGGATGTCTACCGTGCGGGAGCCAGAGATTTCGGGGAGAACAAGGTTCAGGAACTGGTGGACAAGATCCCTCAGATGCCTTCGGATGTCAGATGGCATATGATCGGCCATCTGCAGCGCAATAAGGTAAAATATATTGTAGATAAGGTTTACCTGATCCACAGCGTGGACAGCCTCCGGCTGGCGGAAGAGATCAGCAGAGAAGCCGTGAAGAAGCAGGTGGAAGTCAATATCCTGATCGAGGTAAATGTTGCACAGGAGGAAAGCAAGTTCGGAACTACGGTAGAAGAAACTGCAACACTGATCCGTGAGATTGCAACGCTTCCGGGAATACATATCAGAGGATTGATGACGATCGCCCCCTTTGTGGAGGATCCGGAAGAAAACAGGGGCTATTTTCAGAAACTTCGGCAATTAGCTGTTGACATCGGAAATAAAAACATTGATAATATTTCTATGAATATTCTTTCCATGGGAATGACCGGCGATTATATGGTGGCCACGCAGGAAGGAGCCACGATCGTCAGAGTCGGAACCGGTATTTTCGGAGAAAGAGATTATAGTAAGACGATCTAGAAAGAGATTGAATAATAAAGGAGACACACAACAATGGGTGTAATGGATAAGTTCCTGAATTATATGAAACTGAACGATGAAGAGGATGAAGGTTTCTATGATGACGATTATCTGGATGATGAGGAAGAAGTAGAACCGGTAAAGAAATTCAGCCCGGCCAAGAGCAGACAGCAGGCACAGGAGGATGACGAACCGGAAGAGAAGAGTAAGCGTTCCTCACAGCCTAAGGTAACACCGATCCACCGCACCGTGACCAAGAAAATGCCTGGAACCGGCATGGAGGTCTGTGTGATCAAGCCTACTTCCGTAGAGGATGCAAGAGAGATCACAGAGACACTGCTGGCCAACCGGACAGTGGTACTTAATCTGGAAGGCCTGGACGTGGATATCGCCCAGCGTATCATTGACTTTACTTCCGGATCCTGTTTCGCAATATCGGGTAATTTACAGAAAATATCCCATTATATTTTCATTATTACGCCGGCCAGCGTAGATATCTCCGGTGATTTTCAGGATATTTTCGGCGGCGCCGGATCTTTTGAAATGCCGATCAAAAATGGAATGTCATAAAATGTCAAATGCCATTAAAATGTCAAATGCCATTAAAATGTCATATGAAGATAACTTCCTGTAGGCAACTGCAGGAAGTTTTTTAAAAACAGATATAAATTATACAAGAAAGAACAGTTTATAAGGAACTGAAGGGTGAACAACATGGCACAGAGATTACCGGTGCTTTATAACAAAAAGCCTTGCTACGATATTGTATTCCAGCAGTCTTTTGACGGCCTGTGGGAAGAACTGGCAGAGCTTGGCGCAGCAGACAAGAGATTATGCATTGTGACGGATTCCACCGTAGACGGACTGTATGCGGCACAGATTCTTAAGTTTCTTGAGGGAAAATGCCGTAAGGCTGTGAAATATGTGTTCCCTGCAGGAGAAGAACACAAGAATCTGGATACCGTGAGGGACGTGTACCGTTTCCTGATTGAAGAGGGTTTTGATAGAAAAGATATGCTGCTGGCACTGGGCGGCGGCGTCTGCGGTGATCTGACCGGATTTGTGTCGGCTACTTATTTAAGAGGCATTGATTTTGTACAGATTCCAACTACATTGCTGGCACAGGCAGACAGCTCTATTGGCGGTAAGACAGGTGTGGATTTTGACAGCTATAAGAACATGGTAGGCGCATTTAAGATGCCCAGACTGGTATATATGAACCTGTCCGTATTAAAAACGCTGGAAGAGAGACAGTTTTATTCCGGATTTGCGGAAGTAATGAAATCCGCACTGATCAAGGATGCGCCCTTCTATGAGTGGCTGATCGAGAACATGTATGAGATCTGCGAGCGGGATCTGAATACCCTGGAAGAAATGGTGATCCGTACCTGCTCCATCAAGAAAATGGTGGTGGAAAAGGATCCTACCGAGCAGGGAGACCGTGCTCTCTTAAATCTTGGACACACGATCGGACATGCTATCGAGAAATACAAGAATTTTGAATTGTATCATGGAGAGTGTGTGGCACTGGGTACGGTAGCTGCAGCATATATTTCCTGGAAAAAAGAAATGCTGAGCATGGAAGAATTTTATGAGATCCGTGATATGTTTGTACCGTTTTATCTGCCAATCTCCGTGGAAAATATCGATCCGCAGGAGATCTTGAAACTTACAAAATCCGATAAGAAGATGGAAGCCGGTACGATCAAATTTATTCTGTTAAAGAAGATCGGAAAGGCAGTTATCGACAGAACCGTTACGGATGAGGAAATTCTGGCTGCCATCGAAGAAATCAATTTTAGTGAAGAGGATGCTCATGAATAAGGAAAAGAAAAGTAGTCGAGTTGTTATGCTGATCATAGATGCCCTGATTGCAGCCGTACTTCTGGTACTGGATCAGTTTACCAAGCATCTGGCGGTGGTACATCTGAAGAACCAGCCGGCCTATGTGATCATTGACGGAGTTCTGGAATTGCAATATCTGGAGAACAGAGGATCAGCATTCGGTATGCTGCAGAACCAGAAGGTATTTATTCTGTTTGTGGGAATCGTATTTCTTGCGGTGCTGTTGTTTTTCCTTTTCAAACTTCCGGAACAGAAGAAATTCCGAATCGTGCATGTATTGCTGGCAGTGATCGTTGCCGGAGGCATCGGCAACATGATCGACAGATTCCGACTGGATTATGTAGTGGATTTTATCTCCTTCGTACTGATCAATTATCCGATCTTTAATGTGGCGGATATTTATGTGGTAGTGGCTACCATTGGCCTGTTTATTCTGTTTTTGTTCGTATACAAGGAAAAGGATCTGGAATTCCTCAACTTTAAGCAGAATCGTTATCGGGAGATGAAATAATGGAAGAACTCCGATTTCAGATAGCAGATGAGATGGAAGACGAACGGATTGACAAATGTATGAGTCTGCTTGTGGAGAATCTGTCCCGTTCTTTTATCCAAAAGCTGATCAAAGACGGAAATGTGCTGGTAAACGGTAAGCCGGTAAAGGGAAGTTATCGTGTCAAATGTGATGATGAAGTAGTCTTCTCCGTGCCGGAATCTGTGGAACCGGATATTGAACCGGAGAACATCCCTCTGGATATCCTGTATGAGGATGTGGATCTGATCGTGGTGAACAAGCCGAAGGGGATGGTGGTGCATCCGGCGGCGGGACATTACAGCGGCACTCTGGTTAATGCACTGATGTATCACTGTGGCAGGGATTTGTCCGGGATCAACGGAGTACTGCGCCCCGGTATTGTACATCGTATCGACAAGGATACCACTGGATCTGTCATTGCCTGCAAAAATGACAAAGCCCACCGGTGCATTGCAGAACAGTTGAAGGAACATTCCATCAACAGAAGATACCGTGCCATCTGTTTCGGAGAGCTGAATCAGGAGGAAGGCACCATCGACCAGCCCATTGGCAGGCATCCGAATGACCGTAAAAAAATGGCGGTGAACCACCAGAACGGAAAACGTGCCGTGACCCATTACCGGGTATTACAGAGATTTCAGGGATATACTTATATAGAGTGTGTGTTGGAGACCGGAAGGACGCACCAGATCCGTGTGCATATGGCAAGCATCGGGCATCCGCTTCTGGGGGATGAAGTCTACTCCAACCGGAAAAGTCCTTTCAAATTACAGGGGCAGACACTTCATGCCAAGACACTGGGATTTATTCATCCCACTACCGGAGAATATCTGGAGATCGATGCTCCGCTGCCGGAATATTTTGAACATCTTCTGACAGTGTTGGAGAAATAAAACTTATAGCTTATGTTTCGTACAGAAATGAGGCGCCTATGAATCTGTTTGATATTTTAGGACCCGTAATGGTCGGCCCCAGCAGTTCTCATACTGCGGGAGCGGTTCGGATCGGTTATATTTCAGGAAAATTACTTCAGGACCATGTGGTGAAGGCGGAAATCCTTCTGCATGGTTCCTTTGCTACCACGGGCATCGGACACGGCACGGATAAGGCGCTGATCGCAGGCCTTTTGGGAATGCGGCCGGATGATATCCGGATTCCGGACAGCTTTTTCCTGGCGAAAAAGGACGGAATGGAATTCTCTTTTTCCACCATTACCCTGAAAGATGCCCATCCCAATACGGCGGTTCTGCGGCTGACCGGAGAACATGGGCGGAAAATAGAAGTGCAGGCGGCTTCCATTGGCGGCGGCCGGATCCTGATCGCAAAACTGGATGGAATCGAAGTAAATTTCTCTGCGGAAAAGCCGACTTTGATTGTACACAATGTGGATCAGCCGGGACATGTGGCACAGGTGACCTCCATGCTGGCTGAAAAGCAGGTGAATATTGCAACTCTGCAACTCTACCGGGACAAGCGGGGCGGCTACGCCGTTATGGTCATAGAGACAGATCAGGAAGTGCCGGAGGAATCGGTGGCCTGGCTGGAACAGCTGGACGGCATCATTAAGGTGACCTATATCAATGTGGAGGAGTAACTATGTCCTATCAGTCATTTGAACAGGTATTACAGAAATGTCATACGGAAGGAAAAGAATTCTGGCAGGTGATTATGGAAGATGATATGGCGGAGCGGAATGTGTCAAAGCAGGACAGTATGGAGCATATGCGGACTACCTGGGATGCCATGCTGCTGGCAGCGGCTACTTATGAAGGAGATATTAAGTCCTCCAGCGGACTTGTCGGCGGTGATGGCCAACGGATGGAGGAATACACACACAATACCGGTAAGGAGTCACTATGCGGGGAATATGTAGATGAATGTATTGCAGGAGCGTTACAGATGGGAGAATCCAATGCCTGTATGAAACGGATCGTGGCAGCACCTACTGCTGGAGCCTGTGGGGTATTGCCTGCGGTGCTGGTTCCCTATTTTCAAAAACGGTGCAGGGATACCGACAAAATTCTGAAAGCCATGTATGTAGCGGCGGGGATTGGACAGATCATAGCCACCCGTTCTTCCATCAGCGGTGCTGCGGGAGGATGCCAGGCGGAGATCGGATCCGCCAGTTCCATGGCGGCCGGAGCTCTGACATATCTGCAGGGAGGCAACTGCGAACAGATTGCTACAGCGGCTGCCATGGCCATGAAGAATCTGCTGGGACTGGTATGCGACCCGGTAGCGGGACTGGTGGAGGTTCCATGCGTGAAACGAAATGTGATCGGTACTGTGAATGCCATGGCCTGTGCGGATATGGCAATGGCGGGGATCGTAAGCCGGATTCCACCGGATCAGGTTATGGATGCCATGAAAGAAGTCGGGGATAAAATGGATGCTTCCCTGAGGGAAACGGCGTTAGGAGGCCTGGCACAGACGGAAGAAGGCATGAAAATAGCAGAAAAAATGCATGCAT
>ONZY01001166.1_pt1 | contig 20430 bp, 9 predicted proteins | sample 1671451 | NCBI WGS metagenome assembly ONZY01 (sample SAMN06348158, study PRJEB24527) | human gut metagenome | biome: human gut; feature: ankylosing spondylitis patient; material: feces | host: Homo sapiens | place: China | collected 2015-10 | reverse complement strand
ATAAAAACTTTATCACTATGGAGTACAATTTCAGGGAGATTGAAAAGAAGTGGCAGCAAAGGTGGGTGGAAGAGAAAACCTACCAGGTTACGGAAGACGAATCGAAGCAGAAATTCTATGTATTGAATATGTTCCCTTACCCGTCAGGGGCCGGACTGCATGTAGGGCATCCGCTGGGATACATCGCTTCGGATATTTACGCCCGTTACAAACGACTGCGTGGCTTCAATGTACTCAATCCGATGGGATATGACGCATATGGTTTGCCAGCGGAACAATACGCTATTCAGACCGGACAGCATCCCGCAATCACTACTAAAGCTAATATCGACCGCTATCGCGAGCAACTCGACAAAATAGGCTTCTCTTTCGACTGGAGCCGCGAAATCCGTACGTGCGAACCCGAATATTATCACTGGACCCAATGGGCTTTCCAAAAGATGTTCAACAGCTACTACTGCAACGACGAACAGCAGGCACGCCCTATCCAGGAACTGATCGATGCATTCGCAATCTACGGAAACGAAGGACTCAACGCTGCCTGCAGCGAAGAACTCAGCTTTACCGCCAAAGAATGGAAAGCCAAAAGCGAAAAGGAACAGCAGGAAATCCTGATGAACTACCGCATCGCCTACCTCGGCGAAACGATGGTGAACTGGTGCCAGGCACTGGGAACCGTATTGGCAAATGACGAAGTCATAGACGGCGTCAGCGAACGCGGCGGCTTCCCCGTAGTCCAGAAGAAGATGCGCCAGTGGTGTCTGCGTGTATCCGCTTATGCTCAGCGTCTGCTCGACGGACTGGATACCATCGACTGGACCGAATCACTGAAAGAAACTCAAAAGAACTGGATCGGACGCTCCGAAGGTGCCGAAGTACAGTTCAAGGTAAAAGACAGCGATCTCGAATTTACCATCTTTACTACCCGTGCAGATACCATGTTCGGTGTGACCTTCATGGTTCTGGCTCCGGAAAGTGATCTGGTAGCCCAGCTGACCACTCCCGCCCAGAAAGCAGAAGTAGACGCCTACCTTGACCGCACCAAGAAACGTACGGAACGCGAACGCATCGCCGACCGCAGCGTGACCGGTGTATTCAGCGGTTCGTATGCTATCAATCCGTTTACAGGTGAAGCAGTGCCCATCTGGATCAGCGATTACGTATTGGCAGGATACGGAACAGGAGCCATCATGGCCGTACCCGCCCACGATAGCCGCGACTATGCTTTCGCCAAGCATTTCGGACTCGAAATCCGCCCGTTGGTAGAAGGTTGTGACGTAAGCGAAGAAAGCTTCGATGCCAAGGAAGGTATCGTCTGCAACTCTCCGCGTCCGGATGTAACTCCGTACTGTGACCTGTCTCTGAACGGACTGACCATCAAGGAAGCCATTGAAAAGACCAAGCAATATGTGAAAGAACATAATCTGGGACGTGTGAAAGTGAACTACCGTCTTCGCGACGCCATTTTCTCACGCCAGCGCTACTGGGGGGAACCGTTCCCTGTATACTACAAAGACGGAATGCCGTACATGATCGACGAAGACTGTCTGCCGCTGGAACTTCCGGAAGTAGACAAGTTCCTCCCCACCGAAACAGGCGAACCTCCATTGGGACACGCCAAGGAATGGGCGTGGGACACGGTAAACAAGTGCACAGTAGAAAACGAAAAGATCGACAACGTTACCATCTTCCCGCTGGAACTGAACACCATGCCGGGATTCGCCGGTTCTTCCGCATACTATCTGCGCTACATGGACCCGCACAACAACAAAGCATTGGTGGACCCGAAAGTGGACGAATACTGGAAAAACGTAGACCTTTATGTAGGAGGAACGGAACACGCTACCGGACACTTGATCTACTCCCGTTTCTGGAATAAGTTCCTGCACGATGTAGGTGCATCGGTAGTAGAAGAACCGTTCCAGAAGTTAGTAAACCAAGGCATGATTCAAGGCCGCAGCAACTTTGTATATCGCATCAAAGATACTCACACCTTCGTTTCACTGAACCTGAAAGACCAATACGAAGTGACTCCACTTCATGTGGATGTAAACATCGTATCCAATGATATCCTCGACCTGGAAGCATTCAAGGCATGGCGTCCCGAATATGCGGAAGCAGAGTTTATCCTCGAAGACGGAAAATACATCTGCGGATGGGCGGTTGAGAAGATGAGTAAATCAATGTTCAACGTAGTCAATCCGGATATGATTGTGGACAAATACGGTGCAGACACCCTTCGTATGTACGAAATGTTCCTCGGTCCGGTTGAGCAGTCCAAGCCTTGGGATACGAACGGTATTGACGGTGTACACCGCTTTATCCGTAAGTTCTGGTCATTGTTTTACAGCCGTACCGACGAATATCTGGTGAAAGACGAGCCTGCAACGAAGGAAGAGTTGAAGAGCCTGCACAAACTGATCAAGAAAGTAACGGGAGATATCGAACAGTTCTCTTACAATACGTCTGTCAGCGCATTCATGATCTGTGTCAACGAACTTTCCAACTTGAAATGCAACAAGAAAGAGATACTGGAACAGCTCGTTATCACCCTCGCTCCTTTCGCTCCGCACGTTTGCGAAGAACTGTGGGATACACTGGGACACGAAACTTCCGTATGTGACGCCGCATGGCCCGCATACAACGAAGAATATCTGAAAGAAGATACGATCAACTATACCATCTCCTTCAACGGAAAAGCACGCTTCAACATGGAGTTTGACGCTGATGCCGCTTCGGATGCCATCCAGGCTGCCGTATTAGCCGACGAACGTTCGCAGAAGTGGATCGAAGGCAAAACACCGAAGAAGATCATCGTGGTGCCGAAGAAGATTGTAAATGTGGTAGTTTAAAATAAGTAACAGGTAATAAGTAATAGGTAATAACCGCAGCTGCTTTCCGAGCATATCCGCAAGGTTAATACCTAATACTTAATACTTATTACCTGTACCTATCGACTACGACTTATTACCTATTACTTAATACTTATTACCTATTAATTAAATGCGCAAACCAGCAAAAGCGGAAATAATGAGAGAAGTGAAGGATTATATCTACATCACTCTCGGATTGATCAGTTATGCTTTGGGATGGGCGGCATTTCTGCTGCCTTACCAGATAACGACAGGGGGTACTACCGGTATCGGGGCTATCATTTATTACGCAACGGGATTTCCTATCCAGTGGTCGTACTTCATCATCAATGCGGTTCTGATGACATTTGCCATCAAGATATTAGGTCCGCGATTCAGCATAAAGACTACTTATGCAATTTTCATGCTGACTTTCCTGCTATGGATATTCCAGGTGTTGGTAAACAACTACATACAAACGCCCGATATGTCGGCCGACGGAAAACCTCTACTGCTCGGCAGCGGACAGGACTTTATGGCTTGTATCATCGGTGCGGCTATGTGCGGTGTAGGTCTGGGCATTACTTTCAATTATAACGGCAGCACCGGAGGAACGGATATCATCGCCGCTATTGTTAACAAATACAAAGACGTATCCCTTGGAAGGATGATCATGATTTGTGATGTGTTCATCATCGGTTCCTGTTACTTTGTGTTTCACGACTGGCGTCGGGTAATCTTCGGTTTCGTCACTCTGTTCATCATTGGTGTCGTGCTCGACTGGATTATCAACAGCGCCCGTCAGTCCGTACAGTTCTTCATCTTCTCCAAGAAGTATGATGAGATAGCCGACCGCATCATTAAAGATACAGACCGTGGGGTGACCGTGCTCAACGGTACCGGATGGTACAGCAAAAACGATGTAAAAGTATTGGTCGTACTGGCCAAAAGGCGTCAGTCGCTGGATATCTTCCGACTGGTAAAACGTATCGATCCGAACGCTTTCATCTCGCAAAGTTCCGTCATCGGGGTGTATGGCGAAGGGTTCGATCAGTTGAAAGTGAAATAAACAGGTGAATGAATCCGGATAATTCCGCTAAAAAACAAGAATAAGACAATGAAACGCAAACTTGTATTTGCCACCAACAATGCTCATAAACTCGAAGAAATAGCTGCCATCCTCGGGGATAAGGTAGAACTGCTCAGTCTGAATGACATTGACTGCCACACGGACATTCCCGAAACAGCCGAAACGCTGGAAGGAAATGCCTTGCTGAAATCTTCTTTTATCTACCGGAACTATCAGTTGGACTGCTTTGCCGATGACACCGGACTGGAAGTGGAAGCTCTGAACGGAGCGCCCGGCGTGTACTCCGCCCGTTATGCCGAAGGCGAAGGCCACGATGCTCAGGCGAATATGCGCAAGCTGCTCCACGAACTGGAAGGAAAAGAGAATCGGAAAGCGCAATTCCGCACTGCCATTTCGCTGATTCTCGACGGAAAGGAATATCTCTTTGAAGGTGTGATCAAAGGGGAAATCATCAAAGAGAAGCGCGGAGATTCCGGCTTCGGTTATGACCCGATATTCAAGCCCGAAGGGTACGAACAGACTTTTGCCGAACTGGGAAACGAAACAAAGAACAAGATCAGTCACCGTGCACTGGCTGTACAGAAACTTTGCGAGTTTCTGCAACGCTGATTCTTTAGCATATTCCGCACAACAGCCTGTCTTGACATCAACGAAGTGCCAGCAGTAAAATTCTCTCAGGCCATTTCTTAACTATATGACACAGAGTTTAATAAAAGAATTTTTGTAATCTTCAGAAGAAAATTATTTCTTTGCAAAAAAAATAAAGCGTAATGAAGAAAATTGCATTATTTACTTTCCTTACATTGTTATTATGTACTTCATGTGTAACGAAAAAGAAGTTCATGATGACAGAAGCCGCACGTATTGCAAGTATCGACAGCTTGCAAAGTTTATTGACTGATTGCCGCAACACGGGCGACCAGCTGTCAGCACAAATCAAGAAGCTCCTGCGTGATACCACCCAGATGGGAAACAGTATCCGTCAGTATCAGAGCATGCTTAGTACTAACATGACGGAACAGGAAAAACTGAATGCCTTGTTGAGTCAGAAGAAAAACGAACTTAGCGAAAGAGAACGCACCATCAACGAGTTGCAGGACATGATCAACGCTCAGAACGAGAAAGTGAAACAACTGCTGAACAGTGTGAAAGACGCGTTACTGGGCTTTAGCACAGACGAACTGACGGTTCGTGAAAAGGATGGAAAGGTGTATGTGGCAATGTCGGACAAATTGCTGTTCCAGTCAGGAAGCGCCCGTCTGGATAAACGCGGAGAGGAAGCTCTCGGCAAATTGGCGGAAGTCCTGAACAAGCAGACCGACATCGACGTATTTATCGAAGGTCACACCGACAATAAACCGATCAACACCGTACAGTTCAAAGACAACTGGGATTTGAGCGTGATTCGTGCTACCTCCGTCGTACGTATCCTGATTAAGAACTACGGTGTAAATCCTTTGCAGATACAGCCCAGCGGTCGCGGCGAATATATGCCTGTTGACGACAATGAAACAGCGGAAGGCAGAAGCAAGAACCGCCGTACGGAGATTATCATGGCTCCAAAGCTGGACAAGTTGTTCCAGATGTTACAGACTTCCGAAGAGGTTAAATAAGAAAATAATAATAAGAGACTGTCAGGAGGTAGACAGTCTCTTATTATATAGAAACAAGGCTATAATATTTATTGCCCTATATGATATAACTCATCCATGTTTCTATTAGATACAATATCTGAATTCATACTGTTTACTTTCCCCATCCGGATGGTTTCTTACCCATCTTGAATACCATCGTACCACCGTTCATGATGTCCTGATGAGTGATGAAGAAATCTTTGTGTTTCTTCCCGTTCAAAGTCACCGACTGAATGTAGATATCTTCGGGAGACTTGCGGATGGTCCGGATACGGAACTCCTTATTACCTGCCAGTTTCAAAGTACACTCATCCAAAAGCGGGGAACCGATGATATACCGGCCGTCGGCAGGATTGACCGGATAGAATCCCATCGCACTGAATACATACCAGGCAGACATCTGACCACAGTCATCATTTCCGGCATATCCCGAAGAAGTGTTGTTATACAGCGTGTTCAGAATATGACTGACATACTTTTGCGTCTTCCACGGCTGACCTGCAAAATTATAGAGATAAGCTACGTGATGGCTGGGCTCATTACCATGTGCATACTGTCCCACAAATCCCGAAGCGTTATGATTCATCTGCTCACTCTTATAGGTAGAGGTAAAGAAGGTATCCAGCTTTTGTTCAAAGGCTTTCGTTCCTCCTGTCAGTTCCATCAAGGCCTGGATGTTATGCGGAACATACCAAAAGTATTGCCATGCATTTCCTTCGGTAAACGGATGCCCGCCGTTTCCACCGTATTGATACGGGTCGAAAGGTTCGATCCATTCTCCCTTGTCATTCTTGGACTGAAAGAACTTTGTTTTCGGATGGAAAAGGTTCCGGTAATATTCGGAGCGTTTGTGGAATCGCTGATAATCGGCATCCTTGTTCAATTTTGCAGCCAGTTGGGCAACACACCAGTCATCAAAAGCCTGCTCCAGAGTGATGGAGACAGATTGAGTCTGAATGTTTTCGGGCATAAAGCCGTATTTCTCCCATACCTCAAAAGGAGAGTTGGGGTGTGAGGTTACCGAACTGTTATAGACTGCTTCATAGGCCTTCTCCATATCAATTCCGGGAATACCTTTCAGGATGGCATCAGTGATCACAGGGATGGAGTGGTTACCGATCATACAGTAATTGTCCTGTCCCCATAATTGCCAGATAGGCAGGTAGCCGTAATATTCATACTGGCGTATCATGCTCTTCACGAAGTCAGTCACCCGTTCGGGTTCCAGCAATGTGTAGAGAGGATGAGAAGCGCGGAAAGTATCCCACAGGGAGAATGTGGTGTAATGAGTTTCATTGTTCGCCACCTTGCGGGTCGTATAGTCGGCAGCCATGTATTCGCCGTTCACGTCGGACATGGTGTTAGGCTGTATCATGGTGTGGTAAAGAGCCGTATAGAATATCTCTTTCTGCACTTCCGTACCTTTCACTTCGATCTTTCCTAGTTGTTTTTCCCAATCAGCGTCCGCAGCAGCCACATAGCGGTCGAAATCCCAGTGCGGTGCTTCCTGTTCCATGTTCTGACGGGCATTCTCCATAGAGACGGACGAAAGGGCTACTTTGCACGTCAATGGTTTGCCATTCAGTTGGCCGAAACGGAAACAGCCATGAAGATTCGTACCGTTGATCACGGCTGTGTTTTCATGAACACGCCCGCCGTCTCTCAGCGTAGAAGTAAGGATAGGACTGGAAAACTCCATGTAGAAATAAATCTTGCGCAGTTTCGCCCATCCGGTGATGATACGGTAACCTTCCACTGCATGATCATTCAGAATGCGGATCTGAGAGTTAATGATCCGGCGTCCCCAACTGCCCTTATCTGCCGAGTGGTCCATATCCAATATAATCTCCGCATCTTTGCCGGCGGGATATTGATAGCGGTGGATACCGTTTCTCTGAGTAGTGGTAAGCTCTGCATTAATATTCTCATCTTTCAGCATTACCTGATAATAGCCGGGACGGGCCTTCTCTTCGTCATGCGTGAATGCGGAAGAAGTGCGTCCGCTACTGGTCGGCATCAATGTAATGTCGATCAGGTCCGAGGCTCCTGTCCCACTCAGGCGGGTATGGCTGAAACCGAAGATCGTATTCCGGTTATAGTCGTAGCCGGAAGCGTCCCCCCAATTGGGAGCTTCACTGGTGTCTGGAGAAAGCTGTATCATACCGAACGGCGAGGTCGCCCCCGGGTAATTATTACCCGAAAGTCCCCCATCGATGGCCCCCGTTCCAATAAACGGATTTACATATTTAGTGATTTCCCCTGCCTGCAACGTAGCGAGAGTCAATGAAAATGCACATACACTTAAAAGTAATTTCTTCATGGTTCATGGTGTTTTTATAAGATATGTTTCTTATGTCTATGGCTTTTTATTCTTCTGTTATTTCAATGAGACGGCTGTTGAGCTGCTGTGTTGTGAAAAGATCCAGTCCGACGTTCATTAGATATTCTCCGGAGAAAACCTGGTTGTTACCCTTCAATGAGGAACCGCTACCGGGCATCATATTGATTTCCTTCACACGGTACTTCTTGTCGGCATTCAACCCTTGCAGGCGGACAGGCAGTGTCTTTTCCGCATAGCGCGGATGGATATCGAAGGCGAATACCGCAGCCGTTTTCTTGTCCTTGCCTACAAACATGGAAGAAGTATGGTTGCTTCCGTAAGGAGAAACGAGGCGATACAAATCACCTTCAAGGATGACAGGTTTCAGACGGTTGTAGTTCTTGACTGCCTGATCACAGTAAAGGTGCTCATTCTGATTCATGTCTTCCAGTTTGATGTCGAATCCTAATTTGCACATCATGGCTACATCGGTACGGAACTTGATACTGGTTCCACGATTCCAAGTAGTGACGTGGGCACACAGTGTCTTACTTGGGAAGATCTGCGAATAGCCCCATTGGATAAACAGGCGTTCGATAGGATCGGTATTGTCGCTTGGCCAAAATTCTGTGAAGTACTTCAATGCTTCATAGTCGGAGCGTCCGCCGCCACCGGCACACAGCATCATCGGAAGATCAGGATATTTAGCCTTGATTCTGTCCAGCACCTTGTAAAGTCCGCGCACATAATCAACGTACAAATGAGACTGTTTATCTTTCAGATACACCGAATAGATATTCGTAATCGGGCTGTTGCAGTCCCATTTGAAGAAAGCGATGCCGGGATATTTGGTCATCAGGTTGTCCACCACGCCGAATACATGATCCTGTACTTTCGGATTGCTAAGGTCGAGCACCATCTGGTTGCGGAAGTAGTATTCATCACGGTTAGGCAGATGAATCACCCAGTCCTTATGCTTTTCGTAAAGCTCGCTTTTGGGATTCACCATTTCCGGCTCTATCCATATACCGAACTTGATACCTTTCTTTTGTGCTTCTTCAACAAGACGCCCTACTCCGTTCGGAAGTTTGTCGGCAGTCTCTTCCCAGTCGCCCAACCCCTGATGGTCACTGCTACGGGGATATTTGTTGGCAAACCAACCATCGTCCAGCAGGAACATATCTACGCCCAGCTTGGTAGCCTCATCCATCAAGCCGATCAGTTTATTTTCATCAAAGTCAAAATAGGTAGATTCCCAGTTGTTGAGCAAAGTCATGCGGGTATCATTACCGTTTTTCACCTGATGATTGCGCGCCCAGTCATGGAAGCTGCGGCTGGCCTCACCTTTCCCCTGCGTACTGTAAGTGAAATAGAAGTCCGGAGTACGGAACACTTCTTTGGCGGGCAGGCTGTATTCAGAGTCGTACGGGTTGATACCGCTGATAATACGCAGTTCGTTTTTGTTGTCCACTTCGAAAGTAAAGCGAAAGTTACCCGTCCACCCGATGGTTCCTACTAGCACTTCGCCTGCATTCTCCTGCGAAGGATTGTCAAGAGCCAGCTGGAAGAAAGGAGATACAAACATATTGGCACGTGCGCCCAACTTCGTATCGATCACCTTTTTGCCGAAAGCCAGTTCTCTTTCGGTCACGTTGGCTTCGTGTGCCCAGTCACCGGAAAATTCAGTCAGGAAATACTTGCTGCTGTTCAGGTGAAGCATTGATGAAGCATACTTGCAAAGTATCACAGGTTTCTTCTCTTCATGGCTGATTTCAGTAAACGTACGGATAATGTTCTCTTTGCCGTAAGCCACATAATGCAACTTCACGGTCACAGGGTATTTATCATCCTTAAGGGTAATTACGGTTTCGTTGACCCCGTTATCGATGGCATTGCTCGAATGATCTACGTATTTCAGCAGCAATGAAGAGTTATTATCGTTATGACGTATGTGAATAGCCGGTTCAAAGTAGTCCTCCATACCGTGAGTCAGATAAGCTTCAGTCCCTTGTGGCAGATACTGGATATCGGAATCATGGTTAAGCTTTTTGCCCAAGTATTTCTGATACAGACGTCCGTTGTCAGCTACTTGATAGATAAGGCTGGTCCGTTCGGTTTCTATTTTGATCAGAGGCTTGTCGGCAGCCTGCAAAAGAGAAAAAGAACTCAATAGAAAAAAAAGTAAGAATGCTTTTAATTTCATGGTTTACATTGTTATGGTTGATATTTATTCTCTGGTGCGGAACGGGGGTACGGGAAGCCCGCTCTTGCCATATAGATTACAAACAGGATTGTCTGCCCACGCATAGCAAGCCGCCGTCGGTATTTCTATCCGGTCGGATTGCAGAATGACTTCTTTTCCCCGGATGGTAGCCTGTGCCGGAACGTATTTCCCGTCCGGTCCTGCCAGTATAAAGCCTTTCGGAGCCCCTTCTTTGGCTACTACTTCCTGATCGAAAGTAAGAATCAGCGTACGTCCCGAAATGCGGTATCCAAGGAATGCGGGCACTTCGTATGTACCTTTGTTATAGGTCTTCGCCAATGCCGCTTGCGCCAGCCGCTTTCCTACTTCCTGTTTGTTTTTCGGGTGGATATCATAAGCTTCGCCGAGGTCGATGGCACATGCCATACCTGTATTAGGCAGATGCAGCGCATGTGCCTGTGCATCACGGAGAGCCGCCCATTTGGAGTCCGGCTGCACTTCTTCGGGCTTCAGATAATTGGCCAACTGCACAAAGTAGAAAGGAAAATCCTGTTTCCATGCCCTTCTCCAATCTGTAATCATTGATTGGAAAAGTACTCTGTACTGCTCGTCGAATCCTACATTATTTTCTCCCTGATACCAGATAGCGCCCTTGATAGGGAAGACAGTAAAAGGATGTATCATTGCATTGTAAAGTACGGTCGGGTAACAGGATGTCGGCCAGCCGGTTCCTTCGGGAGACAATGGTCTGGAAGGTGCATCGGTCATCGATACTCCAGTGTGATAGTTCCAGTTGCCCGCCAAGGAAATCTTCTTGCCGTTCGCTTCCATATACATCTGCTGAGGTTCTCCATGGATACCACCTTCACCTCCATAATCTATGGCACGAATGGTGATAACCCCTTTACCTGCCTTTGCCAAGGTTGCGGGAATCTTATAGGTACGCATCGTATTACATCCCGAAGTTCTTCCTATCTCTTTTCCGTTAAAGTAAGTGACGTCGTCGTCGTCGATCATAGCCAGATGGAAGGAGATTTCCTTGCCGCTCCAGTCAGCAGGTATTTCCACTTCTTTTTGGAACCAGACAGTACCGTCAAAATTCAGTCCGCGAGTTTCCCAGTAGGCGGGCAGTTCCATCGGTTTCCATTCATTCCCTGTCTGAAGAGCTGATATCCATTGGGGAACTCCGTCTTTGAATCCGGGATCCTTGGCATCAAACTGCTGAAGCCACTCGTCCATTTCCCGATGGTAAAGTTCGACAAGTTTCTCTCTTTGGAAGCCTGCGCTTTCCATTTCGGCCATCTTTTTCTGGAATCCCATGACTTGCTTCAATGTCTGATGGCTTGTCCACGATTCGGCAGGTGTGCCGCCCCAAGTACAGTCAATTACCCCAACGGGCACATTCAGTTCTTTCCACAACTTACGGGCATAGAAATAAGCAACGGAAGAAAACTCCGGTACAGTAGCGGAACTACATTCCTGCCAGCCGTTCATATTCATTTCTACATTATCCTGCGGAGAGAAAGCGACGGTCTTCTTTACCTGCAACAGACGGATGGAAGGATAATTGGCATCGGCAACCTCCTGTTCGTAATTCATCACTTTTCCCCATCCGGCAACGGGCATTTCCATATTCGACTGACCGGAACATATCCAGACTTCTCCCGATAGGACGTTGTTCAGCACCAGCTTCTCACCATCCGAAACAGTGATCTGAAAAGGTCCTCCGGCAGGCGGAGTCGGGACTTCTATACTAAAATGACCATCAGCTGACGCTTTAACCGTATATTTCTCATGATTCCAGCTCACCTTCACAGTCACTTGTTTACCGGCTTTCGCTTTTCCCGGTAACGTCAGCTGACTGTTTTGCTGAATAACCATATTATCGGTAAAGAATGACGGCAATGTGACCTTCGCTTGCGCAAAGGCTGCCACACATAACGATAAGAGTGTTAATTGATATTTTTTCATTTCTTCGGTTATTTAAATTCAAGTAATTGCACGTCTTTGGAGGGTACGGTCACTTCAAGCTGTCCTGTGGCAAAAGTCTCATTGCCGCTCCACAACTCCTTCACCTGATAGTTGCGTGCCTTGTCCAATCCTATTCTTTCTAACGAAAGCACAGTTGTCTGTTCCTGGTCCGAGTAGTTGAATACCGCACAATGGAAACGACCATCGGGTGTCTTCCTTACAAAGATATGTTCCGACTTCTCTCCGTTTCCTTCCACGGGACGGAACACTTCTCCTGTCGCTACTGCATTCACTGCCGCATTGGTCAGATATTTCTGTGATTTCTCTTTGGCGTCTTTTCCTCCTCCCGCACTGAAATCGTCTCCTGTAATGTAAATACCCGTAATGACACCCGAAGTAATACGGGCACGGTTTTCTCCGTCGGTAGCATCTCTCAGTACAATATGATCGGCATCATTATATTGATAGATATACTTCTGCCACCAGCCGTATGAAAGAGCATTCAATGTATATTCGGTATCCTTGATCTGATTCCACGCATCACAGGCTATTCTGCGTGACTGCGCATACTGGGCAGGGAAAACAGGAGAAATGGAGAGATTGATATACATATCTCCAAAATATTGATTGAGAAGTTTCATGCCATAATTATATCCCTGTATACCTGTGGTAATCTCAGGATTATACCATTTGTCCGCTTCCATCGCACCGTGTGTCATGAAGTCCATCTTCACATACTCGAATCCTGCACGGTGGAACAAACCGGAAGTCTTCTTCATCATAGCTTCCACTGCCGGATGCGTTGGATCGACTGCATAAGCACCGTCCAGTTCCTGCGGCTTTCCGTTGGCATAGAGATAGATATCTTTGTATTTATATTCCGGTGCGGCATCTACCGTCCGTTCCGGATCGCGTGCCCAGTCGGTGAACGGAGTCCAGTAGATACCACCGATCTGTCCGTTCGACTTACACTTTTCTATAAATGATTTCAGTTGTTCCTCATTCATACAGTCCCAACCGGAGTCCAGACCGATATAGACAGTCTGATCAGGGTTTACAAAATGATTATTCTGCAGATTCTCCTTGAAATAATCGGAGACTTCTATCGCTTTCTCATAAGTCAGATTGAATTGTAATGCCCCCCAGCTGTTCCAACCAAATGGAACAGCTTTCTCCCATGCTTTGGGAGGGGCAATTACAGCGTTGGCTTTTGCATACGCTTCAAGTCCATCGCACCAATCTTCAAAGAAACCCAAAAAGACTTTAGGGGATTTAATCTTTTTACCTGCTAATGCACCGTGAGCCTTTACGTCACGAGTCTGCTCATCTGCTATGCCCCCATAACATACCAGCGAACCAATGTTATCACGATCCCCCTTACCTATTGAAATACCTGTTTTCCAGTTATCATGTTCTACGGAGCCGATCACCAGACCGTTCCGGCTTTCATTATTGAATATGGCTGTCACTTCATAACTCACCAATGTATCGAAACCAAGCGGGTGAGACTGATATCTGATCCATTTGTCATTGTCGAACGGAACAAAAAGAGCACGGTTATCACCTGCCTGCAAGAATCCGGATATAGAATCGACATTAACAGGAGCCATTCTGCCGGAACGGATTTCCTCTTTCGCTTCGACCGTAAAATCGGTCAGTATATATTCCTTACCCGGATAAAGATAGAAATACTGAGTCAGCTTCGGAAGCTCCTTATCCGTATACTCCACCTTATATATATGTCCTTTCCCGAAAGAATCGGAAACTTTGCCCGTACTGATTTTATGACGGGCATAGTCACTTGTCTTGATCTCCTTCCCTTCCCATTGATAGGAAGCATACATTCCGTTACAAATATTTTTTGACTTATAAGTGAGTGCTATTCCCCCTTGCTGATCATCGTAAGTTATATTCCATACATCGGTAGAAAAAATCTTGTCTCCACTGGCACAGTTGGAAATGAAAAGAAACAGAAGAAGCATCAGGGATACTCCCGACATTTTTTTTAGTAGTAGCTTTTGGTTTTTCATATGGTACAATGTTCTTATGTAAAAAAATAAAGCATACCCGAATAAGAAACCTTTTTCTCTTATTGAGGTATGCCACAAAGGTAAGGATTGGCATCTCCTTTACTATATACAAACGATTCAAAAAATGATAAAAATACGGCAAATAAGCTCCAATGCGGGCTAAGAGAGGTATTTTATCTATTTTGTGCCCTCTCCTGCCTCGACATTCTTTATCTCCTGCGTGATAATGATCTGCTTGCCGGATTGATATTGTTTCTCAAAATCTTTGGGTGTCATGCCGAATTGTTTCAGGAATAACTTGCTGAAATAAGACGGCGAATTGATGCCGACCATATAGCAGATATCTCCGATCCGGTATTTACCTTCCTGGATAAACTCGGCTGCCTTTTTCAACTTGATCAACCGGATAAAATCGAGCGGAGACAAGTTGAACAGTGTCTTGATTTTCCTTAACAAACTAGAACGACTCATGCAGAGTATATCCGCCATCCGTTCTACACCGAAATTATCATCGGTTATGTTATCTTCAATGACCTTGATCACTTTATTCATAAATTCCTCGTCCGCCTTGTTCATCTGCATATTGTTGACAGAGAAGAAGGGGCGTTTCGCAAAGGCTTCTCTTTCCCTGCGCCTGTTGTCAAGCAAGGACAGGACTTGTTCTTTCAGATAATTGAAAGAGAAAGGTTTCTCAACGTATGCTTCCGCACCATATTTCAGACCGTTGATTTTGCTGTCGATGTCATTCTTGGCTGTCAGGAAGATAATAGGAATATGAGAAAGCTCCATATCCGATTTTACTTCCTTGCAGAGTTGGTATCCGTCCATTACAGGCATCATGATATCACTGATGATCAAGTCGATATGGCCGCTTCTCAATATTTCCAGTGCTTCTATCCCGTTCATCGCTGTCTCTACGGTGAAGTTTTCCTGCAAGCGTTCGAGAATAAAGGTCAGCATACTTTCGTTGTCTTCTACCAACAGAAGGGTATATCCATACATATCAGCCGTGACGGGCGTATGTTCGTCCAGCTCGACAATGTCTTTCTGTATGGCTTTGTTGTTCTCCTGTTTAATGCCCTCCATATTCAAAGGAATGGTCAGTACAAACATATTGTTTTCCTGACGGGTATCCAGATAGATCGTGCCTTTATGCAGGGATGCCAGCGAACGTGCCAGAGACAAGCCGATGCCTACTCCATTACGGGGCTTCTCCTTTCTGTCCACCTGATAGAACGGTTCGAATATATATTGGCTGACTTCCGCCGGAATCTTGTTTCCGTCACTGGTAACACGAATCGTAAAGCTGTCTTCTCCCTTTTCCAGTTCTACCAGTACATTCTGGCTGGCGTACTTCAGCGCATTATTGAGCAGGTTGCTCAGTATCTTGGTGATTGCTTCTTTATCTACAGCTGCCCACACCTGCTCTTCTGTCGATTTTAACTGCAATTCTTTCCGGTTCAGGCTGAACGTCACTTCAAAGCGTGCCACGATTCCGGCAAGAAGTTCGGTAATGTCCACGCTCTCAAATTTCATGGTCAGCTTGTTGGCACCGATCTTCTGGAAGTCCAGCAGTTGTCCGGTAAGTTCCAGCAGGCGTTTGGTGTTCTGGACCATCACACTGATATACTTCTTCATCTTGGGCTCCTGTATCTCCATTTCCTCAATGGCTTCGAGAGGACCGTTGATCAGTGTCAAAGGGGTACGCACTTCGTGCGCTATCTCTGTGAAGAAGTCTACTTTGGATTCGTACAGTTCCTTCTCTTTTTCGATCTCGAACAGTTTTTGCCGTTCTTCCAGTTGTTTCTCCTTGCGGCGTTTGTACCATAAGATGGTGCCAACCACGATCAGGATAATGCATACGGTATATACAATGTAAACGATGATAGACTGCCACCACGGAGGAAGAATGATAATAGACAGAGAACGTGTGGACGACTCGGACTTACTGCCGTGAGTAGCCTGCACACGGAAGGTGTATTTTCCCGGCGGAAGTTTGGCATACGAGATGTTCTGGTTGCTGGCTGCCCGTACCCAATCCCTGTCCAGCGGTTCCATACGATAATAGTATTGGTTGGACTCGGCAGTAGAGTAACTGAGCAAGGCCACGTCAAAACTGATATTGGCCTGATCATAAGGCAGGACGATTTCATCCGTATGTACGATACATTGTTTCAGGGGTGAGTCAGGAGTATGCACTGTCACTTCCTTATTATATATACTAAACTTGGAAATGTAGACAGGAGGAAGCGGCCTTTCCTCCTCCTGAACAGTAGGATCGAACGCGATCAATCCGTCCACCCCGCCGAAATAGAACCTTCCATCCTGAGCTTTCAATGCCGATTGATAATTGAACTGATTACCCAGCAATCCATCCTTATTGGTAAAGACACGTACATCTCCATTCTCGGGATTGAACTTGACCAATCCTTTATTGGTGCCAAACCACAGATTTCCAGCATCATCTTCCAATATGTTGTAAGCTACATCGTCCGGCAGCCCGTCTTCGATGCTGAAAGTGGTAAAGTTGTCCTGCGCTTCATTATATCTGCATATACCGCCACGGTCGGTAGAGAACCATATATTCCCTTTACTGTCCTGCATGATGGAGCTGACGGAGTTGGAGCTTTTCTTTTCATTAAAATAATAGTTATGATACGTACCGGTTTCGGGATTGCATTTCCAAATACCGTTTCCCATCGTGGCAATCCAGATCAGACCATCCTTATCCTCCATGATATCGTAAATCCAGCAATACCCTACTTCATTTATCTTATGATATTTCTTTTCGTTGGGTTGTGACATATACAGCCCCCATCCCGGACCTATCCATCTGCGCCCTTTGCTATCTATCAGGAAACTATATACACTACCTTCCTCAATGCCCAACTCCGCATCACTGACATACCGCAGATGTTCACCGGGCAGACTGATATCGTTCATCCCCTGTTTAAGCAATCCCACATAGACATGATCATTGTAATGTCTGACACATAATGTAATCAGACGACCGGGAACATGATCGTGTATCTGATGCACTTCACCCGTTTTAGGGTCCAGTACATTGACACCGTTATCTTCCGTCCCTATCCAAATACATCCGTAGTTATCTTCCGCCAGTCCTCTGATTCGTTTGGTATTCAACGAATGTGAGTCACTTCCCGGTACATATTTATCAAAGGTCAGCTCACGCTTGGGCAGGTAATTGGCACCGCCGAACATCGTACCGATCCAGATTCCTCCTTCATGATCTCTGTAGATAGAATAAATACTGTTATCGGAGAGGCTGAACGAACGCATCAAGTCCTCCTTGAGATGAGTCACCTTATTCTTCTTCTCGTTAATGATAAAAACACCATGAAGCGAACCTACCCAGATTTCATCTTCAAAACACATCACATCCCGCAGGAATGTCTTCTTCTCACCAAGAAAAGGAATGTCACTTAATTCGTTGGTGACGGTATTGTATTTTATCAGATCTCCTTCGTGTATGGCAAGGATAGCATTTTCACCCTGAAAGCAAATACTTATAATTGTCTTATCTGCCAGCGAACGTCCGGTCCGGTCGGTCAGATATTGCTCAAACTTATCTTCCTTGGGATTATACTTGAATAGCCCGACACCCGAAGTACCTATCCATACCTCACCTTTTTCATTCACACAGATACATTCGGGATTATTATTTTTGAGATTATCCTTATTCGTGAGAGAGTAAAAACTTAACTTTTCGTCCTTATAACGGAAGATTCCCTGGTCGGGAATCAGTATCCATATATTATCCAACGAGTCGGACAGTATCTCCGCCACCCAGTTATCGACGGTTATTCCTTCCCGTGTAGACAAACTGAAATGAGTAAAAACATCAATCCTTGGATCATAGATATAAACGCCCCTGTCCGTTCCTACCCATAGGTTTCGTTTGTTATCTTCAAAAAGGGCGGCAATATTATGATTACCCACTCCCGCTACCAGATCATCACAGTTGAACTGAAGGATGGAAGTTCCGTCATAGCGGTTGAGTCCGTTTTTAGTTCCGAACCACATAAATCCATAACTATCCTGCAAGATTGCTTTCACATTACTGGCCGACAATCCATTTTCTCCATTGACATGAGTGAAATAGAAATCGGAACGATCCTGTGCACGAACGACACAGATGGAGAGTAACAGCAGACAATTCAGGAGGAACAATCGCATCAGGTGTTTCTTCATATACATAGAACTATTATAATTTGCTATGCGGGCAAATATACACCAAAAAAATGGTACGCAGAAAGCAGTTGACGCATTTGTTTCAGTAATAGGCGCATTTGTTCATTTTTAAATTGACCTTCCCGGATACCTTTGCAGCATCATTGAATAATTAATTTGTAACATGAGAAACATAACGAGATCACTTGGCCTGATTATCGGGGCCACACTTCTGTTCAGTAGTTGCTTGCCGTCAGAAGCAACCACAGATAATATGAAATTATGGTATGACAAACCTGCTGACGAATGGATGAAATCTCTGCCTTTGGGGAATGGTCGTCTCGGAGCAATGGTATATGGTGGCGTGGAAACGGAAACCATCGGCCTGAACGAATCGACCATGTGGTCGGGGGAGTATGATGAACATCAACAGCGTCCGCTGGGAAGAGAAAAACTCGACGAGATACGGAAACTGTTCTTTGAGGGCAATCTTGCCGAAGGCAACCACATCGCCGGAAACACGATGGCCGGAAGTCCGCATTCCGCCGGAACACATCTTCCTATCGGTGATCTGAAACTGAATTTTACTTATCCCGAAGGAGAATTGTCCGACTATCACCACGAACTGGATTTATCTACTGCTGTCAATACCGTCACTTATAAAATAGGTGACACAGAATATACCCGTCAGTCTATCGCTTCCAATCCGGATGACGTAATTGCCATGTATATCACAGCCAGCCGTCCGGAAGCCATCACGATGGAACTAGAACTGAATTTGCTCAGAAATGCCGAAGTCATAGCCTCCGGGAACCAACTGATCTATACCGGTAACGCCGAGTTTGAAAAACATGGCAGAGGAGGAGTATTATTTGAAGGACGCATCGCTGTAGAAATAAAAGGAGGAACCATCAAAGCCGACGGAAAGAAACTCCTCATCGACAAGGCAACGGAAGTAACCTTACTGTCTGACGTACGTACCAATTATAAGAATACAACATTCGCAGGATACGACTACAAGCAGAAATGCAAGGAAACAATCGAAGCAGCCGCTAAGAAAAGCTTCAAAACGCTGAGAAATACACATGTAGAAGACTATGCTCCGCTTTTCTCCCGGGTAGCCCTCTCATTCGGAGACAATGGCAAATTGAACCATCTGCCGAATGACCAGCGCTGGGCACGAGTGAAAGCGGGAGAATCTGATCCGGGACTGGATGCCTTATTCTTCCAGTACGCCCGTTATCTGCTGATTGCTTCTTCGCGTCCCAACTCTCCGCTGCCTGTAGCCCTGCAAGGATTCTTCAATGACAACCTGGCTTGCCACATGGGTTGGACTAATGATTATCACCTGGATATCAATACGGAACAAAACTACTGGATCGCCAATGTGGGTAACCTGCCCGAGTGTCATCTCCCGCTTTTCGACTATATCAAAGACTTGTCTGTGCATGGTTCAAAAATAGCTCAGGACTTATACGGCTGCAAAGGATGGACCGCCCACACCACATCGAATCCGTGGGGATACGCAGCCGTATCGGGCAGCATCCTCTGGGGATTGTTCCCGACTGCCTCCTCATGGCTCACTTCTCATGTATGGACTCAATATGAATACACCCAGGATAAAAAGTTCCTGAAAGAAACCGCTTATCCTTTATTAAAGAGCAATGCCGAATTCCTGCTGGATTATATGGTCATTGATCCACGAAACAATTATCTTGTGACAGGTCCCAGCATCTCACCGGAGAACAGTTTCCGCTATCAGGGACAAGAGTTTTGCGCATCTATGATGCCAACTTGCGACCGTGTACTGGCTTATGAGATATTCTCGGCATGCCTGCAATCTACGGAAATATTAAATGTCGATGCCTCATTTGCCGACAGCCTCCGTACCGCTATCAGTAAACTTCCTCCTTTCCGTATCAGCGCAAACGGAGGCGTACAGGAATGGTTTGAAGATTACGAAGAAGCACACCCCAATCACCGTCACACCACACACTTGTTATCTCTCTATCCTTATTCGCAGATTACGTTAAATAAAACACCCGAACTGGCAAAAGCTGCCTATACCACCATCGAAAGACGTCTGGCTGCCAAGGACTGGGAAGATACGGAGTGGAGCCGCGCCAATATGATTTGTTT
>ONZY01001163.1_pt1 | contig 20463 bp, 9 predicted proteins | sample 1671451 | NCBI WGS metagenome assembly ONZY01 (sample SAMN06348158, study PRJEB24527) | human gut metagenome | biome: human gut; feature: ankylosing spondylitis patient; material: feces | host: Homo sapiens | place: China | collected 2015-10 | reverse complement strand
TTATATGATATTAATATATTTACATCTTGTTTTTATTATAGAGTTAAACAAAAGTTAGATTCTCTTTTTAAAGAAGTTTTTCATACTCTATCTGTGAAAAAGTGTTGCAAACATAACGACTAAATCAAAATATAGCAATGCAGAATCGTACAAATGTATGGAAAATACCGTCTTTTGCACGATATTCCATGTTATGGGTTCGTTTTTTAATTAGCCACCAATAGCTATGAACCTTTTTGTTTCTATTTTATTGTATGAGAAATAGTAATTTATAAACCTAAAAAGATATGGCAAATTTTTCAATTGTAATTGTTCCAACTAAAAAACTATCAAATGGCAGGCATCGGATAAGGATAGCAGTTGCACATCATTCGAAAACCAGATATATATCTACGCAGTTTATTTTAGAATCTGCTACTCAGTTAAAAAATGGTAGAGTAGTAAGACATGAAAATGCTACAAACATGAATGCATGCCTTCGAAAACTAATAAATGAATATGAGGAGATTGTTACATCAATTAGTTATTTGCCAGCAATCTCATGCACTGAGCTAATCCATATTATAGCTTATGAACAGAAAAAAAAAGGAATCACTTTTCAAACTGTTGCGAAGGAATATATGGATTTCATGAAAGGAGAAGAACGAGAGAAATCTTACAAACTTTATAAGATAGCTTCAGAAAGATTCATTAAGTATATGAAAGGGGATTTTCCCTTAATCCAGTTAACCCCTCTCCATATACAGGAATTCGCAAAAGTTCTTCACGAAGAGAATCTGGCAGATACAACTATCAGGATTTATTTGACCCTACTAAAAGTAATATTGAATTATGCGGGAAAAATGAATTATGTAAATTACTCTATCCATCCTTTTATTTTTTTTAAAATGCCTGTTAGTAATGTACGAGAACTTGACTTATCCGTCGAAGAATTAAAGAGAATACGGGATGTCCGTCTTTTTAAGCCTACTCTGTCAATAGTAAGGGATGTTTTTATGCTTACTTATTATTTAGGTGGCATTAATCTAAGGGACTTGTTGGCATATAATTTCAAAGATAAAAACTATATGCGGTACGTGCGTCATAAAACACGTAATAGTAAAAAAGGAGAGAATGAGATTGTGTTTACCTTGCAATCCGAAGCAAAAGCTATCATAAATAAATATCTGGCTAGGGATGGATATTTGAAATTTGGGAAATATTCGTCTTATAGACAGATATACAGTTTAATCTTCCGACATATAGATAAAGTAACGAGACTTTCCGAGATAAATAAAAAGGTGACTTACTATTCCGCTCGAAAAACATTTGCACAACATGGATACAATTTAGGAATCCAGATTGAAAAGATAGAGTATTGTATAGGGCACAGTATGAAAAACAATCGTCCTATATTCAATTATATTAAAATTATGCAGGAACATGCTGATAAAGTATTTAGAGAAATATTAGATCAGCTATTATAAAGCATTGCTTTCTTTGTGCCCCATCATCGTGAGATACTTCTTCTGTTTCCATATTCCTCTTAACCGTTGAATAATCCTCAACGGTTGCCCTATTATTGTCTAAAGGTAATTTCTGTCATTTAATAAGCTATTGATATACAATGTTTTCACTCCAAAATATAAATCTAACTTTTGTTTAACTTAATATTTTGAAGTATGATAAACTATGGAAAACACTGTCTCTTATTTACTGCTATCGGGAAGGATGAATTCCGAGAGCTATTCCCTATAACATATAGAGAATTTAATAATGAAAATATATTTGTTTAACTTTAAAAAACATGGTATGAAAATAAACTATGTAACGGCTGCTTTGGCTTTGCTACTCATGGCAGGGTGCAGTAATGACGTGAAAGAATCTGATATCAAGTTTGCAGGAGAGTCGGGTGCGAAGGTTTCCTTCAGTGCAGTGATTAATAACCAAGAGGCAAGTGAACTTGTAACTAGAGCTACGGAAACGAGCTGGGAAATGGGTGACTTAGTGGGAATTACATGCGGTTCCAGACAAGTAAATATTGAATATGAATACACTGGTGGTGAAAATAGTCTGTTTTCGGCAAAAAGTGGATATGCAGAGAATATTTGGGTTCTGGGAACTCAAGAGTATGACGTAACGGCTTATTATCCTTTTACAGGAACTTCCGGAGAAGAACCGATAGCTGTCGAGGTGTCTACTAATAGTGAAAATCAAGCAACAGCGGCTGCACGTGAGCAAATTGATTTCCTTTATGCAGCTGGAAAAGCAACTGCCGAAACTCCGAATGTAAAACTAGCATTCAACCATGTAATGAGCCGTATTAAACTAACCTTTACAGCAGGTGAGAATGTGACTTTATCGGATATTACATGTTATCTTATTAATTTAAGGACAAAAGGAACGTTTAATCCGAACACAGGAGAAACAACAGTTACCGGGGAACCTGCTACAGTGGACGATGATATAGTATGGACAAAAGTGGGGTCAGCTGATAATTACACGATACAGGCAATTCTACTTCCTCAAACGGTAGGCAATGAGGTCTACATACAGGCAGGAATGAATGGTTATTACTATGAAGTTCACTTTCCTAATTTGAAAGAATTAAAACCGGGAGTTTCTTATAATTATACGATTCAAGCAAACGAGTATAAAGATAATCCGTTTGTGCTGACTATTACTGAAGAAACGCAGATTGTCGGATGGCAGAATGAGGATGGAGGAACTATTGAATCCGATCCAAGTGTAGCCGGAACTGATGCGGAGACTACTAATCCTTCTTGGAATATAACGGAAGAGGAAATAATTCCTACACCTGTTGGGAATTAATTTTATCCTATATCGAAAAAAACAAATGAAATACTAACGAAAAATATAATCTGATTTATGAAAGTATATAATTACATATCAATGCTTCTCCTGGTCGGTACAGCCATTTTTGTGTCTTGTTCGCAGGATGAAGAAATGAGCGGAGAAAATATGGACTCTTTACAGAGCTTCCAAATCAGCGTGCTCGATGGTGGTTTCCAGGATATGGATGCAAACAAGACACGTGCAACTGAAAGTGATTACTCTACAAAGTTTGTTGAAGGAGATGCAATAGGGGTCTTTGCAGTGAGAAATGAGGCAATAGTAGGAGAAATCAACAACCGTAAATTCACCATGCAGGATGGTATTTGGACATTGGATGACGGTGGTGATGAGATTGAATACAAAGGTTCTGAATTTCAGAGAATGAATTTCTATGCTTATTATCCTTATGACCCGAATGTTACTTTTGAACCGGCTAAGACAAACCCGTTCGAGACGTATGTGAACAATTGGAAAGTCGGAGCAGATCAGAGTGAAGGGGAATATACGAAGTATGATCTGATGACGAGTATCGGGGCTGTAGATGGTGACCGCCTGAAAGGTAAAATAGCTTTCACTATGAAGCACCAGATGGCACTTGCCGTTATACAAATGCCGGAAATCGTTTATGATTTTACCAATGCGAATATAGATGACTATACATTACCCGCAGGTGTAGGTTCGTTTACATTGAATGATGTTGATGCAACCCCTTATTATCAGGAAAGTACGGATACTTACCGTTTCCTTGTAAATCCGAATAAGCCTTTCTCTATCAAAGGTACTTATGAAGGCGTAAGGAACATGGAATATACTGCCGATGGTTCTTTAGAAAATGGAACAGCGAAAAAGTATACGATTAATGATCCTAATAAGATAGACTTCACATTGGCAGTTGGTGATTATTATTGTGCTGATGGAAGAATTGTAAGTAAAGATGCGGTAACCGTCCCCGATAATGTAATTGGTATTGTGTGCTATGTGGGGAATCCTCAACCGTCAGCACTTCCTGCCGATCCTTCTTATACAGAGGATAATGATGCGTTACGTCGGGATTATCCGAATTGTAAACATGGACTGGTGATTGCTTTGAATAATGCGGATGTTAATGGAACAAAGGTTGCTCCGTTTGCCAATTCAAGAGATTTCTTTTATGGTAGTTGGTTTACAACTGATGAAGATTGGATGGGTAAATTTATCAGTTCAGAAACAAGAGACCCGCTTCCGGGGATACTGGGTTATAACAATGCGGTATTGATGGAAAACTCTCCTAATAAAACGTTAGCATGTGATGGCGCATTGAATTATATAAATGCTTATCGCACTGCTGTTCCTGTGCCTGCCAGTGCTTGTGAGTGGTTTCTTCCTTCACTAAGAGAATTAGCAGACTTGGTAGATGTCGTATCTACTGTCAATACAAAGATAGCTGCTGCAGGTGGTGAGGAGCTCATAGAGAATGGTGGTAATGGTTCCCGTTATTGGAGTTCAAATGAGCGTCCGGGAAATTCGTATGTCGTATATCAACACAATCTTGTTTCCGGTGGAATATCTACTCCTTATCGTAGTGCTGGAAGTACTGCAGGAGTATTCCGTATGATGCTTGCTTTCTAAGAACATTATGATGACTTATATGAGATAAATATGAATAAGAAAAACTATATAAAAAGGACTGCTTTGCCTGTTGCCCTGTTTTTCTCCATGGTTACTTTAGTGCCGGCATTGGGATTTCAGCCGGCTTCTGCTGCCATTGACAAGGTGCAGCAACAAAGCGCCATTAAAGGAATAGTGGTAGACGAGAAAGGAGAACCGATTATCGGGGCAAATGTAGTTGACGAAGGCACTACTACCGGTACAATTACTGATATTGACGGTGTATTCAGACTCAATGTGTCTGCCGGTACGAAATTGAAAATATCCTTTATAGGATTTGAAGCAAAGACTGTTGTTGCCAAAAATGATATGCGTGTCATATTGGTGGAAGATGCGACCACTCTTCAGGAAGTAGAAATTGTAGCCTATGGCGTACAAAAAAAGGTGACGATGACAGGTGCTATTGCTAGTGTGAAAAGTGAAGACTTGACACGTACATCAGTAGGTTCTGTTGCTAATATCCTAGGTGGTCAGATGACGGGTCTCACCACTGTGCAATATTCCGGTGAACCGGGTTCGGATGCTGCTGATATCTTTATCCGCAGTAAGGCTACGTGGTCGGATGCTGCTCCATTGATTCAGGTGGACGGTGTCGAACGTGGCATGAACGATATTGACCCGAATGAAATAGAGAGTATAACCATTTTGAAGGATGCTTCGGCTACAGCCGTATTTGGTGTGCGTGGTGCCAATGGGGTAATATTGATTACTACCAAGAGAGGGAAGGAAGGAAAAGCCAGGATATCATTCACTACTTCTGCAAGTATTCTAGCACCGACAAAATTGGTAGAGCAAGCTAATTCTTATGAATATGCTACATTCTACAATGCGATGAACAGGAACGACGGAGCCTCTCCTGTATTTAGTGATGCAGTGATTCAGAAATTCCAGGATGGTACGGATCCTATTCGTTTCCCAAGTATCAAATGGACAGATTATATTATGGGAGATGCTACGCTTCAAAGCCAACATAATGTCAACATATCAGGAGGAACGGATAAGGTGCGTTACTTTATATCAGCAGGTGCTTATACTCAAGGAGGACTTTTCAATGAGTTCAATTTGCCGTATAATATCAGTTACCAGTACCGGCGCTTTAATTATCGTAGCAATTTGGATATGGATGTAACTAAAACAACTACTATCTCCTTTAATGTTGCCGGTAACGTGAATACTTCAGATAAGCCGCGCACCAGTCAAGGATCTTCGGGAATGGTTAAGAATATCTATTATTCTACTCCGTTCAGAAGTGCCGGATTTGTAGACAATAAATTGGTTTACAGTACTGCCGATACTCATGATGATGGTCTGAAACTCCCGTTCGTGGGCGATATCGATCCATTTACGTATTATGGAAGTGGTGCTACTCAAACCAATAATAACTCGCTGAATGCCGACTTGATCCTGAATCAGAATCTTGATTTCTTGACCAAAGGGCTATCATTCAGGCTGAAGGGCTCATATAACAGTTCATTTACTGTCTACAAATATATGTCAGGTGGTACTGAAATGACCTATAATCCGGTATTGGTTGATGAAGGAAATGTCGGACTTCGTCCTGTTGATAATAGTAAGTATACAGATGTCAGCTACACCAGTGGTACAGGGAAATCCCGTGATTGGTATATGGAAGCCGGCTTCAATTATAATCGTTCTTTCGGTGGGCATACGGTAGGTGGCTTATTGCTTTATAATCAGTCTAAATCATATTATCCATCCACTTATTCTGATATTCCCAAAGGATATGTAGGTTTGGTAGGGCGTATAACTTATGACTGGATGAACCGTTACATGGCAGAGTTCAATGTTGGTTATAATGGTTCTGAAAATTTTGCGCCGGATAAGCGTTTCTCTGCTTTTCCTGCGGGGTCTGTAGGGTGGCTGATGAGTGAGGAAAAGTTTTTCCAACCTTTGAAATCGGTAGTCAGCTTTTTGAAGTTGCGTGCTAGTTTTGGACTTGTAGGCAATGATAAACCTGACAGGAATGCTGCTCGTTTTATGTATTTGGCAGATCCGTATAGTGTAAATCTGGATAAAGTAATTGACCGTATTTATGCCAGTGGTGAAGCTGCCGATGCTTGGGGCTATTTGTTCGGTATTACCAGTAATACTGTTACAAATGGGGCGCGTGAAGTCTCGAAAAATAATCCGGATGTAACTTGGGAAAAGGCTTTCAAGCGTAATTACGGTATTGATATCAATTTTTTTGATGACCGTTTGAGTGCCACTGCAGAGTATTACCGTGAACATCGTTGGGACATCTTGTTGCGAGATGGTACGGCTCCGGGTATGTTGGGCTTCTTAACTCCATATGCCAATCTTGGTGAAGTGAATAGCTGGGGATGGGAACTTTCTTTGAAGTGGAACGATAAGATAGGTAAAAACTTCCGTTATTGGGCGACAATGAATCTTTCTTATAACCAGAATAAAATCATAGAACGGAAGGAAGCGCCACAGGACAATGATTATCAGTATGGAAAGAATCATCGTATCGGTTCTCGGAGCCAATATGTATTCTGGCGGTATTATGATGAAAGTACGCCTGAACTGTATGAGAAGACTTTCAACCGTCCTTTTCCAACTCATTCTGTAGTACTGGAAAATGGAGATGCTGTATACGTCGATTTGAACGGTGACCGTAAGATAGACGCAAACGATATGAGTTATGATTATGGTTTTACGGATGATCCGGAATACATGATTGGTTTGAACTTGGGATTTAGCTGGAAGAACTGGGAAGTGAATACACAATGGACGGGAGCATGGAATGTGAGCCGTATGATATCAGATGTTTTCCGTCAACCGTTCGTTTCTTCTGCTGGTAGTAATGCCGGAGGCTTGCTGTCCTATCATTTGGATCATACCTGGACACCGGAGAATCCATCGCAAAGTGCAGAATATCCTCGGGCTACCCAGGTGAATGCTTCCAATAACTATGCGACTTCTACTCTATTTGAGAAAGACGCGAAATATTTGCGCTTGAAAACTCTTCAGGTGGCATACAATTTCCAGTTTCCATTAATGAAAAAATTGGGATTAACTACTTGTCAGCTAGCATTTAGTGGGTATAATCTGTTGACGTTCTCTCCTTATTTGTGGGGTGACCCGGAAGCGACTGCAAGTAATGCGCCTACTTACCCGTTGACTAAAACTTATACATTGAGCTTGAAACTAGGATTCTAATATAGGAAAGGAAAATACAATGAGATTACAAAATAAATGGCTTGTCGGTGCGATAATGGGAGCAGTAGTTTGCGTAGCTTCTACTTCCTGCGTGGACGAGATAAAATTCGGTAACAGCTTTCTGGAGAAAGCTCCGGGAGGGTCTGCTACCATTGATACGGTTTTTAACAGTGCCGAGTATACGCGCCAGTTCCTGACCGCTTGTTACAGTAGACAATATTATGGATTACCCTATATAAACAAGAATCAAGAAGATGGTGTTCCTGAAACATCAAATCCTTATTTGGGGAAGTTTGAGGCATTGACAGATTGTTGGCAACTACACTATTCGAGTACTACTATTTATAATCGTTATTATAATGGTTCACATACGGCTAATTATGGGCAACGTGGTGACAAGTTCGGATATACTCGTGAGATGGTATGGGAAGTAGTGCGCTGGTGCTGGATATTAATGGAAAATATAGAACGGGTACCCGGAATGGATGAAACGGAAAAGAAGAGGCTGGTTGCGGAAGCCAAGTGTCTGATTGCTGCCCGTTATTTTGATTTGTTCCGTCATTATGGAGGATTACCGTTGATTTACGCATCATTTTCCGGAACTGAATCCAGTTATAGTATGCCGCGTGCCACTGTAGAAGAGACTGTGAATTATATGGTTAGCATGTTGGACGATGCAATAAACTCCGGATCGTTGGAATGGGCCTATAACGGCAATACAGGATCGACGAATAGTACTAATACGGGACATTGGACCAAAGCGGGAGCCATGGCATTGAAATGCAAAATCTTACAATTTGCTGCTTCGCCGCTATTCAATGATAACCAAGGATTTGCAGGAGGAAGCTCTGAAGCAGAACGACAGTTATTGGTATGGTATGGAGGCTATCGTTCCGACCTTTGGACCAGATGTCTGGAAGCTTGTAGGGAGTTCTTTAATGCACTCAATTCGAACGGGTTCTATGAATTGAATCAGGCTACAGGTGCTACACCGACACAGGCTGATTACCGTTATGCTTACCGTATGGGATATATTGAATTGGATAGTCCTGAAGTGTTACACTCTGTTCGTGTACATGGATACGATTCATTTGGTGCGGGATCCTATTGCTGGCATTCGTGGAGTGATAACGGACGTAACTCATATACTCCTACACAGGAATATGTAGAAATGTTTCCATGGAGTGACGGAACCCCCTTCAATTGGGATGAAACTGAAGCGGAAGGGCGTCTGGATGAGATGTTCCTGACCGGAACGTTTAATGATGGAGAACAATTACTTTCCAATATTGTATTTACCCGTGACCCACGTTTGTACGAATCGGTGATTGTGAATGGATTACCGGGGAATTTGGGCTGGAGTTCGGTTAGTGTGGGTGGAGACCCTTATGAACTTTGGGTAGGCGGCAGCCATGCCGGATCAAATTCTTTTAATGAAACGATGAGATATGCGACTGGTTATGAGAATATGAAATATTATTTAGGTAGCAGTGACTATTTACGGCAAAATACACAATGGGTAGCGCTCCGTTTGTCGGATCTGTATTTGACTTATGCAGAAGCTTTACTTCAGGCAAATAATGATCATCAAGGTGCAGTAGATCAAATTGATATAGTGCGTGCACGTGTTGGATTGCCGGGACTTGTACAGTCTAATCCGGGTAAGCGCTTGTTAACCGACAAGGATGCTTTAATAGAAGAATTACTCCGTGAGCGTGTTTGTGAACTGGGAATGGAAGATAGTCGTTTCTTTGATTTGATTCGTTACAAACGTGCCGACCGTTTTGAAAAACAATTGCATGGATTATTGATTTATCGTTTAGATGAAAACGGTGGACGAATTGAAAAAGCTTGGAGAGACGGTACAGGTAGTACGAGTAAAGTGGATGGTGCTTTACAGCCTACTTATTTCGATTATGAAAAGTTCGAACTGAAAAATAGTCGTCGTTATTGGTGGCTTTATGGGTTTGAACCGAAATGGTACCTTTCTCCGTTTCCACAGACTGAAGTTAATAAAGGTTACGGACTGGTTCAGAATCCGGGCTGGTGATGAGTCAACGATACATGAATATAACGATATTAGAACAGTGATATGAAAAAAAATAAAATTCTGATACTGGCTTTGCTAGTCTGCTTAAGCATTCCGGTTGGAGCACAGAATACGGACAGCAATATTACAGGTATTGTTGTTGATAAATGGGGAAATCCTGTTTACGGTGCCTCGGTCAATGTGGTCGGTATACCGGATGTCAGGGTAGAGACTGATAAAGACGGCAAATTCGAAATAGCTGCTGATGCAGGACGAAGTTTGCAGGTAGTGACAACCGATAAAGGTTCGACTACAGTGAAAGTGGAACATGGAAAAGCGATGAAGATTGTAATGGATTATGCGGCGCAGACGATTGATGTTGGTGCCAACCGGACATTCACGCGGCAAGAATCGACAGCGGCTGTATCTACTGTTTATAACGAAGATTTTAATAAGCGGGCTGCTAAGAATATGTCCAATTCATTATATGGACAAGGATTAGGACTGACTACTTTGCAAAATGCGGGTAATTATGCTTCAGTGGAACCGACTTTCTATGTGCGTGGATTGCAAAGTCTTTCCAGCAGTTCACCATTGGTGTTGGTAGATGGATTAGAAAGAGACATGAGTCTCGTTACTCCGGAGGAAGTCGAGTCTGTGTCTGTTCTGAAAGATGCGGCTGCTGTTGCTCTTTATGGATACAAAGGTGTGAATGGCGCTATTCTAATCACTACAAAACGTGGTAAGTATAACACGAGAGAGGTTACTTTCACTTATGATCATGTGACTAACTTTCAGGCACGTCGTCCTAAGTTTGTAGATGCGGCTACGTACGCTGAAGCTATAAATGAAGCACGTGGTTATGAAGGGTTGAGCGCACGTTATGCTCCTGAAGAAGTAGATGCTTTTCGCAATGGGGCGACAGGTGGCGGTGCTTCTCGTATGTACCCTTATCTTTATCCGAATGTCAACTGGATGGATGAGACTTTCAAAGATACAGGTATCTCCAATAAATATACGATTGAATTTAGTGGGGGAGGTGATAAGTTTCGTTATTATACGATGCTCGGTTTGTTAACAGATAAAGGGTTTGTGAAAAGCCCGAATGAAAACGACGGATATTCTACACAGAACAAATATTCGAGAGCCAATTTGCGTACTAATCTGGATATTGACTTGACGAGTACAACCAAGTTGAAACTTAATCTTCTTGGTACGTTATCAGAATCCAGTCGTCCGGGTGAATCTGTCGATTTATGGGATATGGTTTATTCGTTGCCGGCTGCTGCTTTTCCTATACGTACAGAAGACGGCTCTTGGGGTGGTAGCACTACATGGGCAGGTACAATGAATCCGATAGCGCAATCTCAAGGTGCAGCATATAGTAAGGGGCATACCCGTAATCTGTATGCTGATCTGACTCTTTCACAAGACCTGTCAGGCTTTGTAAAAGGACTGGGTGTCAACTTCCGTTTGTCTTACGATAATTATTCTTCTGTTTGGGAAAACCATAGTAAGACTTTTGCTTTTAAAGGATATAGTACTAGATGGGCGGACGGTCCGTTCTATACCACAGTCTCGGGTGGAGAATCCGGAGAAATGGAGACTGATGCTTCTACAAATGACTGGGCACGTCAGTTTAATTTTGCGGGTGGCTTTGATTATAATCGCTCATTGGGAAAGTTCGACATATACTCGCAACTGAAATGGGACTATGAATATCGTGATGCTTATGGGCTGAACACGACTGTTTATCGACAGAATGTTTCCTGGTATACCCATTTGGGATTCAACAAACGATATTATTTGGACTTGGCGTTATTGGCTTCACAATCCAGTTTGTTAGCTCCTGGACATAAATGGGCTTTTTCACCGACAGTGTCTGCTGCATGGGTACTTTCAGAGGAAAATTTCATGAAGAACGTATCATGGATTGATTTCCTTAAACTGCGAGCTTCTTTTGGTGTCATCAATGCAGATTATCTGCCTAGAAACGGTGATGATACTGTATATAATTACTGGGATCAGATTTACACAACTACTGGTACGATGTATAGATTCGATTCGGGTTATAATTCCGCGTTTGGTAGCACATATATCAGCCGTCTGGCTACAACTAACTCGACTCATGAAAAAGCATATAAGCACAACGTAGGTATTGATGCTACCTTGTTTAAAGGGTTGAATCTGACAGTGGAAGGTTATTATCAGAGAAGGAAAGATATTTGGGTATCTTCCGAGGGACAGTATTCTTCAGTATTAGGTATGGATGCCCCGTTCGAGAATGCGGGAATTGTAGATAGTTGGGGTACGGAAATCGGTCTGGACTATACGAAACAAATCAGTGATGTAGTGTTTAATATCGGTGGAAACTTTGCGTGGAACCGGAATGAGATCAAGGAACAGATGGAAGAACCTCGTTTGTACGATAATCTGGTGCAGACAGGCAATCGGTTGAATCAAGTATATGGTTTGATAGCTGAAGGATTTTTCAAAGATGAAGCGGATATTGCAAGTAGTCCTACACAGAATTTCAGCACTGTAGTGCCGGGGGATATCAAATATAAAGATGTAAATGGTGACGGCACGATTGACTCCAATGATCAGATTGCTATCGGTTACAGTACGGTAGCTCCGGAAATTTACTATTCATTTCATTTGGGAGCCGAATGGAGAGGAATCGGGTTTAGTGCTATGTTTCAGGGAACAGCTAATTATTCGGCTGTTTTGAATACGAAAAGTATGTTCTGGCCGTTGATTAATAACACCACTCTCTCTTCTCACTATTATGAGAATCGTTGGACGCCCGAAAATCTGAATGCTAAGTATCCACGTCTGAGTTCGCAAAGTAATGCCAACAACTATCAGACCAATACCATTTGGTTGGAAGACCGTTCATTCCTGAAGTTGCGTAACGTGGAACTATATTATAAGTTCCCTAAAAACTTGATGCAAAAGACAAAAATATTGGGTAGTGCAAAATTGTATGTTCGTGGAGTCGATTTGCTCTGTTTCGACAAGATTGATGTTGCCGACCCGGAATCTTACGGTGCGACGAACCCACTGAATAAAAGTGTGGTTGTCGGTTTGAAAATCGGTTTTTAATCATTAAAGACAAAAGTAATATAATGAAACTGAATAAGATAATCTATGGCATATTATGCCTGACTACGCTGAATGCTTGCTCTGACCAAATGGAATACAAAGAATATAGCAATTATGGCGCAGATTATGTGAAACGTACCTTTGGTGATGTGGGAGGACTGGTGGCCAATATATATTTAGGGCTGGATACCGACTACGGAAACTATAGCGGAGCTATTTTAGGATCGGCTACCGATGAGTCGGTGTATGCTCATACGGGTAATCAAATTGCAGACTTCTATAATGGAGCGTGGAGTCCGACAAATGCTAAAAGCAGTATGTGGACTTCCTGCTATCAGCAGATTGCCAATTGTAATTTATACTTGGATGAATTTACAGGGTTGACGTTCTCGGAATATGAGTTGATTTCCGATTATAAAGGAGAGATGTATCGTTATAACAATTATCAATACGAAGTTCGTTTCCTGCGTGCGTATTATTATTTCAACCTGGTGCGCCAATATGGGGATGTTCCTTTTACTGATCATGTTTTGACTACTGCGGAAGTCAATTCATTGGAACGTCGTCCGGCAAAGGAAATCTTTGATTTTATCATCTCCGAGTGTGATGAGATTAAGGATCTGATTATTGAGAATTATGAAAACCTAGGCGATTGGGAACCGTCTAATGAGGCACGTGAAACGGGACGTGCCAATAAACGGACCGTACTGGCATTGAAAGCTCGGGCCGCTCTGTATGCTGCCAGTCCTTTATTTAATCCGACAAATGACAGAAACCTGTGGCATCGGGCTGCTGTTGCCAATAAAGAATTGATTGATAACTGTGTAGCTGCTAATATGTCATTGATAAATGACTATTCGGCGTTATGGAGTGCTACCAGTCATAGAACTGCACTGAGCGAACTGATTTTCGGGCGTCGTGCTACCCGTACGACTAACTCATTCGAAGGATATAATTTCCCTGTCGGATTGGAGAATTGCAACGGTGGTAACTGTCCTACACAGACATTGGTGGATGCGTATGAGATGCAGGCTACCGGATTGCGACCGGACGAAACTAATGGTTATGATCCGGCACAACCGTATTATGAAGGTCGCGACCCTCGTTTTTATCTGACTATTGCTAAAAACGGAGATGAAAACTGGCCAAGCTGGAACGACACTCCTCTGCAGATTTATCAGGGTGGAGTAAATGCCGAGCCATTGAGCGGTGCTACTCCGACTGGCTATTACTTGAAGAAATATTGCCAGGCAGCTATCGATTTACGCGCCAGCACATCGTCTGCGGATTATCATACATGGATAACCTTCCGTTTGGGAGAATTTTATCTGAACTATGCGGAAGCGGTATTCAAGTATTTTGAATTAGGCGGCAATAGTACTGCGGCGGACGCAACAGATGGCGAATTTACCATGTCCGCTACCGCTGCCGTGAGCATGACTCGTGATCGTGCGAAAATGCCGGGGTTCCCTATCGGAATGGCTAATGATGGGTTTTGGAAAAAGTATCAGAACGAACGTATGGTTGAACTGGCTTTCGAAGGACATCGTTTCTGGGATGTACGTCGCTGGAAAGAAGGTGACAAGCACTTTAAGAGCATTGTTGAGATGAAAATAATAAGAAATTCCGACGGTACATATACTTATAATCGTAATACAGTCAGAAGGCAATGGGATGATAAAATGTATTTCTTCCCAATTCCTCAAAGTGAGAGAGCGAAAAATTCAAATTTGACACAAAATCCGGGATGGTAATTTATCATAGGATTTTGGAACTACTTATTATTCATAAAACAAAAAGAACAGAGAAATGAAGAAATATCATATCATATTGGGAATGTTTTGCTTGCTGGCCGGAACCGCCTGTTCTGACGATGATCCGGTTGTAAAGGGAAATAACGGTAATCAGACGGAAGAAGAATTGCCGCCATTGCCAACTGAAGTTATCACCGGAAGCCGTGCTATGTGGGTAAGCTATGATCCTACTCCAAACGCTGATGCTAATAATTCTTCGGGAATATCATCTGCCTTGATTAGTTGGCGGTTGTTAAAAACCGATCCGTCGAATGTAGCTTTTGATATTTATAAGACGGTAGATGGAGGAACAGAGGTAAAGTTAAATGGCGAGCCTATTTCTACTTCTACCAGTTGGGCAGATGCGGATATGGACCCGACGAAGACCAGCTATTACCGGGTGACTCTGACTGGACAGACCGAAACTGTTTGTGACCGTACATTTACTCCCGAAATGGCCACAAAATTTTATCATGAAATCAGATTGAATATGAATGTTCCTGATGCATCGTTAACTTATTCTCCGGATGACATTCAGGTAGGTGATTTGGATGGTGACGGTGAATTGGAAATCGTGTTGAAGAGAGAACCCTATGATGGTGCCAATCAAGGTGGATGGCGTAATGGTACTACTTTGCTGGAAGCTTATAAAATGGATGGAACTTTCTTGTGGCAGATTGATATGGGTATTAATATCCGTTCAGGTTCACATTATACTTCTTACATTCTATATGATTTTGATGGCGACGGATTGTGTGAGATTGCTTTCCGTTCTTCTGAAGGGACGAAGTTTGGTGACGGAAAAATAATAACTGATGCTTTCGGACAGGTAAATGACTATCGCATTCGTGATGAGAATGGTGCAGGGTGGTATTCAGGTGCCAGTCTTTACACTACTTGCGGTTTGATAATGGAAGGTCCTGAATATATTTCTATTTGTCGTGGATATGATGGACGTGAAATTACCCGTGTAGATAATATACCGCGTGGTGGAGAAGGAGGGAAAGTATCTATGGCTAAACATTGGAATGAATACTGGGGGGATGATTACGGAAATCGTATGGACCGTTACTTTATAGGAGTAGCTTATCTGGATGGTATTCCTGATGAAAATACCGGAGTAAGAACAAGCAATCCCAGCTTGATTATCAGTAGAGGGATTTATCACAACTGGCAAGTATGGGCACTTGATTTGAAAGCTAACAAATTAGAAATCCGTTGGAAGTTTGATACAGCCGAACACTCTTCAAAATGGTTATCAATGTGTTCACACTGTTTTCGTGTAGCGGATTTGGACGGTGATGGAAAAGATGAAATTTTGTATGGTTCTGCAGCAATTGATGACGATGGAAGTGAGTTGTGGTGCACAGGAAACGGACATGGTGACTGTTTATATGTAGGTAAATTTATTAAGGATCGTTCTGGATTGCAGATTGTAGCTTCTTTTGAAGAACCTAGCAATTATAATGGACAAGGACATGGGTATGCATGTCAGGTGATTGATGCTAGAGATGGCAGTTTGATAGCTGGTCATGGGGCAGGTTCGACTGCTGACGTTGGTCGTTGCATTGTAGCAGATATTAATCCGGATAGTCCTGATTTTGAATACTGGTCTTCATTGGATGCGGGGGTCTTCAGTTGCAGCAGTGGTGCATTAGTCTCCAATACATTCCCTACCGGTATTGGTAGTGGTATTATGTATAATGTGGCAATTTATTGGAGTGGACAATCTACCCGGGAAATGTTAGATCGTGCTTGTATCGTGAGCTATAAGGAAAATCCGGATGTAAACAAGACGAATAAAACTCGTTTGGTCTATTTCGGTGCTTATGGTAGTAATGATGGTAATCATAGTACTAAGTATAATCCTTGTTATTATGGCGACTTCTTGGGTGATTATCGTGAAGAGGTGATTTTAGGTTCAAGTGATGGTAAATCCCTTTACATATTCTCTACCAACCATCCTACTGAATTCCGTCTTCCTCACCTGATGACCGATCATAATTACGATATGTCTCAAGCTATGCAGAATATGGGATATAATCAGGGAACTAATTTAGGTTACTATGTAGGTGCTGAAACTTTGAAAAAGGCAGAATGAAAAGGCCTTTGAATGAGGAACCGCTCATTTGAAATAAGTTTGTTGAAAAAGAGCAATCCGGTCTACTGCCGGGTTGTTCTTTTTTCATATTTGAACGAATCGACATATATATGTATAATATTCTATTTCTTAATTGATTGGCTCTCCCTATTTTTGCAGAGTGACATAGCTTATTGACGTATGAAGAACATATTTCCTCTTTTGTTCCTTTTCATCACTTTGGGAATGAACATGAATGCACAAGACAATCAAGTTTCCGGTCTTAACGCCCGCCAGTTTCATAAGTATTGGAAGATCGAGTCGGAATCTCCCGATTATAAAGTGACATTTGTCGGTGATACCGCCGAAATCGTTTCTCCCAAAGGGCTTACTCTCTGGCGAAAAGAAAAGATGAGCGGACGGGTAACGATTGAATATGATGCATGCGTCGTTGTAGAAAGAGAAGGAGATCGCTTGAGCGATTTGAATTGCTTTTGGATGGCTTCGGACTCTGAATATCCCGATAATATCTGGAAACGTGAGAAGTGGCGTAACGGAATTTTTCAGAATTGTTACTCTCTGCAACTCTACTATATGGGATATGGTGGAAATTATAATTCCACCACACGCTTTCGCCGCTATGACGGTAATGAAGCGGCAATAATGGAAGCCGGACTTCGCCCGTCCATACTAAAAGAATATACGGATGCCGAACATTTGCTCAAGGCGAACCACTGGTACCACATTAAGATAACAAATGAAAATAATAGGGTTAGTTATTACATAGACGGCAAGCGACTGGTGGACTTCCGCGATACCGAACCTCTGACAGAAGGATGGTTCGGCTTTCGCACCACCCTATCACGTACCCGTATTACAAATTTCCACTATGAATATTCGCCTCACCAAACGTCTACTGTCCCTTTACATTGGATCGGTGATACTCCTGAACAGGACAAAGCTGTAAGCTTCGGAATTCCTTTTGATGAAGGCGACGTATTTCCTGCAACTCCGTTACGGCTGACAACAAGTAGAAATCAAGAAATACCGGTGGATACTTGGCCATTAGCTTACTGGCCGGATGGTTCCGTGAAATGGAGTGGAGTTGCCGGAGTCATTCCTGCCGGAACAGAAAGACTGACACTGGAAAAAGTCCCCCAGAAAGTAAAAACTATCAATAAACAACCTAATGCTTCTATTGCTATAACTGAAACGCCTGAAAATATTCAAATTGAAACAGGCGTACTTTCTGTATTTATTCCCCGGCGCGGAGATTTCCTGATGGATAGCCTGCTCTATAAAGGAACTAAAGTAGGAGAGAAAGCGCGTCTTATTTGTAGTACTCAAAGCGAGCCGATTCAGGAAAATACATCTCAAATATCTTTTACTCGTTACATAGGAGAAATAAAATCAGTAACCATTGAACGTTTCGGCTCTGTACGGGCGCTTGTCAAGTTGGAAGGTGTGCATCGGAACAGGAATAGGGAGATTGAAACGAGTCACGCTGAAAATAACCAAGTGAGTCACTCTAAAGGGAACCAAGTGAATCACTCTGATGAAAACAGTCTGAATAACCGTGAGTGGCTTCCTTTTGTGGTACGTCTCTACTTTTATGGTGGTAGTGAACAGGTCAAAATGGTACATAGCTTCGTCTATGACGGAGATCAGAAGAAAGATTTCATTCGTAGTTTAGGTATTCGTTTCGATATTCCTATGCGTGAAGCTTTGTATAATCGTCATATTGCTTTCTCGTGTGCGGATGGAGGAGTATGGAGCGAGCCGGTGCAACCATTGATAGGACGTCGCATGCTGACTTTAAATAAGGCAGATAATAAGAAAAACAGTCATGAAAAGAATGATACAAAACTGATACCGACTGATGAACCTTCTCTGCAACAGCAGCAAATGGAAGGCAAACGTATTCCGCCTTATGACTTTTTCGATGAAAAGAACCGTTCTCTGCTCGATAACTGGGCTTCATGGAATGACTACCGTCTGTCTCAACTCACTGCTGATGCTTTCTCCATTCGTAAACGCGCCAATAACGATAATCCCTGGATAGGAACCTTTTCCGGCACACGTAGCGATGGATATATTTTTGTCGGAGATATTACCGGAGGATTAGGACTTTGTATGCATGACTTTTGGCAGTCTTATCCCTCTTCTATTGAAATTTCAGACGCACGAACCCCGGTAGCTACCCTTACCGCCTGGTTGTGGAGTCCGGAGTCCGAGCCTATGGATTTACGGCATTATGATCGTATAGCTCATGACCTGAATGCCAGCTATGAAGATGTCCAGGAAGGTATGAGCACGCCATACGGCATTGCCCGTACAACTACATTTACACTTATCCCACAAGGTGGTTATATCGGGAAAAAGGCTTTTGCTGATTATGCCAAACAATTTTCTAGCCCTAGTCTGTTAATGCCAACCCCGAATTATCTTCATGCCCGCCAGGCTTTCGGAATATGGAGCCTTCCTGACCGCAGCACTCCATTCCGTACTTGTGTAGAAGACCGCTTGGATGCTTACATTGACTTCTATCAGAAAGCAATCGAACAAAACAAATGGTATGGTTTCTGGAATTACGGTGATGTGATGCATGCTTATGACCCCGTTCGTCATACCTGGCGTTATGATGTCGGAGGATTTGCCTGGGACAATACGGAACTGGCTTCTAATATGTGGCTGTGGTATAATTTCCTGCGTACCGGGCGTCTTGATATTTGGCGTATGGCTGAAGCCATGACCCGGCATACGGGTGAAGTCGACGTTTACCACGTCGGTCCGAATGCCGGATTGGGCAGTCGCCATAACGTAAGCCATTGGGGCTGTGGTGCAAAAGAAGCGCGAATCAGCCAGGCCGCTTGGAACCGTTTCTACTATTACCTTACTACGGACGAACGTTGCGGTGATTTAATGACTGAAGTAAAGGATTCTGACCACAAACTCTATGAATTGGATCCTATGCGCCTGGCTCAACCCCGCAGTGAATATCCTTGTACTGCTCCCGCCCGTTTGCGTATCGGTCCTGATTGGCTGGCCTATGCCGGTAATTGGATGACGGAATGGGAACGCACCGGCAACACAATGTATCGTGATAAAATCGTAGCAGGAATGAAAAGCATTGCCGCCTTACCTAACCGTCTCTTTACCGGGCCAAAAGCTTTAGGGTTTGATCCGGCAACAGGGATTATCACAACCGAATGCGATCCTAAACTGGAAACAACCAACCATTTAATGACCATCATGGGCGGATTTGAGATTGCAAATGAAATGATGCGTATGATTGATATACCCGAATGGAAAGATGCTTGGCTTGACCATGCCGCACGTTACAAGAAGAAAGCATGGGAACTTAGTCACAGCCGTTTCCGTATATCCCGCCTGATGGCTTATGCGGCTTATCATCTGCGTGATAGACAAATGGCAGAAGAAGCCTGGACGGACTTATTCACCCGTTTGGAACATACACCTGCACCCTCTTTCCGTATCACGACCATACTTCCGCCGGAAGTACCGGCTCCATTAGATGAATGTACAAGCATCAGCACGAATGATGCTGCCCTTTGGAGTCTCGACGCTATTTATATGCAGGAAGTTATTCCAATGGATAACTGAAATAGTGTAAAGTAGCATTAGTTACTTCCTAATCTATTAACAGCAAAGTTCTTCCGCATTAAGGATAAACTTCCTTTCCTTTATACCAAACTTACAATCAATTTATTATAAACTATAAACGCAAGTTCTGTTTTTATAAATGAAGCTTTTGATTATAAAAACAAAAC
>ONZY01001150.1_pt1 | contig 20627 bp, 20 predicted proteins | sample 1671451 | NCBI WGS metagenome assembly ONZY01 (sample SAMN06348158, study PRJEB24527) | human gut metagenome | biome: human gut; feature: ankylosing spondylitis patient; material: feces | host: Homo sapiens | place: China | collected 2015-10 | reverse complement strand
GATAACCGAAAGGCCAAGAGCAAACAAAGTCTTTTTGAACATTTTGAATTTCTCCTCGCTAACTTCAGCCGATGCCCAGTCAGAAAATCGTGCAGGCAATCGCGCTCAATTCTTAACACTCAGTTTAGAAACAAGATGCCTGCAGAACAATCGAGATTTGCCAAAGGGCACCTGCGTGTTCGTGCAATGTCTAGTTGCAGAAATTAAAAAATCCTTCCCGACCGGGCAAAAACAGCTGCAAAACGCCGCCGTTTTTGCCGGTCTCATGCCGTTACGGAGTTACTTGGAGAAAGCCTTGGCCACCGAAACCGGAAGCGCCTGGTAACCCATCGAACCCACGATCACGATCTCAACGGACGGTTCCTTTTCGCCCCACTTGAACTCGTTGATAACAGGCGAAGCGATGCCGGCCTTTTCACCGGGTTTCAGTTCGGACGGACGGCGTCCCATGCCGGCCGTAGCCGAGTAGACCATGATGGAGTTCTTGTCGGCCTCGTAGCGGGTAAGCGACGTCACCGGGCTGTACCACGCAAAGCCGCGTTCCTTGCCGTATTCCCAAACCTGTTCGGCCGTCATCTTCTTCTGGTCGATCTTGTAGACCACGGCGCGGCTGTACTTCATTTCAGGCAGGGCGGGCTGTTCCATACCGCGGGCGTCGCCGTTGTCGAACACCGTAATGTAGATGACGTTCTTGTCAGACTTTTCATCAATACGGAAAGCCGTATGCTGCGTCCACGTGAAGTCGAAGTCGCCTTCAACCTGGCTGCCTTCAACCTTGAGCTTCTTGCCGTTGGCGTCAACCGGAGCAAGGAGCTTGTCGGCCCAGGGCTTCTTCCAACCTTCGGGCGAAGCGAGAATCCACTTCACCTTCTTGTCTCGACCGATCTTGATGATGGCCGACTGGTGACGGGACGACAAAATGATCGAGTCATCGGTCGGGTCGTAGTCAACAGAGTTAACGTGCGCCCAGTTGCGACCCGGACCCGTGCCCACGATGTCACCAAAATGATCGCTTGCGTCAAGCTTGGCCAATTCTTCGGCCGACAGCGTCTTGCCGGCTTGGCTGGCGTCAATGTTCAAGCACACCGCACCCTGATCGAGTACCTTCATCACGTTGTCGCGGTACGGATCGAGAATTTCCCACAGACGCCATTCGTCGACCACCTGACCGTTGCCGTCGACTTCGACAATCACGTCGCGCACGGTGCGAACACGCTTGTTGTCGGCGCGACGCAAATCGGCGCTCGCCGCACGAATGAATGTGTGGCCGTTTTGAGCGTTATCAAGCGAATGCGAGAAGTCAATGTAGCCCACCGGCAGACGGCGGTTGTAGATTTCGCGGCCCATCAGGTCGTACTTAACGTAGCGCTGACCGTAACCCCAAGTGATGTTGCCGTCTTCGTCCTGTTGGAAGCCCATCATCACGCCTGAGCGATACATCTGCTCGACGTCGTAGATCGGTTCGACGTGCATGTACCAGCGCACTTCACCCTTGGTGTCGATGATGGCATTCATCGGGTAGAAGTTCCATTCCATCGCGCCGCCCATCGGATTGTTCCAAACCATGCGCGTGGCCTTGGCGTACTGCTGCATCAGGTTGTTGACAAGGTACAGACGGTCGGAGAACTTCGGATCCATCTTGACGACCTTGGTTTCGAACATATTGTGCGAAAGCGTCGGGTTGCCGCTCACTTCGTGATAAACAGGAGCCGTGTAAATCGTGTAGGTTTCCGAAATCTTTTCAGTCTTGCCGTGGAACTTGCGCGTGTAGGTCACTTCAACCTTGTTGTTGTAGTCAGCGTAAAGGCCAAAGACAGGGATACCCGCGTGCGTGAGAAGCTGTTTGCGGCTTACCTTGTACTTGATTTCCTGGCCGCCCTTCTTGGGAACAATGCGTACGGTCGCTTCCGTGATTTCGTAACCGCCGTTTTTGATGATGGCGGTGAGCGGCGCAATTTTGTAGGGATTGACGATGATTTCGCCGAGCTTGCCTTGTGCGGCAAACGTCACGCGCGGGCCCGACGAACCGCCGGCTGCGGCAGCTGTCCCCGAGAAAGTGCCCGCAACGAGAGCAGCAATGGTGCCCATAAACAAAGAACGACGACCGATGGTGACCGACATGATTTTCTCTCCAAACAAACAGTTCAAAAAACAAAAGCCCGCATGAGCTTTCGCCTCTTTGTTCATCGTAAGCAAGGATTGTTTTTGCCGAAATGGCGATTTTCCTTTCCTTTTTCGACAAAAATGACATAAGCTTTTATCGGTAATCGAAAAGTCAAACCGCAGAGAAAATCTCTTTCTCCGTCAGTTCCCGCGTATGCTTTCCTTGCGATTCAACCACTTGCTGGTCGTTCTCAAAATTCACGATACAGGGTCGCTTTCCGAAACGGCTCGGCAGCTGAACCTGACGATTTCGGCCGTGAGCCGCTCGCTTCGTAAGTGTCAGGAAGAGTTCGGCGACGAGCTTTTCGTGCGTAACTACCAAGGCATGGCTCCCACCGAAAAGTGTCGTACGGTCGTGCCCATCATCCGCAAGCTATTGGCAAACTTCAACGATCTGACCGATACCAAAACGTTTGCGCCGGCTGACATCACTCGCACGCTTTCGATTGCCGCTGCCGACAATGCCGTCGTGATGATCTTGCGTCCCGTGCTACGGGCGCTTTTGCGTGAAGCGCCGCAGATGAACTTCCGCTTGTTGCCTTTGTCGGAAAATGTCTTTCGCGAGCTTGCCGAAGGCAGTGTTGATCTGGCACTTTTCCCGACCTCGCTGGGCGAAACTCTTCCCGAACATTTCTACGGTCTCAAGCTTTTCGATATCCATCGCGTCTGCCTGCTCCGCAAGGAGCACCCACTTGCAACGAGTTACGCCCAAGGGAAAAAACTCACGCGAAAAGCGTTTCTCAAATACCCGAAAATTGCCGTCGAACTGCGTCAAAATGCTCGGGGCCCCGTATTTGACATCGATACGTCATCCACACACGATCAACGCAAAATCATTGAGGTACCGCATTTCCTGGGCGCTCCCTATTTTCTCGAGGACACCAACGCTACGCTCGTGCTGCCGCACACCACTGCGGAGTTTTTCGCCCGCATGTTACCTTCGCTCACCGTGATTCCAATTCCTGGCGAAAAACGCGTCTATTCCATCCGTCTCATCTGGCACGAGCGCAATCACGCTTCCTCAGAAATGCAGTGGATCCGCAGTGTCTTTGTGTCGACCTTGCGCAAGGATTCGACTGGAGACTCCGACAATTGCTCGCCGGAACACTGAGCCATGACAGCGCTTTGGATTCTTTTTTCGTCGTTTTGCAGCGCCTGCATTTTGGCAAGCATTCAGTGCCTCAAAGAAACACTTGCGTTCATTGATGTGGCCTTCGTACAGTTCATGTTCGTATTGGCCGTCACCGTCGTCGTGATGATCGTTCGTAAGGTCCCATTCACAACCCACGTCTGGCACCTGCACCTGTTGCGATCCGTCATCGGCGTGGGCGTTGTCATAACGCAGATCATCACAGCCATGAACATGCCGGTAGCAGCCGCCCAGACGCTGCAGTACACCTCTCCGCTTTTTGTGGCGGGCTTTTCTGCAATCGCCTCTTTTCGCAGTGGCGAACACATTGACTGGCGCATCCTGGCGGCCATCGTCTCGGCCTTCGTCGGCATTCTCGTGATGTTTCATCCTTCGGAGCGCTCATTTCCAGCCGTCTACGTTCCCATCGGGCTGTTGTGCGGATTGTTTACGGCCGCCGCCATCCTGATGCTCAAGAAGTTGGGAGGCGTCAATGAACCGATCCCCCGCACCGTTTTCTACTTTCACCTGCACGGCGCCGTCGTGTTGGGAGTTTTGGAGATCTTCTGCGGACAACTCACCGTCTCCCAACTGCAACAAACGCCTCTGGCTTTGATGCTGATTTTTCTGACCTGCGCACAATTTGCCCGGGCGTTGGGCTGGGGCAAAGGCAACACATTTCTCGGTGCCGTTTTCACGTTTTCCGGCGTGGTTTTTGCAGCCTTTATTGACAGCGCCTTTTTCGGCGTCACACCGAGTCTGCGTTCCCTTTTTGGCATGCTCATCATTGTTGTTGCTGCAGCCACCTGTCTTGGTCTGATTGCCAAAGCTGAAAAAAACGGTAAGCTCGTCCCTACACTTCGATCACAGCCTTCGGATTGAAGTTGAGTTCCTTTCCGGGGCGAACGGTGCCAAGCTGATTGGACACAATGCGGGTTCTGCCGTACTGAACATCTCCCGAGACATGAGAATGTCCGTGAATCCAAAATGCCGGCTGATACGCTTCAATCAAATCACAGCAATCGGCGATGAAAGCCTCTCGAACGGGAGAGTCTATGTAGCGTGCGGGCGTAGCTTGAGGCACAGGGACGTAGTGCGAGACCACCACGGTTTTATTCGGATTGCATATCTGAAGCGTTCGATCCAAAAACGCCCTGCTTTCCGAATGCAAACGATTGACAATTTTCGTTGAAATTAATTTGCCATCAAAATATATCTGACGATAATCGACGACTTTTTCTTCGATTTCCGTCTTTTGCTGAACGATTTCGGACCAAAGAGTCGTCAGCACCAACGACACGTCTTTCACCTGAACGCACACATTGTTGGCATAGGCAACATTCGGACGCACAAACAACTCAAGCGAACGCTGTCCGAGCAGGTTAGTTTTGTCTGCGTAATAGTCGTGGTTACCCGGAACAATCCAGGTTTGACGAAAATGCTGCGCGCACCAGTCCCAGAAGGCGTCAGCTTTGCACCAGTCAGTCAGAGAAGAAATATCGCCGGCAAGGAGCAGGTAGTCGGCCGCAGGCTCAAGCGCACCGGCGAGCATGAAGTCCCGATTGGCCGGCATCTCCAAATGCAAATCGGAAGCGTATTGCAACCGCATGACAAAGCTCCGTGGTTCCGTCCGAAACAACATACCCGAGAAGCATGAGCGTCGCAACTTTGCCGCCTCCTGTTGCTTTTGCTTACAGCCTCGGCAATTCGTTTCGGACAATCCCTGAAGGCATCTAAGGCGCTTTGCGATATGCTCAAACCAACCCGGGCTCAAGTTTTTTCATCCCGCCCATAGCGACTTTCAAAAAGGACAGTCTCATGCTTGAATCCCGCCGCCTCTTTTTAGCCGCTTTCCTAACCGCCGCTCTCGGCCTCGGCACCGCACCGCTTTCCGCTCTTGCGGGTGACGACGATGACGATGATGACGATCGTCGCTTCGGTTCTCGTCGCCGCCGTCGGGATGATGATGATGACGATGACGACTGGGACGAACGGGATGATCGCGACGATGACGATCACGATGATGATGATGATGACGACGACCGGCGCCGTCGTTCCGGATCAAGAAGACGACATCGCGATGACGACGATGATGACGACTAAACCTCCTGCATTTCTCATTTGGTAGAGAGTCGCCCAATCGGTTCGAAAAAACTTCCGGATCGTCAGAGACTTCTTTACATCGGCAAATGGGCCTTACGTATGCCGCAGCACACGAAGGCCCATTTACCGAGGAGAGAGAGTTTGCCGGCAGCCTGCTTCAGGCTGCCTGAGCGTGCGGTCGATTACGGCATCGTGAGGGTCACGACGCGGTTGTGATCCACCACTTCGAAGGTGTTGCCCTTCTTAACCAAACCACGGATATCGGTCAGGTCGGACGGCAGCCCCCAAGCTTCAACAACAGCTTCCTTGGCGATGTCGATCACCACGAGTACGTTGTGGTTCTTCGAAACGGCGTAAAGCTTGCCGTCTTCGTACACCATACCCGTGACATACAGTTCACCGAGCGTACGCTTGGCCTTGAGGTCGGCAGCCGGTTCGAACTCAGCCGAGAGGGTCCAGTCAGCCATCATGGCCTTGGAAACCACAAACTTCGACTTGTTCTTGTTGTCGGGTACCGTGGCAAGGTAAACGTACTTGCCGTCGGTTGCAGACGAATGCACGTAGCTGAACTTGGCGCGTTCGGTGCCGATACGGGCGCGGCCGAGACCGCCGACGTGTTCAACCTTGTCGCCACCCACCATGAAGTTCGCCCAGCCCTTGACGTCGTCGGCGTTGGGGTTCCAGCGAGCGCGCAGCAGCGACTTGTTCGAACCCATCAGCACGAAGGCGTCTTCCTTAAACGGCGTGATGCTGACGATGTCGAGCACGTTGGCGCTGTACCACGGGTCCATCTGAGCATGCACGACAGGCTTGAGATTGCTGTCCAACTTCCAGAAGTCGTACTTGCTTGCCACGAAGTATTCGCCGCGAATCTGAGCCAGCGTGTTGACCGGCTGCTTGATGCCTTCGATGACACGGATCTCTTCTAGCTTGAGCATGCCGTTAATGGCAACGGGAGCGTCAGCAGCATCGTGCTTAAAGGTGATACCCAGCTTCTTGTCGTTGGCCTTGTAAGCGAAATCCGGATCCTTCACATCGCGCTTACCGAGGAAGCTGATGCCGTCCCACATACCATGCCAGCTCGCATCAGACCAGATAACGTACTTCGGATTGAAGGAGAAGCGGACCGGATCGCCCTGACCCCAGTTGGGCGGCAGACCGGTGGACCACAGCGCCTGGAAGGTGTTGGAAGCCAATATGAAGGCCACGATGCTGAAGGCGATCTTGTTAAAGCGCGACAGCGGTCGGAAAGGCTTGCCCTTCATTTCGGCGATGAGCGCATCAAAGCGCGGTGCCAGGAACACAGCCAGGCCGAAGAGCATCACCACGCACCAGAACACAATCTCGGCCCACATCTGGGTGTGAATGCCGAAGACATCAAGACCGAAGCCCTGACCAACGTCGCGCATGGCGTGATTGCCCAAATGGCGGAACGACATGTAAAGACCGAAGGCGGCCATGACGAGCAGCATGCCCAGGTACTTAGGCTTGAAGCCGTAGCGAACCATCATCAGCGCAATGACGCCGATGTAGGCCATCTGCTGACGCTGCGCCCAGCACAGCGTGCAAGGCGAGTCACCGAGCAGATAGCCCAGAATCAGGTTGGCGATGCCGACGGGCAGCAAAACGATGAGAAGACCGCCCCAGCAGACGATGTCGTAGAACGTCTTGGCGCGGTTGAGATCGTTGGAATTGATCGGAGCGGAGTAATCAGTCATTTTCTTCATCCTCCCCGATTACAGATTGAGTACGCCGAGAATGCCGGTCGAAACGTGACCGACGTACATGAAAGCAACGACCGCCCAGCCGGCAACCGTCAGCCACCACGCCCATTTTTCCTTCTCGGGCTTGAAGATGATGAGCAACACCGCGATGGTGAGCATCAACAGTTCAACGAATTCCATTGAAAGGGACTCCTTATTTGCTTGATCAGCCCGATTTGCCCGAGACAGACCATCCCCAAAGCAAACCGACGCGTTCGGGCGATGGTAGGTAAAAACAGCGTTAAGTATCGGATAAGGGTTTTCACTTATAAAGAAAATGTACAGTCATGACTGACAATTCCGTGCTCACAAGAATGGTTCTCAACTCGCCACTCAATATCTTCGGCACTTCAATCGCCCCATAAACTCGAACTTGATGAAATTCGCGACTTTGTGTTTCTTGCTGCTCTCGGCCTTCCACGCATGGGCCGCGCCTTTGCCGTCGGCTACGGAAAGCTCCGAGGAATGCGAACCGCCAGCCGCTGTCATACGCGCCCCAGAAAGCGTCATTCGCGTGGGATACACCCCGTTCGGCTTAATGATCGATGAGCGGCTCATGCTCAATTCGCTCAAATCCACGCTCACACCAGAAAAACTTGGCCATCCAGTCACCTTTCGCCAATACGCTGCACACGACTTGGCCAAAGCTGTTCGAGCGGGCGAAGTTGACATCGTCTTTTCCGAGTCACCCTTTTATCAAGCCCTGATTCCAGAAGGACTGCGCAGCGTCACAACCTTCGTGTGCGATGTGCAGCCCGACCCAAACCGCAACGATGGAACGGCCGTCATCGTTCGAAGTAATTCACCTATACAAACATTTGAAAATCTGCGTGGGAAGACACTGACAGCCGTGTCCCGCGACACCTTCAGCGGATATCTCTACGCCATTCGCGAACTGGTACGCCGAAAGCTCGGCGACCCCGATCACTTCTTTTCAAAGCAAACTTTCGTCGCGGGTCGCACGCAAAGCGATGTCAACGAACAAGTCTTCAGCGATGTCGTCAGCGGTAAATCCGATGTGGGCTTTCTGCCCCTTTGCGCACTTGAAGAAATGTCCCGACGCGATCCATCGATTCTCTCGAAAGTGCGCGTTATTGAGGAGCGTCTCACAGACACCGTCACCGACTGCCGTCACTCCACACCTCTGTATCCGGCACTGACTCTTTCGGTCACGCCCCGCATCAGCGCCTCATTGAGCAAAGCCATCACGATGGATCTGCTGATGTTACCCAAGGGCGAAAGCGGCTTTATGTGGTCGGTGGCAAGCGATTTTCAGAACGCCGACAACCTCCTCAAAGATCTGCAGATCGGTCCCTACGAATATCTGCGCCAGACGGGACTCAAACGCATCTGGCAAGACTATCGCTCCGCCATCATCACCGCTCTCCTGCTAATTCTGGCGCTGATCGCCCACGGCGCACGCAGTCAGTGGCTTGTCAAAAAAAGAGAAACCGAGCTCAAAGCGTCAATCGGTTTGCAGCTTGCGCAGCGAGAGAAAATGGAGCGTCTGCAAAAGGCTGGTGCCGTGGGGCAGATTTCCGGACTCGTTGCACATGAACTGCGCCAGCCGTTGTCCGCCATCAGCCTTTATGCCGAAGGTCTCGAAGAGATGGTGCGCAACGACGCCATCGGCAAAAAAGAAATGCTCGACATTTTGCACAGCATGACCACGGATGCAGCACGCGCAAGCGACATTGTTGAGCGCGTGCGTCAGTATGCCAAGCAGAAGTCTGAGCTCAAGCCGATTTCCGTTCGTGAGGCTTTTGATAAGGCTGACGAAATGGTGACACATTTCGGCATCGGCAACGTTCCGACATACGTCAGCGCCTTTGAAGACGCCACCGTACTCGTGAATCCTCTGGATCTGCAGCTGGTGTTCGGCAACCTTATCAAAAACGCCAAAGAAGCCGCTGCGCAACAAACTGATGAATCCCCCCAACTGCTTGTCAAAGCTCAAGTGATGGAGGGCTTTATCTGTATCGAACTCGAAGACAACGGCCCTCCCCTTTCCGATCGTGAACTAGCCGGCCTCAACGAAGTGGTCACAAGCGCCAAACCCGACGGTCTGGGCTTGGGGCTTTCGATTTCGCGCAATATCGTCGAAGGCGTCGGCGGAAATATCGTCTTTAAACGTCGTTTCCGGAACACCGGCTTACGGACGTGTGTGAAACTTCCCGTCTCAGCCGGAACAGTCAAACCTCTTGGAGACTAACTTTTATGCGACGCGTTTATGTTGTCGATGACGACGAGAGTCTGCGAAAAGCGCTCTCCTTTGTGTTAAAGGGATTGGATTGCGACCCCGTTCCATATCCGAGCGCCGAACATTTCCTGACTTACGTTCCTCACAACGAGCCCGGCATCGTGCTTCTGGATGTGCGCATGGGGCAAATGACCGGACTCGAGTTGCAGCAGCGTCTGATTGACACCGGCATCGATTGGCCCGTTATCTTTCTTTCTGGTCACGGTGACCTTGAGATGGCGGTAGAAACGATGATGAAAGGGGCTGTTTGCTTTTTGCAAAAACCCGTACTTCGAGAAAAACTCAAGGAAGCTTTGGATCGCGCAACAGCTCTGTCCGAAACTAAAGCCAACCAGCGGCAAGCCGCTTACGATGCGCTTTCGTCTCGAGAAAAACAGTTAGTCAAATTGGCCGCACAGGGCGTTGCCATGCGTGCAGCCTCAGAGCGTCTCGGAATCGCTCAACGCACCGCTGAATTTCACAAGGCAAGCGCCATGCGCAAACTCGGCGTACACACGATCACCGAATTGACCGAAGTGCTCAAAGACGTAAAGATCTGATAGACCGCTTCGCAATGTTTTTTTCACAAGCTCTAACACCATTCATCCGCCGGCTGACACGGGCGGTCTTCTGATACTAGTCAGATGAAAACTGACTTTTTTCGTCTCACAGGAAGAACATGCACCCATTTTCAGTGATGCAGTCTTTTCCGACTGGACGTTTTATAACCCGTTGTTTTTATTGTTTTTTCTGTCTGAAATCATTTTTTCCGGGTATAAAAAAACAGCCCTAAGGCTGTTTCTTGGTGCGCGGTATAAGCGTGAGAAAAATCGAAAAAAAATTCCTTATCTTTCAACGAACTATCCGCACCGCACGGTCATGCTTTCAACCGTCCGTTTCACCTCATGCTTGACAACGAGACTATCCTGAGTGCAAGCGGAAGTCAAGTTCTACGTCTCTGCTTCTTGACGTGAAGTCGAGGTCTGATCGAGATTCATACTGGTTACCCCACGATTATATAAATTACCATAGTTCTCAAAAACCGTCAGTTGGATGTGGACGGGCGCCTTGAAGCTTCGGACAACCTCTATGACTAAAATCACATAGAGGTAAACGATATGAAAGAGTTTGATCCTAGGACTAGTCCTATGTCTGGTGATATGTCTAGTGATAGGACTAAGGACGCTGACGGCACGCATACAATGAGCCGGACGGCGAACGAAATGCGTGCCGTCAGCGAGCGGCGCGCAGAACCCACGGTCGTGGTTGTTGAGCAAAAACGCAAACGCTACACAGCGCAACAAAAGCTCGAACTGGTTCGTCTGACCTGGTTCGTCTGACCTATCTTCCCGGCAATACCGTCTCTTCCGTCGCTCGTAGTTATGGCATCGCTCCGGCTCTGCTTTTCCGCTGGAGAGCCCTTGATAAACAGGGCGGATTAACGGCCATTGAATCCGGCCAAAGCTCCGTACCGGCCAAGCAATATGCCGAAGCGATGGATGAGATCAAACGCCTGCAAAGGCTTCTGGGGCAAATGGCTTCCGACAATGCTCTGCTCAAAGAAGCCGTGGAGATCATGACAGGAAAAAAATGGACTGCGCGCTAAGCCTTATCAGGGCCGGCAAATCCATTTCACATGTTTGTCGTGTTCTTCGCTTAGCGCGCTCCAATGTCAGTCGTGTGTTGCATCGGCCGGCTGATTGGCAGGGTGGTCGACATTGTCGTCGACAGCGACGAGACCTGATAAGCGACCAGGATTTGCTTGAGCGGATCAAAACCGTCCTTGGCAAATTCCCCAGCTTTGGCTATAAACGCATCACAGCGGTCATCAATCGCGAATTGCAAAGTTTGGATCAGGCACGTGTCAATACCAAAAGAGTTTATCGGTTGTTGAAAGAACACGGCTTGTTGCTAAAAACCAAGCCAACCGCATTGCCGGGACAGAGTCTGGATCACAGAGGCCGAGTTGCTGTCTCGAAATCCGACAGACGTTGGTGCTCTGACGGCTTGGAATTTGGTTGCCTCAATGGCGAGAAGTAACAATGAGCTTTATTCTGGACTGTTGCGATCGAGAGATCATCTCGTTCACGGCCCGACAAGGCAAAGGCTTGCCGGCATGGATGGTACACGACGAAGTACTGTTAGCAACGGAAAAGCGATTCGGCTCCGTCGAGAAGGTTCCAAGCAAACTGCAGCTGCTGACGGATAACGGCTCGGCTTACATTGCCAAGTCAACCAAACACCTGCTTAAGCTGCTGGGCATCGAGGATTGCAAAACAGCCGTCTGCAGTCCGCAATCCAATGGAATGGCCGAAAGCTTGGTAAAAACGTTGAAGCGGGATTATTTGCCGTTTATGAACTTGAGCAATGCTCAAACGGCATTGATGGAATTGCCAAGGGTAGTCGAGTTGTACAACAACGAGCATCCGCATTCGGCACTGGGGTACCTTTCTCCGAGAGAGTTCCGGCAAAAGAATCGGTTGCAAGATGCTCAGCCGACAAGCAAGGAGGAAACGTGCCCTCAGATTCTCCCCTCCCTTGGTTTGGTTGAAAGAAATCAGCCTGCGGACTCGGTCTGCCTGTAATTGGCAGTTTGTTTGTAAATTACGTCTCAGTTGTTGTCCTGAGTTAAAGGTGTAAATCCAAAAGCATTAATCCGCATTGTTGACGACGATGATGTTTTCAGAGAGTCCCTCCAGTACATGTTACGAGCCGAAGGATATGACGTAACCTCCTATCGCAACGCTCGAGAATTCCTATCACAGGATTCGCCATCTGTTTTCGGACTAGCACTCCTCGATTTCCAAATGGACGGCATAGACGGCATTGAACTTCAGAAAGAGCTCAACCGCCGACAATTCCCACAGCCAGTTATCTTCCTATCCGCACACGGCAATCTCCCCATTGCCGTACAAGCGATGAAACTCGGCAGTTTCGATTTTCTGGAGAAAGCTGTCGATGCCTCGATCGTCATTGAGCGTATTTCAGAGGTCTTGGAAGCGCACCGACTAAAAAACCAAATTGGCATACCTTCTAGAGAAGCAATACAACACTTTGTTGCATTACCGAAAAGACGTAAAGAAGTGGCACTTCTTTTAAGTAAAGGGTTGCTCAAACGTCAAATTGCTGAACGACTTTCTATCTCGGTTAAAACCATTGAAGCGCATTGTTTACATATATATGCCGCACTCAATATCCATTCGGTAGCAGAATTGGCAGCCATTATTCACTCGATCGAGCAGAATTCGGAACCAAACAATTGATCTTCTTGCCCCTCCCTAGATATTCTCTTCTAGGCCTTATACACTTCAATACGCAACGGATGATCTTTCCATAGCCTTGGCGAACTGCAGCAAAGGTTTACCTTGACTATTATTATCACCCTGCGGAACTATTTCATAACGATAATACAAAAAAAACTCCCATATCTAAAATCCATGCAGATTCAGAATATGAGAGTCGGCGGAGCCAACGCCGTAAAAAACCAATTGGAGAAATTGGAATCAAAAAAATTTAGAGAACGAAAACACTGACTGGGCTTCTTGCGATTTGATCCGGATACACGGGAATTCGGTCCCCAGGTTGTGGTCCTGCGCAATAAAGATAGGGAGCAACCCACGGAGTAATTTTGACCATCGCTGGAGCAATTTCATTTCTAAAAAGATCGCTAGCAACAGCTGCCATTCGCGCAGCCAATTGCGAATGAGGACCTTTCCTCGAAATAACATAAACCTCACGAGAGGCTATCGGTGCTGGCATAGCTCTTACCTCGACGTGCGCAGCTAATGCTGGATGTTGCAAAAGCGTTGTTGGTCTAGTTAAGCACCATCCAACACCATGAGCAACATAATCAAGAATTAGGGCATTGATATCTACCTCAACCCGATGCACAAAATTGAGCCCCATTTCATTGAAAAATTTTTGTTGAAGTTTCCCACCAGAATTATCACTACTGTATTGAAGAATAGGCAATCCAGAAAACTGAAGTCTCTCCCAGGTAAGGTCCTGTGGCAGTCCAGTATCTTTTGGCAGAATGATTATTGAAGGTTCCCGAAATACAAAAAAGCGATCAAGATCATTTCGGTTTGAAAAGGGATCCGGGCAAACTATTGCATCAACTTGATCATGATCCAGCAAGCGCAACAAGTATGTACTGATGCCTGTGAGAACAGATACCGTTGAGTAGTCCTTTTTTATTTTTTCAATTACGGGCCAACTCATCGTGCGAGCAATAGACTCTACGAATCCCACACGTAGTGGAGCCAGAAGAGCATTATTGATTCTCAGTTCCCTGAGAAGGCCATTTATTCGGTCAAGTTCTTTTGAAAGCAAGTTATACAACGATTGTCCTGCAAGAGTTAAGCGTATAGGACGAACGTTGTGCTCAAATAGAGAAACCTTTAGCTCGTCTTCCAATTCTGCGATATTTCGGGAAACAACGCTCTGACTAACATTCAAGACCTTGGCAGCCTCTGTAAAACTCCTTTTCTCACAAAGAACACAGAACATCCGCACTCTAGCTTGAAAAAGCATCATACAGAGATTGGTATCGCTAACACTAATATTCATAATCATCATCTCCGTCAGTCGATCACCAAAGCAAATCTACCAACGCCTATCGTTTTGTCTACCTTTTTAGTTCAGAAACGAAGCTACACCCGTAAAAATCATTTGACATGAAAGCGAGGCTAAAATTAGTCCGGTCAGTTTTGAAAGCATAGAAATTCCGCTGCGCCCAATTAATCGCTTCAATTCTGCAGAGAGATAGAGCAAAACGCCAACACAAGCACTAGCTGCCGTAATTGCCAACGCAGTTAGAAGTTGCTGTTCAAAACCATGGATCTCAGAGCTCATCACAACCAGCGCACCAACTGAACCAGGTCCTAATGTGACAGGTATAGCCAACGGTACAACTGCCAAGTCCATAATCGACCGTTTTGAAGCTGGAATTTGAAGCTTCCCGTCAACCAATGACACCGCTGATAAAAACAAAAGCGCACCAGCACCAATACGAAACGCGTCTACTGTAATCCCTAACAACTCGAAGATTGCCGCTCCAGCAAAAAAAAGAATCAGACTAATAACAATGACTGCAATTGTGATACGAATGGCAAGCTGATGTCGAACTTCTACCGTCTCATTTTCGGTCATGGCAATAAATACTGCCACAATGAAAAAAGGCGTCAAAATGAAAAAGAATTTCACAAATACAGCAAAGACCTCAGTCAAAGTCATATTTTTTCTATTTTGAGATTTGTTGATTATACGAATCCCGCATGAGGTTTCTAACCCCTCATGCGGGCTAGTCTCAAAATGACTATTAGAAGAACACAGCTTTAATACCAAAGGCAATCACCACATTGGCAAACGTTGTGACAAACCCTGGAATAATGTAAGAGTGATTAATCACGTACTTACCAATTTTTGTCGTGCCTGTTTCATCAAAAGCCACACCGCCCAGCAAGACACCAGTAGAGGGAATGATGAAGTAACCGCACACAGCTGGATACATGCAGACTAAAACAAGAGGATCAATCCCCAGTGACACCCCCAAAGGCATGAGTGCAGCAACGGTTGCACCTTGCGAGTGAGTCAGAGCAGACACAAAGAACAGTGCCAAAGCGAAGAGCCACGGAGTGGACTGTACGACAGCAGCCACGGACGTCTTGATGTAGGGCAGATTGTTCGCGATCCATGTATCAGACATCCAAGCTAGACCAAAGATTGTTACAACACCCATCATGCCTGCGCGGAAAACAGAAGTACGAATAATATCGTCTGGTTTCGCCTTGCAGATCAAGACCATAAGGGCCGAAACAACCAACATGATAAGTTCAATCATGTGGGTCATAGAGACCTGTGACGCTTTGCCTGCTGCGTTAGTCACATGCGGACGCAGTTCCGGGAACGTGCCAACGAACACAACCGTAACAGCCGCGACCAGGAAGAACACCACAGACAGCTTGGCCCATTTGGTATCGCCACCTTCGGCTCCCATTGCCTTAGCTTTCGTTGCATGGGTAAAATAGCCTTCCTGAACTTTACGAACGTATTCCGGATCTTCCTCAAGCTCCTTGCCCATGCGGCAGACTGACAGTGCGCCAATCATCAGGCCAATTAATACCGCCGGACCCACAATGGCAATAATCGTAAGAACAGTTACACCATGAGCTCACAATAACGCCACCATAGCAACCGTTGCCGCGGAAATAGGAGAAGCTGGAACTGCATGCTGTGATGCAATCACAGATATCGAGATCGGGCGTTCAGGACGAATACCTGCTTCTCTGGCAACTTCTGCAATAACAGGAAGAATTGAATAGAGCACATTGCCAGTGCCTGACATAAAAGTAAATACAAAGGCAATTATCGGCGAAACAAACGTGATTGCTTTAGGACATGCTCTCAGCAACCGCTCCGCCACGCGAACCAAAAAGGCCATACCCCCTGAACTTTGCAAGGTTGATGCAGCCAAGACCACGCTCATCATGATGAGCATTACGTTAATCGGCGGACTGGCTGGTGCCAACCCAAAGAGCAGAATCAAAGCCAAGAGGCCAAGGCCGCCGCACATACCGAAGAACACACCACCATAACGTGCGCCTAGTATCATCGCCAAGATGACGACTATGAATTCGTAGAAAAACATATCACTTCTCCTTTGGTGGAGAACCAGAAGCTCAATAGCATCTGGTTCTTTTTAACTAATGTTTTTCAGCCTTAGGCAATGGCTTCTTCAACTTTTTCAGCCAGAAGCGCGTTTGCATTAGTTAACTGGGTCATGCGGGATTGAAGTTCCGCTTCATCCGTTCTGATCTGTGCCTCAATAAGATCAAGCTGGCGCGAGACCTCTTGCGGTGCAGTGCCGCCAATGCAAGTTTTTTCGTAGGCAACACGTTTCGGATCCAATGCTTCACGAATCATTTCATCCGAAAGTTTGGTTTCAAAGTGATAGAGATCCTGTGTTGCTTGATTAACCGCAAAGCGATCAATATCGGCTGCAGTCTTGCCAGACTCATTCATAGCGCCTACAACATGGGCAATAATTTCGTGAGCTTCTCGGAACGAAATACCGTCATGGCGAACAAGATAGTTGGCAAGTTCGGTTACCGTGCAGAAATTACGCGCAGCACAGTCATACATACGCTGCTTGCGAACGGAAAGTGTTTTTACCGTGACCGTCAGAAGCGCGAAATCAGCCTCCATTTCACTCAAAGCCGTATAGAAGTAACGCGGAGTTTCGACGCTTGTATCGCGGCCGTGCGAGAAGATGACATTCTTCATCGTGTTGTATACGCCGATCATAAAGCCTTCCATATGGGCAGCTTTTGCCTTGACATGCTCCAATGTGAATGGGTTTTTCTTCTGAGGCATAATCGAGGAACAAACAGCGCAACTATCATCAACTTCTATATAGCCGTATTCCGGCGTGGCCCAGTTGTAAAGATCAAGTGCCGTACGACTCATCGTCATTGCCGCTTGAGACAGAGATGTGAGAATCTCAAGTACAAAGTCACGGCTAGCGACACAGTCCAAGCTGTTTTGCACGGGACCATCAAAACCCATGAGTTTGGCTGTATATTCGCGATCAATCGGGAACGAGGTCGACCCCATTGAGCAGCCCCCCAGCGGACATAGGTTCAGCGCTTTCCAGGCGTGACTAAAACGATCGTAGTCACGACCCAGTGCTGCTGACACGCCTGAGAGATAATGTGCAAAAGTTATCGGCTCGGACGGTTGCATATGGGTATAACCCGACATCACCGTGTCGAGATTCTTTCGAGCTAGCTCTAGATATGCACGGCGCAGATCAATAAACATCTGCGAAAGCTTTAGAAAAACCTTCCGGGTGTCAATTCGGATTTCTGTCGCAAACAAGTCATTGCGGCTGCGCGCCGTATGTTGCTGCCCTCCAATTTCCAGTCCCGTAAGTTTGATAAGGTAACGCTCGAGGTTGAAATACAAATCCTCAACATTCGGATTAATTTCAAAGCTGGGATGATCCTTCTCGCTTTCAATCTGAGAAGTCGCTACAAGAAGTTTTTTGGCGACTTCCTGAGTGATAATGCCTGTCTTAGCAAGCATCAAAATATGAGCTTTGTTGACATCGAGAATTGTGTTGTAAGAGCGAGCTAAGTCCGCTTCAATTGCAGGGCGAATCAGATATTTGACAGCTTCTGCTGCAGGTGCCTTCTTAATCTTGCCGCGTTCAACAGTCTGAGACATGGAACTCTCCTTTCACTAGAGACTGGATTTAATGATTGGATAGGAGAATTTTCATTTGGGATGAAGCCCTAGAAAAATTCTTTGCAGTGCTAGGCTACTTATTATGCGTTTTCCGAATAATGCGGCCAATGCATAATCAATTTGTCCCCTCGCAATAAACATCTCTGTTATGACAAATACACATAAATGTCTTACTGTATTTGCATAATCCGTTATTGGCAAGGGACATATTCCAATCGAACAAACCAATTGCTTGGTTCTTTGTTTCTTGAACAGAATTTTCCTCAAGCAGCATTATCCGTTGCCCAGATCGAAACTCAGGCTCAAACGTCTGTTGGAGGAAAAGGAAATGAAATTCACAAAATCTCTGATTTCTGCTGCCGTTACCCTGTGCGCATCATCGGCCTTCTGTGGAGATCTCCCTGACATTAAGATTCTTGCCACTGGCGGGACTATCGCCGGAACCGCAGCCTCGAACACACAAATGACAGGCTATAAATCTGGCGATTTGGCTATTCAAACTTTGATTGAGGCGGTACCTGCTATCAAAGAAATCGCAGATGTCTCTGGCGAACAAATCGTAAAGATTGGCTCTCAGAACATGACTGACGCCATTCTTCTGAAATTGGCAAAGCGTTGCAATGAATTACTGAATGACCCCAAGATTGCAGGCATCGTTATCACGCACGGCACGGATACTCTTGAAGAAACTGCGTATTTTCTGAATTTAACTGTAAAAAGTGACAAGCCTGTTGTCCTTGTTGGCGCTATGCGCCCAGCAACGGCCATGTCCGCGGACGGCCCTATAAATCTCTTAAATGCTGTCAAAGTAGCCGTTAACAAGGAATCTGTTGGAAAAGGAGTTCTTGTAGCGATGAACGACACAATTAATGGTGCCCGCGATGTCACAAAAACAAACACGACCAATGTTGCAACTTTCAAAGCCCCCGAATTAGGAGCTCTTGGTTACATCGCGGCTGGTGAACCGCAATACTTCCGTCAATCCACCAAGTTGCATACCAAGAAGACAGAGTTTGATGTTTCTGCCCTCACCAAACTGCCACGCGTTGACATTATCTATAGCCACGTCAATGATGACCGAGTCATGGCTGATGCTGCGGTTGCAGCCGGAGCAAAAGGCATTATTCACGCTGGTACAGGGAACGGTTCAATCCACGATAACTGCGATGTTGGTCTAGCTGAAGCCGTTAAGAAAGGCGTTACGGTTGTCCGCGCAGCACGAGTCGGCAATGGCGTAACGACCAAATCAGTCCAGAAGTGGACGGACCACGGATATCTTGAAGCTAATACGCTGAATCCTCAGAAGGCACGCATTTTGCTCCAATTGGCTCTGACAAAGACTAGCGACCCTAAGAAAATTCAGGAAATGTTCAACAAATACTAATCCCAAATCCGGATCGGCTCTGTTTCGCTGATCTTTTGTAGTTCAAGTGTTAAACGCCGTGCACCTAATCTGGAAATCTATGCACGGCGTTTTCAATAACTCGCACCAAGTATGTGGAAAACAGAAAATGCAGTCGAACCTTTTAGTCTTTACGGATTTCATTGGTATCGTAGCTTTCGCGTTGGCTGGGATTTTGGCTGCTAAAGGAAAAAAAGTAGACCCTGTTGGAGTCTTTGTGATGGCGTTTGTCACTGCATTTGGCGGCGGAATTGTTCGCGATCTAATCATTAACAACCGACCTATGTATTGGATCGCACATTCAGAATATGTATGGGTAACACTTTTTATGGCAGCTTTTGCTCCACTTATTATCCGACGCTTTCGGGACAACAATTTGCACACTCTTTTTGTGTGGTCAGATGCAATTGGATTAGGTTTTTTTGCTGCAGGTGGAACTTCGTTATCGATAACTGCCGGTCTACCTTATCTTCCTGCTGTATTAATGGGGGTTTGCACTGGTGCTTTTGGAGGTCTTTTACGAGACGTTTTTCTTGCCCGGTTGCCTATGGTAATGTCGGATAGGCAACCCTATGCATCCGCGGCATTCGTAGGCTCTTGGGTGTATGTCGGTCTTCACAATCTCCAAATTCCTGAGTTTTTCTCCCTTTTTTCAACAACTTTTTTAATCGTTGGCATACGAATGCTTTGTTGGTATAAAGGCTGGGAAATCATCCGATATCATGCCTTTAAATAATGGTAGTAGCCAAAAGGAGAATTCCTGAATTGATTGTCAAACCACCAAAAAACTTCCCGTTCCTGTAAGGGGAGACTCTCCCCCACCTGAAAAAATGAAGGAGAACATGAAATGACCAATAAGTTTGCAGGCACTCAGACCGAAAAGAACCTCTGGACTGCCTTTGCAGGCGAATCGCAGGCCCGCAACAAGTACGACTACTTTGCCGGAGTAGCTCGCAAAGAAGGCTATCAACAAATTGCCGAAATCTTCATGGAAACTGCCATGAATGAACGCCAGCACGCCAAGATCTGGTTTAAACACCTCGAAGGTCTTGGTAACACAGCAGAGAACCTAAAATCGGCGGCCAGCGGCGAAAATTACGAATGGACGGATATGTATGAAGGTTTTGCTAAGACCGCTGAGGAAGAAGGTTTTGCTGATCTTGCCTCTCAATTCCGTGCTGTCGGAGCTATTGAAAAGGCTCATGAAGAACGCTTCCTCAAGCTTCTCAACAATGTTGAAATGAAGTGCGTCTTCGAAAAAAGCGAAGAGGTCATGTGGCAGTGCCGTGAATGTGGTCATCTGGTTATCAGCAAAACGGCTCCGGAAGTTTGCCCTGTGTGCTCTCACCCGCAAAGCTATCAGCAGATTCGGGCAGAAAACTATTAATTCAACCAACTTCCAACGGAAAATGACTCTCGCCTCCTCGGCGGGAGTTTTTCAGGTAAGTCCCGAACTATTAACGGGGCGGAATAATAGTAGACACATGAAGCCGACATGCAATGCCGCCAATTCACTCACAGGGCTATGAACTAAGGTCATCGTTGCGGAATTTTGAATCTCAAAACGAATACGGCTATAAG
>ONZY01001135.1_pt1 | contig 20875 bp, 19 predicted proteins | sample 1671451 | NCBI WGS metagenome assembly ONZY01 (sample SAMN06348158, study PRJEB24527) | human gut metagenome | biome: human gut; feature: ankylosing spondylitis patient; material: feces | host: Homo sapiens | place: China | collected 2015-10 | reverse complement strand
AGCTGGCCGGCCCCGCCGAAGCCGACCGCATCCAGAAGGCTATCGCGTATCGGCACTGAGAAGGAGGCTTTTCTATGCGTTTCATCACCTGCCGTCTGCCCGACGGCGTGGAAGACCCGGCCATCCTCTCTGCCGATGGCCGTCAGGTCTGGCCCCTGAGCTGGCTGGGCCTTTCTTACGAGACATTGTCCGACGCCATCCCGTTCCTGACCCCGCAGGTGCGGGCCGGTCTCTCGCTGGCCATCGCAGGCATCCCGGCGCTGCCCATCGAGGCTGTCACACCGGAAAGCCCCATCCCGTCTCCGGCGCAGGACGTCATCTGTCTGGGCATCAACTACATGGCCCACTCCGACGAGGCCGAGAAATACTCTGCCGACGCTTTTGCTACCAAACATCAGGACGCCATCTACTTTTCCAAGCGGGTCACCCGGGCCGTGCCGGACGGCGGCTTCATCGAGGCCCATACCGACCTCGTGAAAAAGCTGGACTACGAATGTGAACTGGCCGTCGTTCTGGGAAAGGATGCGAAGGACGTTCCCGCAGGGCAGACGAAAGACTACGTCTTCGGCTACACCATCCTGAACGATGTCTCCGCACGGGATGTCCAGACCGCCCATAAGCAGTGGTATTTCGGCAAGAGCCTCGATGGCTTCACTCCCATCGGCCCCTGCATCGTCACGGCGGACGAGTTCGACACCTACCCGCCCAAGCTCCCCATCCGGTGCTTCGTCAACGGCGAAAAGCGGCAGGACTCCAACACCGGCCTGCAGATTTTTGACATTGACCATGTCATTGCCGAGCTTTCACAGGGCATGACCCTCAAGGCCGGCACCATCATCGCCACCGGCACCCCGGCGGGCGTCGGCATGGGCATGGAGCCGCCCTGCTTCCTCAAACCGGGCGACGAAGTTCGCTGCGAGATCGAGGGCATCGGCACCCTGACGAACACAGTCCGCTGAGTAGGTTTGCATTCCATTCTGTATTATTTTTCTGAATTTCTACTCATTCGATGCATTTTCGTTTGAATCGCTCTTTTGTTCACGAACAATTCATATTAAATTCATATTCCGTTCATGCATCTTCGGTATATGTATGGCATCAAAGGCGCGGTGCGCGCCGAAAACCCCTGACAGCACACTCCATATCGCCGCTCTCCCGGGCGGCTGAGGAAAGGAATCGGAAGAATATGAAAATTGGTTTTTGGGAACTCGTGGTCATCGTGGTCATTGCGTTCGTCTTCATCGGCCCCGACCAGCTGCCCGTCTACGCAAAGAAGCTGGGCAAGATGCTGCGCGAGCTGAAGAAGTACACCGGCGCTGCCTCCGAGGAGATCCAGAAGAACGTCGTGGAGCCTCTGAATGAGATCCAGGCCCCCCTCAAGGAAGCCGTTGCCCCCCTGACCGACATCAAGAAGGACATCGACAACAGCGTGAAGGACGTCACCAAGAGCTTCACCGGCATCGGCAAGACCAGCAAGGAAGAGGCCGCCAAGGCCGAACAGGCTGAGGAAGTCACCGAGCTGGAAGAAGTCGAGGAGCTGCCCGAGGAGACTCCTGCCGAGGCTCCCGCAGCCGAAGCTTCCAAGGCAGAGCAGACCCCTGCTGCTGAGCCTGTGAAGGCCGAGGAAAAGACCGACGCCCCCGCAGAGGCAGCACCCGTGGCCGAAGAAGCCGCCCCCGCTGCCGAAGCCGCACCTGCCGAAGAGGCAAAGGCTTAATCCCCACACCGATGCACCCGCGCCCGCGGTTGCCTTATACATTGTAATCAGCCCGCCTCGCGGCGCGGCAAAGTAAAAAGGAGATCATTATTATGCGTATTGGTACTAACGAGCTGCTTATCATCCTGGTCGTCGTCCTGCTCATCTTTGGACCCAAGAACCTGCCGAAGCTGGGCAAGATGTTCGGCAAGACCATGAACAACTTCAAGAAGGGCATGGAGGAGTCCGAAGAGGAGGACGCGACCACTGCCAAGGCCGAGACCAAGACTGAGACTGAGAAGAAGAACGACGAGGAGTAATCTGTGGCTACGAACGTAAAGCGCAAAAAGAAAGCCGAAGTCATGCCTGACGACGGCAACATGACGCTGACGGGCCACCTGAAAGAGCTGCGCAACCGGCTGATCGTCTGCGCCGTGGTGTTCGTGGCAGCGGTCGTGGTCACGCTGGCTTACGCCGACCGCCTCATCGACCTGCTGACCGCCATGGGCCAGGGTTTCTACACCTTCGTGTCCATCGCCCCGCAGGAAAAGCTGATGCAGTATTTCCGCGTCTCCCTGCTGGCGGCTGTGGTGGTCACAGTGCCTGTGGCGCTGTATCAGGTGTACGCCTTTGCAAAGCCCGGCCTGAAAAAGAGCGAGACGTTTTTCCTCAAGCTGGTCATCCTGCTGGGTCTGGCCCTGTTTGTGGTGGGCGTGCTGTTTGCCTACAAGCTCATGATGCCCTTCATGCTCCAGTTCCTCAGCACCGGCATCGAGGGCGCCGACTACATCCAGACCACCACCAGTATCGAGAGCTATGTCAGCCTCTGCCTGACCATGTTCATCATCTTTGGCTGTGTGTTTGAGATGCCTCTGGTCACCATCATCCTCTCCAAGATGGGCATCGCCAACCCCCAGATCATGAAAAAGGGCCGGGGCGTTGCCATCGTGCTCATCTTCTTCGTGGCAGCCGTCGTCACCCCGCCGGACATCGTTTCCCAGTGCATGGTGGCTATCCCCATGGTCCTGCTCTACTTCATCAGCACCTTCCTGAGCGGCATCTTCTACAAGCCCCGCTCTGAAGACGGCGATGACGAAGAGGACGAGGAAGACGAAGACTAAGGCTTTTTCATCCGTCACGAAAGCGCACTCTGCTGCTTGCAGAGTGCGCTTTTTTGCGGCCTGTTTTATGCCATTCTGCCAAAAAGGCGGTGTTATTTCCGTCTGATTGCATAAAAACCGGCCCGCCCCCTGCTCTTTTGGCCCGGAGTATGTTATACTGATGTCAAATGATAACCGGCGGGCGACCGCCGCAGAAAAAGGGGTAAATGAGTTATGAAAGAATACGCATTCGGCATCGACCTCGGCGGCACCACGGCCAAGGTCGGCCTGTTCACCACCTCGGGCGCTCTGCTGGAAAAGTGGGAAGTCCCCACCGACACCTCCAACGCCGGTGAACACATCCTCGAGAATCTGGCCGACGCCATCCACGCCAAGATGGCCGAGAAGGAGATCACCTCCGAGCAGGTGGAGGGCGTCGGCATCGGCGTCCCCGGCCCCGTGCTGGACAGCCGCGTCGTCCCCATCATCTGCGCCAACCTTGGCGGCTGGGGCGAACGGAACGTCTCGGCCCAGCTGTCCGGCCTGCTGGACGGCATGAAGGTGCTGGTGGGCAACGACGCCAACGTGGCTGCTCTGGGTGAGATCTGGATGGGTACCGCCAAGGGCTGCCGCAGCGCAGTCATGGTCACGCTGGGTACCGGCGTCGGCGGCGGCGTCATCGTCAACGGCAAAGTCATCGACGGCGCACACGGTGCCGGCGGTGAGATCGGCCACATCACCGTCAACCGTCACGAGACGGCCGCCTGCGGCTGCGGCAAGCACGGCTGCCTCGAGCAGTATTCCAGCGCTACCGGCGTCGTCCGCTGCATGAAGAAGCTGCTGGACGAGAACCCCGACGCAGACTGTGTCCTGCGCGGCAAGGATTTTGAGGCCAAGGACGTCTTTGATGCCGCCCGCAGCGGCGACGCCCTCGCTGCCCGCGAGGTGGACGAGATGGCCGACACCCTCGGCATGGCTCTGGCCTCCATTGCCAGCACCACCGACCCCGAGATGTTCCTCATCGGCGGCGGTGTGGCCCGCGCAGGCGACGTCCTCTTCGACCCGCTGGTGGAGCACTTCAAGACCTACGCCTTCAAGTCCTGCCGCGAGACGCCCATCAAGGCCGCAAGCCTCGGCAACGACGCCGGTATTTACGGCGCCGTGCGGCTCATTGTCGGAGAATAAGAAAGAGTATAACAAAAGAGGCACTGCCGCTGGCAGTGCCTCTTTTGTTATACTCTTTCTTTTTACAACGTATCTTCCCCGGGCAGCTGATTCCACAGGCGGTAGTAGACGCCCTTTTTCGCCAGCAGCTCGTCGTGAGTGCCAGACTCCTCGATACCCTCTGCGCCCAGCACAAGGATTCTATCGTAGTCCTTGATGGTGGTCAGTCGGTGGGCGATGGTCAGGGTCGTGCGGCCATGGGCCAGTTTTTCGAGGCTCTGGCCCACAAGGATCTCGCTCTCGTTGTCGAGGGCGCTGGTGGCCTCGTCCAGAATGAGGATGGGCGGGTTCTTCAGGAAGACCCGCGCGATGGCGATGCGCTGCTTCTGACCGCCCGAGAGCTTGACGCCCCGCTCACCCACATAGGTATCAAAACCGTCCTTCAAGGCGCTGATAAAGCGCTCTGCGCCCGCCAGACGGGCCGCTTCGATAATTTCCTCCCGGGTCGCGCCGGGCTTGCCGTAGGCGATGTTATCCGCCACCGAACCGCTGAACAGGTAGACGTCCTGCTGGACGATGCCGATGTCCTCCCGCAGGCTCTTGAGGGTGACGTGCTGGATGTCCTGCCCGTCGATGAGGATACGGCCTCCCGTCACCTCGTAGAAGCGGGGGATGAGGTTGCAGAGCGTCGTCTTGCCGCCGCCGGACGGGCCGACCAGCGCCAGACGCTCACCGGCCTTGATGTCAAGGCTGACATGGTGGAGCACCTTGTTGTGGTCGTCGGGGTACTCGAAGCTGACGTCCTCGAAGCGGATGGCACCCGGACCGGGCTGCAGAGGCTTTGCGTCTTCGGCATCCTTGATGGTCACGGGGGTGTCCATGATCTCCGCAAAGCGCTCGATGCCGGTCATGCCGCGCTGGAACTGCTCGGCGAACTCGACGATGCGGCGGATGGTGGCGATGAGAGTGGTGACGTAGAGCATATAAGCCACCAGGTCACCAGCGGTTATCTTGCCGTACACCAGCGACAGACCGCCCGCAAGGATGACCACCAGATACATCAGGCCGTCGAAGAGGCGGGTGGAGGTGTTGAACGCAGCCATGGCGTAGTAGCCCAGCGTCTTGATGTGCTCGAAATCTTTGTTGCCTCTGGCGAATTTCTCGCGCTCTTCGTCCTCGGCGGCGAAGGCCTTCACCACACCCTGACCCAGCAGGCTGTCCTCGATGGTGGCATTCAGCTCACCGATCTGGACGCGCTGCTGGCGGAACCGGGCGCGCAGGCGCTGGTTCAGCTTGACGGACACGACGCCCATCAGCGGCACGCAGGCGAACACGGCCAGCGTCAGCGGCACACTGGCCTGACACAGGATGAGGAAGGACGCCAGGATCTTGATGCCCGCGATGAAAAATTCCTCGGGGCAGTGGTGGGCAAACTCGGTCACGTCGAACAGGTCATTGGTGATGCGGCCCATGATGGTGCCGACCTTGGTGTTGTTGTAGTAGGTGTGGTCGAGCTTGAGCAGGTGGTCGAAGGCGTCCCGGCGCATGTCCGTCTCGATGTGGACGCCCATGATGTGGCCGATGCCGGACATGAAATACTGCGCAGCACCGTCGATGATGCGGAGCACGAAGTACACTGCCGCCAGCTTGAGCACGATGCCCGCCGTGAGGGTGATGCCCACGCCCATGGCGGAGTTGGTGATGGTGCTCATGATCTTGGGCAGGATGATGTCGCACAGGGTGGTCATCGCCGCACAGAACAGGTCGATGAACAGGGTCTTTTTGTATTTTGCCAGATAGGGCAGAAAGCGCCGGATGAGGGCGCCGCTGCTGGTGTGCCGCACTGCGGGGTCGTTGACTTTTTGCATAGTTCCTCCAATTTTAAATTTCTGGGTTCAAACCTCTCCGTCACGCCTGCGGCGTGCCACCTCCCCTAACGAGGGGAGGCTTTGGCAGCCGGGTGAAGCTTGCTGGATACGCCAGAGGCTCCCCTACTAGGGGAGCTGGCGGGCGCAAGCCCGACTGAGAGGTTACTTCTTCGAATAATCCCGTTCTCCGTAGATAGCCGTACCAATGCGCACGAGGGTCGCACCTTCGCGGATGGCGTTCTCAAAGTCGCCGCTCATGCCCATGGAGAGGGTCTCCATCTTCACGTTCTGGTACCCCCGCTCCCCGGCCTGCACGAACAGCTTGTATACCTGGGCCAGATACCGGCGGTTCTGGGCGTCATCGTCGTTGACGGGCGGGATGGCCATCAGACCCTTGACCCGGATGTGCTCTTCTGCGGCGGCAGCGTCCAGCAGGGGCCAGAGCTGTTCCGGCGAGACGCCCGACTTCGACTCCTCGCCGCCGATGTTCACTTCCAGCAGGACGTCCTGCACGATGCCGGCCTTGGCGGCTTCCTTTTCGATCGCGGCCAGCAGATGCTCGCTGTCCACGCTCTGGATGAGGCTTGCGCGGCCCAGCACCTTCTTGATTTTGTTGGTCTGCAAATGGCCGATGAAGTGGCTGGGCTTGCCGCAGTAAGCACCGGCGTCGTAGTTGGCGCAAAGCTCCTGCACATGGTTCTCGCCGAACACATCGATGGCAAGGGCCGCGCTGGCAGCGACGGTGTCTGCGGTGCGGGTCTTGCAGGCGGCGCAGAGCTGCACTTCGGCGGGGTCGCGGCCTGCTTCCCGGGCCGCTGCGGCCATCTTTTCGCGGATGGCCTCCACGGCCTCCCGCATCTCTTCCAGATTCTTTTCTGCCATAGGACTCAGTCCTCCTCGGTATATTTTGCGCGCTCGCCGCCGATGAGCTTCGGGCGGGTGCGGGCGCAGAGAATGTTGGCCTCGCCGATCTTCGAAAGGCTCAGCCGCACCGGCACAGCCACCCGGCGCAGATGCATTCCGATGAGGGTGCCTCCGATGTCGATGCCTGCGTGGGCGCGGATCTCCTCCACCGCGATGGGGTCTTTGAACTGCTTCCAGCAGGTGGTGGCCCAGCTGCCGCCCGCATGGGGACGCGGCACGACGCAGACTTCCTCCCAGCCGTATTTCTCAGCGGCTTCCCGCTCAATGATGATCGCACGGTTGAGGTGCTCACAGCACTGTGCGGCCAGCCAGATGTCGTTTTCGGCCAGCACCGGTGCGACGCCGGCGTAGACAGCCTGTGCAGCCTCAAGGCTCGAGTCCTTGCCGATGTGGCCGCCGACGATCTCGCTGGACGAGCAGCCCACCACAAAGACATCGCCCTTTTTCAGCTTTGCCTGGGCCAGCAGCTCCGTCACAGCCTGCCGCGCTTCGGTCTCGATTTGCTTTTTGAACTCTTCCGTCATAAAAAACACCTCGTTTTATACTCTTGCAGACAGCAGGCTGGCAGAGCCTGCCGCGCCGAAATACACTTTGCTTCCCGCCGGGCACACCGCCGTGCAGCCGTCCAGCTCTCTGCCTGAGAATGTCTGCTTCCAGCTTCCGTCGGCGGTGTCCACAGCCTCGGCGCAGGGGGCGTCCGCAGGCAGCTTGAACAACTTCTTCTGGATGTTCTCACCGGCCCGCAGGGCGATGCCCCGCAGAAGGGTGCTGTCCGCGTGCTTTTCCAGCCAGCCGCTGCGGGTCCAGCGGTAGCTGATATAGAGGATGCCGTCCTCGTCCATCGCCAATGCGCCGGGGTATCCCGGCAGGCCGGACACAAAGCTCCCGCAGTTTTTGCCGCCGGCGGTCAGCTCCCGGGCGTCGGCGTCCACAGCCCAGACGCAGCGGTTCCCGAGATCGGAAACGTACAGCGTTCGGCCATCCTCCGAGAGTGCCAGACCAGCCGCACCGGCCACGCCGCCCAGCACCTGTTCCACTGTCCGGGCCGACGGGTCATACACATAGACGCAGCCCGTGCCGGTGTGGGCGATGAGCTCGGTGCGGAGAGCGCTTTCCAGCCCGTTTTTCGCAGTGGCTTCGGTGGACACGGCGAAATAGACCTTCCCGTCCGGGCCGGTCTCCACCGCCGACAGCACACCCAGCGGTGCGCCGTCGATTTGAGTCACCACCTGTTCTACTGAGGTTCCCCAGCTGTCATGCCGGGCGCGGCAGAGCGCCCCGCCGGAGGGCGTCACCACCGTCAGCCACAAGTCGCCGTCGGCGTCGAAGGCAAAGCTGGTCAACTCGCCCTCCACCGACAGGATGGCCGCGTAGTGTCCGCCGTCGGTGCGGACAAGGTCGCTCTGACGCTTTTTCATGGCCGCACCGTTGTAGGCAGCAGCGTAGACAAGGCCGTCCTGAGCACGGACGCAGTCCACGCCCAGATAGCCGCCCAGCTTCCAGCTGTCCTTGCTGTCGGCGGAGAGGGCCGTCTGCGCGGCACCGGTGTCCTGCCGCACATCCGGGGCGGTGTAGGCTTTCGGCGGCGTGTCGATGGGCCGCAGCAGCAGGCCGTACGCCAGCGCCGCCAGCATCAGCAGGGCAAAGATGTTGCTGGCCACCCGGAAGCGGGTCATCAGAGCTTCCCGCTCGATGGCAGCCTGTGCTTCCAGCTGGGCCTTCCGGCGGGCAGCGGCGGCAGACGTACGCTGGGCGCGGCGGAGCCACCGGTCCGCAAAGAGGGCCACGTTCGGCCCCACCGTGATGGATGCAATGAAGAGGAGCAGTACCAGCTCTACGAATCCAATGCGCATGAACAGTTTTTCCTTTGTATTTGTCAGATTTCGGGGAAGTCTTTTATCATTGTAGTATAGCACACTTCGGCTTTTCTGCGCAAGATGAGGCCAAGCTTGACAGCCCCCAAAAGCGGCCCTTTATAATCAGGGCAGACACGAAACGCACCCACTGGGATGTTTTCCCAAAAAATCTACTCAAACTTCACAAAAATTCCTAATTGATAGGGTATGATAGACTTGAACGCAGTATACAGTTCCGCCGGGCTGGCTCTGAGCAGCCTCCGGCGCTTGAGAGATAGAAGCTTTTAGGAGGAATGCCTTATGGCAAAAATTCTTATCGTTGACGACGAGCCCCGCATCCGGGAGCTCATCCGGGAGAATTTACAGTATTCGGGCTACACCTGCGAGGAGGCAGGGGACGGCTCCGCCGCCCTGTCGCTGCTCACCGGCGGCGGCTACGATCTGGTCATCCTCGATTTGATGATGCCCTTCATGGACGGCATGACCTGCCTGCGGGAGATGCGCACCCGCCGCATCAACACCCCCGTCATCATCCTGACGGCCCGCGGCGAGGAGTACGACAAGCTTGCCGGCCTCGAGGGCGGCGCTGACGACTATGTGGTCAAACCCTTCTCCCCCCGGGAGCTGGTGGCCCGTGTCAAGGCTGTGCTCAACCGCACCATGCCCCGCACCGAGGCTTCTGACAGCACCATGACCTTCGGGGAGCTGTCCATCGACACGGCCAGCCACACCGTCAAGGTCTCGGGCGAGGAAGTGAGCCTCACGCCCAAGGAGTTCGACCTGCTGGTCTTTCTGGCCTCCAACAAGGGCATCGCCCTCAGCCGCGAAAAGATCCTGCAGAAGGTGTGGAACTACGACTACTTCGGCGAGGACCGCACCGTGGACACCCACGTCAAGATGCTGCGCGGCCATCTGGGCAAGTGCCGCGGCTACATCGCCACTGTCTGGGGCATCGGCTACAAGTTCGACCCCGACGCGGCGCGTTAAGCGGAGGCTCTGCTCTTCATGCGGCAAACGAGCAAAACACGGCGCACCATCGGCATCCGGGGCCAGCTCATGGGCTTTCTGTGCTTCATCTGCCTTTTGCTGGTGGGGCTGTTCTGGTTTCTGAGCACCCAGCTGCTGGAGCCCCTCTACACCACCCATATCCAGAAGCAGCTCACCGAGCAGGCTGAGGCCATCGTGGCCCGGATGGACGAGGCCATCGGGAAGGGCGAGACCCTCTCCTACTGGGCCTTCGGCAGCCGGCTGTACGTCAACAACACCTTCTTCAACGCGCTGCAGGACGACATCTTCGAGCTGGGCGGGATGAGCAGCTTCTGCATCGACATCTCCGACACCACCCTGCGGCAGATCTTCAAGGTGGATAACCTGTCCTACTGCAACCTTCACCGCACCCGCCCCACCGACACTGCCGACGAGCAGACCTCCTACACCACGGCCCGCGCCATGCGGCAGCTCTGCCGGGAGAGCGGCGGCACAGTGGTGCGGAAGATCAACCCGCCCACGCCCTCCGGCTCCGTCCAGCTGATGGTGGGCCGGATGACCTCCGACGGAAATTACACTGTGCTGGTGACTACCAGCCTGATGCATGTGGCCGAGGCCGGCAAGGTGCTCAGCACCGTCCTGCCGCTGGCTGCGGCCCTCATTTTCGCGTTCTCGATGTCGGCGGCATGGTTGTTCAGCGAGTGGTTCACAAAGCCTCTGCGCGCCCTCTCCGGGGCTGCACGGCAGGTGGCGCAGGGCAACTACGCCGTCCATGTGGACTCGGTGCGGAACGACGAGCTGGGCGACCTGGCCCAGGAGTTCAACCACATGGCAAAAGAAGTCCAGCACGCCTCCCAGATGCAGCGCGACCTGCTGGCCAACGTCTCCCACGACCTGCGCACTCCGCTCACTCTCATCAAGGGCTATGCCGAGACGGTGCGCGATCTGACCGGCGACGACAAGAAGCACCGCGACGAGCAGATGAACATCATCGTGGACGAGACCGACCGCCTGACGGCCCTTGTTTCCAGCGTCATGGAGCTGAGCAAGGTCACGAGCGGCGCACTCAAGTGCGAGAAGGTCCACTTCGACATGGGCCAGCTCTGCGATGAAGTCAGCGAGCGTTACGACGCCGTCTGCGCCCAGAACGGCTGGCAGCTCAAACTGGAGATCCCCGACGAAGAGCTGCCGGTCTGTGCCGACCCCGACATGATGCAGCGCGCTCTGCATAACCTTTTGGGCAACGCCATGCACCACATCGGCGAAGACGGCATCTTCGTGCTGCGGGCGCTGCGCTGCCCCGAGGGCGTCCGGGTGGAGGTGGAAGACCACGGCCCCGGCATCTCTGCCGAGGACCTGCCCTATATCTTCGACCGCTACTACCGCTCCCGCTCCGACGCGGGCAAGCAGGGGACCGGCCTCGGCCTCTCCATCACCAAAGCCATCTTCCAGCAGCACGGTTTCCGCTTCGGCGTCCACAGCACTGTGGGCAAAGGCACTGTGTTCTGGTTCATCATGACCGATACCGAAGATGCAGCTGCACAATAAAGCTGCCGACATTTTGTCTTTTCTTCCAAAATCGTATTTCTCTCTTGATGTTTTTTCTTCCACGCCTATAATCAAGTTGGATTCAATTCATTGCATCGTGTAATACAGGAGGAAAGAATATGAAGCCCTGTCCGCATTTTCTGAAAAGATTCGCAGTTCTGGCAGCTGCCTCACTGATTCTGAGCGCGGTCACTTTAAGTGCCAGTGCCGCAGCAGCTCCCGTAAAGTATGAAGAAAAGCGTTCCACTGTTACCACTGTCGATGGCGCACAGAAAAAGGAAGATCTGGCTGTGACCGTCGAATATCAGATCGGCTCCACCTCTATCCGGGCTTATACTGTAGAAAAGGATGAGGTCATCGGTGTATCAAAGGACATGTGGTCTCTTTATGGTGCCTTTACTTCTGATTGGATCACCGATGGCACCTATACCCTCTCTCAGCCGCTGAACAGTGTGGAACAGATCACTGTAAGCGTTCCTTACGGCGACACAGCCCGCACGAACGAGAGTTATTTTGTATTCCATGTTCCCGAAGGCACCGTCGTCACTACTCCTTCCTGGAGTTATGACATGGACCTTTATAAGGGCAAGACCATTGCAGATGTAAAAGCCGTAGTGGAAGCCGGTCAGGACCCCAATACCCTCATTGACATTGAGGACGATTACGACCCCTTCGGGCCCGATCTTGAATATACCGACACTTCTGCAATCTATCACCTCCGTAAAGGTTACCTCTACCGCGTAAGCGTCAGCTCCGCCGAAGAGTCTTTCCCTGTTCCGGAGAACTTCTATTTCTGTGTAGATTAAACAACGACCAAAAACAGGAGCGGAAAGCCGCAGGCTTTCCGCTCCTGTTTTTTCATGCCGCATTTTCTCTCTGGCAGTACACCACTACCCTCGCTTTTCCGCCGGGGGTGCAGGTGTAGAGCACGAGGGGACAGCCGCCCTCCCGCAGGGCTTCGGGTTCTTCGGGCGAGACCTGCGCAGTCCGCTCCACAGTGTACACTGCCTCAGCGCCGTCCTGTGAAGTGAAACGCACCTCGTCGCCTTCCGAAAGGCTGCTCAGCCGCCCGAAATGGGACTTGTAGTTGTGGGCCGCGATGACAAGGTCTCCGCCCGCCGCACTGCCGCATTGACGGCAGGGCGAGACCTTGAGGTTCGCTTTGCTCCACTCGGTCTGCACTGGCAGCTCCAAGCCCAGAGCGGGGATGGTCAGCACCCCCAGATACTCCCGCTCGATGCTTGACTTCGGGGTTTCCGAAACCGGTCCCGGCTCGGACTCTGCATCTTCCGTGGGCAGGCTTTCCGCGCTGTCTGCGGGCCGTTCTGCCTCCGACGCTACCGCGATGCTCTGGCTCTGGCGCAGCTGGCTCACCGCCGAAGCGGCCTGAGCGCCTGCCCTTGCATCCTCGAGCCGGTCGTAGACGTAGAGGCAGACCGCTGCCAGCACCAGAGCACTGCCCAGCATCAGGCAGAGCCGCTCCATCACCAGCCTACGCATCGTGTCTGCGCTTCCGGCTCAGCCAGAGGCCAGCCGCCACGAGGGCGATGCCCCCGCCTGCCAGCACCGGCACGGGCCAGAGCAGCTGGCCGGTCTGGATGAGGGTCCCCACCGGTTCCGGCTCCGCAGCCGGGATGACTTCATCCGGCATCTCTGCCGAGGGTGTCGGCGGACGGATGACTGTTATCTCACCCGGCTGGTCCACCGGCTTCGGGGTCGGCGTCGGCTTATCCGGCACATAGGGCGGCGTCACCGGCGGGGGAAGGGGGTCGGTGCTGCGGTAGCTGTTCTTGAAGAGCAGTTCCGCCTTTGCCCCGTCATCCCCGTCCCGCCGGACAGACACGTGTCCTTTCAGCTCACCGTCGGTGTCCCACGCCACCATGACTTTCAGGTAAAAGACGGTGTCGTCGTAGTCGGCCCGTTTCCGTCCGCCCGCGTCCTGAGTGACCGTATACTCGTATATGCCGGGTGCGGTGTAGACGATGGTATCAAAAGTCTTCGTCAGGGTCTTGTCGTCGGCGGCGCGGCAGTCCCGGGCCGGAAAATCCAGCTCAGCCTCGTCGTCACAGCCTTCCGGCATCGGCGCGCCGTCCAACGCGGTCAGCCGCACCGTCAGCGTCTCGTCAGCTGCCTCTCCGGTGCAGCGGACGGACGCCTCCAGTTCCAGCTCCGCCCGCTGGTCTGCGGCCAGAGCGGGCAGGGCAGCGCTTACCGCAAGCGCTGCTGCCAGCAGGGCCGCTGCCATTTTCGGGAGCCTTCTCATGATAAGCTCTCCTCCTTTCCGTTTTGCAGGTCTGACATTGGTTCCATCCGGGCCAGCACCACCGTCCGCGCGTCGGTGTACTCCCCCGAGCAGGTAGCCATCGCCAGGAACTGCGCTCCTTCCGGCTCCTCTTCCAGCGCACGGAGGGCCTGTGCATCCATCTGAAGGGCATTCTCCTCCACAAAGGGGAGCAGCCCGCCTGCGTCTGCCTGCCACTTGCCCGGGGCAAAGATGGCCTGTTCCGACGCAGGCACCACAAGGCAGGCCAGCACTTCCAGCCGATAGCTCCCGCCGGGCAGCGTCAGGGTGCCGGTGGTGTTCTGGCGGAAGAATGCGCCGTCCTTGTATTTGTCGAGGTCGCCGAACATCCGCCCGTTCTCCATATGGTGGCCGTAGAGCAGGGAATACCGCCCGCTGAAGTCTGCGTCGCAGTCAACATCCAGAAAGATGCTGCCCGCCAGCGCAAAGCTGCCGTAGACGTCGGTGTTCAGATAGGTGAAATTGCTCTCGCCCTGCACCACCGGGTAGTCGATGGCCGTGCCGTCCAGCGTCAGCCACCCGCAGACATCGGGGTTGATGTCCCGCAGCTGGCCGAAGGAGAGGCTGTTGTCCTCCTGCGGCTGGGGCTTGAAGGCCAACAGCCCGGCCTGCACATTGTCGGCAGCGGCGTACACCCGGCTGTTGTCCCACAGCGCATAGCCCGACCAGACCACCGCCAGCAGCACCAGCAGAGCCGTCACCCCGTCCAGCAGGCCGTTCGCCGCCCGCAGGGCCATCTTCTGCCACCGAATGTTCCTCACCTCCCTTGCCTTATTTCCTCCGCGTTTACTTCTGATGGCGGCGGCGCAGGGTCAGCAGCAGCCCGACGCCCGCAGCACCCGTCAGGGTGAAGAGATAGGGTGCGCTGTCCAGCACCACACCGGCATCCACGGTGCCGCCCTTGGTGTTGGTGAAGTTCGCCTGCTCGACCGCCTCATCCACTTCGCCCTCGGTTCCAGTCTCCGTCGTCACATAGTCTGCGACCGGCGTCTCAGACACCTTGTACTCGACACCGTAGGGCAGGTTCTCGATGTGGATGGTGTCGCCGTCTTTCAGATAGAAAGTCGCTTCCGTCGCCTCGCCGGGCTTGATCTCGATCGAGGTGGGGTTCGCGTCATAGCTGCCGCCGGTGATGGCGTAGCTGTCCTGATAGGTCTTGCCCTCCTCGCCGGTCAGCTGCACCGTGAACTCGAAGTATTTGTCCTTATTGCCCATGGTGCCCTCGACGTCCTTGTGGACTTCCAGCTCACCGGCAGAGTAGAGGTTGTCGAAGTCGTCCTTCTTGCCCTCGCCGGTGGACTCCGGGTCCTCGGTGTGGACAGCGGCAATTCGGAGCTTGCCGTCCTGCTCGATGACCGTCACCCGCAGCAGGATGGCGTCGCCGTAGTAGGTCACGCCTGCGCTGCCGCCCGCCACCTCATGGATGATGTAGGTGTAGACACCCACGCTGTCGTACTTGGGCAGGTCGATCTTGATCTCCTTGGTCTTGGTGGTGCTGCCGGCCTCGCCTCTCCGGTAGCTCACCGTGCCGATGGTGGGCATCGGCATATTCTCCGGGGTGATGTCGTCCGACGCATCGGTGACATTGTCCGCCTCGATGTCGAAGCTGAACGTCTCCGCCGGGGAGAAGGTCCCCTCGTTGGCCAGCTCGTAGTTTTTCTTGATGACCACGCTGTCCATGTCCGCATACGTCTCGCCGCTGGCCGCAAAGGCTGGCATGACGCTGACGCCCATGGCCAGAGAGATGGAAAGCACCCCTGCGAGAAGCTTTTCTGCCTTGTTCTGTTTCATCCTGAAGTTCCTTCTATCTTGTCCTGTATGGTTTTTGGCGGCTCAGAGCCCCCGCCGCCGGATGAGGGTGATGACTTTTGCCTTGACCGCACTGCACTGCACCGGGCCGAAGTCACGGCTGTCCTCGGCCTGTGTGCGGCAGTCACCCAGAATGAAGACGCTGTCCTCCGGCACAGCGTAGGGGTAGCTGAGCAGAGATTTTGGGTAGGTGGGGTAGAGGATGCCGCCGCCCTGTGCCGAGCCGTTGACCTCCACAACGCCGCTCTCGCTCAGGGTCACGATGTCCCCGCCCCGGGCCAGCACGCGGCCCACCCGCAGCCTTCCCGAGCGCTCATATACCACGACATCATTCTTGGCATAGTCTTTTTCCAGCCGGCAGCCCAGCACGAGGTCGCCGTCCTTCACGGCAGGGAACATCTCGTTGCCGGACGCCTGCGTCACCAGATACACCTGCGTCAGAAGCACCCAGAGCACGGCGGCGAACACCGCCAGCCGCACCGCCAGACTGCGCACTTCCCGCAGCAGGGGGCTTTTTTCCGGCTTCGCCGGTCCAGACAGGTTCGCTTCCGGCGTCCCGGGCGGGGCCTCCGGGGCAAGCGCCTCGTTTGGTTCCTTCACTCATCTTCCTCCTTCTTTCTGTTTTTGCAGCCCAGAACGGCCGCACCGGCACACAGCATCAGCGGCAGCCCGAAGAAGTCTGTCTCCACGCCGGTGTCCGGGTCTATATCGGCCAGAACGTAGTGGGCATAGAAGTTGACGACGCCGTTTTCCAGCTCTTCGTCGGTGGGCTCATAGCCCTCTTCCCACTCGTCCTGCGATACCTTTTCCTTCGGGTCCGGCTCATCCGTCACCGAACCGGGGAGCTCTTTGTACCAGCCGTCGAAGATGTAGCGCGCACCGCCGATGTCGAACTCTTTTTCGATGTCCGCCGTCGTCTCTTCCACCCGCTCGCCGCTCTGGTACTCTTGGCTGTCCTTGACGCTGTAGTCGGCTTCGCCCGGGGCGCGGACGTTGAACCGGGCCGTGAAGTTTTTCCTGCTCTTGACGCTGATGATGCAGTCGATGTGCTTATCCGGTTCTGTCCCGTTGTTGCGCGAGATCTTGTACGGCGTCACAACGATGCTCTCCAGATCGTCCTGCGTCAGCCCCGTGATGCCGGTCTGCTTCTCGATGGTGTCCTTATACTCGTCCCATATCTCATCGACGACCTGGCCCCAGTAGTCATCGCCCGGTTTCAGCGACCATACGTCGCCAGTCGCGCCGCCCGGCCACGATACAACATAGTCTGACACATTTGTCAGGATGTTCTTGCCGTTATCTTCCCATGCCGCGCCGTAGGTCTTCACCTTACCGACCCACTTGCACTCGCTGTTGTCCGGCGCCCACTGGCTGGGGTCATTGCTGCCGGGCAGGCTGGTGGGGGTCTTGAGCAGGAAGACTGCCGCCGACTCTTCCTGAGTCCGATTCCCCCAGCCCGGTGCATCCTCATCAAGTTCGTCCGCAGGAAGGGCGGTTTTATCCTCGGCTACGTTGTCGTCGGCCAAGTCGGCATCTTCCTCAGGGGATCTGTCTTTTTCGGGCTGTTCTGCCTCATCCAGAGGCGTTTCATCCTCGGCGGCAGGCCGTTCTTCCGACAACTCCGGCAGAACGGCGATGTCTTCCTCATCGTCTGAAGTGGGCTCCTCCTGCTGGGCCTCATCGTCGATGAAACAGGCGTAGAGGCTGCACTCGCTGTCCGCTTCCGGCCAGAGCAGTCCTTCATCCGGCACGAAGCGGACCGCCGTCCCTTCGTCGTCCCGGCTGTACCAGAAGCGGAAGCTCTTTCCCTCCACCTCCGGCTCTTCGGGCATCAGAAGCTCTTCGCCGCTGCCCACGGTCTGTTCCGCGTAGGGCAGGCCGCCGTCGGCCTCGTCCGACTCGCTGAGCCAGAAGAGATAGGTCCTCTCAAAATGCTCGTCCGCTTTGACAGCCCCGCTGTCCGGCGTCGGCGTCTCGTCGGGCAGCCCGATGTCGTCGAGCCCGTCCACCACGACGGGGATGCCGCCTTCCGCGGGCAGAAGCACCGGCTCGTCTGTCCGGATGTCCTCTTCTTCGTCCCAGGCAGGCTCGTCCTCTATTTCCTCGTCCCATGTCTGGTCCGGCATGCTGTCCGTCCGCTCCGGCCCTTCGGCAAATGCGGGCAGCAGACAGCCGCACAGCAGCACCAGCACGATGCACAGTGCTGCGGCGCGCAGTGTCAGCCGCCTCCGTTCCAGTCGATCCCGCATACAACAGCCCTCCTTCATTCTCGCTCCCGGCGGGGATGCCGCCCTTTGCGTTATCAGGATACCGTTTACCGGACACGAAGGATGTCATTGCGTGCCAGCGCAAAAAATTTTACGCATGAAAAAACCGCCGCCGGGGTCTTTCGACTCCGGCAGCGGTCTGCTGTCTCCGAATTTTCGGTTTTCAGGTGCGGGTGGTGGCTTCCATGCAGTGCTCTGAGGGGGCGTAATATTCCATCAGAGCAATGTAATTCTCGCAGTGGTGGCAGAACGCCGCCCGGATGGCGTCGTCGGGCGCGCTCTTCATTGCCACGAACATCAGGATGTACTTTGCAATGAGGCTCACAGCCTCGCTCTCGAGGCCATAGCAAAGGCCCACGGCCAGGATCGGCACGACGATCTGCTGCGCACGGATGGGGATATTCTCCGCATCGACCCGCTTGAGCACGGCACGGCTCATGGTAGATGCCGCCCAGACGGCACGGGAGATCTTCCAGTAATCCATATTCTTCAGATGGGTGAGGGTGCGCAGCCGCTGGATGACCTCGCCGTCGTCCAGAACTTTGTTCTGCGTGACCTCCTTCTCCGAGCGGATGAAGGCGCACTGTATCATGTCCATCAGGGCGGCTTCGTACTTCTCATGGTAGTTCTCGCGGGAGATGAAGTACTCCTCCATGCTGAGCATGACTTCGTCCGTTTCTTTGTCGGTGGCCAGCCAGCTGAAGTCCAGCGGCGTCGGGCCGAAATCATTCTTGCCCATCTCGTTCAGGTCTTCCAGCTCTTCCTCGTTCCGGGTGGAGGGAAGGAAGCGGTCGTTGCCGTTCCGGTGGAAGCTCCACTCTTCGGGCAGAAGACGCGGCACGATGTCGCCGCTGGAGATGATGTTGAAGATGTTGCTCTCGCCCCAGCTCTCTTTCAGGCTGCCGTCGGCGTTGTGGTTGTTGTCGTAGTCCTGCTGCAAGTCGGGGTAGTCCTGCGGGCCGAGGGCCACCGGTGTCGCAAAGGTGTAGACGAAGACATTCTCCCGTTCCAGTCCGGGCAGCTCCCTGTTGACCCGGGCGGCCAGAAGGTTCGCCACTGCTGCACCGCGGCTGTAGCCGCCCATCCAGAGCTTGACGACGCCCAGCTCTCCCTTTTGCCGAGCTGCCGCCAGATAGTTCTTCAAATCGGCAAACACCTCATGCACCGGGATGATGAAGCCGCTGTGGGCGTGGCCCGCGCCGGTGTGCAGATTGCTCACCCACTCGCCGCCGTAGCCGCCGCCGCGCAGGATGAGCGCCACGATGGTGGTGCGCTTCCCGTTCAGGGTGATGGTCTTGCGGGCCGTGGACCAGCCCACGAAGTCGCCCGCCTTGCCCACATCGACATCATAATAGCGGTATTTCACGTCGCCGAAGCCCAGCTTGGTATAGGCTGCATCGAGGCTGTCCTCGCGGCCCACGTCCCCGTTGACCCAGTATTTCGCATCGCTGGTCCATGTATTGAAAGCAGCCGCCACCATGCCCAGCGTCGCCAGCGCCAGCTGGTGGTCGTACTGGATGGAGCTGTGCGCAAAAAAACTGTCACTGTAGTAATACTCGTGCTCGATGTCCATCTGGCTCAGCTCGCTGCGGAAGGACATTGTATAATTGCCCGCCGGGACTGCCCGGCCCACCGTCTGGCTTTTTGCCGCTGCCTCAGCCCGGGGCAGTGCCAGCCCGGGCGCAAGAGCTGCACTGCAAACCAGCGCTTTACAGAAATCACGTCGTTTCATGGTCTTTCCCCCTTGCTGCTTTCATAAACCTCTGACATTTCTATTGTATAGGTGGTTTGCTATAGTATACCGTATTTTTCCAGCGGATTCAATCATCAACTCTGCCGATTGGGTATGTAAAAACCGGACAGCATCACTGCTGCCCGGTCATTTTCATATTCTCAGAGAAGCTGCGGGTCCATCTGGCGGCAGAAGTCCACGATGTGGTGGAACATCTGCTCGACCGCCGGAGCCATCGCCGTGGGGCGCTGGACGGCCAGACCCACCACCCGGTACTCTTCCGGCTCGATGGGGTAGATCTTGACCGCCGCCGTGCAGCTGCGCAGCAGCATCCGGGGCATGATGGAGATGCCGAGGCCCGCCTCCACCATGGCGATGTTGGACTGGTCGTCGATGACGTGGCAGCGGCGCTCGGTGGAGATGGAGTATTTCTTGAGGAACTGGCGCATCTCGGCGTCGGTGGCGTCGCACTGGACGACAAAGCTCTGGCCGTTCATCAGCTCCGGCGTCATAATGCCGTTTGGCGGTTCGGGCCAGTCCTGCGGTACGATGCAGAGCAGCGGCTCACGGAACAGCTCGGTCAGGTTGAACTCTTCGCGGCAGCTGGCGGACAGGAAGGCCAGGTCCACCTGACCGGTGCGCAGCCACTCCTTCACGTCGTCGTAAGTACCCTGATAGACCTCGACTTCGATCTGGGGGTAGCTTGCCATGAAGCTCTTGAGGATCTGGGGCAGCAGGCCGGCGCAGACCGAATTGAATGCACCCAGCTTCACCTTGCCCTTTTCCAGGCCGTTGAGGCGGGCGATGCTCTGCTGCAGGGCCTCGTCGCTGTTGAGCACTGCCCGGATGGACGGGTAGAGCGAAGCGCCATAGCTGGTCATGGTCACGCCGTTTTTGCCGCGATTGAATAAGGTAAAGCCAAGCTCAGCCTCCATCACCGCGATGGCATGGCTGATGGCAGAGGGGGTCAGATGCAGCTGCTGGGCCGCTTTGTTAAAGCTGCCCTGACGCGCGACTGCATCGAAAATTTCGTAAGAAAACAGCGTCATGTCCCTAGCCTCCTTCCGTTTTCAGTTCGGAGACGCCCGTTCTTCTGTGAATCTTTTTCACCTTAAGGATGTCTTGCATCAATTTTCTTTTTGAGTGTACTATCCCATCTCCGCTTTGTCAAGCATCCAAACCTTAATTTTGGACGTTGAGCCAAATTTCTGCTTTTGAAACGCCATTTATAAGGTATATTGCGCCCTTTTCCGTTCCAGTATTTTCCTGTTTTGAACAAAAAGACCGTCAGCCCTCCATCCCGGAAAGCCGTCGGTCTTCTGCGTTCTACAGATGTTTTTACTCGAGCACCCGCAGCAGTCTCATTTTGAAGCGGCCCTGCGCCGTGACGCCGTGGAGACCGTTCTTGTCGAGACGGAAGCTCTCGCCTGCGTTCAGCTCATAATTCTCCTGAATCTTCTTCATTTTTGTACCTCTGACCTCTAAATTTTTTGAAAAAATCACAGGTACAAGCCCCCAAAACCGTATAAAACAAAAAAGACGACAAACCGTTCGTTTCAGCGATTTGTCGTCCTTTTGGTGCGCTCGAGGGAACTCGAATCCCTGGCCCTCTGATTAAAAGA
>ONZY01001130.1_pt1 | contig 20936 bp, 19 predicted proteins | sample 1671451 | NCBI WGS metagenome assembly ONZY01 (sample SAMN06348158, study PRJEB24527) | human gut metagenome | biome: human gut; feature: ankylosing spondylitis patient; material: feces | host: Homo sapiens | place: China | collected 2015-10 | reverse complement strand
CGTATCTCAGTCCCAATGTGGCCGTTCAACCTCTCAGTCCGGCTACTGATCGTCGCCTTGGTGGGCCGTTACCCCGCCAACTAGCTAATCAGACGCGAGGCCATCTTGAAGCGATAAATCTTTGGCATAAAGATCATGCGACCTCTATGCGTCATGCGGTATTAGCAGTCGTTTCCAACTGTTGTCCCCCTCTTCAAGGCAGGTTCCTCACGCGTTACTCACCCGTCCGCCACTTTCCTCTACATCCATTGTCCGAAAACTCTTTCAGTAGATTCTCGTTCGACTTGCATGTGTTAAGCACGCCGCCAGCGTTCGTCCTGAGCCAGGATCAAACTCTCAATAAAATGGTATCAACACAGACTCAAGTCTGAGCTAATCTTTATCGAGCTATTTGTCATAGCTTAAAACTTTTTATCCTTACGATTCAGACGTAATTGACTTAACCGTCTTCCTCGCAAGCTCTGTGCATTTCGCACAGTTTTTCATCTGGTGCTTGTCAAAGTTTCGTTGTTTAATTTACAAGGTGCACGCTCCATTCGCGGAACAGGTGTTATCTTAGCACCTACCATCCCTTTTGTCAACACCTTTTTTCACTTTTTTCAAATTATTTTTTCAGAGCCAGATAGAGACAAATCCATCCATAGATGTTATAATAGAAAAACCGTTTCGTTTTGGAGGTATTTCCCTTGGATTTCCAACATATTGAGGCAACTTTCGGGAAGCTGGAGCACCGTTCGCTCTCGTTTTCGAAAGGTCTTAATATTATCGAAGCGCCGAACGAGTCCGGCAAGTCGACGCTGCTCGCGTTTCTTCGCGTGATGCTCTACGGCTTTCCGCCGCGGGAACGTGGGGCGATGGCAGATAAGAACCGCTACGCTCCCTGGTCGCTCTCGCCAATGCGCGGCACGCTGACGCTCACGTGCGAAAAGGGCGGCATCACTTTGCAGCGCGACACTGCGCGCGCGAACAGTCCCATGGGGCGCTTTTCCGCCGTCTACACCGGCAGCGGCGAAGCGGTCGACGGTCTGACCGCCGCTGACTGCGGCGAAACGCTGCTCGGCGTCCCGTGCGAGGTCTACGAGCGCAGCGCGTTCATCCGCCAGAGCAGTCTGACGGTCGACGCGAGCGCCGAGCTCGAACGCCGCATCGCCGCGCTCATCACCACGGGTGAAGAGGGTCAGTCGTTCAGTGAAGCGTCCGCCGCACTCAAAAAGCAGCTCAACGCCCGCAAATACAACAAGTCCGGCCGCATCCCCGCGCTCGAGGCCGAGATCACCGCGCAGGAACGAGCGCTCGAGGAGCTTTCCGAGCTCACGCGCAGCAAGCGCAAGGCCGAGGAAGCCCTCGCCGCGTTCGATGCCGAAGAAGCCATACTTCGCAAACAACTCCGCGCACACGATCTCTGCGATGCGCAGGACGCCCGCCGTGCCGCCGCAGAAGCGCGGCAGGCATGGCAGAGCGCCGAAAGCAAAGCCGAATATCTTCGCCGCGCGCTGATTGAACAGAATGTGCCCGCGCGCGACGCGCTGGAGCAGGGTCGCGCAAGGCTCAACGCACTCTCTTCTTTGAAGGCCGCGGACGCGCAGAAGCGCTGTGATGACACCGAAGCCGCTCTGTCTGATTTTGACGCAAGACCCGCCGAGCGCCCGCGCTCACTATTACCTTATATAATAGTAAGTGCCGTGCTATTACTGCTCTTTATATTTGTTTCCGCATTGCCCAGCCCTGTCGCTCTGGCCGGGTGCATCGTCTCCGGCGCTGCGCTGGCTGCACTTCTTGTCTTAAACCGGAACAACGCACGCAAAGTTCGCGCCGCACATGAGGAAAAGCGCGGTGTCTTAGAGCAAGCCCTGCGCGATGCGCGTTCCGACGCCGCCGCACAGCAAAAGCTGTATGATGCCGCCGCGCGCGAGCTGCTCGTGCTCATCCCCGCGGGCGACATCTCCCGCGTTGGCGCATATCTCGACGCCGCGCTGCAAAAATACGCCGAGCTGGACGCCCTGACGCGCGAGGCGCGCGACCTGTCGCTGCGCTGCGAGCTGCTTTCCGCCCGCGCGCCGAAGGGTGACGTTCCCGACGAGCCAGTTGTGCGCCCCGCACGCTCCCGTGCGGAGCTGCAAACTGCGCTCGATGCGCTCGCACGGTGCCGTCGTGAAGCGCAGAGCACCTTTGACTACACCTCCGGCCGCTGCCGCGCCATCGGCGACGCCGCCGAGCTTGAAGCCGCACTCACGCAGAAGCGCGACGAGCTTGCACAAAAACAAGCGGAATACGACGCCATCGCCCTCGCGATGGAATCGCTGCAAAGCGCGAACACTGCACTGCAAAACCGCTTTTCTCCCGCGCTCAGCCGCCGCGCCGGCGAGCTTTTCTCCCGCCTGACGGGCGGCAAATACGAAAGCGTCCTGCTTGACCGCACGTTTTCCGCGCAGGCGGGCGAAACGGGCGAGAGCGTTTCCCATGACGCACAGCTTTTGAGCCTCGGCACGCTCGACCAGCTGTATCTTGCCGTGCGCCTCGCCATCTGCGAAAGCGCCCTGCCCGCGGACGATCCCCCGCCCATCGTGCTCGACGACGCACTTGTCCGCTTCGACGACGAGCGCTGCCGCGCCGCGCTCGAGCTTTTATTAGAGGAAAGCAAATCCCGTCAAATTCTGCTTTTCACCTGCCAGCACCGCGAGAGCGCGTATCTCTCCGGCCGCGACGGCGTCACATTCCTGTCCCTATAATTTCAAATTGATAAAGGAGAAATTGAATGACCACACTGCAAGCCCTTCCCCTGCCTTCCAACTTCGAAGACATCTGTGAGCTGTTTTTGCTCTACATCGCGTACAGCACCCTCGGCTGGTGCGGCGAGATGCTCTACTGCTCCATCCCCAAGGGTCACATCTGCGAAAAGAGAGGCTTCCTCAACGGCTTCCTCTGCCCCATTTACGGCCATGGCGCGCTGCTCGTGCTCTATCTTCTGCACGGCGGCTTCCAGAATCCGGTGCTCACGTTCATCTTCGGCGCGATCGTCACGTCGATCCTTGAATACTTCACGAGCTGGATCATGGAAAAGCTCTTCCACATGCGCTGGTGGGACTACTCCCATTATAAATTCCAGATCAATGGCCGTGTGTGCCTTCTGAACTCCACGTGCTTTGGCCTTGCGTGCGTGCTGCTGTGCCACCTTGTCCAGCCCTGGCTGTGGGAGCACATCGTGAATCTCGGCTCTACCATCACCGTGCCGCTCGCGTCCTTCATCTTCGGCATCTATCTGATGGACACCGTGCTCTCCATCCGCAGCGCCATCCAGCTCAGCGCCCAGATGGGCAAGCTGCGCGAGCTGCAATCGGAGCTCAAGGACTATGTCGCCGAAAAGCGTGAGGAGAGCCAGGAGCGCAAGGCCGAGCGCCGTGCCGAGGTACGCGAGCGCGCCCGCATGCTGCGTGACGGCGCGGATATCTTCGAGCGCCGCCTGCTCCACTCCCACCCCGACATCCGCAAGTCGCGTGAAGACCTGCTCGCCGCGATCCGCGCCCGCCTGAACGAGAGCGAAACCGAGGCCAAGAAAGCTGCCGACGAGCTCTTCGGCGATGAGCGCAAGGCGTAATTTGCCAAGCCGCGCGAGGTTGACTTCCGCGCGCAAACGGTATAAACTAAGCGCGCCGCTGGCCAACCGGCGGCACACCACGCAGCAAAGGAGAATACTGATCTATGAGCGAATGCACCCATAATTGCTCTACCTGCGGCGAGAGCTGCGCTGAGCGTGCAACGCCGCAATCCTTGCGCAAAGCGCCGCACCCCGAAAGCCACATCGGCAAGGTGTTCGGCGTTGTGTCCGGCAAGGGCGGCGTCGGCAAGTCCATGGTCACGAGCCAGCTCGCCGTCACGCTGCACCGCCGCGGTTACAAGGTCGGCGTCATGGACGCCGATATCACCGGTCCCTCCATCCCGCAGGCCTTCGGCGTGCACGACAAGGCCGTCGGCACGCAGACCGCGCTCTACCCCTGCGTCAGCCACAGCGGCATCGAGGTCATGTCCATCAACCTGCTTTTGGAGGATGAGACCGATCCCGTCATCTGGCGCGGCCCCGTCATCGGCGGTGTCGTCCAGCAGTTCTGGACGGATGTTGCTTGGGATGTGGACTATCTGTTCGTCGATATGCCCCCCGGCACGGGCGACGTGCCGCTGAGCGTCTTCCAGTCCATCGCGCTCGACGGCATCATCGTCGTCACCTCCCCGCAGGAGCTTGTCTCCATGGTCGTAGAAAAGGCCGTGAAGATGGCTGAAAAGATGGGCGTGCCCATCGTCGGCGTCGTGGAGAACATGAGCTATGTCGCCTGCCCCGACTGCGGCAAAAAGATCTATCTCTTCGGCGAGGGCAAGAGCGAAGAGGCCGCAAAGCGTCACAATCTTCCCCTGCTCGCCCAGATGCCCATCGACCCCAAGCTCGCCGCCCTTGTGGACGCAGGCAAGATCGAAGAGTTCGAGGGCACATGGCTGAACGCCGCCGCCGATGCGCTCGAAAAGACGCGCAAGCGCGCCGAATAACAAAAAACAAGCGCAAAAAATCGCACCTCGAACGAGGTGCGATTTTTTATATTCTGTTTGGGGCTCAGTCGTTGGAATAGTTGTCGAAGTAGCCCTGAATGTAGACAATGGGCGTGCCCTTGTCGCCGCTGCCGCTCGTCAGGTCGCAGAGCGAGCCGATCAGGTCGGTCAGGCGGCGGGGCGTCGTGCCCTCGGACACCATGTTGCCGACCAGGCTCTCGCTGGTCTTCTCGCGGATACGCTCTTCGATGGCTTCCTTCAGCGCCTCGCCCTTGAGATCGCCGAAGTCATTGTCGGCGAGGTACTTGAGCTTCAGCTCGTTCGGCGTGCCGACAAGGCCCTTGGTGTAGCCGGGGGAGACGACGGGGTCAGCGAGCTCCCAGATCTTGCCGACGGGGTCTTTGAACGCGCCGTCGCCGTAGACCATGGCCTCGATGTGCTTGCCGCTGGCCTTGCTGAGTCTCTCGCCCAGCTCCTCGGCAACGGCCATGCAGTCGCGCGGGAAGAGCTTAACGGTCTCCTCGGTCGCCTTGTTGGAGCCGAGCAGTCCGTATTCGGCGTTGTAGCCGCTGCCGTCGACGCTCTTATTGAGCAGATCGTCGAGGCCGAGCACCACGCGGGCGCCAGCGGCCTTGAGCAGGCGCTTGCTGCGCGCGCGGGTGTGGATGTCGCAGGTGATGACGGCGTCGGTGTAGTCGCACAGCGTCTGCACGCGATTGCCGAAGATGACCTCGACCTCAGCGCCGGCGTCGGTGATGATGCCGGAGTAGAAGTCGATGTAGTCGACGCCCGTGAACGGGTGCACCGCCGCGCCGAATTTCTCGCGGAATTGTTCGAGCGTCAGAACATCGCTGTACGGGTCGACGCCCGCCTCGTCGAGCTTGTCCCAGTCGACAAGGCCGTTGCCCACCTCGTCAGAGGGGTAGGAGAGCAGCAGCACGATCTTCTTGCAGCCCATCGCCATGCCGCGCAGCAGCAGAGAGAAGCGGTTGCGGCTCAGGATGGGGAACGCGACGCCCACGGTGCCGCCGCCGGTCTTTTCGCGCACGTCTTTCGCGATCTGGTCGAGCGTTGCGTAGTTGCCCTGCGCACGCGCCACAACGGATTCCGTCACGGCGACGACGTCGCGGTCGCGCGGCTCGATGCCCGCTTCCTTCCACGCTTCCATCACGGAAGCGGCAGCGACCTCAGCAATGTTATCTCCCTCGCGGATGATGGGTGCGCGCACGCCGCGCACGACAGTTCCGATCGTTCTCATCTTGATCTCCTTTTCATTTTATAGTCAGCGCACAAGGCGCTCTTGCAAAGTCATATAGTTTAGTATTATAATCATGGTATAGGGATAAGTAAAGCATCGTTTTTTGATAATAAATATAAATCATTCTTATGGTTTAAGATCAGGAGGGTTTGCCAAATGGTCAAGCTGGAACTCTACCGCGTCTTCCGCGAGGTCGCCGAGGCCGGGAATATTTCCCTGGCAGCGGAGAATCTCTACCTTTCGCAGTCCGCCGTCAGCCAGAGCGTCAAGCAGCTCGAGCAGCAGCTCGGCACGCGTCTTTTCCTGCGCTCACCGCGCGGCGTCACGCTCACCGAGGACGGCCGCCTCTTATTTGAATATGTGCGCAGCGCCATGGGTCTTCTCGAGACCGGCGAGGACAAATTGCAGCAGTCGCGCACGCTTCAGGCCGGCACGCTCGTCATCGGCGCGAGCGACACCGTGACGAGCCAGTTTCTCCTGCCGCATCTCGACGCCTTCCACCGCCGCCATCCCAACATCCACATCCGCATCATCAGCGGCCGCAGCTATAAGGTGCTGGGGCTTCTCCGCGCCGGAAGGGTCGATATCGCCTTTGCGAGCGCACCCGGCGATGCGGATGACTTAGAGCACATCCCCTGCTTTGAAACGCATTCCTGCTTTGTCGCCGCGCCGGACTACCCCTGCGACTTCACCCGCGCCTACACGACCGAGGAGATCGCCGCATTCCCGCTCATTCTTCTTGAAAAGAAGGCCTCCTCGCGCACTTACCTTGAAAAATACTTCCTCCAAAGCGGCGTCAGGCTCACGCCGGAGATTGAGCTCGGCGCGCGCAGCCTTCTTGTCGACCTGGCGAAGATTGGCTTCGGTGTTGCGGGCGTCACGCGCGAATTCGTCCAGGGCGAGCTCGCCGCGGGCGAGATTCGCGAGCTTTCCACCGCTTTTTCCATCCCGCCGCGCACCGTCGACCTCTGCATGCTGCGCAACGTTTCGCCCAGCGCCGCAACCGAACGTTTTGCCCGCGATGTGCTTGAAAAATTACAGGGCAAATCCGTTTCCGTTTAAATTCTGCAAGGTTTCCGTCATTTCGCACATCAAGTCTGCATAATTTTTGTCATTTTCGCCAAGGCGATTTTCTTGACAAGATTTTTGCGGCATGTTACCCTCTTTTTCGCTGCAACGAGCGAAGATACACGGTTTTCAGGATCTTTTTGAAACTGAAAGCGCTGGAAAACTCTGGAGAACTCATTCAGTTGGGTGCCGAAGGGGCAAGGCCTTGGCTAAAATTGTTAAGGCTGAATCTCTCAGGCAAAAGGACGGAGAGCATCGGCACCATGCCGGTTTTTCCGTCCTCACTTTTTCTCTCTATTGTTTTTTAAGCTGTCGATCTTCTGTTGGATCGGCAGCTTTTTATTTTTTGCATTTTCGACTTTACAATATAAGGAGAGCATCATGGCTTCATCATTCGAGACCACCCTTTTCCCTATCGTTCAGACCATCAACGAATACCTCAGCAACTACGTTTTGGTCATCCTGCTGCTCGGCGTCGGCATCTGGTACACGATCAAAACGCGCTGCGTGCAGGTCCGCTGCTTTAAGGAGGGCTGGAACCGCGTGTTCGGCAACATCACCCTCAACGGCAAGAAGGGCGGCGGCGGAATGAGCTCGTTTCAGGCGCTCGCCACTGCCATCGCCGCCCAGGTCGGCACCGGCATCATCGTCGGCGTCGCGGGCGCGATCCTCACCGGCGGCCCGGGCGCGGTGTTCTGGATGTGGGTCATCTCGTTTTTCGGCATGGCCACGATCTACGCGGAAGCGACGCTCGCGCAGGAGACGCGCATCGTCGAGCCCGACGGCACGATCAAGGGCGGTCCTGTCTACTACATTACGACAGCCTTCAAGGGGAAATTCGGCAAGTTTCTCGCGGGCTTCTTCGCCGTCGCCATCACGCTGGCGCTCGGCTTCATGGGCTGCATGGTGCAGTCCAACTCCATCGGCGCAACGATGGAGACCGCGTTTGGCATCCCGTCCTGGGTCGTCGGCATCGTGCTGATCGTCATCTGCGCCTTCATCTTCCTCGGCGGCGTGCAGCGCCTTGCGTCCGTGACGGAAAAGGTCGTGCCGCTCATGGCGGCGGTATTCCTCTTCGGCGGCCTCATCGTGCTTGTCGTTCGCATCAAGTACATTCCCGAGACCTTTGCCATGATCTTCCGCTACGCCTTTGAGCCGCAGGCCATCGTCGGCGGCGGCTTCGGCTACGCCATCAAACTCGCCATCTCCCAGGGCGCGAAGCGCGGCCTGTTCTCCAACGAGGCCGGTATGGGCTCCACCCCGCACGCCCACGCCCTCGCGAATGTTGACTGCCCGCACGACCAGGGCGTCGTCGCTATGATCGGCGTGTTCATCGACACCTTCGTCGTCCTGACGCTCAACGCGCTCGTCATCATCTCCACCCTTTACACGGCGGACGGCCCTCTCGCGAGTGGCTATGTCGGTGACATCACCGGCGTGCTCGGCAAGGCTAACCTCGCCCAAACCGCGTTCGGCGTCGTCTTCGGCGAGAGTGCGGGCAACATGTTCGTCGCCGTCTGCCTGTTCTTCTTCGCCTTCTCCACGATCCTGAGCTGGAACCTCTTCGGCAAGATCAACGTCGCCTACCTCTTCGGCAAGAAGAGCACCGTGGTCTACACCGTCCTCGCGCTCGTGTTCATCTTCCTCGGCACGATGATGTCCAACGACCTCGTCTGGGAGCTGAGCGACATGTTCAATAACCTCATGGTCATCCCCAACGCCGTTGCGCTGTTCGCGCTCACGAGCCTTGTTGTCAAGCACGCCGATGACCCGAACCGCATTCCTGGCAAAAAGTGATCCTTTCCATCCTCTGTTAAAATAGGCAAAAGCGCCCCCGATTCGTTCGGGGGCGCTTTTCCTGTCTTCACTTCTATCAAACAGGCCGCCGAATCGTTCGATGCGGCGGCCTTGTTCCTCTTTGCCTTTTTATGCTTCCAGCAGCTCCCGGAACGCCAGGCCCAGTCCCCGCGTCACGAGCTCCCGCGGGCTCGCACAATACGCGGTCATTTCCTGCGACAGAAGCTCTCCCGCGCGGCCGTGGAGCCACACGCCGAGCGCCGCGGCCTCTGCCGCGCCCATGCCCTGACACAGGAGCGACGCGATCAGGCCCGTCAGCACATCCCCGCTCCCGCCCTTTGAGAGCGCGGAGCAGCCGCTCGTGTTGACGAGCATCCGCCCATCCGGCAGCGCAATGCGCGTCCGGTGCCCCTTGAGCACCAAGATACAGCCGTGCTCGCAGGCAAAGCGGCTCGCAAGCTCTGTCCGTTCGCTCGACGCGATCTCTCGGAGCGTCCGGTCCGTCAGGCGCGCAAATTCGCCGTCGTGCGGCGTCAAAATCGTCACGCGTCTGCGGCGGACGTCCAGCTTTTCCGTGCAGCCCTGTAAGGCGTTCAGACCGTCGGCGTCCAGCACCAGCGGCTCTTTCACCTGCCACAAAAGCGCGTGGACGAGCTGCTCCGTCTCTTTTCCGCGGCCAAGGCCGGGACCGAGCGCTAAAACATCACAGCCTTTGAGCTTGTCCTGCATCTTGTCGAGCGCGGCGAGACAGAGCCTTCCGTCCATCTCCGGCAGCGGGAACGGCATTGCGCTCACGCACTTTTGCGCCTCAACCGCCCAGATGCTCTCCGGCACGCCGAGATACACGAGCCCGCAGCCCGAATGCACCGCCGCGCTCGCCGCCAGATACGGCGCGCCCGTATAGCCCACGCTGCCGCCGAGGACTAAGAGCTTGCCGAAGTCGCCCTTGTGCCCATCTTCTTTGCGCGGCGGCAGGAGCGTCTTGGCATACGCGCGGTCGACGATCGTTTCACGCATCGCAGTTTTCCTCCGTCAGTTCGAGTTTTTTCGCGCGCGGCAGCTTCTTGATGGCGGCCTCGCGCCGCAGCGCCGCGCCCTTGTCGCTGCATTGCTCGCGGTACACGACCGCGACAGGCGGGTGCGAGCGAGTGTACTTCGCCCCGTGCCCGCTCTTGTGCATCGCAAAGCGCTTTTCCACGTCTGAGGCAATGCCGGTGTAGAGCGAGCCATCCTCGCAGCGCAGCATGTAGACGTACCAGTCCATCTCAATACTTGAGCACGCCCGTCGTGCGCAGCGCGTTATAGAGCGCCGCCGCAGCCTGCTCGCGCAGGATGGGGACCTGGGGCTCGATATCTTCAAGGCTCATGCAGTACATATTCACAGCCTCGCCGTTTTCATCGAACACGGAGTTCGTCAAAAGCTCCGCGCTGCGGATGGCCCAGTGTGAAAAGCTCTTGTACTTCGGCAGCGGCTGCAAAATGGCCAGCGGGTTCTTGTCCAAAAACTCCCGCGCGTCCAGATTCACGAATTCCACGAGCCTGCCCAGCACCGTGATGAATTCCTCCTGTGTCATCGTCGCGTTCGGGTCGAATTTTCCCCCGCCCACGCCGGAGACAAGGCCGATGGCCGCCATCGCGTTCACAGAGGGCGCGTACCAGCTCCCCTTGGCAACGTCGGTAAAGTACCCGTTCGCCGTGGAGTAGAGGTCAAGCGCCTGCGCGAGCAGCGCACAGACCTCCGCGCGCGTCATCGTCGCGTCGGGGCGGAACTTGCCGCCATCGCCAAAGACGATGCGGCTCGCCGCAAGCGAATCGATCTCCTGCGCGTACTCGCTGTCCGCCACGTCAGAAAAGTCGAGCGCGGACGATGCGGCAAAGCCGCACTTTTCGCGCGCCTGCGCGAGCGTGAGCTTCGTCTCTCCGCCGTTTTCGCCCCAGTAGATCTCAGCGCCCGGTGTCAGCGCCGTCAAAATGGCCTCCAGCACGGTGGAAGAGCTCTCCTTCGCTGCGGGAATGTCGATGTAAAAGTCGCAGCCGTTCAGCACCAGGCGGAGATACGCGCTGTCTTTTGTCTTCTCGCCGCTCAGCAGGCGCGCCGCCGCGGTAGCCTGATCCTGCGGGATGTAGAGCGTCGGCACCACGCCGATGCGGTCGGTCGTGTTGCCGCCCGCGCAGTAGAAGCGGTACGCCGTCACCTTCACGGCATCGCCGTGCAGATACGGGCAGTTCGACTCATCGTATAAGACCTGCGCCACGCCCTTGCCGTAGCTGCGCGTGCCGATGACGATGCCGCTGCCCGTGCCGAGCACGCCGCCCGCAAAGATCTCCGACGCGCTGGCACTGCCGCTGTCCATCAGCACGATGGCGGGCCTGTCCGTCAGGTCCTTGCCCGAATAGCTCTGCGCGGTGCTCTCGCCGTCCTGATCGACAAAGTAGATGAGGTCTCCCTTGCCCGAAAACGCGCCGAGCGCCGACACCGCCGCGGAGGTCAGCCCCCCGCCGTTGCCGCGAAGGTCGACGATCCACGCGTGCACAGCGCTGTCATTCCCGCGCACGCCCTCTTGAAAATACGTCCCCGTCTGCGTGCCGAAGCTGTCGCAGTCGATGTAGCCCACGCCGCCCGTGACCGAGACGGTCGTATTCGTCTGCGTGACGAGCGCGCGCGTAACGGTATAATCCGCCTGCGTGCCGTCCGCGTGGCGGACGGTGACGGTCACGCTCGTCCCCGCTTCGCCGAGGAGCTTGGCGCGGTGCTCCGCGCCGCCCGGCGCGCAGGACTCGCTCTCAATGGCGATGATGATGTCGCCCGCGGCAAGGCCCGCCTTCTCTGCGCCGCCGCCCTTGAGGACGGAGACGATGCGGATGCCCTCGGGCACATAGGTGATCTCCGCGCCGATGCCGGCAAAGCTCACATCACCCTCGACGCCCTGCAAAAACGCCTGATACTCCTCCGCCGTCATGTAGTACGTGTAGTCGTCCGTGTAGGAAAAAAGCTCGTCGAGCGACTTCGCGTCCTGCGCGGCGCGCGGCAGCTTATCAACATAGCTGCGCTGCAAAATATCGTAGGCCTCCTCCACGCTGAGCGCCTGCGCACCGGTCGTTATTGTCATCGCCGCGACGCAGCAGAGCGCGCCCAGGCGGAACAGTCTCTTTTTCATGCCCGATTCTCCTTTGTTCGGCAGTTTTCTCCATTATACCGTGCCCGCGGCAAAAAGCAATCGCAAATCCCGCCGCTTCTCCCGCCTTGCCAAGCGGGTGAAAATAGGCTATACTGTCAGCATAATGAGAAATTTTTGCTTTTTGGAGGATCTTATGGACGAGCAGAAGACCACCGGCACCCTTTATATCGTCGCAACGCCCATCGGCAACTCGCGCGACATGTCCGAGCGCGGACGCGAAATCCTGTCCACCGCCGACATCATCGCCGCCGAGGACACCCGCCGCAGCGTGGTGCTGCTCAACAAGCTCGGCATCCGCGGCAACAGCCTGAGCGCCAACCACAAGTTCAACGAATACGGCAAGGCGAAGTGGTTCATCGAACAGCTTGCCTCCGGCAAGGACATCGCCGTCATCACCGACGCGGGCACGCCCTGCATCTCCGACCCCGGCAACGAGCTCATCCGCGCCGCGGTCGAAAACGGCATTCGCGTCGTCGGCGTGCCCGGCTGCTGCGCCGCGGTCAACGCGCTGTCGATCTCGGGCTTTGACCTCTCGACCTTTTTCTTCTATGGCTTTTTCCCGCGCGAGACGGCCGACCGCCGCCGCGTGCTGATGATGATGCGCAAGGGCGACACCGCGACCTACGCCTTTTACGAATCTCCCAAGCGCATCATGAGCGTCATCGACTTTTTCATCGAGGAAAACGCGCAGCTGCGCCTGTGCCTCTGCAACGACATGACAAAGCTCCACGAGATGACGTTCCGCGGCACGCCGCAGGAGGTCAAAGACCAGCTCATCGCGAAGGAGACCTACGAAAAGGGCGAATATGCCCTCATTGTCGAGGTCTGCGATGACTACCGCCTGCGCGAGGTCGAGCACATCACCTCGCCCGAGGCGCTGCTTGTGGACTGCATGGTGCAGAACGACTGCACCGCCAAGGACGCCATCAAAATGCTCCTCAAGGACGAGAACAACACCTACAGCAAAAACGAGTTGTACGCCGCGCACCTTGCGCTCAAAGAGAGGTTCGGCGCATGAGCATTGTAGCCTCCGACCTTTCCGAACGTCTCGGCACGCTCACCAAGCTTGTCCTCGCCGAGCCGGTCGCGCGCATCGGCCACTCGCGCGTCACCGTGCGGCCCTTAACGCTGCGCGGGAAGGCCTTTTTCCAGCTCGAATACCAGCAGGGGGCAGAAGGTCGCACACCGCAACGTCGCGCGCGGCGCGCTGCTCGAGACCTTCGAGCAGGAGCTTGACGGTCTGTTCCGCTCCGTCACGCTCTGCACCGAGACGGAGACACGCCAGTACGTCCGCAAGACGAACGGCGCGTACAAGTGCACCGCCAAGTCCGGCGCGGCCCGCGCCGCCGTGACCGCCTCGCACAACCGCAAAAAAGAGTACATTTTGCAGGAGGGTGAGAACATCCCTGCCCTCGTCGACCTCGGCGTATTTACGCCGGACTTCAAGATCGTCAAGGCGAAGTACGACAAATATAAGCAGATCAACCGCTTCATTGAGCTGGTGGACGACGCGTTCCGCGCCTACGGCCGCGACGAGATCACGATTCTCGATTTTGGCTGCGGCAAATCGTACCTCACGTTCGTGCTGTACTACTATTTCGCCGTCAAGCGCGGCGTGCGCGCCAAGATCATCGGCTATGACTTAAAAGAGGATGTCGTCGAGCACTGCAATGAGGTCGCCGCGCGCTACGGCTATACGGACCTCCAATTCGTCGTGGCTGATGTTACGCGCGATGTGCTCTACGACGAGCACATCGACATGCTCGTCACGCTCCACGCCTGCGACGTCGCGACCGACTACGCCCTGCACTACGCCATCTCGCGCGGCGTCGAGCACATCTTCTCCGTCCCCTGCTGCCAGCACGAGGTCAATAAGACCATCCAAAAGGGCGGCGATTTCGACATTCTGCTCTCCCACGGGCTGTTCCAAGAGCGCTTCTCCGCGCTTCTGACCGACGCCATCCGCGCAGCGGTCCTGGAGGACGAAGGCTACGACGTCGACGTCATCGAGTTCATCGACTTCGCCCACTCGCCGAAAAATCTGATGCTCCGCTGTCACCGTACCGGCCACCGCGGCACCAAAAAACTCACCGAGTCCCGCCGCCTCCGCGACCAATACGGCTTTGAGCAGACTCTCCTGTCGCTCGTCGAAAATGGCAGAAAATAAGCCTCGCAGAGTTTCGCGTCCGCAGACGCGAAAGAAATTAAAATCGTTTTTCTGACGACATGCGCGTCAGAAAAAACTCCTCTCGCTCCGCAAACGTGCGCGCCTACGGTGCGTGCGCTGCCGCAGAGCGCGTTCCTTTTCAAAAACAAAGAGCGCCTTTCGGCGCTCTTTGTTTTTGATTAAAATTCGTAGTCTACGGCCACGCGGTCGGCGCGGATGGACTTGCAGATATCGCTCACGGCAACGTGGCGGGGATCGACCTTGTAGGCGTTCAGGTCATCCATCGTCTCAAACTCGGAGACGAGCACGGCGTCGTAGTTGTCCTTGCCGATATTCTTTGCGACTTCGCACTTTTTGAGCTGCGGGATCACGCCGTCGAGCGCGGCGAGCTTCGTCAGAAACTCGTTGGCCTTTTCCTCAGTGCCCTCGCGAAACTTCCACATTACGATATGACGGATCATAGGTATTTTCTCCTTTTTATCTGGCGTTATAGACCTCGATGGCCTTTTTGAGGATGTCCATGGCGCGCTCAAGCTTATCACACTCAAGGACGTAGGCCATGCGGACCTCGTTTTTGCCCTTGCCGGGGGTCGCGTACATCGAGCCGCCGGGGGCCATCATCACGGTCTCGCCGTTGTCGCTGTACTCCTCGAGCAGCCATTGCTGGAACTTGTCGGCATCGTCGACCGGCAGCGCGGCCATCACATAGAACGCACCACCCGGCACATCGAACACGACGCCAGGGATCTCGCGCAGCTTGCGGCAGAGCGTGTCGCGGCGCTTTTTATACTCCTCGCGCACGGCGGCAAAATACTCGGGGCCGACGGTGTAGAGCGCGGCAGACGCGATCTGGTCGAGCGTCGCGACCGAAAGTCTTGCTTGGCAGTATTTCATCGCGTGGTTCATGAACTCCTTATTCCTGGAGATCAGGCAGCCGATACGCGCGCCGCAGGCGGAAAAGCGCTTGGAGACCGTGTCGATGACGATGATGTTGTCACCCGCCCTGTCGGCAAACTCGCCAAACGACTGGAGCTTCTCCCCGCTGTAGACGAATTCGCGGTACGCCTCGTCGCCGATGAGGAACAGATCATGCTTCTGTGCGACATCGACGAGCATCTCCATCTCCTCGTGGCTCAGCACAACGCCGGTCGGGTTGCCGGGGTTCGTGACCATGATGGCGCGCGTGTGCTCGTTGATGAGAGATTCGATCTTCTCGCGGTCAGCGTAGCGATACCCCTCCTCCGGGCAGGTCGGGATCGGGCGAATCGATGCACCGCAGGTGCGGGTCATCGTGTTGTAGTTGGGGTAGAACGGCTCGGGAATCAAAATTTCGTCGCCGTCGTCGAGAATGCACTGCAGCGCGATCTGAAGCGCTTCGCTGCCGCCGGCGGTGACGTAGATCTCGCTCTTGTCGAAGTGCATGTCGAGCTTGTCGTAGTAGTTCTGGATCGCGTCGATCAGCTCGGGGATGCCGGGCGAGGGCGCGTAGGCCAGCACCGGCTGCTCGAAGTGACGGACCGCCTCGAAAAACGCGGGAGGAGTCTGTACGTCAGGCTGGCCGATGTTGAGGTGATAGATGTTGATGCCGCGTGCCTTCGCCGCCACCGCATACGGGTGGAACTTGCGCATCGGAGACAGGCCGCATTTTTCAACTTTGCTGGAAAATTTCATGTTGTGCTCCTCCTTTTTTATTATGATGACCGCCGGTCATCCGCCGGTCATATTCAATACACGTATGATATCAGTCCAATGCTGGTTATATAGTATAACGGCTGCACTTTTCAAAGACAACTGAAATTTTGTCGGTAAACTGCATAAAATATCACGGGCAGAAATTGTCAACACTCACAGCTTTTCCGCGTCGCTCTCGCCATATATGGTGATACCGTGTGCCTTGAGCGCCTCCGCTGTCACGCCGTCGCCCGCGATCAGGCGGCGGGAAAAAGTTCCGTCGTAAATCTGCCCGCAGCCGCAGCTCGGGCTCTTTTCCTTGAGCACGGCAGCCTCGCAGCCGTTTTGCTGGCACAGCGCGAGAGCTGCCTCCGCACCGCGGCGGTACGCTTCTGTCACATCGCGGCCATCCGCTGTGACGACACGCTCGCCCCGCCGTTCGCTGGGCACACGCGGCGTCGGGAGACCGCCGAGCTGTTCGGGGCAGACAGGAACAATTTCATATTTTCCCACCAACGCCTGCACGCGCGCGTCCGCTTTACTTTTTCCGTCGTAGCGGCAGGGCGTGCCGAGAAGGCAGGCCGACACGAGCAGCTTATCCATGCCGCACCTCCAACGCTTTCCCGTTGAGCTTCGCCTCCGCGAGCGTTTCGCCCTCGTAACGCAGCTTGAGCGAGAAAAACGGTACGTTTTCGTCGAGCAGGCGCAAAAAGATCTTGTCGCCCTCCCACGCGGGCAGCGCCAGCAGATCTTTCTTTTTGATCCACGCAAGCTCGCCCTCATCGCAGTCCTTGAGCGTTCCCTCAAAGCCGTCGGCAGTGAAAAGGTGCATGTACTCGCTCTCCCACTTGTCCGACACGAATGTCACGATGCCGCGATAGCGGTAAGAGGTCAGGGTGAGGCCGGTCTCCTCCTTCGTTTCGCGCAGAGCGCACTCCTCCGGGCTCTCGCCCTCTTCAAACTTGCCGCCGATGCCGATCCACTTGTCGCGATTGCAGTCGTTCTCCTTTTTCGTGCGGTGCAGAATCAGGTATTCGCCGCCGCATTCGATATAAATGAGCGTCGTGTTCACGGCGCGATAGATGCTACTGCTCATGATACTCCCTCCCCAAAGGGTCTTTTTGTCAGTATAAAAGATGGCGGCAAAAATTGCAAGTGAAGGCGCCGTTCAGAAAATCGCGCATTTTTCGAATTTGTGCTTGACTTTGCTGTGATTTTTGGTATAATCATTTTTGCTGTCGAGCGCACCGATACGCAGCAGTATCGAAGCGGTCATAACGAGCACGACTGGAAATCGTGTGTACGTCAAAAGCGTACCGAGAGTTCGAATCTCTCCTGCTGCGCCAAAAAGAACACCACCCAACAGGGTGGTGTTCTTTTTTGTATCCAGAGATTCGAACAGGGCATGAGCAAAGCGAAAAAACGCCCCAGTGGGGCGTTTAGTGCCCGCCTACACCGTCGTGGCATCACGATCGACGCGACTTGTCCAGTCCCGTCGATCGTGCCACTTCCTCGAAAGCGGCTCACTTTCTCTGCCACTGGCAGCGTTTCGCCGCTTTCCGTGTCGCGGTGTGGTAACACCGCGAGCGAATCTCTCCTGCTGCGCCAAATAAAACCACCATCTTTCGATGGTGGTTTTATTTTTTACTCAGCGCTCTCAGTGAACTGGGCTTTTCTCCCTTTACTCCCCCAGCATCTCTCCTGCGGCGAGGACGGCGTTGCGAACGCACTGCGCGCAGGGACAGAGGACCTTGCCGGTCTCCACGCCCTTTAAGTCCTTGCAGATCGTCGCGCCGCTCTTTTCCTGAAAGCTCGTGAGGATACTGCGGGCCGTGCGCGGCGTACCCTTGCCGTTCGTCACGCTGCCCGCGGCCATCACCGCGCCGATCAGCGCGCCGCAGGTGGCCTGCATGCAGCCCATGCCCGCACCGTAGCCTGCGCCGAGCTTCATCAGCATTTCGTGGTCGACGGGAATTTTATCCTCCCACGCGCACAGCACCGACTGGGTGCAGTTGCCCTTTCCCGCGGCAAATGTTTCCACCGCCAGCTCGGCGCGCTCTTCAATCGTCATTGTTTCTATCTCCTTTGCTTTTTGATCCATTCCGACTTGCCGGTCGTTTCCCCTATCGTACTCACAACGGCGCGCAAAGTCAACCGCCGCGCGTGCTGGATTTTTGCCCGCGGCCGTGCTATGATGGAGAAAATCACCGCAGGAGGACAAATATGAAAAAGCAACTGACCGCGTGGCTGCTCGCGCTCGTGATGCTCTTCTCGCTCGTCGGCTGTGGCGCGGATGCGCCGGTGCAGGACGATTCCAGCCTGCCGCAGCAGGAGCAGCAGGATGCGCAGAACGCACCGTCCGAAGACGCCGATACGCTAAGCGACGACGATGCATCCGCCCCTCAAATCGACGAGGACGGTACCTACACGACCAAGGACGACGTCGCGCTCTATATCCACACCTACGGACATTTACCGGACAACTTCATCACCAAGAAAGATGCCCAGGCCCTCGGCTGGCCGGGCGGGTCGCTCGAGCCCTACGCGCCGGGCAAATGCATCGGCGGCAGTCGGTTCGGCAACTACGAAGGTCTCTTGCCCGAGGCGGACGGACGCACCTACGCCGAATGCGACATCGACACGCTGGGCGCGGATTCGCGCGGGGCCAAACGCATCGTCTTCTCAAACGACGGCCTCATGTACTACACCGAAGACCACTACGAGACCTTTGAACTGCTGTACGGAAAGGAGTGATGGCCATGCGCTTTGTATTAGATGTCTCCGCCTGCGAGACCGCTGAAGACCTGCACCGCGCGCTCGCGGAGGGGCTGCGTTTTCCCGCGTGGTACGGCGGCAATCTCGACGCCCTGCACGACTGCCTGACGGACCTGAATGAGCCGACGGAGCTCGTTGTCTGCGGCGAAACCGCGCTCGACGACTTGCTCGGTCGACGCGCCAATGCGTTCCGCCGCGTGCTCGATGACAGCGCGGAAGAAAATCCGACTCTCACCATGCGGTTTGAAGAAGCGGTCCAGGACAGCATAAACTGAATTGAAAAAGAGGACGATAAGCGTCCTCTTTTCTGATTCAGTGGAGAATTTACAAAAACTTCTCCATTTTCCGTCCTTTCTCGTGATATGATAGCGTCAACAAATCATCCTGATAGAAAGAGGAGACCGCCATGTCACAGGTGACCAAACGCGCGCTCGAGGCGTCGCTCAAAAATCTGCTGCTGCAAAAGCCCCTGAGCAAGATCACCATCAGCGATATCACGGAGGACTGCGGCATCAACCGCATGACATTTTACTACCACTTCAAGGACATTTACGACCTTGTCGAATGGTCATGTCAGGAGGACGCCAGCAAGGCGCTCGCGGGCAACAAGACCTACGAGACGTGGCAGCAGGGCTTTTTGCAGCTCTTTAAGGCCGTGCAGGACAACAAGCCCTTCATTATGAACGTCTACCACTCCGTCAGCCGCGAGCAGGTGGAAAATTACCTCTACAAGGTCACCTACGATCTGCTCGAGGGCGTGGTCGAGGAGCAGGCGCAGGGCATGAGCGTGCGCGATGAGGACAAGGCGTTCATCGCAACGGTCTACAAATATGCCTTTGTCGGTCTGATGCTCGACTGGATCAAAAACGACATGAAGGGCGACCCGCAACTGCTCGTCGACCGGCTTGAGCTCGTCATCCACGGCAATGTCCGTGCCGCGCTCGAGCGGCTGCGCATCGACAAAACATGATGAATTCTCCGTTTTCATCAAAAGCGGCAGAATGATAAAAGTTTTTACAGCTTTTCGGGCGGTGATAAGTTTCTTATCACCGCCCGATTTCTGCTGATTGTTCTTTTCGCAAAACCGCGGTATGCTTTCACCATCGAAAGGAAAACATACCGTTGATTCCCAAGGTTGAATGTGTTTCGTGGATCAGCGGTTTCACAGACAGTTTGAAAGGAGAAATGATTTATGTATTATTCCAGCGGTAACTATGAAGCGTTCGCCCGTCCTAAGAAGCCCGAAGGCGTGGACAACAAGTCCGCCTATATCGTCGGCAGCGGCCTCGCCGCGCTGACTGCCGCCTGCTACCTCGTGCGTGACGGCCAGATGAAGGGTGAGCACGTGCACGTGCTCGAAAAGGGTGATCTGCCCGGCGGCGCGTGCGACGGCTACAAGTTCGAAAACCTCGGCTACGTGATGCGCGGCGGCCGCGAGATGGACAACCATTTCGAGGTCATGTGGGACCTGTTCCGCTCCATCCCCTCCATCGAGACGGAGGGCGTGAGCGTGCTCGACGAGTACTACTGGCTCAACAAGGAAGACCCCAACTATTCCCTCTGCCGCGCGACCGTCAACCGCGGTCAGGACGCGCACACCGACGGCAAGTTCGACATCTCCGACAAGGGCGCGATGGAGATCATGAAGCTCTTCTTCACCCCCAACGAGCAGCTGCAGGACAAGAAGATTACCGACTTCTTCGATGACGAGGTCCTTTCTTCCAACTTCTGGCTCTACTGGCGCACGATGTTCGCCTTTGAAAACTGGCACTCCGCGCTGGAGATGAAGCTGTATCTTAAGCGCTTCATCCATCATGTCGGCGGCCTGCCCGATTTTACGGCTCTGCGCTTCACGCGCTACAATCAGTACGAGTCCATGATCCTGCCGATGGTGCATTATCTGCAGGAGCACGGTGTGGACTTCCAATACAACACGAAGGTCGTCAATGTGGAGTTTGACATCCGGAACGGCCGCAAGGCGGCACGCCGCATCGTTCTGCAGCGCGAGGGCAGGGAGGATGCCATCGACCTGACGGACAACGACCTTGTTTTCATCACGAACGGCGGTTGCGTCGAGAACTCCGCCTACGGCAGCCAGAATGAGCCCGCGGCCTTCAACAAGACCATCCGCGAGGGCGGCGGCTGGGATATGTGGCGCAAGATCGCGGCACAGGATCCGTCGTTCGGCCATCCGGATAAGTTCTGCAGCGATCCGGAGCAGTCGAACTGGATGAGCGCGACCGTTACGACGCTCGACCGCAGGATCGTGCCGTATATCGAGAAGATCTGCAAGCGCGACCCGTTCGCCGGCAAGGTCGTTACGGGCGGCATCGTCACGGCCCGCGATTCCGGCTGGCTTCTCAGCTGGACGATCAATCGCCAGCCGCAGTTCCGCAATCAGCAGAAGGACCAGCTCGTCATCTGGGTCTACGGCCTGTTCTCCGACAAGCCGGGCGACTTCGTTAAGAAGACCATGCAGATCGGA
>ONZY01001077.1_pt1 | contig 21508 bp, 20 predicted proteins | sample 1671451 | NCBI WGS metagenome assembly ONZY01 (sample SAMN06348158, study PRJEB24527) | human gut metagenome | biome: human gut; feature: ankylosing spondylitis patient; material: feces | host: Homo sapiens | place: China | collected 2015-10 | reverse complement strand
CGGGTGCGGGGCTCTGCGCCCTGCTGCCCGCGGGCTGGCTGATGCCCGCCATCAAAGAGAACGACCCGCCCGGCGACGAGCGGCCGCACCTCTCTGCCGCCGCGACCCGGCTGGAAGCAGTGGCAGAAAGCCTCTCCTCGCTGGCGGAGACGGTGAACGAGGTTTACGATGCTTTTCCACGCCGGTGCGAGGGCTTCCGCTGGGTCATCGACAACATCCACGACGGCCTTTGCGCCAACTGCGGGCGACGGGAAGTCTGCTGGAAGCAGGAGCACGCCTCCACGCTGGAAGGAATGGAGGCCCTGCGCCCCATTCTGGAAGAAAAAGGCCATCTGGAAGCGGTGCTTCTGCCCGGTCAGCTGGCGCGGTGCATCCACCCGGCGGCGCTCTGCGCGGCGGGGGACAAGGCGTTTGCACTCTACCGCAGCCGCCGGGAGGCCCGCGTCCACTCCGAGGCCATGCGGACGGCCCTCACTGAGCAGTACAGCGCCGTGGCCGATGCACTGGGCGTTCTCAGCGAACAGCTGGGGCGTCCCGGAAGCCCGGAACCCTACAAGTCTGGCCGGGTGTCGGCGCTGTTCGCTCAGCTGGGGACGCCGCCGCTGGAATGTGCTGTAACGCTGGACGATTTGGGCCGCACCCGGGCGGCGGTGACGCTGCCTCGCACCCGCTTCAATGAAAAAGAGCTGGCCGCTCTGGCCGGGGAGGTGGGGCGTATCTGCCGCCGCAGCCTCGAGCCGCCGCAGGTACTCTCCTGCAAGGGGATGACCACCCTGCTCTTTGCCGAAAAGCCCCTGCTCCGGGCCGTATTCGGGACGGCGGGCGCGGCGGCGCGGGGCGAGATCTCCGGTGACGCGGTCCAGCAGTTCTGCAGTGCGGCAGCGGCCCAGATGATACTCTGCGACGGCATGGGAACGGGACGTCCGGCGGCAGTAGACGGCAACCTTGCCGCAGAGCTGACGGCACGCCTGCTCAAAGCAGGCTTTACCGCAGAGCTTGCGGCCCGGCTCGTGAACGTGGCGCTGGCCCTCAAGAGCGACGAGGAGAGCGGCGCGACCCTCGACCTCGTGAGCGTAGACCTCTATACCGGCACAGCCAGGCTCTTCAAGGCCGGTGCGGCCCCGGGCTTTCTCGTGCATGGGGGCAAGGCCCGGGCTGTGGGCGAAGCCAGCCTGCCGATGGGCATCCTCGGCGGCGTCAGCGGGCAGAGCCGGGTGGTGCATCTGGCGGCGGGGGACTATGTGGTGCTGGTGTCGGACGGCCTCTTAGTGGACGGCCCCGGCTGGGTGATGCAGCAGCTGGAACTCTCCGCTGCCAAGGCAGAACAGCCCGACGTTCTGGCGAAAAAGCTGGTGGAAGCCGCCCGCGCCCGCGCCGTCCAGCGGGGCCGTCCCGACGACATTACCGCCGCTGTCCTCCGGCTCGAAAACAGCTGAGTTGCTTTTTGGGCGGCGAGAGGGTATACTTGTCAGTATCTGAATCGATTATAGGAGAGACGCATATGCTGACAGTTACAGTTGCACAGGACGGCAGCGGCGACTTCGCGTCCATCGCGGAGGCGGTGCTGGCCGTACCCTATGAGGAGGAAGCACTGGTGCAGGTCGGCCCCGGCATTTACCGGGAGAAGCTGGTCTGCGAAAAGCGCTGCATCACCCTGCGGGGGGCGGGTGCAGATAAGACAAAACTCGTGTGGGGTGACGGCGGCAAGCTGCCCCACAAGGACGGGCGGCCCACCCATACCTTCCGCAGCTACACCGCCTTTTTCAGCGGCGAAATGCTCTGCGTGGAGGACATGACGATTGAAAACGACGCTGGTCCTGGCGCGAAAGCCGGGCAGGCCGTCGCGGCCTATGTGGACAGCACCCGGGCGGTGTTCCGCCGCGTAAAGCTGCTGGGCAGTCAGGACACGCTCTTCTGCGCCCCGCTGCCCGAAAAGGAGCGGGAGAAGGACGGCTTTCTCGGCCCGCGCGGTCTTGCGCCCCGCAAACCGACCGCCCAGTACTACACCGACTGTGAGATCGCGGGCGACATTGATTTCATCTTCGGCGGCGGCGACGCCCTCTTCGAAAACTGTGTCATCCGCACGGTGGATAACCACATCCCCCACAGCTATGTCACAGCTCCTTCGGGCAAAGCCGATGGACTGGGCTTTGTGTTCTGGAACTGCGATTTCGTCTCCGACTGCCCGCCGGGCAGCGTCTATCTGGGGCGTCCGTGGCGTCCCGAGGGCAAGACGGCGGTGCTGGACTGCCGTCTCGGCGCCCACATCGCGCCGGAAGGTTTTATCGCATGGAATGACCGCACCGATACCGGCCTTGCCAGCTTTGCGGAAGCTGACAGCACCGGCCCGGGCGCAGCAGAGCGCCCGGCGTGGGTGAAACAGCTTTCCGGGCCGGAGGCGGCGGAACTGCTGGCCCACGCCCGCACCCTCTGCCGACCGAAAACCAACTGAGGATGTAACAAATGAAAAAACTGCCGAATTTTGTAAAGTGGCTCATCATTGCCGTGGTGCTGGCCGCAATGGCCGCGATGATGGTGGCCGTGAACGACCGTGCCTCCCGGGTGGAGATGCCAATGCCGGACAACAGCTTGGGCATCTATCGCCAGACGCCTGCCACTGGAAAGTGAATCAGAAAAACGAAACGGGACTGCTGGAAAGCGGCCCCTCTTTGCTTCTTTGAGAAGTTTTTGTCGAATCCGCTCGTTTAGATTGACGAATGACTCAACTTTTTGTATACTGAACAGGAACGAAGTTGACAGAATTTTCCTGTTTTTCCTGCACAGGAACATTTTTTGCGTTGTGTCGTCGCAAAAGACGCTTATTCTGCCATCTTTCCGGACACACTGAAAAGGAGAAATGAATATGAAAACAACTGGCATCGTTCGGGGCATTGATTCTCTGGGCCGCATCGTCCTCCCCAAGGAGCTGCGCACCGGTATGCATATCGACAAGGACTCGAAGCTTGAGATCTTCGTGGAGGGCGATCAGATCATCCTCAAAAAGCACCGTCCCGCCGGCAGCTGCGACTTCTGCGGCGAGCTGGCGGCCGACATGGCCCAGTATGAGGGTTACTGCATCTGCCCCGCCTGCCGGGCCAAGATCGCTGCCCTGTAAACGGAAAAGGAGAATCACATGAGTCAGATGACCGACTTCACCCTGCCCTCCTGCGTACCGGGCCGGACGCTCCATGCATTCCGCTGTGTGCCGGAGGGCGAGGTGCAGGCCATCCTACAGCTCTCCCACGGCATGGTGGAGTTCATCGACCGGTACAAGCCTCTGGCCGAGTATCTGGCCGCCCGGGGCATCCTCGTCACCGGCCACGACCATCTGGGCCACGGCGGCTCCATCCGCACCAAGGCGGATTACGGCTATTTCGCCCAGCCCGACGGCAACCGCGCCGTCCTCGACGATCTCCACGCTGTCACTGCGCTGACGAAGCAGCTCTATCCCGGCGTCCCCTATTTTCTGCTGGGCCACAGCATGGGCTCGTTCTACGCCCGGCAGTACCTTTGCGAGTGGGGCGATGAGCTTGACGGAGCCATCATCATGGGTACCGGCTTCCAGCCCAAAGCGCTGGTCGCCACGGCCCGGGCGCTCTGCCGGGTTCTGGCCGTCTTTTTCGGCTGGGAGCACCGCAGCAAGCTGGTGGCGAACCTCTCCTTCCTCGGCTACAACAGGGGTCTCGAGGGCCGCACGCCTCAGGACTGGCTCAACCGTGACCAGGTCGAAGTGGACAAGTACCGCGCCGACGAGCGCTGCATGTTCACCTTCACCCTGAACGCCTACTACAGCATGTTCACAGGCATCCTGCGGCTGTACGACCCCGCCGTTCTGGCCGGGATACCGAAAGACCTGCCCCTTCTCTTCCTCGCCGGTGACGCCGACCCTGTGGGCGAGCGCACCGCCGGAGTCCGGCGGGCCATCCAGAGCCTCCGGGACGCCGGTGTCGGGAACATCGAGTCGAAATTCTACCCCGGCGCCCGCCACGAGCTGCTGGTGGAGACGAACAAAGCCGAGGTGTTTGCGGACATCGCCGGCTGGCTCGAAAAACAACTGCATCCTTGAATCCAAAGCTCCTTCATCGGCCTGACGATGTGGGGGCTTTTTCTTCTGGAATATGGAAAAGCGCCCCGCCGGGCGGCCCGAAAGCCGCCTGACAGAGCGCTTATAGATTCATTTTTACTTTTTGGCTGCCCAGCCGTCCACGACAGCCACAAGGGCCTTGCCCCGGCGGCCCAGAATTTTAGGCAGCAGGATGCGGGCCATGGCCCAGACACCGGAGAAGTTGTACAGGATGATGAGGGCGGTGATGATGCCCGTCCAGAGGCCGTACAGCGGCGTCTCGGCCAGCAGCACGAAAGCCTCGAACACCAGCGCGGCGGCGTTGACGAGGACACGGCCCGGGTGGACATGCATCCCGATCATGCCGTGGGCATCCATGGCGCGGAGAGTGAACACCAGCCCGAGGCCGAGGAAGGACGCATAGGTCGCACCCACAGGACCCCACCACTTGATGAAGAAGTAGTTCATGAGGCAGTTGCTGATGGCACCGGCCATCATGGTGACCATGCTGCGCTGGGACTTCTTATTCACGACATAGACGCTGTTCATGAACTGATTGAAGCAGCTGCAGGTAGACGCCAGCACGAGGAACGGCACGAAGTGCCATGCGTAATAGTAGTTGGACTTCATGACGTGCATGACCGGGCGGCAGAGCCAGATGATGCCCGCTGCACAGCAGAACAACACGCTGGAATAGGTGCGGAAGATCTGGGTAAAGAACTTGGCTCTCCCCTCTTCCTCGGTGACAGCCGACAGCTGCCATGCGTCGTAGAAGATAAGGCCCAGCGTCGTGAGGATGGTGGGCAGGAAGTAGCCGGTGGAGAGCAGGCCGCTCCATGCGTCGCCGCTGTGGCCGTCGAGGCCGTCGCACATCTCACGCACAAAGAACAAATCGGAGGCGTTGATGATCCAGAAGCTTATCTGGGCCGGTATCATGGGCAGCGAGAAGTGGAGCATCTGCTTCCAGAGGGTCTTGTTGATGCCCTTCAGCTCGATGAAATCCCAGAGCTTGCCGGTGAACATCAGGAAGAGCACGCTCACAAAGTCGCCGCTGATGATGGCCAGCAGATAGCCGTTGGCCCCCCACTTGAAGCCCACCAGATAGAGCACATAAAACGCCATGGTCGCCACGGTGCAGAGCACGCCGTCCACGGCCACCAGCTTGTTCCACTGGCGGCTGCGCACGAACTGGGTGCACAGGGTGCGCAGACAGCTCATCAGGACATAAATATAAATGAGCAGGCCGTACTGAGCCATATCGGGCAAAAACTGCGCCACCGGCCAGCAGAGCACGAGGATGCCGAAGCCGCCGAGGATGGTGAGCAGGCCGTTGGTGAACACCTGCTTTTCGCTGTTGCCCTTGTCGAGGCCGAAGCGGATGATGGCGTTGGACATGCCCATCGACACAAAGGGGATGAGCAGGTTAGCGTACTGGCTCAAAATCTTCGACAGGCCGAGATCGGAGATCTCGGCCATCGCGTACGTCAGGAACGGCTGAACGATGAGCGTCAGCAGCTTGGACGAAAAGCTGCTGATGGCAAAGATGATGGTATTGCCGGCGAGCTTCGAATATTTATCGCCGCCGGAGGTCTTTTCGCTTTCCAAAAGATTTTCTCTCCTATTTTAATAAATCCCGCCGGGCTTTCCAGTCCGGCATCAGCTTCGCCACTTCGGCCCAGAAAGCCGGGCTGTGGTTGGGCTGCAAAAAGTGGCAGTACTCATGCACTACCACATAGATCTGCGCCGCCGGGGGCATATGATACAGCTGCAGCGCAAAGGTGATCTGCCGCTTTGCCATAAAGCACACGCCCCACCGGCTGGTCATGCTGCGCACTTTGATAACAGGCTTGTGCCCGCCCAGCACTCCGGCAAAGGCCGGGTAGACCTTATCGCTCATGGCCGTAAAATAGGCCAGCGCTGTTTCCTTATCCGGCAGAGACCGCGCTTCCTGCGCTGCGCGCCGCATGGCACGTTCCCGGGCCTGCTGCACCCAGTCGGCGCGTGCGGCCACAAAACGGTCTGCCGCTTCTGCGCTCGTCCGCAGGGGGATGCTCACCGCCACGGTGCCATCCTCCCGCACACGGATGTTCAGGTTCTTGACCCGTTTGCGGGTCAGCTCGTATTGGATGCCGCCTGCCGTGCGCAGCTGTGTCTCCTGCTTTCTGCCCGCCATGAGGTCAGGTAGTCTTTTTTGCCCGGTGCAGCATTTCCAGCGGCAGCTGGGCCAGCACCACGGCTGCAAAGATCAGCGCACAGCCAAAGACTTCCCGCGCGGAAAGGCTCTGGCCGAGCAGCAGCCAGCCGCCCAGTGCGCTGAACACGCTTTCCAGACACATGATCAGGCTGGCAATGGCAGGGTTCAGATCCCGCTGGCCCAGGATCTGCAGGGTGTAGGCCACGCCGCTGGACATGATGCCGCAGTAGAGGATCGGCAACGCATTCTCCGCGAACTGCGCTGCGGAAGGTGTCTCGAACAGCAGAGCCGCAGCGGTGCTTTCCACCGACACCACCAGAAACTCGGCAAGGCTCAGCCGCACGCCGTCCACCTGCGGGGAAAAGTGGTCCACCGCAATGATCTGGAAGCTGAACAGCACCGCACAGCTCAGCAGGAGCCAGTCGCTGGACTCGATGCTGCCAAAGCCGTTTTTCATGCACAGCAGATACAGGCCCAGCACGGCCACCACCATGCTCACCCACAGCTGCGCACTGCCCTTACGGCCCAGAAACAGGCCGAACACCGGCACCAGCACCACATACATGGCGGTCAGGAAGCCCGCCTTTGCGGTGGAGGGGTCCAGCGTGATACCCAGCTGCTGCGCCGCGCTTGCCAGAAACAGCAGCGTGCCGCACACAAGCCCGGCTTTCAGCAGCAGCTTGCGCTCTGCCGCCGTTTTGGGCTTGCCGTCCGGCCTGCCCTGCCGGTGGTGCAAGGCGTCAAATGCCTTGACCGTGGGGATCAGCACCAGAACCGCCATCCAGCTGCGCCCCGCCAGAAAGGAGAACGCGCCCATACCGGAGCCAGCGCTCTGCGCCACAAAGGCTGTGCCCCAGATCAGGGCGCACAGCATCAGCAGCATTGAATTTTTCGTCTGGTTCGTCATCCGGCAATGCCCTCCACCTTCATCAGGCCGTACAGGTAGTACCGGCTGGAATCATAGGAGATGGTCACACGGTACTGCGCCGCCGGGTCCAGCCCGGAAATGGTGCAGCGGTAGTCGGTGCCATCGGTCTTGATATAGTAGGTGCTGTCCGGCACATACGCTGCGCCGCCGTCCACCTTTTTCCACAGTGCTACCTTGAACTTCTGGGTGCCCTCGGCGGTGCCGCAGGCCATAATGTTCAAACTACCGCCCGGCACGGTAAAGTAGCCGGTGTTGCGGCTCCAGATGCCGTTGAACACCGCGTACAGGCAGCCGTCTGCGGTGGCGGTGGCATACTTTGCCGAGGCATCCGCAATGCCCTGAATGATCAGCGGGTCGGTGGTGGCTTCCGCCCAGCGGGTGGTGTCCTCCTCCTGCACTTCCTCGGAGTGGCCTGTCACCTTCTGCGCCACCTTTTTCAGGGTCTCCTTGCAGCCGGTCAGGCTAAGCACCATCACCGCCGCCAGCAGCAATGCCAAAAGCTGTTTTTTCATCTTCATAGCTTTCCTCATAGAAACAAAGAAACTTTTCTTTTTCGTGCGTCTCTGCCAACGGGCAGATACAGGGTAAGTATACCGCATTTTGCCGCTCTGCACAAGATACCTGTATTTATTTTGTGCGGTTTGCCGCCTGTTTCTGCACAAATTTTCACCCATTCAGCACCCGCAGCGCTGCACACTCGGCCTCGGCCAGTGCGGGCGCCTCCGGCCCGAACAGACTGCCGTAGCGGTACAGCGCCCAGCCGCCCGCCGCCTGCTGCCGTAAGTCCTTTACCTGCGCCGCCAGCGCACTGCCGGTGCTCCAGCCGGATACGCTGTCCGGGTTCGCGCCGCCGTCCCCGGTGCCCACCCGGTACGCGCCCAGCCCAAAGTACAGCGCCACATCCCCCGCCCGGGGATAGCTAAGCCACGCCGGGACGATGTTTTCAAAGGCAAAGCGGGTGCTTCCGGATTGCAAGGTAAAGCCGTAGCCCCAGTACACCTGTGGGCAGAGGTAGTCAATGACCTTTTCCTCCCCGCCCGCCGCCAGCCATGCGGTCACATCGCTGTACTGCTGGTCGAGGTCGTTGTCCGGGTTGCCCTGCGGGCTGATGCCGAACCACAGGGTCGGGTCTGCCGCCTTCACGGTGCGGTACACTTTTGCCACCAGCGCGGTAACGTTCTGCCGCCGCCACGCGGCAAGGTCGGCTGCGCCGCTTGCCGCAAACTGCGCCGCGTCCACGGCGGCGTCGGTGGTGGGGTAAAAATAATCGTCAAAGTGGATGCCGTCCACCGGGTAGTTCTGCAAAAGCTCTGCCACCCCCTGCACCACATAGTCTGCGGCGGCGGGCACGGCGGGGTTCAGGTACAGCCCCTCCCCGGCGGTGCACAGCCAGTCCGGGTGGGTGTTTGCCAGATTATTCTCTGCCAGATTCGGCGGCATCGCCGCCGAGGAGCGCAGACGGTAGGGGTTGACCCACGCCTCCACCCCGATGCCCCGGCGGTGCGCCTCGGTCAGAAAGATATCCAGCGGGTCAAAGCCGGGGTCCTTGCCCTGCACCCCGGTGCACAGATGGCTCCACGGGAACAAACTGCTGCGGTACAGTGCATCCCCGAAGGGGCGCACCTGCGCCAGCACGGTGTTCAGCCCCAGCCCGGCGCAGTTGTCCAGCAGCTGCGCCGCCCCGGCGCGGAAGGTGTCCTCAGTAGAAAAATCCAGCAGCGCCCAGTCCAGATAGCTCACCCACACCGCCCGCCACTCCCCGGCGGGCAGGGCGGGGTTAGGTGCCGGGGGCGTATCCTGCCCGGAGGCAGCAGTGTGGTCTGCATCGCTTTTCTGCCGCAGGTACCACCCCGCCAACCCGCAGGCGGCAACGCCCGCCCCGGCCAGAAAGGCTCTGCGGCCAAAGCGGCGTTTTGCCTTGGCTTTAGACGTCCTGCGGCGCTGGGTCACAGGGTCTCCTCCTGTGTCTTATACAGGGTAAGCCCTGCCCAGCCCCGGGCGCAGGTCAGCAGCACGAACAGGATATTCGTCCAGAAGGCAAGGCCGCTCATGCCCGCGTACTTGGTCAGCATCCAGAACACCAGCCGCAGCACCTCGGCGGCGCTCACCAGCTGCAACTGCCGCTGGATGGGCTTGCCGCGCTCGTACTCCGTTGCCAGCAAGGCAGGCCACACCAGCGCCGAGCAGATATCCCCCGCCCAGCCGCTGGCACCCAGCTTGCTGAGCATCAGCACCACGAACACGCCGGTGTAGTTGCGCTTTTCCCTTGCCGGTGCACCCTTCTGCGCCGCCAGAAACAGCACCGCGATGCCGGTAAGGCAGAACACGATCATTTCCAGCCCGGAAAAATCCATCCCGCCCAGCACGGCAAAGCCGCCCAGCATGGACACCGCCGCTGCAGCCAGCAAAAAGAAATACCATGTCTTGCGTGTAAATTTAAGCTTCATGAAGCCCTCCTCCGGGCGTTTGCGCCCGGCTTGCAGAAAAATTTAAAAAAGAATTGTAAATATTATAGCACAAACCCCCGCAGGTTGTGTTACAATAAGGAAAACTCTTTTGGGGAGGGTCTTTCCATGAACGCTGTCGTTTCCGTCTGTCTTTTGGCCTGTGCGCTGGGCATCATCGTGTACCTGCTCTCCCGGCGGGAGACAACCCGCCGCAGCCAGTACGGCCCCGCCGGCCTGTCCGAGTTCCGCACCGGCCTTGCGCTGGACGAGTGCTTTGACCGTCTGGACTCCCGCAGCGACACCGACCTCTTTGCCTACGAGTGCCGCCGGGAGAACGACGGCAGCTTTCTGCTGCACCTGACGCTGCACCAGCCCAGCCAGCAGCCGCTGGACACTTTGTACACCCTGCGGCTGGACCCCGGCCGCCAGACCGTGGTGACTTTGATCTTTATCCGGGAGGCCTTTGGCTACAAAGAGCCGCTGTTCCCGCCCGCCATGCTGGACGAATTTATGCTGCAAAAGCTGGATGCCCACCGCACCAAATGATTTTTGCGGAAAATGCTTTCCTTTTTGCGCGGTTTTTGTTATACTAGTGCGTGTTGCAGCAATGCAGCACCCATACGGGCCAGTAGCTCAGCTGGTCAGAGCTGGCGGCTCATAACCGCTTGGTCGCGGGTTCAAGTCCTGCCTGGCCCATACAAAAAAGACACCCTTTCGGGTGTCTTTTTTGTATTTCAGGCGCTTTTATTCCCCATCCTCTGCGGGCAGCTGGTTCCACAGGCGGTAGTAGACGCCCTGCTTTTCCAGCAGCTGGGCATGGGTACCCTCTTCCACGATGCCCTCCTCGCCCAGCACAAGGATACGGTCGTAGTCCTTGATGGTGGTCAAGCGGTGGGCGATGGTCAGGGTGGTGCGGCCGTGGGCCAGCTTTTCAAGGCTCTGCCCCACAAGGATCTCGCTCTCGTTGTCCAGTGCGCTGGTGGCCTCGTCCAGAATCAGGATGGGCGGGTTCTTCAGGAATACCCGGGCAATGGCGATGCGCTGCTTCTGTCCGCCGGACAGCTTGACGCCGCGCTCGCCCACATAGGTGTCGTAGCCGTCCTTCAGCGCAAGGATGAACTTTTCCGCGCCCGCCAGACGGGCGGCGGCCTCGATCTCCTGCCGGGTAGCGCCGGGCTTGCCATAGGCGATGTTCTGCGCCACCGTGCCGCTGAACAGGTACACGTCCTGCTGCACGATGCCGATATCCTGCCGCAGGCTCTTCAGGGTGACCCGGCGGATATCCTGCCCGTCAATGAGGATGCGGCCACTGGTCACCTCGTAAAAGCGGGGGATCAGGTTGCACAGGGTGGTTTTGCCGCCGCCGGAGGCTCCCACCAGCGCCAGACGCTCCCCGGCGCGGATGTCCAGACTGACGTCGTGCAGCACCTTGTTGTGGTCGTCCGGGTACTCAAAGCACACCTTCTCGAACCGGATCTCGCCGGGGCCGGGCTGCAGAGGCACTGCGTCCGGTGCGTCCTTGATGGCCACCGGGGTGTCCATGATCTCGGCAAAGCGCTCGATGCCGGTCATGCCGCGCTGGAACTGCTCGGCAAACTCCACGATGCGCCGGATGGTGGCGATGAGGGTGGTGACGTAGAGCATATACGCCACCATGTCACCGGCGGTGATCTTACCGTATACCAGCGACAGGCCGCCCGCCAGAATGACCACCAGATACATCAACCCGTCAAACAGGCGGGTGGAGGTGTTGAAGGCACCCATGGCGTAGTAGCCAAGGGTCTTGATCTGCTCAAAGGCGCGGTTGCCCCTGGCGAATTTTTCCCGCTCCTCGTCCTCGGCGGCAAAAGCCTTGACCACGCCCTGTCCCAGCAGGCTGTCCTCGATGGTGGAGTTCAGCTCGCCGATCTGGACGCGCTGCTGACGAAACCGCGCCCGCAGACGACCGTTCAGGTACACCGACACCACGCCCATCAGCGGCACACAGGCAAACACTGCCAAGGTCAGCGGGATGCTGGCGCGGCACAAAATGACAAAGGACGCCACGATCTTGATGCCCGCGATGAAAAACTCCTCCGGGCAGTGGTGGGCGAACTCGGTCACATCGAACAGGTCGTTCGTGATGCGCCCCATGATGGTGCCCACCTTAGTGTTGTTGTAGTAGGTGTGATCCAGCTGCAAAAGATGGTCAAAGGCATCCCGGCGCATATCCGTTTCAATATGCACACCCATGATATGACCGATGCTGGACATATAGTAGCTGGCTGCGCCGTCGATAATGCGCAGCACAAAGTAGAGCGCCGCCAGCTTCAGCACGATGCCCGCCGTCAGGGTGATGCCCACCCCCATGGCGGAGTTGGTGATGGTGCTCATGATCTTGGGCAGCACGATATCGCACAGGGTCGTCAGTGCTGCGCAGAACAAATCAAGGCACAGCACCATCTTATAGTTTGCCAGATACGGCAGAAAACGCCGGATCAGCGCACCGCTGCTTGCGTGGTGCGCCCCGGGGTCGTTGGTCTTAGTTTTCGGCATGGTTCCTCCGTTTTTATCGTTACTTTTTGCTGTAATCCCGCGCGCCGTAGATGGCGGTGCCGATGCGCACAAGGGTAGCGCCCTCGCGGATAGCGTTCTCAAAATCGCCGCTCATGCCCATGGAAAGGGTCTGCATCTCCACGTTGTGGTAGCCGCGCTCTCCTGCCCGGACGAACAGCTGATACACCTGCGCCAGATAGCGGCGGTTCTGGGCATCGTCATCGTTTACGGGCGGGATGGCCATCAGACCCTTGACCCGGATATGCTGTTGTGCAGCGGCGGTATCCAGCAGCGGCCAGAGCAATTCCGGCGCGGCACCGGTCTTGCTCTCTTCCCCGCCGATATTCACTTCCAGCAAAATGTCCTGCACGATGCCGGCCTTGGCGGCTTCCTTCTCGATGGCCAGCAGCAGATGCTCACTGTCCACGCTCTGGATCAGGCTTGCCCGCCCCAGCACCTTTTTGATCTTATTGGTCTGCAAATGGCCGATAAAATGGCTGGGCTTGCCGCAGTAAGCTCCGGCATCGTAGTTTGCGCACAGCTCCTGCACATGGTTTTCGCCAAACACGTCAATGGGCAGGGCGGCACTGGCGGCAATGGTCTGTGCCGTGCGGGTCTTGCAAGCGGCGCACAGCTGCACCGCTGCCGGGTCGCGCCCGGCTTCCCGGGCAGCGGCTGCCATCTTTTCCCGGATCTCGGCCACGGCCTGCCGCATTTCTTCCAACGTTTTTTCTGCCATCTGGCTCAGTCCTCCTCGGTATAGCGGGCACGCTCGCCGCCGATCAGCTTCGGGCGGGTGTAGGCACACAGAATGTTTGCTTCGCCGATCTTATTAAGGCTCAGCCGCACCGGCACCGCCACCCGCTTCAGATGCATCCCGATCAGGGTGCCGCCGATATCCATGCCCGCGTTGGCGCGGATCTCCTCCACCGCCACCGGGTCTTTGAAGTTTTTCCAGCAGGTAGTGGCCCAGCTGCCGCCCGCATGGGGACGGGGCACGACGCACACTTCCTCCCAGCCGTACTTCTCTGCGGCTTCCCGCTCAAGGATAAGGGCGCGGTTCAGGTGCTCGCAGCACTGCGCTGCCAGCCAGATGCCTTTTTCCGCCAGCACCGGCGCAGCGCCCGCGTACAGTGCCTGGGCAGCCTCTATGCTGGAATCCTTGCCGATGTGACCGCCCACCATCTCACTGGAGGAGCAGCCCACCACGAGCACATCTCCCTTTTTCAGCTTTGCCGCAGCCACCAGCTCGGTCATTGCCTGCCGTGCCTCGGTCTCGATCTGTTTTGCAAATGCTTCGGTCATACAAAAAACACCTCACTTATCGGTTTGCAGCCAGCAGGCTGTCTGCCCCTGCCGCACCGAAATATACTTTACTTTCCACCGGACACACCGCCGCGCAGCTGTCCTGTGCAAGGCCGGTAAAGGTCTGCTCCCAAGCCCCGGTGGCAAGGCTCACCGCCTCGGCGCAGGGGGCGTCTGCGGTGCACCGGAACAGCCGCTCCTGCGTATTCTGCCCCGCCCTCAGGGCGATGCCCCGCAGCAGGGTGCTGTCTGCGTTCTTTTCCAGCCAGCTGCTGCGCGCCCAGCGGTAGCTGATGTACAGCGTGCCGTCCGTGTCCGCAGCCAGCGCTCCGGGATAGCCCGGCAGACCGGCAAAGGCAGCGGTGCAGCCCCGTCCCCCGGCGGTCAGCTCCCGGGCAGCGGCGTCCACCGCCCAAATGCAGCGGCTGCCAAGGTCGGAGACATACAGGGTGCTGCCGTCCGGGCTGAGCGCCAGACCGGCAGCACCTGCCACCCCGCCCAGCACCTTTTCCACTGTGCGGGCGGCGGGGTCGTACACATACACGCAGCCGGTGGCGGTGTGCGCCAGCAGCTCGGTGCGCAGGGCGCTTTCCAGCCCGTTCTCCGCGCCTGCCGCCGCTGCCACAGCAAAGTACACCTTACCCGCCGGGCTTACCTCCACGGCAGATACCGCCCCCAGCGGCGCACCGTCCAACTGGGTGACCACCTGTTCCACCGCTGCGCCCCAGCTGTCGTGCTTAGCGCGGCACAAGGTGCCCCCGGCGGTGGTCAGCTGGGTCAGCCACACATCCCCGGCGGCATCAAAGGCAAAGCCGGTCAGCTCGCCCTCCACGCTCAGGATGGCGGCAGCGTGCCCGCCATCGGTGCGCACAAGATCGCTGGTGCGCTTTTTCAATGCAGCACCGTTCCACGCAGCGGCATATAACAGGCCGTCCTTGGCGCGGATGCAGTCCACGCCCTGATACTCCCCCAGCTCCAGCTGGGTCTTGCGGTCGGTGGAAACGGCCGTCTGCATCGCGCTCGTCTCCTGCCGGAGGTCGGGGGCTTTATAGATCTGCGGCGGGGTGTCGATGGGGCGGAAGCCCAGCGCGTACACCAGCACCAGCAGGATGCCCACCCCGAACACGGTGCTGGCGGTGCGGAACCGCTTGAGCATGGCGTCCCGTTCTGCGGCCATCTGGGCGGCATACTCTGCCCGGCGGCGCGCCGCCATGGCGTTGGCGCGGTTGGCACGGCGCATCCACCGGTCCACGAACAAAGCCACCCGCGGCCCAACCGTGAGGGACGCAATGGCCAGTATGAGCAAAAATTCGATCAGTCCGATTCGCATAAGCGCTTATCCTTATCTCTGAAAAACCTGCGGACAGCGCACTGTCCTTTATCGCTAAAGTATAGCATTCCTGCGCAAAAAGGGCAAGCGGGACAAAAAAGAACTGCCGCACAGCATCGTGCAACAGTTCTTCTAAGAACAACGATTTTAAATAGCCTCCGCGTTGCTCTGGCCATGCGCAGCGGAATGATTTTTTTAAATTTGAGTGTTCATCGCGGCCTGCGGGCCGCGATGAACACATCTTTACGAGAGGGGATGCCTTATCTTGTCTCGATTGGCCGGGTGGTCTGCTCCCCGCTGCGGGTCACGAGGGAACCGGCGGGCACTTTGCCCCGGATAACGCAGCCCGCGCCGATGACGCAGTTGTCGCCGATGTTTGCACCTTTGAGCAGCACCACGTCCGAGGCGATCCAGCAGCTGCGCCCCACAGTGATGCAGCCCGCCGTGCATTCCCGGCTGACACCCTCCTCCCGGCTGAAGCGGTGGTTGTTATCAAAGATCTTCACCCCGGGGCCGAAAAGGGTGTTATCGCCGATGGTTATCTTTCCAAGGCAGCTGATGACCGCGCCATCGTTGAAGTAGACCCCGCTGCCAATGTTCAGCTGGCTGGAATATCCGGTGGTGATGGACATCCGCCCGTCGCTCTCCACCCGGTCGCCCAGCGTCACCCGGGAGCCGCTGTTCAGCCGCAGCCGGAGTTCCCTGTCCAGCAGGATGCAGCGGCCAAATTGCAGTCCCCGGCAGCCGAACCATTTTTTCCATTGCAGGCGGCAGCGGTTATGCAGGCTGCGCCGTTTTTCCCGCAGCCAGCGGGGCGAACACTGCCGCAGCCACATACACCAGCGCCCGACTTTGGTGCACTTGAAGCGCTTGCACCAGCGGTTTACCTTGTTGCCGCTTTGCCAGCTGCCACTGTAATAGTGGATGCCGAAGGTGCGCGGTGTCCGGTGCATCCGCTCGGTCACATAATCAAAGGGGGAAAAGCAGTCGGTGGGCAGCACCAGAAAGCCGTCCAGCTCCTGCTGCTCGTTTTTCTGCTGCAAACCGGCCTTGGTAAACAGCGGGGTATCCCGCTGGGTGCAGGTGCGCAGATCCGGCTCGCCGGTCTCCTGAACAAAGGCGGCATTGCGGTAGGCCGCCAGCATTTTGCCGATCATCTCGCAGCCCGGCTCTGCGCCCACGCCGGAGCCGGTATTCACCAGCAGCGTGCGGCCGTAGGGCGAGGGCGCACTGTGCTCCATGCCGATAAAGCCCTTGTGCTCCAGCAGTTCATCCAGCGGGCGCACCAGTTCCACGTCCGTGTCCAGATAGATGCCGCCGTACCGGTACAGCACCGCCAGCCGCACATAGTCCGATACAAAGGCATATTTTTTTGCCTCGTAGGCCTGCTGTGCGTAGCGGTTTTGGCTGATCTCAAAGTTCTGCTCGTTCCATTCGATGATCTTGTAATCCGGGCAGTATTTTTTCCAGCTTTCGATACATTTCCGGCTCTCCGGGCTGATGGGCCCGCCGCCGAACCAGCAGTAGTGGATGATCTTGGGGATGCTCATGCCTGTTCCTTCTTTTTCTCCGCAAATTTCCCAGTCTTTACGACCTTATTTTACAAAAGGCCCTGTTTTCTTGTCAAGTTTCCCCAGCGCATTTTGCCGCGTATTCCCGCAAAAAGATTGCCGCCCCGCCGCCCGGTGTGGTATACTGGGTGCAGACGGTTTTGTTTTTCCAAACCATTCACTTAAAATTCACAGCTTTTTCCAATTCTTGCTTTAGAATAGAGTTGTATATTGAACTATGATAGGAGGAGTCCTGTTTTATGGCAAAGATCCTGATCGTTGATGATGAGCCCCGCATCCGGGAGCTGATCCACGAGCATCTGCAATATGCCGGTTACATCTGCGAGGAAGCCGGGGACGGCTCTGCGGCGCTGGCACAGCTGTCCGGCGGCGGGTTTGACTTGGTGATCTTAGACCTGATGATGCCCTTTATGGACGGCATGACCTGCCTGCGCGAGATGCGCACCCGCAAGATCATGACCCCCGTCATCATGCTGACTGCCCGCAGCGAGGAATACGATAAACTGGCCGGCCTCGAGGGCGGCGCCGACGACTACGTCGTCAAGCCCTTCTCCCCGCGGGAGCTGGTGGCCCGCGTCAAGGCCGTGCTGGCCCGTACCATGCCCAAACCGGCCGAGAACTCCGGCGTGTTCACCTTTGGCGACCTGGTCATTGATACCGCCAGCCATAGCGTCAAGGTAGCCGGGCAGGAAGCCCCGCTGACCCCCAAAGAGTTCGACCTGCTGGTCTTTTTGGTCAACAACAAGGGCATCGCCCTGAGCCGCGAGAAAATTTTGCAGCAGGTGTGGAACTACGATTATTACGGCGAGGACCGCACCGTGGACACCCACATCAAAATGCTGCGCGGCCATCTGGGCCCCTGCCGCAAATTCATCGTTACCGTGTGGGGCATCGGGTATAAATTCGACCCCGAAGTCTTATCGTAAGGGAAGTGCCGCGCTTTGAAAAACGCTAAAAAGCGCGCCCCGTCCATCAGCATCCGCTGGCAGCTGATGTTCTTCATCGGGGCCATGACCCTGCTGACCGTGGGGCTGATCTGGGGCATCATCACCTATGCGCTGGCCCCGAAATATAACGCCACCATCCGCCAAAACCTGACCAACAAAGCCAGCGCCATCACGGCCATTTTTGACCAGACAGACTCCGAAATTTCCAGCCGGGATTTCGGTGTTTTGCAGCTGGACGATGATTTTTGGACTGCTTTAGGCCAGACCTTTTCCGACAAAAAGATCAATATGGACGGCTACTGCGTCGACTTCAGCGATTCGACACTGCGCTGCCTGAAAGCCTACGAGAGCATGTTCCCCTGCCTGCTGCACGAGAGCAGCGGCTCGTTCAGCGGGGAGTTCGGGTACAACCTCAACACCCGCCAGCTCATTACCTTTAGGCAGGAATTGTTCGAGGAAGGCTCACTGTACAAGATCGTGCAGATCGGCTCCACCCGGCAGATGCTGGTGGGCCAGCTTTCGGCGGACGGCAAGTACGGCATCATCGTGTCCACCGGCATGGCACAGATCGCCACAGCCGCCGAGGTGCTGCGCAGCATCCTGTGGCCGGTGGCGCTGATCTTGCTGGTGCTGGATCTGCTGTTTGCCATGCTGTTCAGCCGGTGGTTCACCCGGCCGGTGCAGCAGCTTTCCAGCGGTGCAAAAGAGATTGCTGCCGGCAATTATGATATCCAGCTGCCCGTTGTACACCATGACGAGATTGGCCAGCTGGCCGAGGATTTCAACCACATGGCCGCTGAGGTCAAGCGCAGCGCCCAGCTGGAAAAGGACATTCTGGCCAATGTCAGCCACGACCTGCGCACCCCGCTGACCCTGATAAAGGGCTACGCCGAGACTGTGCGCGACCTGACCGGCACTGACGCCGAAAAGCGTACCGAGCAGTGCAACATCATTGTGGACGAGACCGACCGTCTGTCGGCACTGGTCAACAGCGTGATGGAGCTGAGCAAGGTGCAGAGCGGCGCCGAAAAGCCCAACCTCATTGATTTTGACATGGGCGAACTTTGCTTTGAAGTTGCGGGCCGCTACGACGCCCTGTGCGACCAGAACCACTGGCATCTGGAGTTGCAGGCCGACGAGGCCGCCCCGGTGCGGGCCGACCCCGCCATGATGGAGCGGGTGCTGCATAACCTCTTGGGCAACGCCTTCCACCACATCGGTGCGGACGGCCAGGTGATGCTGCGGGTGCTGCCCCAGGCGGACGGCTGCCGCGTGGAGATCGAGGATCACGGCCCCGGCATCCCGCCGGAGGATCTGCCCTATATCTTTGACCGCTACTACCGCGCACGGCAGGATTCCGGCAAAGTGGGCACCGGGCTTGGGCTTTCCATTACCAAAGCAATTTTACAGCAGCACGGCTTTGCCTTTGGCGTAAACAGCGCCGTAGGGCAGGGCTCCACCTTCTGGTTCGTGATGCGGGACGTCCGCACCGGGCCGCAAGCCTGAAAGGAGACCCCGTATGGATGAGAAACTGAACCGCAAGATGGACGAACAGCTGGCCAGCCGCGTGGCCGAACTGGATGCCCATAACGACGAGACCGGCGACGGCAAACTGGACGCCGCCGACCTGAAAGCCCAGCTGAACCGCATTGAAGCCCAGCTGGAACTGCAGGACGAGCAGAACCGCAGCATTATGAAAAACCAGCGCCTGCGCATGCTGCTGACCATCATCATCACGGTAGTGCTGCTGGTGGTGCTGGGGCTGTTCTGGAACCACATGGACCAGGCCTATAAAGAGGTCATGACCGCCTGCACACAGGTAAACGAACTGGCCGACACCCTGCAAAGCAGCCTGGACACGCTGGACCCCGATGAACTGAACAACATGATGCAGGACCTGCCTGCCATCACCGAGCAGCTGAAGCAGCTGGATGTGGACAGCCTGAACACCGTGCTGCAAGGTTTGCCCACCTTGATGGACAACGTGAATAAACTGCAGCAGCAGGTGGAGACGATCACGAATACGTTCAGCGGAATTAGTGCGCTGTTTGGAAAATAATTTTTTGGAAGGCCCCCACTTGCGGGGCCTTTTTTCACACCTCATACAAAACTTTTACACAAATTCATGCTATAATGCCAAAGTCAAAATTTACCACCCCGTTAAAGAGGAAGGAATACCAAATGGAAGATACCGTAAAGACCCGGCGCAATCCGCTGGCATGGTTCAGCAAGCATAAAAAGCTGACTGCCCTGCTGCTGGTGGTGCTGATCGCAGCTGTGCTGGTGCTGCGCGCTGTGCTGGGCGGCAAAAAGGCCGCCGGTTCCACCTACCAGTTCGTGCGCACCTCCACCCTGCAAAAGACAAGCCTGACCGACTCGGTGAGTGTGAACGGCACCGTCAAATCCGGCTACGAGGCCAGCGTCACCGTGGCCGACTCGGCCAAGCTGTACAAGGTCAGCGAGGTCAAGGTGGCCGTGGGCGATACCGTGAAAAAGGGTGACGTCATTGCCACGCTGGACACCTCCGACCTGGAAAAGCAGATCGAAAGTGCCGAAGAAAGCTACGGCGACACACTGAAATCGGCCCAGACCAGTTATGACCGTGCTACCGCCGACCTGGAAACTTCCACCGTGCAGCACGAGAATAGCCTCATCGACCTGCAGGCCAAGATCGACCAGGCTGACCAGAATTTGCAGGATGCCAAGGATGCCCTGGCCAAGGCGCAGGAGAACGAGCGCAAGACCCAGAGCACCTACGATACTGCGGTATCTGACTATAACACGCTGAAATCCGCCTATGACAGCGCTTCGGCCAGCATCAGCACCTACACCGCCGCGCTGAACGCCGCTGCCGATGCCCAGAATCAGGCTATCTCCGCTGTAAACAGCGCCATTGCGGCTTACAACGCTGACCCCAGCGACGCCAACAAGGACGCAATGAACGCCGCCAACGACAACTTGAAGTCCGCGCAGGAAGCCTACCAAAGCGCACAAGCTTCCCTGACGGATGCCCAGAACAGCTGCTCTGCTCCCTCTTTGGGCCTGTACGGTTTCAACAATATTTCGGACGCCCTGAAAAACGCTGACAGCACCAAGAATCAGGCGGAATCCGCCCTGGACTCCGCTAAGAACGCTGTCGACACCGCCAATACCCAGATCAGTACCTGCGAGCAGCAGGTCAAAGCAGCCCACGACAGCTACGACCAGGAGAAGAACTACTCCAACCTGCTGAACAAATCCCAGAATGTGGAGGACAGCGCTACCAAGCTGGAGCAGGCCCAGCGTACCCCGGACAATCTGGAAACACTGCGCAGCACCCTGGAGGACTGCACCCTGACTGCCACGATGGACGGCACCATCACGGCGCTGAATGCTACCGTTGGTTCGGTCTGCAGCGGCACCGTGGCTACCATCCAGAATACCGATGCACTGGTGGTGGACGTGACCATTCCCGCCAACAGCGTGCCTAAACTTTCTACCGGCATGACCTGCCACATCACCAGCGATGCCACCGGCGACGCTGTGATCGATGGCACTCTGACCCAGATCGACCCTGTTGCCAACGACACGGGCAGCTTCGGCGCCAAGGTCGTGGTCAATGGCGATGCGGACGGCCTGCTGATCGGCATTTCCGCCAAGGTGGAGATCGTTATCAGCGAGAAAGACAACGTCTTTATCGTGCCCCGCGACGCTGTGGGCACCGCCGACGACGGCAGCAGCTACGTGCTGCGCAAGACCGGCGGCGAAGGCGTGGATATGACCTTTGAGCAGGTGACCGTGACCACCGGCGACACCAACGATTTCTATGTGGAGATCACCGGCAGCGACCTGCAGGAGGGCGATGTGATCCGCTCCAGCGCTGACCTGACCCAGGGTATTGAGACCAGCAGCGACTCCACCCTGCCCGACGGCGTGCAGCAGATGGAAAACGGCGACCTGTATGTAGGCGACCCCAGCAACATGCCCGAGGGCACTGTTGTGATGGGCGGCGGCGATGCCCCGGCAGGCGGCCCTGACGGCGGGCCGGGAGGCGGACAATGAGCCAGAGCCCTACCCCCATCCGCCGCGGCGCCGACGCCCGCGATACCGAAGCCTTTGCCAAACAGATTGCTGCAAGCCTGCTGACCCAGAATGATGCCCCGCAGTCTGTCTCCCCTGTCCCGGAAACCAAAAAGCCGCTGATCGAGA
>ONZY01001073.1_pt1 | contig 21534 bp, 14 predicted proteins | sample 1671451 | NCBI WGS metagenome assembly ONZY01 (sample SAMN06348158, study PRJEB24527) | human gut metagenome | biome: human gut; feature: ankylosing spondylitis patient; material: feces | host: Homo sapiens | place: China | collected 2015-10 | reverse complement strand
CGAGGAGAAGTTCAAGGAGATCAACGAGGCGAACGAGGTTTTGAGCGACCCAGACAAGAAGGCGCGCTACGACCAGTTCGGCTTTGCGGGCGTTGACCCGAATTACGGCGCAGGAGCCGCCGGCGGCGGCGCCTACGGCGCGGGCGGGTTCGACTTCGGCGACCTCGGCGATATCTTCGGCAGCTTCTTCGGCGGTGGCTTCGGCGGCGCGCGCGCGAACCCCAACGCGCCCCAGCGCGGCGAAAGCCTGCGCACGAGCGTGAACATCAGCTTTGAAGAGGCGGCCTTCGGCTGCGAGAAGGAAGTCAGCATCGACCGCATCGAGCAGTGTCCTGACTGCCGCGGCTCGGGCTGCGCCAAGGGCACGACCGCCGAGGTATGTCCTGACTGCCGCGGCAGCGGCGTGATCCAGCAGCGCCGCCAGACGCCGCTGGGCTATATGTCGACGTCGGCACCCTGCCAGCGCTGCGGAGGCAAGGGTAAGATCATTCATCAGCCCTGCCCCAAGTGCGGCGGCAAGGGCATGATCCGCCACCGCAAGACCATCAAGGTCAGCATTCCTGCGGGCATCGACAACGGGCAGACCATTTCGCTGCGTGCGCAGGGCAACGCGGGCAAGAACGGCGGCCCCGCGGGCGACCTTCTGATCGTCGTGTCCGTGCGTCCACACGAGATCTTCCGCCGCGAGGGCACGAGCGTCCTGTGCGAAGCGCCCATTACGTTCACGCAGGCGGTGCTCGGCGCGGAGCTTGAGATCCCGACGATCGACGGCAAGGTGAAGTACACCATCCCCGAGGGGACGCAGAGCGGCACAACGTTCCGCCTGAAAGGCAAGGGCATCCCCGGCCTCAACGGCCGCGGCCGCGGCGACCAGTACGTCACCGTGTATATCGAGACGCCGCGCAACCTGAACCGCGAGCAGAAGGAAGCGCTCAAGAAGTTCAGCGAGTCGCTCGGCGAGAAGAATTATGAGGAACACAAGAGCTTTTTCGGAAAGTTCAAGCTGTAACGAATAGAAGATGTATCTATCCGATTATCACACCCACTGTTCGCTTTCGTTCGACTCGAAAACGCCGGTGGAAGACATGGTGCGCGCGGGCATCGCGCAGGGCTTGCAGGAAATGTGCCTGACCGACCATGTAGACCTGTTCCGCCCGAAGGAGACGACGCACTGGGAACACGATTTTTCGAATCGTGAAGAGACCTTTGCGCGCGCCGACCAGGCGGCGGACGGGAAGATCATCGTCCGCCGCGGCATCGAGCTCGGCGAGGCGATGCGCGACTTTGCCTACGCAGACGAGCTGCTCTCGCGTTTGCCGGAGCTCGACTTTGTCATCGGCTCGCAGCATCAGCTGTCGGAAAAGTACGATTGGAACGACCTCTACTTCATGCCCGAGGCCACGGAGCAGGAGGCGCGCGAGCAGATCGCGGACTATTTAACGCTCGTTCTGGAGACGGCCAAGTGGGGAAAGTTTTCTGTGCTCGGCCACCTGACGCTGCCTCTTCGCTACATGAACGAAAACCACGGTATGCACATGAGTTTCGACGGTTTCGAGGACGAGGTGGCGCAGGTGTTTCGCGCGCTCATTGAAAACGGCTGCGGCATCGAGTGCAACGTGAACCGCGGCAACACGCCGCTGCCGGACGCCAAATGGCTGAGGCTCTATCACGAGCTCGGCGGTGAGATCATCACCATCGGCACCGACGCGCACACGCCGGAATTCGTCGGCATGTGCGCCCGCGAGACGCAGGAACTGCTCAAGAGCTGCGGCCTCGACTATGTGTGCACGTTTGAAAAGAAAAAACCGGTCTTTCACAAAATCTGACCGACAAAAGGAGAAACACTATGAAGATCGCATTGGGCTGTGACCACGGCGGATACGCCATGAAGGAAGACATCAAAAAGCAGCTGGAGGGCCTGGGCCACGAGGTCAAGGACTGCGGCACCTATTCCACCGAGAGCTGCGACTATCCCATTTTCGGCGAGGCCGCCGCGCGTGCCGTCGCAAGCGGGGAATGCGAGTACGGCATCGTCGTGTGCACGACGGGCATCGGTATCTCTATCGCGGCGAACAAGGTCAAGGGTATCCGCTGCGCGCACTGCGCCGATGCGCTCGAAGCGCAGCTGTGCCGCCAGCACAACAACGCCAACATGATGGCCATCGGTGCGGGCTTCACGGGCCCGAAGCTGGCCGCGGCCATGGTCGAGACGTTCCTCTCCACCGCGTTTGAAGGCGGCCGCCACGCCCGCCGCGTCGCGCTAATGGACGCTATCGAGGGCTAAAGCATACAAAAGCGGAAAATCAACAAAAACCGAAAGGTTTTTGTTGATTTTTTTGCTCTCAAAAGGTAAACTGTTGCACGAGAAAAAGGAGGCGGATGCAGACAATGGCAAGAAGAACGAGCGGAACGAAGGGCTATACCGGTTATCGCGGGCGCAGGCGCGGCAGAGGCGTGCTGGCCGTGGTGCTGGTGGTCATTTTGCTGTTGGCGTGCGGCTTTTTGTTTGCGCAGCGCTATATGGTATACGACGCGGACGGCTCGGTCCGCTTTGAGTTCCCCTGGATAAAGAAGACCCCACAGGACGACACCGCAAATGGCGGCGACAGCGGCGACGATAAGAAGCAGGACGACCTTGAGATCACGGTGCAAAAGCCCGTCATCAAGGATACCTACGCGGTCGAGCTGGGCGCGGACGCGCTCGGCAGCGATTGGCAGGCAGCGCTCGATGGCCTTGATAAGGACGTGAACGCCGTGGCGGTCGAGCTCAAGGACGCGAGCGGCAAGCTCTACTATAATTCCAAAGTGCAGGGCGCGATCGACTGCGGCGCGGTGGCCGGGAACAGCGCATCGGACACGGCCATTCAGGGCCTTGTCGACTCGGACTATTACACAATCGGGCGCATCAGCACGCTCCACGACAGCCTGTATGCCTACAAGCACATGACGGACGCCGCCGTGTGCCAGCTGACGGGCTTTGTCTGGTACGATACGAACAGCACGCACTGGCTTGCGCCCGAAAAGCAGGCCGCGCGGGCATATGTGACCGATATCGTCACGGAATGCGGCAAGATGGGCTTTGACGAGCTTCTGCTCGACGATTTCCACTACCCGCGCGAGGGGCGCATGAGCCGCATCAAGACGGACGAGCGAACCATGACGCAGCAGGAGGCGCTTGCGCTGCTCGCCGACGACATCCACACCGCGCTCGAGCATGCGGGCTACAAGGGCAAGCTCTCCGTCAGCGTGGACGCGGACATCGCGCTTGCGGGCAGCGAAGAGAAGTCCGGCATCGTGATGAGCGAGCTCACGGAAAAGTTCGACCGCGTGTACGTCAAGGTCACGGCAGACCAGCTTGAGAGCGTCACCGAGGCGATGAAGGCCTACGACGTCGAGTTCGTCCCCATCGTGACGGAGGCGACGGACAGCGGCAGCTATCTCATTGAAAAGTGAAAAGGCGAAGGGCGGGCCGCTGATACCTCAGCGGCCCGTTTTTTGCGCAAAAAACAGCACGAAGCAGTGCCCGCTGCCTCATGCTGTTTTTCTTTATGAAAAGAGAGGTATCTCAGTTCATACTGCGGGAATTTTCGTAGCCGCCCTCGCGTGAACGGCTCATCGCACGGATGCGGTCGTAAACGTCGGCTTCAAGTTCGACCGTGCCGCGCGCAAGCTGCTCGCTGCGGCGCTGGGCGGAACGTTCGCCGGGGACGAAGACCTGTGCATTTCCTGCGGCGGGCGCGCTGGTGCGCACAGCCTCGGCCAGCGCCGCCGTCTGCGCGATAAAATCTTCTGTGGAGGAGAACATCTCCGACGACAGGGCGCAGAACAGGTAGCCGAGGTCGTATTCATCGCGGATCTCGCCGCCCATCTTTGCGCCGACGAACGCGCCGGTCAGAATTTCAAGCGCCATGCACAGCGCCGCGCCGCGCGCCCCGCCGAAGGGGAGCACGCCCTGCACGCGTTGGGGATCGGTAGTGAAAGCGCCGGCGGCATCGAGAAAAGTCCTTTCGGGGAGGGGACGCTCCTCGACGATGGCCTGCCGCAGCTCGCCCCACACGCCCTGCGCGGTGGCAAAGTCGAAGATGAGGGGCGGCTTTTCGCCCTGCGGGAAGCCGAAAGATAGCGGATTTGTGCCGAACACCGGCATGCTGCCGCCAAACGGCACCACGTGCGCGGGACCACCGTTATTCGTGACGATACCGATGCAGCCGCGCTCGGCGATCAGGCGGGAGTAGGGGACCAGACGGGCGTAGCGGCTGACGTTGGTCAGCGCGACAAGGCCGACACCCTGCTCTTTGGCAAGCTCCACGCTGAGCGCGGCAGCCTGCCGCGCGGCGATGTGGCCGAGCTCACGGTGGCCGTCGATTTTGGCGTGGCCGCCGATCCGGCTCACGATTTCGATGCTGCCCTCGCGGCCTGAAAGGCCGATGTCGATGGTCAGGAATTTGGAGACGCCGTGGGTCTTGTGGCCCTCGAGTTCGGCGTCCAGAAAGTCGTCGACGATGAAAGCGGCGTCCTCGCTGCCGATGCCGCGCAGTGTGAGCGCGTCGAGCATCAGGGCGCGGAGCTCGTCGATGCGGATCTCTTTTTTCATAGGCCGCGCTCCTGCGCCAGCGCGATCAGACGGGTGAACGTATCCTGCGCAAGGCCACGGACGGCCTCGCGCTTGTAGGGCATGGAGCCGCGCCCCGCGATGACGCGCTCGACCTCGGAAGAGAGCAGGTCGCCGAGCGCGGCGCCGGTCTCCGCCGTGAGCGGCTTTCCCGCAAGGAACGCCGCGGCGTCTTCTGATAGGTATGCGTGCGGCGCGACTGCGCCGAGCGCGACGCGCGCGCGTTGGATGCAGCTGTTTTTAACAACCGCGCTGACGGCGAGGTTGATCTTGGAGATCGTGACCTGGTGCCGTTCACCGATCTTGCCGAACGCGCTGATCTCATGTTCGGCGGGCAGGGGGAGGAGAAAGCGCAGAATGGCCTCGTCGCCTGCGAGCGCGGTCTTGCCCTTGCCGAGCACGAGCTCGCGTGCGGGGATGGTGCGCACCTCGCCGCGGCTGTTCATCACCTCGGCCGCGCCGCAGAGCGCGAGTAGGGGCGGGTAGACGTCGCCCGCGGGGGAAGAGGTGCCGATGCTGCCGCCGAGCGTGCCGCGGTTGCGGATCTGCGCGCAGCCGACCTGGCTGCACGCCATGGCGAGTGCGGGAAAATACTGCCGCACAACGGGGGACTGTGCGACCTGTGAATGTACACACACTGCGCCGACGGCGAGGGTATCGCCGTTCCATTCGATATTCTTGAGCTCCTGCATCTCCGTCAGGCTCAAAATGGCGTCTGCGTGCCAGACCTTTCCGTTGCACTGGGCCAAAAAGTCCGTGCACCCGGCGACAATGGAGCCGCCGGAGAGGGACGCAAGGGCAGAGGCGAGCTCTTCACGGTTTGTTGGCTGAAAGAAGTTCATTTGGCCGCCTCCTTCATGTCGCGCGCGGCCTGCCGGATGGCGCGCAGGATCTGCTCATAGCAGCTGCACCGGCAGATGTTGCCGGAGATCGCGGTGCGGATCTCATCTTCGGTAGGGTCGGGATTGTGGAGCAGCAGGCCCGCGGCGCTCATCACCATGCCGGGCGTGCAGTAGCCGCACTGAATGGCCATGTTGTTCACAAAAGCGGGGATGATGGGTGCGATGCGAGGGTCGGATTCGACACCCTCGGATGTGATGACGCGGTGTCCGTTCACCTGCGCGATCATCGTCATGCAGGAGTGGACGGCCTTATCGTCGAGCAGCACCGTGCAGGTGCCGCACTCGCCCTCGCCGCAGCCGCGCTTCGTGCCCGTCAGATGCAGATCTTCGCGCAGCACGTCGACAAGCAGGCGCTCCGGCGGGGCGTTCACAACGGTTTCTTTCCCGTTTAAGTAAAAACGAATTTCCATCACAGCGACGCCTCCTTGCGTTTTTCCTGCACGGCGCGGATGATCTTCTCCGGCGTCAGCGGCAGGGTGGTCAGATCGGTTTGCAGTGCATCATTGACGGCGGCAAGCAGCGCCGGCGCGACCGGCACAAAGCAGGATTCGCCGATGGACTTGGCGCCGTAAGGCCCTTCGGGGCTGCCGTTTTCGACAAGCACCGTCTCAATGTGCGGGAAGTCGCACGCGCGTGCCACGTGATAGCGCTGCAGGGTGGCGTTGAGCGGCTGGCCGGTCTTCGGGTCGATTTTGACCTGCTCACAAAAGACAAGCCCCATGCCCTGCTGCAAGGCGCTGCCGACCTGCCCGCGGCAGAGTTCGGGATTGATGGCCTTGCCAACGTCGTGCGCGGCGGTGAATGCCGTCAGGCGGCAGAGCCCAGTGAGCGTGTCGACCTCGACCTCGGCGAAGTGAGCAGCGGCAGGGCCGGGGTTGGACGAGGGCTGGTAAGTGTGGGAAACGAAAATTGCGCCGCTGCTGCCGTACTGGTCGGCGGCATAGCAGATAACATCACGGTAGGTTTTCCGGCGAGAGGGATCAGCGGTGACAAAGATCTCACCGTTTTGACAGGCGAGGTCTCCGGCACTGCATACCATGAGACGTGCGGCATTTTCCAGCAGCAGAGATTTGAGCTTCTGCGCCGTTTCCAACACGGCACGGCCGGTGACATAAATTGTGCGGCTGGTGTAGCAGCCATTATCGAGCGCATTGTATGCCGTGTCGCCCTCAGGGAAATCAATGCTGTCAGGTGGGATGGAGAGTTCTTCTGCGGCAATATTCTTCAGCGCGGCAACCGTGCCGCAGCCATGGTCGTGGATGTTGCAGTTGAAGCTCGCCGAGCCGTCCTCTTCAAACTTGGCCGTGACGGTGCACCAGTCAAGACGGCGAGGATAGTAGCCTGAGGTATGGGTGGACACGGCGAGGCCGACGCCCTTGAGATAGCGGCTGCTTCGATCCTGCGCCTGCGCGGCGGCGCGGCGCTCGGACCAGCGGAAACGTTCACTGCCAAGGCGCAGCACATCCTCAAGGCGTACATCGCCAAGCGGGAAGTTGCCGATCTTGCTGATCGCGTCGGGCGGCAGCACGTTTTTGAGCCGCAACTCGAGCGGGTCACAGCGGAATTTCTGCGCGGCGGCGTTCATCATGTTTTCCATGATGAACGCGGTCTCGGGGCCGCCCCAACCACGGTAGCTGCCGGACATGGGCGTGTTCGTACAGGTGGAGGTCGCATGGTACGCTACATCCTCCACGCCGTAGACCCAGGAGAGCTTTTTGAACATGGATCCCATGTAATCCGGCGAAACACCCTGATAACCGCCCGCGTCGAGCTCAGCGGTCAGGTCGAGCGCTTTGAGAATATGGCCTTTGTCGAATTTGGCGCGAATTTCACTTTTGATGGGATGGCGCAGCACAGTGCAGAGGATGGTCTCGCGCCGGTCGAGCTGAAGCTTGACGGGGCGCCCCGTCATTTTTGCGCCGACGGCGGCTAGCGGTTCCAGGATCATCTCCTGCTTGCAGCCGAACGAGCCGCCCATCGGCGTTTTGATGGCGCGCACATGGCTCATCGGCATTCCAAGCAGCGCTGCAACACACGAGCGCACGCCAAATGTCGACTGTGTGGGAGACCAGACGGTCATGCGGTCGGTGCCGGGGTTATAGTCTGCCACGGCGCAGTGCGTTTCCATGGCGATGTGCGTGATGCGCTGCGTCTGCGAGCGGTGGATGAACTCCTCGCCCTGCGCGTCGGAGTATTTTCCGCCAAAGCCGCTCTCGGGCAGCGTGACGGTGTTGCCACCCTCGTGCAGCTGCGGCGCGCCCTCTTTCATCGCATCTTCAACAGTGAAAACGGCGGGAAGCTCTTCAATCTCGAGCTTGATCTTCTCCGCCGCGGCAGCGGCGATCTCCGGCGAATCGGCCAGCACGGCAGCCACGCGGTCGCCGACAAAACGGACGTGACGGCTGAAGAGCGTTTCCTGGTCCATGATATCCTCGCTGATGCGAACGCGACCGCGATTGTATTTGGTGTCCACCGTATTTTCAAACGACAATACCGCGGCAACGCCTGGCATCGCAAGTGCGGCGGAGGAGTCAATCGCTTTGACGATCCCGTGGGCAACAGGGCTGAGCACGAGCTTCATGTGCAGCATGTTCGGCAGCTTCATGTCCCCTGCGTAGCGCAGAAGGCCGCTGGCCTTGGCACGGGAATTGTTGACAGGCGTGCTCTTGCCGATGTATTGATAGTTCATAATGGATTCTCCCAGAATGTTTATCGGGACGAATGCAGCCGCAAAATGCGGCGGCAAAACCCTTTATTGATACCCTATAATGAACCACAACCGTCAAAGGAGCGTCAAGAAGAACGCATTTCGACAGGCTGTGTCAAAAAATTTTAAGCGTCAAATCGATTTTACAAAAAATTTGACGATTTTTTGATTTTTGATGCTTACAGTTGCGTTGTGTCAATGATACTGCTGCCGCGTTAAAGTTCCGCGAAAGGGATAAAAGGCAGCCGAGCGCTGGGAGGTGCGAGTCATAAGCCATGGAACCCTCACAACATTACCGCAAGAAAGCAAAGTCCCCATAACGAATACCATTACATTTTTTGGGAGGAATAGAAAATGAACTCTGCAACAGGAACAAAAAAGACCGTTGGCTTCGGAAAAGCGCTTGTCGTTTTTATCTGTGTGTTTGCGCTGATCCTCTGCGGCATCAACGTGCTCGGCACCTCGGCACACATTCCTCTGGTCATCGCCACGATCGTCGCCGCTATCGCGGGCGTTTCGAGCGGCTTTACCTGGGATGAAATGGAAAAGGGCATGAGCGAGACCATTAAGGCCTCCGCCCCCGCCATCCTCATCATGCTCATCATCGGCATGGTCGTCGGCACCTGGATGCTCGGCGGCATCATCCCCACAATGATTTACTACGGCCTGACCTGGCTGTCCCCGAAAATCTTCCTCTTCGCCGCCTGTGCCCTGTGCGTTATGGTTTCGACCTTCACGGGTTCTTCCTGGACGACGATGGGCACCGTCGGTGTGGCGCTGGTCGGCGTCGGCACCGCGCTTCAGGTTCCCCTCGGCATGACGGTCGGCGCGATTATCTCCGGCGCTTACTTCGGCGATAAGATGAGCCCCCTGTCCGATACCACGAACCTCGCTCCCGCCATGGCCGGTACCACGGTGTTCACCCACGTCAAGCACATGGTCGTTACCGCAGGCCCGTCCATCATTATTTCCCTGATCATCTACGCCATCATGGGCTTCACAGTCGTCAAGGGTACGGCCAGCATGGAGACGATTGACCTCTACATGGGCACGCTCAAGGAGTTCTTCACCATCAGCCCTGTGATGTTCATTCCCCCGCTGTGCGTTCTGCTCATGGTTATCTTCAAGGTGCCCGCATCCCCGGCCTGATCGGCGTCTCCGCTCTCGGCGGCATCTTCGCGGCCATCTTCCAGAAGGCAAGCCTCGCGACGATCCTCGCCTCCATGTACACCGGTGTGAGCATGGATACCGGCGTTGCCGAGATCAACCGTCTCGTTAACCGCGGCGGCCTTTCCAGCATGCTCGATACCGTCGCTTTGATCCTGATCGCTCTGGCGTTTGCCGGTGTGGTCGAGACCACCGGCGCCGTCCACGCCATCATTGAAAAGATCCTCAGCAAGGCCAAGAGCGACAAGGCCATGATGACCACCGCTATCTTTGCCACGCTCTTCACCAACTTCGCCACCGCCGCGCAGTATGTCGCGATCGTGCTTCCCGGCCGTATGTTCCGCGAGGCTTTCCGTGAGCGCGGTCTGCACCCCAAGAACCTGTCCCGTATCCTTGAGGACGTCGGCACGATCTGCGCGCCGTTCTGCCCCTGGAGTACTGACGGTGTTTATATCCTCGCAACGCTCGGCTGCGCCACCGCGGCCTATGCGCCCTACATGTTCTTCTCCATGCTCTGCCCCATTGTCTCGCTGATCTGCATCTGGACCGGCTGGACCATCACCCGCATCACCCCCGAGCAGGCCAAGGAAGACATCATCCCGTAAGCTGTTAATTTGAGCGGGGGGAGCGCGAGTTCCCCCTGACTCCAACAAAGAATTGAGAAAAAGGAGAAAGCAAATGAACAAGGTTATTCTCAACGGCGTGGATCTTTCCATCGAAGACGTCGTCAACGTTGCCCGCAACGGTTATCAGGTCGAGATCGACAAGGACTGCATGGCACATATCGCCGAAGTCCGCAACTACATGGAGAGTGAATGGATGCGCGATGACGCGCCCGCCGTTTACGGCTTCAACACCGGCCTTGGCAAGCACAAGGATCACAAGGTCACGATCGAAGAGAGCGATCTGCATCAGTATCGCACCGTTCTGTCCCACTGCGGCGGCGTCGGTGATCCGGCTCCCGAGGAAGTGGTCCGCGCGGCCATGTGCGTCCGCCTGAACGCCTTCTGCCGCGGCGTTTCCGGCCTGCGTCCGGTCGTCGTTGAGCGCCTTGTCGAGTTGCTCAACAAGGGTGTGCATCCCGTCGTGCCCTGGCAGGGCAGCGTGGGCGCCTGCGGCGACCTTGCCCCCATGGCTCACATCGTCTCCGTTCTCATCGGCGTGCCCCAGGCCGAGGCCTTCTATCAGGGCGAGCGCATGCCCGCACAGGAAGCGCTGAAAAAGGCCGGCATTACCCCCGTCGAGTTCCAGCTCAAGGCCAAGGACTGCCTGGCGCTGCTCAACGGCACCACAATGTTCGCCGGTATGGCGTGCCTGAACGTGCACGACGCCGAGCGCCTGTACAAGCTCTCCGAGATCACGACCGCGCTGTCTCTTGAAGCCATCCGCGGCGAGACCCGCGCGTTTGACAAGCGCATCCAGGAGGCCCGCCCCTACGCCGGCCAGATCAAGGCCGCTGCCAACGTGATGAAGCTCATCGAGGGTTCCACCCGCGTCACCGAGGACGCCCGCAAGGTCCACCTCGAGCACGACATCATGCATCCGCACTATCAGGAGCGCGTGCAGGATAACTACTGCTTCCGCTGCATGCCGCAGGTGCAGGGCGTCTGCCGCGAGAACCTTGACTATGTCAAGCACCTCGTCGAGGTCGAGATCAACGCCGCCACCGATAACCCGCTGATCTTCCCCAAGGGCGACGGTCACTACGAGTTCCTCTCCGGCGGCAACTTCCACGGCGAGCCCACCGGCTTCGCGATGGATATCCTGACGATGTCCCTCGTCGAGATCGGCAACGTTGCGGATCGCCGCTGCTTCACCATGTGCGACCCGACCATCAGCTACGGTCTGCCTCTGGCACTCGCCGGCGAGCCCATCGGCCTGAACTACGGCTACAACATCATTTGCTGCTCCACCTCTGCCCTCGCGTCTGAGAACAAGACGCTGGCGTTCCCCTCCGTCTGCGACACCATCCCGACCAAGGCCAACCAGGAAGACCACGTCTCCATGGCACCCTGGGCCGCCCGCAAGGCCAAGCTCGTGATCAAGAACCTCGAGAAGATCCTCGGCATCGAGTTGCTGCTCGCTTCCCGCGGTATCTGGATTACCCAGGATGAGTTGGGCCAGTTCAACCTCGGCAAGGGCACGTCCATTGCTTACGAGAAGGTCAACGAGCTGATCAAGTTCCAGAAAGAAGATATCTACATGGGCAACCAGTCCAAGGCTACGATTAGCCTCATCGAGTCTGACGAGCTGCTGAACGCTGTGGAAGCAGCGGTCGGCGAGCTGTAAGCATCCCTCTTCTCCACACAACCCAAAGCGACCGGTGCGTTCCCGCGTACCGGTCGCTTTGGGGCATGATGCACAAAAGTTGAATGGATTCGACGCGAATTAAACGCTTGCTTCTGCCGAAAACGGCCATTATACTGTAATCAATACGTCGCTCTTTTTTGGAGAGGGCAGAGGCAAGCATCCAACTTTTGGAAAAGAAAGGAGAAAGTCTGATGCAAAAGATTACAGCCGAACTTCTTGGCTCAGGACGGATCCTGCTCAACGGGAAACAGGTCAACCTGCCGTTCAAGCAGGCCGAGGCACTGGTGTACTACCTTCTTGTCGAAAAGGAGACCTTTCGCCCCAAGCTCGCCGACATCATCTGGGGCGACAGTGCGGACGAGCACAAGGTGCAGTCCAACATGCGCAACGCCATCTATGTGATCCGGCGCGAGTTCGGTCGCGATTTTCTTGTCGGCGCGTCGAAAAATGTCATTCAGATCAACCCTGAGATCAGGATCGATCTGGACATCGACCGCTTTAACGACAAAAATCTGACGGATTTCAGCTTTTACGCGGGCGACTTTCTCGAAAACTTTTATCTCAAGGACAACGAATACTACAACGAATGGCTGCTCAACAACCGCCAGCACTATCGAGGGCTGCTGCAGGAGCGGCTCAAGGAGTCCATCGTCGCGGCGTTTCAGGACGAGCGCTACAAGGACTGCGAGCTGGAATGCCAGAAGCTCATGGCGCTCGACGAGTTTGATGAGTTCGGCTATGTCTATTTAATTGAAATTTACCGCGCACGAGGCGAGTATTCCTCGGCAGTGGCGCTGTACGACAGGCTGGAAAAGCTGCTTTCCGAAGAGCTGTTCCAGTCGCCGAGCAAAGAGATCACAGCTCTCGTGCAGAACATCCGGCAGGAGCGCAACAAGAGCGTGCTGCACGTGCTCTCGCAGAAGGAGAGCATCACTTCGCCGGAGAGCGAAAAGGACAGCGGCCCGTTCATGGGCCGCGAGGAGGAGCGCGGGAAGCTCGTAGACGACATCCTGCAATTTTCCGGGGGCCGCGGCGCAATCAGCCTTGCCGTGACCGGCGAGGCCGGCATCGGCAAGACGCAGCTCTTTCAAACGGTGCTCTCCTCACTGGGGAAAACACAGGCGGCGATCTATCAGACCTGTTGCTACCGCGCCGAGGAGAACTACGTCTTAAAGCCCTGGCAGAACATCTTCGAGCAGCTGGGGCGCGACCTTAAAAATCGCGCGAGCGGCGCAGACGCGACGCTCTTCCGTGCGGCGGTTTCGCGCGCGTTCCCGTATCTCTGGCAGGTCGACCTGGAAAAAGCCATCGACCAGGACGACATCACGACCGAGAGCGGCAGCAGCAACCTGCGCGCGATCACCTACGCGCTGATGCGCCTGTCGCACGCGCAGCGGATGATCTTCTACTTTGACGATCTCCAGTGGGCGGACAGCGTGTCGATCTCGCTGATCCGCGATATCCTGACCTCGGACAAAAACCACCGCATCCTGTTCCTTTTCGGCGTCCGCGACGAGCGGCACCAGTATGTGGGCAGCTTTTTGGAGGAGATGAAGGCTGCGCGCTTTCTGTCGGAGCTCCAGCTGCCGCGCTTTTCTGTGGACGAGACGGGACAGCTTGCCGACCTCCTGCTGCCGGAGCGCTTTTCCACGCCCGCGCTGCGCCAGCAGCTCTTCCGCGAGACTGAGGGCAACCCCTTTTTCATCATCGAAACGGTCAACAACCTCAAGTTCAACGGCTCGGTGGCCGACATCACGCCGAACATGCGCGACACGATCCGCATCCGCATCATGTCGCTGCCGTCGGAAGAGCGCAGCATTCTTGATCTGCTCTCGTTCTTCTTCGACGGCGCATCGTTCGACATGATGCGATCGCTCTCGGGAAAAGAGGAGTACGAGCTCATCACGATTTTGGAAAAGCTCATCGACAAAAAGCTCATCCGCGAGGTCATCCGCGCCGAGAGCGTCGCCTTCCAGTTCAGCCACCAGAAAATTCTCGAGTATGTTTACGGCGAGCTTTCGCTCACCAAGCGGCGCATCCTGCACGAAAAGATCTCCTGCTGCCTCGAGCGCAGGCTCAGCGGCACGAGCGCGGACAACGCGCTTTATACCAAGCTCATGTACCACAGCAGGCGCGCGGGCAATGAGCGCAAATACCTCAAGTATTACGTCGAGTACGTTTACAACTATTTAAACCTGTCCCACGAATATTATCCGGTGCTCGGCGGGGAGACGCTGCCGACGGACGCAGAAAACGACCTTCGGCTTGATTCGTCGGACAGAGCCGGCATCCTTCGCATCCTCAAGGACATCCAAACGAAGGTGCAGGCCAATCAGGGCAAATTCGACGAGAGCGACAAGCACGGATTCCTGTCGGATTACTACCACATGATGGGCCGCTTCCACATCCGCAAGGTGGAGTATTCGCAGGGCGAGCCATACATCCGCACGCTCATCGAGCTCAACCGCGACTCGGACAGCGAGCAGTGCCGCAACAACATGATCAAGGCCTACCGCCAGCTCATCTGCATCTACATCGACCGCTACGAGACCAAACAGATGCAGGAGGTCGTCGAAAAGGCGTTCGCCGTGCTTGGCGAGGACGGCAAAGCCGAAGAACGCGCCATCTGGATGCGCCTGTCGGGTCTGTGCTCCATCATGTCGGGCCGCATCGAGGAGGGCTACGCCTCGCTCACGCAGGCGATCGAGATTTTCGAGCGCTCGGGGGAAAAGGACAAATACCTCTTCAACCTCGCGGCATCTTACGCATGGCTTGGCGAGGTGGAACGCAACCGCATGCACTATGGCGAGGCGATGCAGTACTACACGCGCGCCATCTCCATCTGCACGGAAAACTTTCTCACCGGCGGTATCGCGACGTTTTACACCTACGCCGGTCAGGCCGCGCTGGATGCGGGTGACCTTGAAAGCGCGGACGAATACCTCTCGCAGGCAGTCGACCAGTTCAACAAGGTGGAGCTGATGTGGGGGCGCGGTATCGCGTTCGCCTACTACGGCTACCTCTGCTTTGAGCAGGGAGAGTATCGCAAGGCGCTGAGCCTTTTCATCAAGGCGGACGATTATGCCCAGCGGCTCGGCAGCTGCTACGAAGTGGGCGTGCTGAACCGCATGTTTGCACAAATCAGCCTGCAAATGCAGGATTCACCGGACATTCAGGCTGTTTTTGGACGATATTTGAATAAAGACGTGTCTGTTTACTTACAGCAGTCGAAAATGCTGCTGCGCGACGCCTATTCTCCGGTCGACGAGCAGTATCTGTCGCAGCTCACGGAGCGGCTGAAACGGGAGAATAAGGCCAATACGGAACAAACAGCAAATTCTGCACAGGAGATAGAACATCATGCTTGAAAACAACCACACGATCCACCTGACGCTCAACGGCGAGAGCCGCGCGTTCACGGTGGAGCCGCAGGAGACGCTTCTGCACGTGCTGCGCGAGCGCGCGCACCTGACGGGCGCGAAGAAGGGCTGTGACCTTGGCGAATGCGGCGCCTGTACGGTCATCATGGACGGGCGCGCGGTCAACTCGTGCTGTGTGTTCGCCATCGAGGCGGACGGCACCACGGTCGAGACCATCGAGGGCATCGGCACCGCCGACGAGCCGCACCCGCTGCAGCAGGCGTTTATCGACGCCGGCGCCATCCAGTGCGGCTACTGCACGCCCGGAATGATCATGGCGGCCAAGGCGCTGCTCGACCGCAACTCCCATCCCACGCGCGAGGAGATCCACGCCGCCATGTCCGGCAACCTCTGCCGCTGCACGGGCTACACGAAGATCGAGGAGGCCATCGTCGCGGCTTCCAAGGTCATTGACCAGTACGCGAACGGAAAGGAGGCACAGCAGTGATGGAGCAGCATCATTTCGACATTATCAACCACGCCACGCCGCGCCTTGAGTCCATGGATAAGGCGCTGGGTCGTGGCAAGTATACCGACGATTTAGAGCTCCCCAACATGGCCTACGCCGCGCTCGTGCGCTGCCCGTATTCCCATGCCAAGGTTTTGAGCATCGATGTGAGCGAGGCGGAAAAGGTTCCCGGTTTTCTCGGCTGCGCCCTGCCGGAGGAGGCCCCGCAGGCCTACTTCAACTGCTCGGGCAACCCGCCCTCTCCGCTTCTGATGGCGGATGAAAAGGTGCTGACGACCGAGCCGCTGACCATCGGCGACCGCGTGGCCGTCGTCGCCGCGGAGACGGAGGAGGCCGCCCGCGCCGCCGCCGAGGCGGTGAAGGTCGAATATGAGAACCTTGCGCCGATCCTCGACGTCAAGGCCGCGCTCGCCGACAACGCGCCCGCGATGCAGCCGCATCTTTCCGACACGAACGTCGTCCAGCGGCGCGAGGTGTCGCAGGGCGACATCGCTGTGGGCGAGGAAAAGTCCGACATCATTCTCGAAGACCACTTCGTCACGCCGCCGATGCAGCACACGATGATCGAGCTGACCTGCTGCATCTGCGACTTCAGCGACGGCGAGCACATGACGATCTACAGCTGCTCGCAGACGGTGTTCCAGGAGCGCCGCATTCTGGCCGAGCTTTTCGGCCTCAAGGAAGTGGACGTGCACATCATCAAGCCGCTTGTCGGCGCAGGCTTCGGCGCGCGCCAGCAGCTGCACGCCCAGCACGCCGCAGCGCTCATCTCGCGCAAGATCAAGCGCCCCGTGAAGCTGCTCTATTCGCGCGAGGAGGACTTCTACTCCGTCGTGCGTCATGCCTCCGACGTTGATCTTCGCATCGGCGCGGACAAAAACGGCAAGCTGCAGCTCTTTGACACGACGTTCCGTCTGAATGCCGGCCCCTACACGACGCACACGCCGACGGTCGTGGCCGCCGCCGCGCGTAAATTGCAGTACAACGTGCCGAACTACTCGTTCATCGGCCTGAGCGTTTTCACGAACCACGTGACGGGCGGCGCGTTCCGCGGCTACGGCAACACGCAGCTCACGTTCGGCCGCGAAATTCTGATGGACCGCCTCGCGCAGAAGCTCGATATGGACCCCGTCGAATTCCGCCTGATGAACCACGTGCAGGTGGGCGAGTGCTTCCCCTCCGCGAGCATCCCCGTCAGCAGCAACGGCATTGAGGACTGCGCGCGCCGCTGCCAGCAGATCCAGAAGGAGATCGACGAGAAAGAGCCTCTGATCGATGACGAAAACATCCGTCAGGCATGGGGTATCTCTTTCAGCTGCCACGGCTCCGGCCCGTCCTCGAAAGAGGGCCTGAGCGGCGCGGTCGTCATGCTCAACGCCGACGCGTCCGTGCATCTTCTCGTCGGCTCTGCCGATATCGGTCAGGGCAGCGAGACAATGGAGAGCCAGATCGCGGCGGAATGCCTCGGTATCCCCCTCTCCAGCGTGCAGATCACTGCGGCGGACACGGGTCTGACGCCGTATAACACCGGCACGTTCGGTTCGAGCCAGACGTTTATCTGCGGCAACGCCGTCAAGCTCGCCTGCGACGATCTGAAAAAGAAGATGGTCGAGCAGCTCAAGGTCATCTACGACGGCTGCACGGTCAAGGAAAAGGACCACCGCTACTATATCAGCGGCGGCGAGGAGCTTGAGCTGAGCTTTGAGGACGCCGCGCGCAAGATCCTGTTCGACCCCAAGGGCAGCGTGCCCATCGGCGCGGGCACCTACAAGGCTCTGGCCTGCCCCAACCCGTTCTCCGTCTGCTTTGTCAAGGCGGAATACCACAAAAAGCTCAACGCCATCCGCCTTATGGACATCATCGAGGTCGTGGATGTCGGCACGCCCATCAACCGCCTGACCGTCGCCGGTCAGCTCGAGGGCGGCATCGCGCAGGGCGTGGGCTACGCGCTCTATGAGCGCATGGAGATCAACCCGCGCTCGCGCCGCACGCAGTCGACCGATTTCCTGCACTATCGCATCCCGCAGATGGGCGACATGCCGCGCACGTATGTCGACATGGTCTCGAGCCACGACCCCTACGGCCCGCACGGCGCGAAGAGCGTCGGCGAGCTTGCCACGGTGCCCGTGGCGCCGGCCATCGTGAACGCGGTGCGCCGGGCAAGCGGCATTGAGATCAACAGCCTGCCGCTGTGCGACAAATTTGCCATCCTGCCGACCGAGAGGGGGAATGTGAAATGAGCGGACAGGTTTTAGAGAGCTTACACGACGTCGTCTTCGCCGAGCACCCGACCTACATCGGCGGCGGCACAGACATCATGCCGCTGCTGAAAAACGAGGTGCGCGACGACAGGGACCTCGTCTTCCTGAAGAAAATTCCGGAGCTGCACGTTTTGGAGGAAAAGGACGGCGAGCTCATCATCGGCGCGGCGATGACGCTCACCGAGCTTGCCGAGAGCGCGCTTTTGAACAGCCGCTACGCGGCCATCGCGCAGGCGGCGTCGCTGACGGCATCCCCGCAGATCAGAAACATCGCCACCGTCGGCGGCAACATCATGCAGGACCGCCGCTGCATTTACTTCAACCAGCCGCACCTGTGGCGCAGCGGTCTTGCCTACTGCTTCAAGACCGGCGGCAGCATTTGCCACCAGATCCCGAACTCGCCGGTCTGCCGCGCGATCTACTATTCCGACGTCGCCACCGCGCTCATCGCTTACGAGGCGGAAGTAGAGTACATCGAAGACGGCGAGACGCACCGCACGGACCTCAAGTCCCTCATCGAACGCCACAGCGTGGCCAACGGCCTTGCCTGCCACGAGCATTTGCCCATCCTCGTCACGCGCTTCTTCGTCCCCGCGGCGGAGGAAGGCGAGCGCAGCGGCTTTTATAAGTACGCCATGCGCACGACGATCGACTTCCCGATCATCAACTTCGCGCTCCGCTGCGGCGGCAATCGCCCCGCGCGTCTGGCCGCGGGCGCGGTCGCGCCCCATCCGGTCGTGATGGCCGAGACGGCGGCAAAGATCGACTCCGACGCCACGGATGACGAGGTCATCGCGCAGGCCGAGGACGAGCTCAGAAAGCTTGCCATGCCCATCAAGGAGGCCTGCATGACCCCCGCGGTCAAGAGAAGCCTCTATCGCCACGTCGCGATGTTGCTGGATCTGAGAAAATAAGCAAAAAAAGGACCGTCCGATCGGACGGTTCTTTTTTGTCGTAAAAATTTACTTCGCGGCGCGGGCCAGAACGGCCTCGGCGCTCATGTTCGGGTTGATGGTCTCTTCGCTCTCGACCGCGATGGCCGCGGCAGCCGTACCGGCGGCGCAGCTTTCGGCAAGGTCGCGGCCCGCGAGGAACGACCAGACGAGGGACGCCATCATCGCGTCGCCCGCGCCGGTGGCGTTGCGCATCTCGGCTTTGCAGATGGGCTCCAAATGCGTCTCGCCCTGCTGTGCGGCAAACACGCCGTCACCGCCGAGCGACAGGAATACGCGCTGCACGCCCTGATCGAGAAGCGCCTGCGCGGCCTGATAGAGCGTGGCGTCATCCGTGATCTTCACGCCGGAGAGGAGCTCTGCTTCGATGCGGTTGGGCTTGAGCGTGTGGACATGACTGAGTAAGCCCTGGAGCTTTTCCGCCTTGACGGTGGATACCGGATCGACGAAGAGCGGCGCGGCGCAGTGCTCGACAAGGTACGCGATGGACTCGCGCGGCAGGTTCGCGTCGACGACCACGGCGGCAGCGCCGTTCAGGAGGTCGAGCTGCGACGCGAAGTAGTCCGGCGTCAGCTTTTTGCAAATTTCCATATCGGAGACCGCAATGGCCATATCACCGTCGCTGTCGCCGACGAAGACATAGGTCGAGGTGCGGCCATCCGGCACGTGCAGCGCGTGCGAAAGGTCGATGCCAAGGTCGCGGCAGCTCTGCTCGACCTGACTCGCGCGCGAATCGCCGCCCACGGCGGTCAGAAGATACGTCGGTACGCCGAGCAGGCGCATGTTGTGCGCGATGTTGCGTCCCACGCCGCCGAGGCTCAGCTCGACCTTGCCGGGGTTCGAGTCCTTCGCGCGCAGCGGCGCGAAGGAGTGCGCGCCGATGTCGATATTCACGCCGCCGCAGACGACGGCATAGGGAAGATTCTTTTCGTTAGACATGATGTTGCTTTCTCCGAATTATTTGTGATAAAGGCGCTTGGATTCATACTTCGGCTCGCAGCTGACGTGAATGCCGAGGCGCTTGTAGAGCTTGATGTCCTCCTCCGAGATGATGACGGAGAAGTGCGCATCGCAGCCGCGCAGCGTGCCGAGCTGGGCTCTTGCCATGTCGGCGAGGGGGTTCGTCAACGCCGAGATTGCCAGCGCGATGAGCACCTCGTCAGAGTGCAAGCGCGGGTTGTGGTGGCCGAGCGACTGGATCTTGAGCGCTGAGATCGGCTCAATGACCTGATTCGAGATGAGGTTCATGTCGCTGCGGATGCCCGCCATGGCCTTGAGCGCGTTGAGCAGCAGCGCCGCCGAAGCGCCGAGAAGGGAAGAGGTCTTGCCCGTGACAACGCGGCCGTCGGGCAGCACCATCGCGCCCGCGGGCGCGCCGGTCTCCTCGGCCTTCTGCTTGGCCGCGGCCACAGCGGGGCAGAGGTCGGGCGTCACATCCGCCTGCTGCATGACGAGCTCGAGCTTTCTGAGCTGGCAGGCGTCAGCAATGCCGCGCGCGACGTCGACCTGCGCGGTGTAGTAGCGGCGCAGAATTTCCATGCGCGAGGCCTGACGGCAGACCTCATCGTCGATGATGCAGTTGCCCGCCATGTTGACGCCCATGTCGGTGGGGGACTGGTAGGGGCACTTGCCGGAGATGCGCTCGAAGATCGCGCGCAGGACGGGGAAGATCTCCACGTCGCGGTTATAGTTCACGGTCGTCTCGCCGTAGGCCTCGAGGTGGAACGGGTCGATCATGTTCACGTCGTCAAGGTCCGCGGTCGCGGCCTCGTAGGCGAGGTTCACGGGGTGCTTGAGCGGCAGGTTCCAGATGGGGAAGGTCTCAAACTTGGCGTAGCCCGCGCTCACGCCGTGTTTGTGCTCGTGGTAGAGCTGGGAGAGGCACGTCGCCATCTTGCCGCTGCCGGGGCCCGGCGCGGTGACGACGATGAGCGAGTGCGTCGTCTCGATATACTCGTTGCGGCCAAAGCCCTCGTCGCTCACGATGTGGGCGACGTCGGAGGGATAGCCCGCGATGGGGTAGTGGCGGTAGTTGCGAACGCCAAGCGTGTTGAGACGCTTGATGAAGGCATCCGCCGCGTTCTGACCCGCGTACTGCGTGATGCACACGCCGCCGACATAAAGCCCCAGCGAGCGGAACGCGTCAATCAGGCGCAGGCAGTCGTCATCATAGGTGATGCCAAGGTCGCCGCGCACCTTGTTCTTTTCAATGTCGTTCGCGTTGACCGCGATGACGATCTCCGCGTCGTCGCGCAGCTGCTGAAGCATGCGGATCTTGCTGTCGGGCTGGAAGCCGGGCAGCACGCGCGAAGCGTGAAAGTCGTCGAAGAGCTTGCCGCCGAACTCCAGGTACAGCTTGCCGCCGAACTTGCTGATGCGCTCGCGGATGTGCGCGGACTGCATGGCAAGGTATTTGTCGTTATCAAAACCGATTTGTCCCATCGTAAAAAGCACCCCATTTTCAATTTACACATAATATATGCCTATTATATAGAACGTACGGCGGCTTGACAAGAAATGTGCCCGCAGAAAAATAGATGAAAAACGGCGGCGAATTTCTGCTATTTTCCCCTCTTTACATCAGCGAGCTCTTAGCGTATGCTATAAATAGTCTCTTTACGGGGGGAAGAAAAAATCCGCACTTTTTGAAAAAAGGTGTTGACAAAAGGATGCGGATATAGTAAGATCGGAAGAGCGTCGTGTAGGGAAAGAGTGTAGATCTCGGTGGTCGCCG
>ONZY01001051.1_pt1 | contig 21861 bp, 22 predicted proteins | sample 1671451 | NCBI WGS metagenome assembly ONZY01 (sample SAMN06348158, study PRJEB24527) | human gut metagenome | biome: human gut; feature: ankylosing spondylitis patient; material: feces | host: Homo sapiens | place: China | collected 2015-10 | reverse complement strand
GGGGCCGCCCGGGTACAGGCTGCCGGCCTTTTCGGCCAGCTCCGGGGGCCAGTCGGCGGCGGTGGCAGTCAGGTTCAGGCCGATGCCCACCACCAGCCACTCCAGACGGCCGCTCTCCAGGTCGGTGCCGGCCTCGGTGAGGATGCCGCACACCTTTTTGCCCTGATAATACAGGTCGTTGACCCACTTGATGCCCAGTTCCAGCCCGCACAGCTCCTGCACCGCCCGGCATACCGCCACAGCGGCCCCGATGGTGGCCGTCTGGGCGCTGGCCGCCGGGACCGCCGGGCGCAGCAGTACCGAGAGGTACACGCCCTTCCCGGCCGGGCTTTCAAATACACGGCCCAACCGTCCTCGGCCTGCGCTCTGGTGGGCTGTGAGCACCAGCGTGCCGTGGGGCGCACCGTCCAGCGCCAGCAGCTTGGCCGTCCGGTTGGAGCTTTCCAGCGTGTCGTACACCTGCACCGGGGCGGGATAGGGGCCCACAACCTCGGCACAGAAGGGGTCGCCGCCCAGCAGACGGTACCCCCGGCGGGAGGCGGCTTCCAGCGCATAGCCCTGCGCGGTAAGCGCCGCTGCCGCCTTGTGCACGGCAGCGCGGCTGACCCCCAGCTGCTGCGCCAGCTGCTGGCCGGAAATATACGCGCCCTCGGCGGCGCTCAGCGCCTGTAAAAGCGCCTGACGGGTGGTAGAAGCCATGGCGAAAATCCTCCCTGTGTGCTATACTGCTATTGTACCATATCTGTGGAAGAAGAAAAAGTTTGAAAATATTTTAGTTTTTTGCAGGAACTGCCGCCACTCTCTCGTATTAAAGACAGAAGGGCGGCGCAGAGTACCGCATCCAAGACCGGAAAGGAGGCCGTGCAGCGCGTTGACAACACAGGAATTCAGCACGATGGTGCAGAAATATCAGGCGCTCGTGTACACGGTCTGCCACCAGCTGGTGCCGGATGTACAGGAAGCGCAGGATCTGACGCAGGAGACCTTTCTGGCGGCGTGGCGGGCCATCGACCGCTGCCCGCCCGGCTTTGAAAAGCAGTGGCTGGCGCGTATCGCGGCCAACAAAGCCAAGGACTATCTGCGCAGCGCATGGGTGCGCAAGATGAACACCCCCGGCGACGAGGTGCTGGCGCTGGAGGGCGCGCCGCCCGGTATGCAGCCGGAGCAGCAGGTGCTGGAGGCGCTGGGCGAAGAGGAGCTTACCGGAATGATCTTAAATCTGCGCGAGCCCTACTGCACGCCCTGCCGTCTGGTGCTGCTGGAACAGCACACTATGGCCGAAGCTGCAAGACTGTGCGGCCGACCGCCCAAAACGGTGGAAGCGCAGGTCTACCGCGCCAAAAAGATGCTGGCGCAGCAGATCTTGCAAAACGACCGCATACCCTGTGAAAGGAGGAGCGTACATGGAACTGTTTGACGCAAAAGGCTGTCTGAGTGAGGAAGGCTTACAGGCACTGGTCGGTGGACAATTGGACGAAACGCAGCGGCTGGAAGCCGCCGAGCACCTTGCCTACTGCGACCGCTGCATGGACCGCTACACCGCTCTGCTGACCGACGATGTGCTGGAGCAGCCGCCGCGCTCCGCCCGGGGCGCGGTGATGGGCACCATCTGGATACGGCTGATGCAGAACACATGGGGACGCGCTGCTGTGGCCACCGTAGCCGCCGTGCTGGCGCTGACGCTGTGGCGCGCCGGTACGCTGGAACAGATCCTGCACACCGGGCAGCAGCTGAACACATGGCTGCCGCAGACCACGCAGCAGACCGAACCGGAGCTGCTGGGCAAGCCGGTGAACGACAAAGCACCGCAGCCCTCCACCGCCCCGCTGGGCAAGCCCATAGAGGACAAAAAGCAGCTGACCGAAAAACTATCCGATGCACTGGACGCGCTTTTGCACCGCAGTGCAGACACCACTGAGAAATGAGGGAACTGATTATGAAGAAAAACGGGATCCTGACCCTGCTGTTTGCCTGCATCCCCGGTGCGGGGCAGATGTATCAGGGCTATATGAAGCGGGGGCTCTCGCTCATCACCATGTTCTGCCTGTTTATTATCCTAGGCAGCACCACGGGGCTGGACGCACTGGTAGTCGGCTGCATCGTTGTGTATATGTACAGCTTTTTCGATACCTTGAACCTCCGCGCGCAGCTGGCGGCAGAAAAGGCCCCGGAGGACGATTATCTGGTGCACTTTAATTGGCACGATGCCCGCATGACCCAGTTCATGGGCGAAAGCCACAAGCTGGTGGGCTGGGGGCTCATCGCGCTGGGCGCGATCGTGTTCTACAACAACATCATCATGCGGGTGCTGGGCGATGTGATGTGGCGCTGGGGACAGGATAACCCGGTTTTCCGCGCCATCTACCTGATGCTGGACGCTTTGCCGCAGATCGTGGTCTGCGTGGCACTGATCGTGTGCGGTATGTGGCTGGTGCGCGGCCCGAAAAACAAAAAGGGCAAGCAGCCCGCCGAGGAGGAACCCGAGGACTTCCACGCCTACACGGCTGCGCCGCAGGCAGAAGATGCCGAGGACACCGCAGACACGGACGCCCATTTTGCCATGCCGGAGCTTTCGGCACTGCTGGGGGAGCCGGTGACCGGTGCAGAGCAGGACGAGACCCCTGCGGAGGATGACGATGACCGAGCAGAATAAGACCCCTTTGACGGCACAGCCGGGCAGTGCGCCCGCGCCGGAGCAGAAACCGGCAGAAAAACGACCCGCTGAAAAGCCCCTGCGCCGGGTGGGCAGCCTGACCTTGGGCGCGTGTCTCATTGCGGCGGGCGTGTTCTTCCTGCTGTATTTCTTTGTGCCGGGCTTTGATGTGCAGCTGACTCTGAAAATTGCCCCGGCGGTGGCGCTGGTTCTGCTGGGATGCGAGGTGCTGTTCTTTGCCGCCCGCCCCGGCCGCTGGAAGTACGACTTTGTGTCCGTGCTGGTCTGTCTGGTGCTGATGGCGGGCTGCTTTTGCATGGCGATGCTGCCCATGCTATGGGACGAGTTGAGCGGCGAAAATCAGCAGACCATGAACCGCCTGAGCGCACAGGCCATCAACGAGCTGTACACCGCCTGCAAGCAGGATGCGCAGGATATTGCCATCCGGGATATCAGCGGCAGAATGTTCCTGAGCGGCCCGCAGGCCGAAACCTTGCAGGAGGCAGCCGCCTTGCCCGCCGGGGATGTCTACCTGACCTTGACCGTGGAACTGTTCGGCCCCTACGACAGCGCCGCCGACTTTGCCCGGGATTGCTACGCTTTGACCGCACTGGCAAAGCAGTGCACCGTGCCGCCGGAAAGTCTGCACTTTACATGGGATGCCCGCAGCCCGGCAGAGAGCAGCCTGAACACCGGCAGTCTGCTATACACCGAGGACTATTCGCTGGACCTGAGCGGCGCTGTGCAGCTGGACTGGACAGAGCAGCAGATGGAACAGCAGACCGAGACCGAGTATCTGCTGGACGCAGAGAATATCCCCGACGAGGATTAAAAAATACCGCCGCACAGCTGTGCGGCGGTATTTTTGTAGTATGGCTGAAAGGATAAACGAAAACCGCCCCGAAGTCCTAAGACTTCAGAGCGGTTAAGCTGGAGCTGCTATCCAGATTCGAACTGGAGACCTCATCCTTACCAAGGATGCGCTCTACCAACTGAGCTATAGCAGCACATCACAGCTCGATAATTATAGCACAGCTTGGCCGGCTTTGCAAGCTTTTTTTGCAAAAATAAAAAAATTAGTGCAAAAAGTCCCCGGAGCATCCGCAGACGCTCCGGGGACTCTATAAATTGCGTTTACTTTGCCAGACTGGTCAGGATGGGCTCGCACTGCTCTACGGTGGAGGAGAGCATCAGGTTGTAGGCGGTGACCATCTCTTGAATGGCGGTACGGTTCTCCTTGGTCAGGGCGTAGCTCTGGGTGGTGCCGTCCCGGCCAACGAATACGGCGGTGACGCTCTTGGCGTTCAGCCACTCGCTCAGCAGGCTGACCTCCTCGTCACTCAGCTGGAACAGCTCCATGTCGAACCAGCAGCCCAGATCCTGATCGTAGCCGCCGCCGTATTCCTCGTCACAGGTAAAGGTGTACAGCTCGTCATCAGCAGATACGTTGACCGTTTTGATGTCCAGCTTCTTGCTGCCCACATAGGTCAGGATCATATTAAAGGCAATGCTATCGTCCTGCAAGAACATATAGGGGTACAGCCCGCAGGACTTTTTATCCATGCTGGCCTGCTCCTGCGGAGAGGAAAGATCCCAGCCGCCGGCCTCCTCGTCGTAGGTGACGGTGAACTTGGAAAAGGCGGCCTTGAGTTCGGCATCGCTGGGGGCGGCGTTGGTGGCCTCCACAGCAGCGGGGGCGGCGGGCAGTGCGGGCGCAGCAGCCGAAGCGGCCATGCCGCCGCACAGCATGGCGGCAGCGCACAGACCGGCAACGACGCGCCGGAACAAACGGGAAGATCTCATAAGTCAGCACTCCTTTCCATTTTCGAAGGGGGATCTCTGGCTTCAGTATATCGCAGCACGACAGAAAAAGCAAGAAAACTGTCACGAAACGCTCTGCCGCTGACACGAAACGACTTTAGCCCACCTGATGCTCTTCCAGCCAGCGGGTCATCTGCTGAGCAATGCCCTTGACGCTGCCTTCCTCAAAGGGCACCTTCAGCCCGGCGGTCTGCAGCAGCTCGGTGTAGCTGGCAAGACCGGCGCGGCGCACCAGCTTGAGGTAGCGCTCCCAAGCGTCCTTGTGGTCGTCAAGGCTCAGCAGGAAGAACTGCAGCGCTGCCATGGTGGACAGGCAGTAGTCGATATAGTAGAAGGGGCACTCGTAGATGTGCAGCTGGCGCTGCCAACCGGCACCGCGCCCGTAGAAGGGCAGATTGTCAAAATCGATCCACGGACGGTACTTCTTTTCCAGCTTGAGCCACTCGGCGTTGCGCTGGTCGGGGGTCAGGTCCGGGTTCTGATACATGATGTGCTGGAACTCGTCCACGGCGCAGCCGTAGGCAAGGAACACAAAGCTGTCCTCAGCGTGGAGCAGGGCGTACTTCTCGGTATCCTTGCCGAACAGCAGGTGATGCCACGGCGCGGTGAGGAACTCCATGGCCATGGAGTGGATCTCGGCACTCTCCATGGCGGGGCATTCCAGATCGGCAGGCACGTTGGGGTCGCGCTCGGCCACATAGCCCTCAAAGGCGTGGCCGCACTCGTGGGTCAGCACGTCCACATCGCCGGAGGTGTTATTCCAGTTGGCAAAGATGAAGGGTGCCTTGTAGCTGGGCAGGCTGGTCATGTAGCCGCCGGACATCTTGCCGGGGCGGCTTTCCACGTCAAACAGCTCGTTGTCCTGCATAAAGTCGATGAACTCCGCCGTTTCGGGGCTGAGTTCGTGGTACATGGTGCGGGCGGCATCCATGCGTGCCTGATAGCCCGGGATGGGCTTGGGGTTGCCGTCCTTGAAGATGATGGGCAGGTCGGTAAAGGTGGGGTGGGTGATGCCGGTGCGCTTGGCGCGCATGGCCATCACTTTTTGCAGCTCGGGCACAACGTCCCTTGCCACCTGATCCCGGAAGGCCTGAATTTCAGCCTGTCCGTAGCCGATACGGTTCATGCGCACATAGGAAAGCTCGCTGTAATCCTTGTAGCCCAGCACCTTGGCCTGCTGATTCAGGTTTTTGACGATCTTAGTGTACAGTGTGTCCAGCTCGTCCCGGTGGGCATCAAAGTAACCGGCCTCGGCTTCATAAGCGGCGCGGCGCACGGTGGGGTCCAGATCCTCCTTGTAGGGGCCCAGCTGGGGGATGGTCAGCTGCTTGCCGTCCAGCTCCACCAGTGCGCCGCCGTAGATCTGCTGGTACTGGCTGACCAGCGCGTTGAACTCCTGCTGCAGCTCCACGGTGCGGTCGTCCATGCCCAGCACGGCGTTCTTCATACCGGCTACGCAGGTGGTGCCGAAGTGCTCGGTAAGGGCATCCACATAGGGGTTTGCCAGAAACGCCCGGCTGATCTCCACACTGGCGTTGGTCACAGCGGGGCCGTTGGCATCAAAAAAGTCCTGCTCGGCTTTCCAGTAGGCATCGCGGGTGTCGCAGGTGTAGTGGATGTTGGCCAGCTGGGAGGCGGTGGTGTAGTCCGCAAAGGCGCGGCTCTGCTCGTAGTACACCTGAATGAGGGTGTCGCCGTCCTGCGCATCGGCGGCCTTGGCAGCCAGCTGCTTGCACCGTGCCAGCAGGGCGTTGATGTCCGGGCGGGTATAGGTCATTTCGCTGAATTTCATGGAAAATTTCCTTTCCGGGGCAGTTTCCCCTTTGGTATCTTGTGTTCATCTTACCACGTTCTGCGCCAAAAGAAAAGAGGGAGGCAAGCGGGTAAAAGTCCTACGTTTATACAACACTGCCAAAAATAAAAACGCTCCTTTGGCAAAGATGTCTGTTTGGGCGCTTGCAGTGCAGCAAAAAAAGGATTATAATGGCATCATCAACAGAGTAAGACCCTGCGCGTTAAGTGCCGCATCAACGGGGAGTTGTGCTGCGGACGAAGGTATTGACCGCGGTGCAGGGTCTGCATCCCGCTGCTGCATGGACTTGGGTGCAGGCGAGAGCCGTCTGCGGTTTTTGCCCGGAAGTGAATGTTGTTGGAATTCACGCCCTCCTTTGTGCGGTCTGTCACAGGGGAGGGTGTTTTTGCGTCCTGCCTGCTGTTCCTTTTTAAGGAGGACAACTACAATGAACGACAAAAAAACTTCGGTGCGTACCCTGACTATGCTGGCTTTGCTGGTGGCTATGAGCATCGTGTTCAGCCGGGTGCTCAGCATCTCCACCGGTTTTGTCCGGTTCAATCTGGGCAGTCTGCCGGTACTGCTGGCGGCGGTGGTGTTCGGCCCCGGCGCAGGCTTTGCGGTGGGTGCAGTGGCCGATATCATCGGCGGTGTGCTGGCGGGCTACGCCATCAACCCGCTCATCACGCTGGGTGCGGGCGCCATCGGCTTAGTGGCGGGTTTTGCGTGGCAGAAGCTGAGCAGCCTCTCCACCAACCTGCGGCTGGCGGCCAGCGTGCTGCTGGGGCATTTTGTGGGCTCCATGGTCATCACCTCGCTGGCGCTGCGCCTGTTTTACGGCTATCCGTGGGCAACGCTGGCGGTGCGCATCCCCAACGCCCTCATCCTGAGCGCCGTGAACGTTGTGCTGCTGCGCATCCTGCTGGAAAACCGCAGCCTGATGAAGCTGGCAAAGAAGTAAGAGATTCGTAAAATGGAACACCGGAGCGTCTGCCGACGCTCCGGTGTTCCGAAATTTTTAATATTATTCCTTGAATCGAGGCAGTATCTATGAACTACGAACAGGCAATGGAATACATCCACGCGGTGCAGTGGGCGGGGCATAAGCCCGGGCTTACCCGCACCCGCACCCTGCTGGCTGCACTGGGCGACCCGCACAAAAAGCTGCAGTTCGTCCATGTGGCGGGCACCAACGGCAAGGGCAGTACGGCGGCGATGCTGGCTTCCTGCCTGCAAGCCGCCGGTTACCGGGTGGGGCTGTATACCTCGCCCTTCATCAACCGGTTTAACGAGCGCATCCAGATCAACGGGCAGCAGATCCCGGACGAAGCGCTGGTGGAACTGGTGGAGCAGGTAAAGCCCGCCGCCGATGCCATGGAGGACGTGCCCACCGAGTTCGAGATCATCACCGCACTGGGCATGCTCTATTTTGCGCAGCAGCAGTGTGATATCGTGGTGCTGGAGGTGGGACTTGGCGGCACGCTGGATTCCACCAACGTCATCGAAAAGCCTGCCTGCGCGGTGATCACGGCACTGGGCATGGATCACGTCAAGGAGCTGGGCCCTACGCTGGCGGATATCGCCGCCGCTAAGGCGGGCATCATCAAACCGGGCTGCCCGGTGGTGAGCTACGGCGGCGCACCGGAGGCAGACGCCGTGCTGCGCCGGGTGGCAGCGCAGCAGCACGCTTCTTTTACGGAAGTGGACTTTGCCAAGCTGCAGGTCACCGGCGGGGATCTGGATGCAGTTACCTTCAGCTTTGACGGGCTGGACGGGGTGCGCCTGCCGCTCATCGGCAGCTATCAGCCCCGCAACGCCGCGCTGGCCATTACCGCCCTGCGGGTGCTGCGGCAGCACGGCTGGAACATCCCGGAAAGCGCCATCCGCACCGGGTTGGAACAGGTGAGCTGGCCCGGGCGCTTTGAGCTGCTGCGCCACAGCCCGGCCTTTGTGCTGGACGGCAGCCACAACGCCCACGGGATGCGCGCCACGGTGCAGAGCCTGAAAGACCGCTTCCCCGGGCAGAAATTCGTCTTTCTGGTCAGCATCATGGCAGACAAGGACGTGGACGAGATGCTGGCGCTGCTGGCACCGCTGGCCGAGCGGTTTGTGACCGTGACGGCGCACAACCCCCGCGCCATGCCTGCGCAGACACTGGCAGAGCATATCCGCGCCTACGGCTGCACCGCCGAGGCAGCGGACAGCATCGAAGCCGGTGTGGCGCGTGCGGAAGAACTGGGCGGCGAAGGCCCGGTGTGCGCACTGGGCACGCTGTATTTCTCCGGCGATGTCCGGCAGGCCTTTGCCAAAATAAATAAAGCATAAAGCGATGGGGCTACTGCAAAATGCAGTAGCCCCATCGCTTATATAATACTATTTATACCCGCAGCTGCTTTTTTGCCATTTGCAGCGCACGGCGCAGCGGGCGGTAGAGCAGCAGCATCAGCACAAAATTGCCGACGCCGTGCAGTGCATCGTAGCTCAGGCCGCTGAGCCACCAGCTCAGGGCAAAGGCAGGCGTTTTGGCAAACAGATACACCGCCGCGCACAGCCCGCCGAAGCACAGGCCGTACAGCCCGCTGAACACCGCCCAGAAAAAGGCGTTGTCCATGCGGCGCAGCAGCCATGCCAGCAGCGCCAGCAGATACCACACATACAGGTACATCACCCACCACAGACCAAAGCCGTACAGCACGCCTTGCAGCAGAATGAATACCGTGATGGCGCCGGGGGTCTCTCGGGGCAGCTCCAGTGCAAACAGGATGATGAGCAGGCTCACCGGCTCCAGATTGGGCAGACCGCTCATGGCCTGCTTGCTCACCACCAGCAGCGCGCCCATCAGGCCGCTGAGCACCAGCCGCAGCACCCGGGTGTGCAGCGCCACCGGCTTTTTACCCCTTGGTGTAGGTAAAGGCATAGCTGTCACCGTCGTGGAGTTCAATGTCGGCCACGCCCACCGTGGTCATCTCACCGGCAGCATCGGTCAGGCACCACCATGCCTGATCCTTATCATAGTCGGCAGTCTCGCCGTTCACGGTGGTCACAAAGCCGGCATCAGCCTCTTCCTGACTGATGATACCGGCCTCAGCCAGTGCGGTGCTCAGCTTTTCGCCGTCGGTCACGTTCAGCAGTACGCTGGACACGCTGCCGTCCGCAGCGGTAACGGTGAACTCCACCGTGGCCTGTGCCTTACTGGCAGCGGAAGAAGCAACCTCAGAAGCGGCCACAGAAGAAGCCACAGAGGAGGCTGCGCTGGAAGCGGTAGAGGAAGCGGAAGCGCCGCAGCCTGCCAGCAGGCAGACGGTCAGCACAGCGCTGAGGGTCAGAACGGCAAATTTATGCAGAGTGTTCATGGTTCAAAATCTCCTTGTTTCGTGTTTTGCGTGCAGAGCACACGGCAGATATAGTACCATGAAACCGGCTGGAAATCAACATTTTTTCTGCATGGCTTCAAAATATGCGGCGGCAACGCCTACCTGATTAGCCTCGCTGCTGAAGGCGCAGGGCACGATCTGGCAGCGGGGTAAGCCCTCCATGTAAGCTTGTCCCGCCCGGGAGGCGTACAGTCCATCGTAGGCGCTGCGCAAGCTTTCCAGCAGCAGGGGCTGCTTGCTGATGCCGCCGCCGATGGCCACCTTTTCCACATCCAGCAGAACGGTCAGGTTGTAGATCTGCACCGCCACCGCGTGGCAGAACCGCCGCAGCACCTCTAAGGCCTCCGGTTCTCCGGCGTTGGCGGCGGCAAAAAAGCTGCGTCCGTCCAGCGGGGCGTCCTCCGGCAGTGCCTTGCGGGCGCGGTACCATTTAAGCAGATTGCTGGTGCTGCACTGGCAGGCCATGTTCTGGTCCGGGGCGTCCCACGCCTCGGCGTTGGTGTTGACAAAGCTGTACTCTCCGGCAGTAAAGTGCACCCCGCGCACCAGCTGCCCATTGGCAATAATGCCGCCGCCCACGCCGGTGCCGATGATGAACACCGCAGCGTTGCAGCAGTCCTTCAGCGCGCCGTTTGCCAGCTCTGCCATGGCGGCGGCTTTGCCGTCATTTTCCAGTATGACAGGGCAGCCGCACTTTTCCGCCAGCAGCTGCCCCACCGGGGTGGCGGTGTTGTACAGCAGCGCTCCGCCGTTGGAAACATAGCCGGTGCGGTTATCCACAAAGCCCGGCAGCGCCATGGCAATGCCGCTCACCTCGTCCTTATGGGGCGCATACAGCCGGTAGACTGCATCCAGAAACTGCGCCTGCGTATCTTGCGGCGTGGGCACCGCGCCGCTGTTCGTGCGGTGCATCTGCTCATCCATGACCGAGTATTTGATCTCGGTGCCGCCTACATCAAAAACCATGATCTTCATCTTGTAGCCCTCCCGTAAACGGTCGTTTTCTGTCCCTATTATGGCAAATCATCGCGGGAAAGTAAAGCCCCGGCGGTAAAAAAGAAAACTGCAAAAATCGCCTCGGCTTGCGGTTGCAATCCGCCCTGCCCTGTGATATCCTGAAAAGAGAGTATCTGTTATATAAAGGAAGAAACTGCCATGGATTGCAAACTGCGTGCCAAAAATTGCGGCGGCTGCCCCCTGCTGGGGTTGGACTATGCCGAACAGCTGAAACAGAAGGAAGAAAAAGTGCGTGCTCTGGTGGGCAAATACGGCCCGGTGCACCCCATCCGGGGCATGGAGCAGCCTTACCACTACCGCAATAAGGTGATTTCCACCTTTGCCACCGGCTGGGGTGGAAAACTGACCTCCGGCATCTACGCGGCAAACAGCCATAAGGTGCTGCCGGTGGAAAGCTGCCTGCTGCAGGACGAGGTGCTGGACAAGACCATGCAGGCGGTGCGTGCTGCCGCCAACGCCTGCCGCTACCAGCCCTACGACGAGGACAAGGGCACCGGCCTTGTGCGCCACTGCCTGCTGCGGCGGGGCGTAGCCACCGGGCAGGTGATGGTGGTGCTGGTGACAGCGCAGCCGGTGCTGCCGGGGGCCAAGAACTTTGTCAAGGCGCTGCTGACCGAGGCAGCGCAGCGCGGCGTGACTGTGACCACCGTGGTGCAGAACGTGAACAGCCGCAAGACCAGCGTGGTGCTGGGCGAAGCGGAAAAGGTGCTGTACGGCAAGGGGTTCATTCTGGACACCCTCTGCGGCAAGACCTATGCCATCAGCCCGCGCAGCTTTTATCAAATCAACCACGCCCAGACCGAAGTGCTGTACGGCCTTGCGGTGGAGGCTGCGAAGTTGACCGGCAAGGAGGTGGTGCTGGACGCCTACTGCGGCATCGGCACCATCGGCCTGACTGCCGCCGACCATGCAAAGCAGGTGGTGGGCGTGGAACTGAACCGGGACGCCGTGCAGGACGCCATTGGCAACGCAAGGCACAACGGCGTAAAGAACGCCCGCTTCTTTGCCGCCGACGCCACACGCTGGATTGGCGAAGCGGCCGCAGCAGGGGAGAAGGCAGACGTGATCTTTATGGACCCCCCGCGCGAGGGCTCCACCCCGGAATTTCTTGCCAGCGTGGCCCGCATGGCACCGAAGCGGGTGGTCTATGTCAGCTGCAACCCCGTCACCCTCGCCCGCGACCTTGCCACCCTGACAAAGCTGGGCTATAAGGCCGAGGGCTTTACCCCGGTGGATATGTTCCCGCATACGGAGCATATCGAGACGGTATGTGCATTGTCCAAACTGGAGATCCACCGCAAAAAGCCGTCCGGGAGGCGCTGAAGCATTTTTAGCGTGTCCTCTCTGCCGAGGACTTTTATGCAGAGAAAAGAACGTTTTGCAATTTTCCCTGCAAATGGACTGCGAAGGTGAATCCGCAGCTCCCGGTTGAGAAAAGCTTTGTGGAGTGATACAATACTATTGTATGTGCCCTGTCCGGGGCATCAGTTCACAGAACGGAATAACTTGCAATGGATAGATATTTTTTTATTTTAACGACCATTGATCTTTTTGTGCTCGGCTTTATGTGTCTTCTTACAAGGCTGAGCGAATCTTTAAATAAAAAGCAGAAGCGCGGGTTCCTTCTGGCCTTTGCGCTCATTGCGTGCATCTCGGTGCTGGAGGTCATCACCATCGTGGTGGACGGCGCACCGCCGGGCTACCGCTGGCTGAATATTTTGTCCAACTATCTGGGCTTTGGACTGACACCGGCGGTGCCGCTGTGTCTGGTATATGTGCTGGATAAAAAATCCATCATCCGGCGCGGGTTCAAGGCGGCGGTGTGCTGCGAGGGTGCGTATCTGCTTTTTCTGGCGGCAACGCTGCCCTATGGGCTGGTGTTCTCGGTGAGCAGGGAAAACCTCTACGCCCGGGGCGCGTACTTCTATATTTATGTGGCCATGTACTATGCCGCCATGCTGTACCTTATGGTGGCTACGGTGCGCACGGCGGCGGCCTTTCAGAACCGCAGCCGCATGCTGATCTATCCGTTGACCCTGTTTCTGGGCGCGGAGACCGTGATCCAGCTCGCGCTGCCGGAGCTGCACGTTACATGGCTGTGTGTCACGTTGCTGTCGGTGCTGTACTATATTTATTGCAGCGAAATGTGGAACCAGCTGGACGCGCTGACCGGGCTTTTGAACCAGAACAGCTACCTGAACCGCACCGCTGAGATGCGCCGCAGCGGCGGGGTGCTGGTGGTGTTTGATGTGGATGACTTCAAGCAGATCAACGACCGCTACGGCCATTTGCAGGGAGATGTCTGCCTTGCCGAGATCGCAGACTGCATCAAAAAAGCCTATGCCCGCTGCGGCTACTGCTACCGCATCGGCGGCGATGAATTCTGTGTGCTGCTGAAGGACGAGGAAAGCGAAGCCCGCTGCGCAAAAACGCTGCAAGCTTTGCTGGCAGAGCGGCGCAAGGTGTTTGCCATTTTGCCGACGGTCTCCCTTGGCTCTGCCGCCTTTTCCGGGGAGGACGTGGTCGCAGTGAAGGACCGCGCCGACCGCGCGCTCTACTGCGCCAAAAAGGAACAGAAGGCCCGCGCCGCAGCGGAAAAGCACGGAGACAACAGCGAGCGGACAGCTTGAAATTCTGCCCGCACAACGGATAAACGGAGGAACACCGATGAACACAGATTGGAACAGCCCGCAGGGCGATTTTGACACCGCTGAAAAGCAGGGAGAACTGCTGATGCTGCTCAGCCGGCAGCAAGTCACCGTGCACACATGGGATGACCCGGACTTTGACTATATGGAGGAGCAGGATCTGGCGCTGGTGGTGCAAAGCCCCTCCGGCACAGAGGATCTGCTCATTGAACTGTGCGGGGAGTTCTCGGTGTTTTTTGAAAAGTGGCACGGCGAGTACGCCGCCACCGCCGAGGGCTACGCGCAGCTGCAGCAGGACATCACCGCCATTCTGGACGGCAAGGCGGGCGCACTGAGCCTGTATACGGAAAACGGCTGGCAGGGCACGGTGCTGTGCACCGAACTGCCCGGCGCAGAGGATGCCGCTGCGGCGCTCAAGCGCTGCTGGCAGGCGGCAAAGCCGGACGCCGCCCTGCCTGCGGGCAGTCGGCTGGAGCTGGTGTGCTGGGACCCGGCACAGAACCGGAAATGCCAGCTCCCGGCAGAATAATAGAGCAAAAAGGTCGCTGCACGCATTTGTGCAGCGACCTTTTCTTATACAATTTGTTGTTTCTTTTTGTGATTCGCCATATAGTTTGCAAATGCGGAGGCCGCAGCGCCCAGTGCGATGCCCAGCACTGCGCCGCCGAGGACATCGGTGGGGAAGTGCACATAGAGGTACAGCCGGGTAAAGGCGATAAAAGCTGCCAGCACCAGCGCGGGCGCGCCCAGCTTTCGGTTTTGCAGCCAAAGCGCGTAGGCAGCCGCCACCCCGGAGGCGGTGTGCCCGGAGGGGAAGGAATGCCCATGCGGACGCGCCACCAGCATGGTGATGGAAGTGTTGAGATCACAGGGGCGGGGGCGGGCGAACAGCGGCTTGAGGAAGAAGTGCCCCGCCGCCATGTACAGCACCAGCGCCACCGCCATGGCAAATCCCGCTTTGCGGGTGCGCCGGAAGAGCAGAAGCAGCAGGGTGAACGCGATCCAGATCTCGCCGTGGGCACCGGCGTAATCAAAAAAGATGGAGATCGTGTTCATTACCGGGTTGCGGAACTGGTACAGCCAGTCCAGAAAAGCAAACTCAAAGGGCATGGGTTCCTCCTTTTGGGTGGTGAAAGAGCGGATTTTTTATACAATATAGCATATAAATGTTAAAAAATACAGAACGGGCGGTAAAATCGCCCCTCAGAGCCGGGGAAAATCGGCTTCCGGCTGCTCCATCTGTTCCAAGGTGGGGTAGCTGTCGATGGCGCCGTGGTGCTGCACGCTGAAGGCACAGAAGCGGTTGGAAAAGGCCAGATACTCAGTCAGGCGCTTGCGGGAAAGCTTTGGCAGCTCGGCGACGGTCACGCCGTCCCGCTGCAGCTGCCACAGAAACGAGCCGATAAAGCCATCCCCCGCGCCGGTGGTGTCTACCGCCGTCACTTTGGGGCTGCGGGCGCGGGCGCTGGCGGTGCGGGTGTAGGCGCGGGCACCCTTGCTGCCGCAGGTGTACAGCACCAGCTGCACATCTCCGGTAAAGAGCGCGGGCAGCGCGGCTTCAATATCCTCGGTGTCGGTGAGGAAGGGCAGTTCCTCGTCCGAAAGCTTCAGGATATGGGTCAGGGGGAGAAACTGCCACACGGTCTGACGCAGCTGCTCCCGGTCTGGCCAGAGGGGAAAGCGGAGATTGGGGTCAAAGCTGAGGATGGCGCCCGCCTCTCGTGCGGCAGTGATGGCAGCCAGATGGGCGTAGCGCATGGGGCTGTCCACCAGCGAGACGCTGCAAAAATGCAGGGCAAAGGCCTGCGAGAACCAGCCCGGGTCAATCTGCTCCGGGGCGTACAGCAGGTCTGCGGAGGGCTTGCGGCAGAAGCTGAAAGTACGCTCGCCGTTTTCCGCTAAGCTGACGAAGGCCAGCGCGGTGCTGGCTTTGCCGGTAAATTCCAGATGGGAAAGCTCCACGCCGCATCCGGCCAGCACCCGGGCAATCTTATGACCGAAGGGATCGTCGCCCAGCTGGCTCAGCAGCGCACTGCGCCCGCCCAGCCGGGCAACGGCGGCGCAGACATTGGCCGGGGCACCGCCCACCCGGGGGCTGAAGGCGGGCACTTCGTCAAAGCTGCACCCCACCCGGGAGGGGATCATATCGATCAGCGCTTCGCCGATGGAAAATAAGATCCTGTCGGACATAGGGCTTCTTCCTTTCTGCATACAGGTGTGCCGCAAGGTGCGGCAGTGTTCAGTATACACCCGCAGGGCGCTGTGCGCAACTGCTTCTTTTATACGGTAATGGGCGGGTTTTGCGGTTGACTTGCGGCGGCAGATATGCTACAATTTCCAGACGTATGCAAAAACAGGAAAAAAGGAAAAAGTGTATGGATCTGACAAAACAGTTCTTTAAATATGTCTCGCAGAATATTTTTGGTCTGCTGGGCACTTCGTGCTATATTCTGGCCGATACCTATTTTATTGCGCAGGCCGCCGGTACAGACGGCGTTACTCTGCTCAACCTCTGCCTGCCCATTTATAACTTTATTTTTGCCATTGGCTCCATGATCGCGCTGGGCTCGGCTACCCGCTACGCCATTGCCAAGGCGCAGAACGATGCCCGGGGACAGCGGTATTTTTCCAACGCCATCCTGTGCGCCGTGCTGGCGTCTATTCCGTGGATGCTGGCGGGTGCCTTTGTGCCCGGGGCGCTGCTGCGGCTCATGGGCGGCGATGCAGGCATCGTGACGCTGGGCATCCCCTACGCCCGCATCTTTCTGCTGTTCACCCCGTTTTTTATGTGCAACTACATCGTTTCGGCCTTTGTCCGCAACGATGGCGACCCCTCCCTTGCCATGGTGGCGACCTTGAGCGGCAGTCTGTTCAACGTGGTGTTCGACTATATCTTTATGTTCCCCTTGGGGCTGGGCTTGGCCGGTGCGGCGCTGGCAACGGCGGTTTCGCCCATCATCAGCATCGCCATTTGCAGCCGCCATTTCCTTAAAAAGGAGAACACCCTGCAATTCGTGCGGCAGATGCCCTCGGTAAGGCTGCTGGGGCAGAGTTGTCAGCTGGGCATCTCCGGCTTTGTGGGCGAGCTTTCCTCCGGCGTGACCACCACGGTGTTCAACTTTCTGCTGCTGGGTCTGGCAGGCAACGTGGGCGTAGCAGCCTACGGCGTGGTGGCAAACTTTGCGCTGGTGGCTACCGCCATCTTCAACGGCGTGGCACAGGGCGCACAGCCGCTGGTGAGCCGCTGCTACGGCCAGAACGACCACGCCGGGGCGCGGAAACTGCTGCTGCTGGGCAGCGGCACCGTGCTGGTGCTGGCGGCGGTGCTGTACGCTGCGGTGTTCGGCCTGACCGATCCCTTTGTAAGCTGGTTCAACAGCGAAAACTCGGTGCAGATGGCGCAGTACGCCCACACCGGGATGCGGATGTACTTTGTGGGCTACTTCTTTGCAGGCTTTAACATTATGGCGGCGGGCTATCTGAGCGCCGTGAACCGCCCGGTGGAGGCCTCCATCACCTCCATCTGCCGGGGCATGGTGGCCATTGTGGCCTGCTCGCTGGTGCTCAGCGCGGTGTTCGGGATGCCGGGTGTATGGGCAGCCTTCCCAGCCTCGGAACTGCTCACCGCGTTGCTGACCCTGTTTTTGCTGCGCAGAAAAAAGGCCGAGACGGCTTAAATATACATCTCCTGTTCCCGCATGGTCTCCTCGGGCGTAAGCCCGGACTGTGCGGCGCGACCGGTCAGTGCCCGCCATTGTGCAGGGGACTGGCCGGTTTCTTTTTTGAAGACCCGGCACAGGTAGTTGGCCCCGGAAAAACCGCACAGGCTGGCCACCACGTCCAGCGTATACTCCCGGTGCAGCAGCAGCCGCTGTGCGGCTTCGATGCGCACGGTGGTCAGGTACTTGCCCGGCGGCACGCCCACGGAGGCGGTAAAGGTGCGCACCAGATGGCTTTTGGAGACGCCCAGCCGTTCGCTGAGCTCCTCCACGCCGTACAGCCCGGCGTAATTGGCGCGGATGTCCTCAATAGCGGCCTGCACCAGCGGGGGCAGGGCTGGCGCGGCGCTGTCGGCATCCGCCAGTTCGCACAGCAGGGCAAAGACCAGCTGGCTGCGGGCGCGGCTGTGGGTGGGCTTTTCCTCCGCAAGGCGCCCCATCAGCTCGGCGGCGGCAGGACAGGTCTCGCCTTTGGCAAGGTAGGGCAGCTCCCGCAGGCCGTTTAAAAACTGCGTGCTGGCCTGCCCGGTCAGCTGGACGCACAACAGGTGGCAGCTGTCCTCCGGGGTCAGGGTGAGCGGGGCGCGGCTTAAGATCAGGTGCCCCGCCGCTGCGGACTGCGGCGGCAGTACCAGCACAGAGCCGGCGGGCGCAGCCGACGCCCCGGGCAGGGAAACCGTGCATCTGCCGCTGGAAACAAGGCAGACCCACAGCCCTTCGCCGGTCAGGGTGCGGGGCGCGGAAAGCTGCACGTCCAGCAGTGCAGCCGGTGCGGCGATGGTGTTCCAGTCAAACAGCAATATCTGACACCTCTAATCAATAAAATGCTATTTTATATCACAAAATTATCTGCTATTATAGTACCAACGAAACAACACGCCGTCAAGGGCGTGAAACACCAAATATTTACGGAGGATAACGATTATGGCTTCCATTAGCTGCCAGCACATCTACAAGATCTATCCGGGCGCAACTGCCCCGTCTGTTACCGACTTCAACCTGGAGATCCAGGATAAGGAGTTCATCATCTTCGTCGGCCCCTCTGGCTGCGGCAAGTCCACCACCCTGCGTATGATTGCCGGTCTGGAGGAGATTTCCAAGGGCGAGATGTACATCGGTGGCCGTCTGATCAACGACGTTCCCCCGAAGGATCGTGATATCGCCATGGTGTTCCAGAGCTACGCTCTGTACCCCCACATGACCGTTTACAAGAACATCGCTTTCGGTCTGGAGCTGCGCAAGACCCCGAAGGATGAGATCGACAAGCGCGTGCACGAGGCTGCTAAGATCCTGGAGATCGAGCACCTGCTGGACCGCAAGCCCAAGGCTCTGTCCGGTGGTCAGCGTCAGCGTGTTGCTCTGGGCCGTGCAATGGTTCGTAACCCGGCAGTCTTCCTGCTGGACGAGCCTCTGTCCAACCTGGATGCTAAGCTGCGTACCTCCATGCGCACCGAGATCATCAAGCTGCACAAGAAGCTGGCTACCACCTTCATCTACGTTACCCACGACCAGACCGAGGCTATGACCATGGGCGACCGTATCGTGGTTATGAAGGACGGCATCATCCAGCAGGTCGATACCCCGCAGAACCTGTACGATATGCCCTGCAACATGTTCGTTGCAGGCTTCATCGGCAGCCCCCAGATGAACTTCCTGGACGGCACCCTGATCAAGAAGGGCGAGCTGTACGGTGTTGATCTGGGCGGCGACGTGATCCCCCTGCCCAAGGAAAAGACCGCCGACGGCAAGCTGGATTCCTACGTTGGCAAGAAGATCAAGATGGGCATCCGTCCCGAGGATATCGACGACGAGCCCGAGTTTATGGCAAAGCACACCGACTGCCAGCTGGATGCTAAGGTCGATGTTTCCGAAATGATGGGCGCTGAGATCTACCTGTACCTGGAGTACAAGGGCAACAAGATGACCGCTCGTGTGGCTCCCACCTCCAAGGCCCGCAACGGAGACACCGTCCGCGTTGCCTTTGACCCGCACAAGGTCCACCTGTTCGACATCGAGACCGAGCAGACCATCCTGAACTAAGCTGCAATTATGTGACGATCATTTTTGATCCTCCTATCATCATACAGAGAACCGTCGGCAGGGAAACCTCCGGCGGTTTTCTGTGTCTATGGGCAAGGCAGACAAAAAGCAGCCGCGTACCTTTTGGAAGGCACACGGCTGCTTTTGCTTTACCGGCAGCTCATTGCCGCAGGGCGGTCAGGCCCGGCGGGAGAAGTGAAACGGAGGTTATACCAGCTGGGGCTGCCTGGATCTGGTGAGCGCGTCCACCGCACAGCTGAAAAAGCGCTACGGCTTCATCTATGTGGACCGCAACGACGACGGCACCGGCACGCTGGAACGCTACAAGAAGGATTCCTTCTACTGGTATCAGAAGGTCATCCGGAGCCCCTCCCCTGCCAACCGGCACAAAAAAGCCCCGGAGGGCAGCTTTGCAGCCACACTCCGGGGGAAAGGATGAGGAATTGTTATTTACCTGTAGTACCGTAGTAGTCCTTAATGCGGACAGCGATAGCGATGTAGCTCCGCTCGTTATTGCTGCTGACCACAACACCTACATTGGACCAGATGCCATCCTGGTTCACGCTGGCATCGACCTTCGTATCGACATACCTCGAAATCTCAGTCAGCACCATATTCAGCAACGTATTCTGGTAGTCAATACCGGGCGGTGATCACAATCGCCAGATCATTCCCTACCTGCTTCTTGTTGATACGGAATGCCCCAGCATAGCCAAGGACGTTGAACTGACCGTTGAGATCCTCGTCCAGCTGAGCTTTAGCCACTGCACGAAGCTGTGCATCATTGGTCACTTGGACGCCCTTCTGGCTGCCGATCTGGTTCAGCACTTTCTGCTCCTCAGGGTTGTTGACGGACCCACCGCCGCCACAGGCGGTAAGCATCAGCAGAGCCATAGCACCTGCCAGTAACAGGGCCGCGAACTTCTTCAGGTTTTTCATAGGATCTCCCTCCAGTCTGGTTGTTTTTGTGGATATGTTTCGTGATTCACGAAGCTGCATCCCCGGCCGGGGGACGCTTTCCTTGTCTCAATTATATCGAACAAAAGCCAGGGCTGTCAATGGGGGAGTTCCCTAAAAAATCAGAGGCCGATTCGTGAAAAAGTCACGAAAACAGGTGATATTTGTTGCGCTATTGTAACTGCCATACCAAACTTCGCAAAGAACCTTTGCCGCTTGGAATTTCCTGCCACCGGCCCGGAGGCAGGGGCTGTTTTTCCGGCAGAGACAGTGCCCTTAAATTTGGACAGATGCTGTGTCCAGGGTGCCCTCTCCCCGGCCTCCCAGACGGCAGCGGAAATCCTGGTAGCCAAAGTGGGCCAGCCGGGCCAGGCTGCCGTCGGACCGCAAAAGCCAGATATCCGGCAAAGGCATCCCGTTAAAGGTGTTGTTTTTGCAGGTGGTGTAGATGGCCATATCTCCAAACACCAGCCGCTGGCCCGGGGCCAGAGGGGCCTTGAAGCTGTAGTCTCCCATCACATCCCCTGCCAGGCAGGTGGGCCCCCCCAGCCGCACGGTGCAGGGCTTTTCGCCGGGGTCTCCGGCGTCCAGCAGGGGCGGGCGGTAGGGCATCTCGATAACATCCGGGGTGTGGCAGGCGGCAGAGGTGTCCAGGATGGCCAGGCTGGTATCCCCGTTGCACAGGGTGTCCAGCACGGTGGTGACGAGGTAGCCCGCGTTCAGCGCCCAGGCTTCGCCCGGCTCCAGATACACCTGCACACCGTATTTTTCCTGCACCTGGCAGATGCACTGCTCCAGGGTGGCCAGGTCATAGCCGGGCCGGGTAACGTGGTGGCCGCCCCCAAAGTTCACCCACTTCATCTTGGGCAGCAGGTCCCCGAACGTTGCCTCCACCGCTTTCAGGGTCACAGCCAGGGCGTCGGCGTCCTGCTCGCAGAGGGTGTGGAAGTGGAGGCCATCCAGCAGCTCCGGCAGCTCCGGGTGGGCCGCCACGGCGGCGTCCCACTGGGCCCGGGTGGTGCCCAGACGGCTGCCCGGGGCGCAGGGGTCATAGATGGCATGGCCCTCCTGGGTGGAGCACTCAGGGTTTACCCGCAGGCCCACGCTTTTGCCGGCGGCCTTGGCTGCCGGGCCGAATTTGGCCAGCTGGCCGGGGGAGTTGAACACGATGTGGTCGGCGTACTGCAGAAGCTCTGTGAACTCGTCTGCCCGGTAGGCAGCGCAGAACAGGCGGCTCTCGTACAGGCCGCTGGCCTCGGTGCCTGCCAGGTAGGGGGCCAGCACCGGGTACACATCAAAGTTGGAAAAGGCCTTTTGGGCCAGCAGGGCCCGGCATCCGGTGCGCTGCTGCAGCTCCAGCATGATCTGACCGTTCCGGCGCAGCTGGGCCTCGTCCAGCAGGTAGCAGGGGGTGGGCAGGCTTTGCAGCTGCTGTTCCGTCAGGTTTGCCAGCCCCGCAAAGGGCGGGCGGCGATCCTCCAGCCGCATCAGTCCACCAGAGCCGGGCTGTGGCTCTCGCTGCGGGGCAGGCCGTACTGATCCAGTGCATCCAGATACGGATCCGGATCAAACTCCTCGACAGTGTGGACGCCCTTGGTGGTCCACTTGCCGGTCAGCAGCATCAGGGCACCGCACATGGCAGGCACGCCGGTGGTGTAGCTGATGGCCTGGCTGCCCACCTCCTGGTAGCACTCCTGATGGTCGCAGACATTATAGATGTAGTAGGTCTTATCCTTGCCGTCCTTTTTGCCGGTAAAGATGCAGCCGATGTTGGTCTTGCCCTTGGTGCGGGGGCCAAGGCTGGCGGGGTCCGGCAGCAGAGCCTTGAGGAACTGGATGG
>ONZY01000994.1_pt1 | contig 22748 bp, 23 predicted proteins | sample 1671451 | NCBI WGS metagenome assembly ONZY01 (sample SAMN06348158, study PRJEB24527) | human gut metagenome | biome: human gut; feature: ankylosing spondylitis patient; material: feces | host: Homo sapiens | place: China | collected 2015-10 | reverse complement strand
ATGCTATAAAGTTACTGAAAATTAATGGTTTATTAAAAGAATAACGTCATTATTAGGTACTGATATACATATCTACACTGGAAAATCTTAGAAAGGCTGGAGTCGGGAAATCCCCGAACCAGTCTTTTCTATTTTATTAACGTTTTCCAAATAGAATAGAGCCAATCGTTAAGAAAGGCTCTATTTTGTTATTTGCTCTTCTTGGTTATTCTTCGTATCTTCACGGTGTGAAAGGAGGTGCCGAAAATGTTTGAAGAACTATCAATAGAAGAAGCAAACGAACTTCTTGAAATGATTTCAAAGTTTCAAATATTCGAATATGAATATTGAATTAAGCAAATAATTTAGTTTGATAGCCTTTCCACACCACGGAGAGGCTATTTTATTGTATAACGTATCTTTCCTCCATCATCTTCACATCATTTAACCGTAAATTGAGTTACTCCGTCCTCAACTTTTTCGTTATATGCACAGGAGGTTATCAGATTTCTATCAAGATTTTCTCCGTGAACTCATTGTTGAATCAATCAATTTTTGTAAATTGTAACATCATTAAAATTTGGAGGACAGCCTTATGAAAGACCCATTCAAACTTAATGCTAAATCAATCATGGCTCTTTACGAATTATTTCCTACGGAAGAAGCCTGTATCAAACATCTTGAAGCTATAAATTGGCACGGCAAACCCGTTTCGCCATTTGACAAAATTTCAAAGGTCTACAAATTGAAAAGCGGTAAATATCGCTGCAAGAATACAGGTAAGAACTTTACCGTCCGTACTGGAACCATGTTTGAAAAGACAAAAATTAGTTTACGTAAATGGTTTATTGCCATTTGGCTCGTAACCAATCACAAAACAGGTCTTTCCTCCTACCAACTTGCAAGCGATATAGAAGTCACGCAAAAGACAGCATGGTATATGTTGCATAAAATACGTCACGCAATGCGTCTCGCCAATGAGAACTTCTTAGAAGAAGCTGTTGAAATAGACGAAACCCTTGTTGGTGGAAGAAACGGTAATCGTCATTGGGACAAGAAAGTGCCTCATTCACAGGGACGTTCACATAAGGATAAAGCACCTGTCGTTGGAATGATACAACGGGAAAATCTGATGAATGCACGGGTAACACCTGACACCAAAGCCAACACCCTTTCTGCATTTATCAGAGAATTTGTACATCCCAACGCTATTATTTACACAGATGAAAACGATGCCTACAATCAAATCGGAAAAAGCTATGAACGTTACTATGTAGACCACAGTAAGAAACTATATAGTTATGACAGCATAACGACTAATAGAATTGAAGGTGCTTGGACGCATTTCAAGCGTATGGTCAAAGGGACATACAGAACTCTGCTTAAAAAGTATTTACAGAAATACGTTGATGAGTTCGTGTATAGGTACAATCTGAGGGACATCAGCAATTCAGACCGATTTAACTGCTTCCTCTGCTGCGCTGACACACGTTATACATACAAGCAAATCAGAAAATCAGCGGCTTAAGATGAAAAGAAGAAAAGAATCAACAGAATTTAAACTTGGAACAATCATTGTCCCCTATATTGAAATGTTCGATGAAGCAGTAGCCATAAGGACAGAGGGTGTACAACTTATTATTGATACATATTTCAATGACCTGTCTATTGAGAACATTCCACAACAATATGTATTCACTTGGAACTGGCTCGGTAAAGGTTACAAGTTTACCGTAATAAATCACCTCTACAAATCGTCTAAAGCGAAAACCAAACGAGGCTTTAAGATGTTACTCGCAGAGGCATTGCCATTGCTTATAGACTCTAAAAACGGACTAATAAAAAAGCCGGAACTTAGTCCGGCTGATTTGAATAGTTTTAACAGGATGCTAAAGCAATAAAACGGTACTATTGTTTTTTGTTATAAAATCTAAGTCCTTTGAAAAAAGGAGTTTCCACATCATCTACCTTGATTTTTCCAACAGAATTAGGCACTTCGTATCTATAAAGATACAGGGAATAATAGAAGACATTGTGTTCCTTAGCCTTTTCCTTGATTTCCTTGTAGCATTTGTCCACAGAATAACTTTCAGATGTTTCAGTAAGAGGATAAATTATGAGGCAGTGAACACTAAAGTTACACCACGCTGATTTATCATAACTTTTAGTTATAAGGACGATGTTTATCGTCCTTATTTTATTTCGATACAAAGATAACATATTATATTTACTATCGAAAATATTTGTCTTTTTATTTGCATATCTTGTTTATTTTCACTATATTGTAGGAACATAAAAGATAAGCATTATGAAAAAGAGAAGGGAAAGAAAAAGCATTATAGAGTTTAGAGCTTCCTTCCCCGATGAAGAAAGCGCAATTAGATTCTATGAGAAAATAAGATGGAAAGATGGAGTGGTTTCACCTTTTGACCCGACATCTAAAGTGTACAAATGCAAGAACGGTAAATATAAGTGCAAGAATACTGGGAAATATTTCACTTATAGAACTAAAACATTCTTTGCTAATTCCAAAATGGATTTTAGAGATTGGTTATACGCAATTATTATGATTGCCAATCACAAGAACGCTATATCTTCATATCAATTAGCAGATGATTTGGATATTCCACAAAAGACAGCATGGTATATGCTTCACAGAATAAGAACTGCAATGGCTAAAGAAAACAATCAGAAGTTATCTGGTGAAGTAGAAATAGACGAAACGTTCGTAGGTGGAAAGAATATTAATCGCCACAAGGACAAGAAAGTAGAGAAGTGTCAAGGGCGTAGCTACAAAGATAAAGCCCCTGTATTTGGTGCTATAGAAAGAGGCGGGAAAATTTTTGCAAGGGTTGTTCCTAACACTCAAGCTAAAACACTTGTTCCTATTGTGAAAAAGAATGTTGAAGTAGGAAGTTCAGTTTATACCGATGGTTGGAGCTACAAAGGACTAGAGAAGAAATATACCCAAATGTCTGTAGACCACGGCAAACATTTCTATGGAATGCTCTTAGTAACCGATGACGGAGAGATTATCGAAGTCACAACAAATAGAATTGAAAACGCTTGGTCGGTATTCAAAAGAACTATTAAAGGTACGTATATTCATGTCAGCAAAAAGTATCTACAAAGGTACGTTGACGAATTTGTTTTCAGATTTAACACCCGAAAAATTAGCAAATATGAGAGAATTGAATTACTTTTGCAATATGCAGCAGCTTAAATATTATGGCAAATAACAAAGACATAAAGAAGGATAAACCTAAGAAGGAGAAGAAAAAAAGAAAGCCTATCTACGAGATACAGGGCTTCGTCCTCACTATACCCGAAGAAAGGCTAAAAGAGATGCTGCTAGAAATGAGCAAGCCAAATCCAGAAAAAGAGTAATTATGTATATTTAACAGAATACTTATTTTAGTCTCAATTTTATTTATTATCTTTGCAGTGAGAAAACAAGTCGGGTTGTCCGACTTGTTAACCATCTAGCGTAATTTAGGTCTTTTAATCATGGCTGAACCATTATTATAAGTCACTTTTACTAAGAGATGGTTTCCCGATTTACTGACAGAGACCTTTTTAGGGTATCTTACTGTCTTTAAAGAAATAAATTTTTTCATATTTTTTTTAATTTAAAAATAAGGGAAAATGCACAGGAGATGTCTTGAAAATATACTCCTGTGTTTTCGTATGCAAAATTAATCAATTTTAATCAACAGTCAAAGAATTCTATAAAAAAGTTAATGGTGTCCTAATTAGGACACTACCTAAAAAATAATCCATATCTTTGCAAAGCAATGTTGTATGTACAACATTTAACGTATAAAATATAGCCTGAAACGTCATCAGAATCACCACCTCGGATAACAGAACTAAGGCTATCAGTGAACTTACTCGTTGGGTAAAGTGTACTTCGTCATATACTGACGTGGTGCGCTGCCATTGAGTAAGTGGGCTTGTGGTGAGCCTTGATGACGTATGGCAGTAGCACTACGTCTTTTTTTTGTGACTTTGCGTATGGTTATTGCTGAATAAACTGACTTTTAGTATTAACCAATAAAACACAAAGTGTATGAAAAAGATTTTTATCCTTGCAGCATCAGTATTATTCATCTCTAGCTGCAATATGAAGAAAAGCAATTCCGAACAGGCATTGCAGGATTCAATTAGAGTAGCCGATTCGATTGCTGTATTAGAATACGAAAAAGAGCAAGCGATGTATGATGAGATTCAAACTTCTAGCGGGTATTCTTCTGACCCCAATTTCAAACCCACTATTAGCTCTAATGGTAAGTACCATACAATAGATGGTAAAGCTAGGCAAATCGAGTTTCAAGGTAGCTTAGAACAAAAGCAACAACTTGAAATGCTAGATGAATATGAAAAGAATCATCCCGATTATTAATCAAAGTTACTAATATTATGGAAGAACAAGAAGATAAATTGTATTGTCCTAATTGTGGTAGTTCACAATTAACCGCAAATAAGAAAGGCTTTGGAGCAGGTAAAGCGGTAACTGGAGCTATATTAACTGGAGGTATAGGGTTACTAGCCGGATTTATAGGTAGTGGAAATGTAAAAGTTACATGTCTTAAATGTGGACGCAAGTGGAATCCGGGACAACTTCGAACAACTCCACTTCCCAAATTGACACCTGCACAAAGAAAAAAGAAAGAAGAAAATGAAGATACAGATACAGCTATCGGTTGTGCTATTTTAATGGCTATAGTTCTTTTCTTTTGGATAATAATTGAGATAAGTTCGTAATTGTTTCTTTATTAGCTAATAATTTGCTATTTTAGCAACCAATTAATACCGGAGGATTTTCCTCCGGTATAATCAAAAGTTATAATGAAATTTGTAAAATAAACGTGGTGTAACTTTAGTGTTCACTGCCAATTATGAACTCCAAGTCACGCCAATCACTGTCTTCTGTTCCTGTCAACCGAACTTTAACCTTTTCATCTTCTGATGTGAACATTTTACGAACAATCTTTGTGTCTGAAGAAATTTCCAACTTTAAGGAATCCTTATAATCAACACATTTATATTTCTTTTCAAGGCTTTCAATGTAACCTAAGTAATCTCCACCGGATTTATAGATACTAATAGTTTCAAGTACGATTTCAGACATAGATTCAGGATTTGGCTTAGAACACGATTGCAATCCGATAGCTAAAACTGCTACAATAATTGGTAGAACGAAATACTTTTTCATAATGGCGAATTTTTCGAGTTCCCGACAGTCTATGAGAACGTTATATAATAAAGAAAGTGGACTGCCACCTGTGTAAACTCGAAAGCATCGCCAAACGCTTGTACAAACACACAGATGAGCAGCCCACTTGATATAGGTTGCCCTCTGTGCCTCGTTTGTACTTTTATTGAATTGGCGATTCTTCGAGTATTAAGGCACTTTCCTTTATTTTCCAACAATGTTTAACCTCGAAAGGCTTGCGCAAAAGTAGTAAATTCCCTATATTTGAACAAGACTAATAGGGAAATAATTATGAAAGAACAAATTACGGGAGGGACATACGTCAAATTAAAAGTATGCCCATCTAAAATTTACAAGGTAACAGATGTCAATTGCGAATTAATAGATGCTACCCAGAAAGATAAAAAGCGAGTTGTTTTAAATCTTTCAGATGTTGAACTTGGCACTGATGATGATATGATTAAATATGAAGATAATTCTATTCAAATAGAATATTGATTATTTCCTGAAATACAAAGGGGTAATCAATTTTTCTGCGACTTCATCATCATACCACCCACCACGTTTACACCATTCAACTGGTACTTTGGGGTCTTCAATAGGAAGCCCCATTTCTTTTGCAATTTCCTCAAGTTCTGTTTTACATTTTTCAACTGTTGGCTTTTCATCGGATTGCTTCATATTCTCAACGATTTAAATCCATACGCGTAATCCACATATAATTGTCCGTTCCAAACTTGAAATCCTCCTTGTGGATAGATTGAGTGCGTTCAAGTAAGGTCTGCTCGGTCATGCCATTAGCAAAATTGTGACCGACATTCAATACGAGAGTAGTGATGTCCTGCGCATCACGAACTTCGTTATAACGACATTCACGAGTTTTAAGGTGTACGTCATTCACAAGGAATACACGATGTTCACCTAATACATCAAGGATTAAAATCTTACAAGAAAGAGGTGCTTTCAAGTGGCACAGAAAATAGTTGGATACGTCAGATTCCAGGTTCCCGCCGGCAAGGCAACGCCGGCTCCCCCGGTCGGCCCCGCGCTCGGCCAGTATGGCATCAACATTGGCCAGTTCACCAAGGACTTCAACGAGCGCACCAAGGGCGACATGGGCATGATGATCCCGGTCGTCATCACCGTGTACGCCGACCGCAGCTTCTCGTTCATTACCAAGACGCCCCCGGCAGCCCTGCTCATCAAGAAGGCCTGCGGCATCGAGCATGCTTCCGGCGTGCCCCAGAGAGATAAGGTCGCGACCATCAGCAAGGAAGACCTGCGCAAGATCGCAGAGCAGAAGATGCCCGATCTCAACTGCTCGAGCATCGAGTCTGCTATGAGCATGATCGCAGGCACCTGCCGCAGCATGGGCGTTCTGGTCGGCGAATAAGCCGTCAGATTTCGCTCCCTGATCGTGGGAGGATCATCCATCCGACGAACCACTTTATTAGGAGGAAACTGAATTGTTCAGAGGTAAAAATTATAAAGAGAGCGCTAAGCTCATTGATAAGCAGGCTCAGTACGAGCCGCAGGAAGCCTTCGAGCTCATCACCAAGACCGCCAAGGCCAAGTTCGACGAGACCGTCGAGCTGCACGTGAAGCTGGGCGTTGACTCCCGTCACGCTGACCAGCAGGTCCGCGGCGCCATCGTCCTCCCCAACGGCACCGGCAAGAACGTCCGCGTTCTCGTCTTCGCCAAGGGCGACAAGGCTGAGGCTGCCAAGGCTGCCGGCGCTGACTATGTCGGCGAGATGGACCTCGTCGAGAAGATCCAGAAGGAAAACTGGTTCGACTTCGACGTCGTCGTCGCTTCTCCCGACATGATGGGTGTTGTCGGCCGTCTCGGTAAGGTGCTCGGTCCTAAGGGCCTGATGCCGTCCCCGAAGGCCGGTACCGTCACTCCCGACGTCGCCAAGGCTGTTCAGGAGTCCAAGGCCGGTAAGGTCGAGTATCGTCTCGACAAGACCAACATCATCCACTGCCCCATCGGTAAGGTTTCCTTCGGCCCCGAGAAGCTCGCTGAGAACTTCAACGCTCTCATGGGTGCTATCATCAAGGCCAAGCCCGCCGCTTCCAAGGGCCAGTATATCAAGTCCTGCGTCGCCGCCTCCACCATGGGCCCCGGCGTCAAGATGAACACCGCAAAGATCTAAGAAAACTTAAAGAGGGGGACGCTGTCCCCCCTTTAGATTCCCCCTCACCAGTTTGCGAACTGGTGCCGCCGCGCGATCGCAGCTGAGCCGCGGTATTTTTCTGACGCGCATGTCGTCAGAAAAATCAAATTGGATTATTTTTGACGCGCATGTCGTCAGAAAAATGATTTGCGCTGTGCGCGGCGCAAATATGGGGTATTTTGCGGAAAAAACGATATTTGGGGTTGACAATGCTGCCAACTCTGGATATACTATTAGAGCGTTCCAAAGACAGCAGGTGAGATTCGTCTCGTAAGTCCTGCCGAGGATGGCAAACATTTATTGATTGCTTTACCGTCCTCATGTCCTGCATGAGGACGGTTTCCTTTTTAGAACGCCTCTTTCCCCTGGCACGCGAGGCGTGCCGCAAAATCCAATGGAGGTGAACTCAAGAAATGCCTAACGCAAAAGTTCTGTCTGAAAAGCAGGCGATCGTGGCCTCTCTGACCGAGAAGCTGCAGGGCGCAGCTGCCGGCGTTATCGTTGACTACAAGGGCATCACCGTCGCGGAAGACACCGAGCTCCGCGCTGAGTGCCGTAAGAACGATGTCGAGTATGCAGTTGTCAAGAACACCCTGCTCCGCTTTGCTTTCAACAACGTCGGCCTCAATGAGCTCGATGATCAGCTGAACGGTACCACGTCTCTTGCCATCGCTGCCGATCCCGTCGCCCCCGCGCGCGTGATCGCCGACTTTGCCAAGAAGCTCAACGGTAAGTTCGAGATCAAGGGCGGCTTCATGGACGGCAAGGTCGTCGACATGGCCACCGTCAATGCTCTGGCCGCGATCCCCGCGCTGCCCGTCCTGCAGGCACAGGTGCTTGGCACCATGCTGGCTCCCATTTCGGGCCTGGCTTGCGTCCTCAAGCAGATCGCCGAGAAGAACGGCGCTCCCGCCGAGGAAGCTTCCGCAGAGTAATCGTCTGCACCCAACTCAAAAACTAAAACAAATATCTTAAAATTGGAGGATCATTACAATGAGCGAGAAAGTTACCGCTATGATCGAAGAAATCAAGGGCCTTACCGTCCTGGAGCTCTCTGAGCTCGTCCACGCTCTCGAGGAAGAGTTCGGCGTTTCCGCCGCTGCTATGGCTGCTCCCGCTGCCGGCGGTGCTGCCCCCGCTGCTGAGGAGAAGACCGAGTTCGACGTCGTCCTCGCCGGTTTCGACGCTGCTGCCAAGATCAAGGTCATCAAGGCTGTCCGCGAGATCGCCGGCCTGGGTCTGGCCGAGGCCAAGGCTTTCGTCGAGTCCGCTCCGAAGGCTCTCAAGGAGGGCGTGTCCAAGGAGGATGCCGAGAACTTCAAGAAGCAGCTCGAAGAGGCTGGCGCGAAGGTCGAGATCAAGTAATCTCACCCCTTTACGAGGTTCAAAAAGCCCGTGTCGTGAGACACGGGCTTTTTCTTTTTGCCTGTCTTATGGAATAGAACATCTGTTGACATAATATATGCGCGTGTACGTCAAAAGGACGTGCGCACCGTGGGCTCGGACGGGGCAACGATGTCGATGATCTGATTCTGCGTGTAAATGCCGTAGTGCTTCCACGATGCGGGAGCGTCCGTTCCATCGGGTATAAGATGGACATCAATGGCACGGGGAAGATAGTCGAGCAGTTTGGACCGTTCGAACGTGCAAAGATAGGTGCCGCTGTGGACTTCGTCTGCGTCAAATACGCAGTAGGATTCGTTGCGCACCTGATAGAGCAGGTAATTTTCAAAGATGAGCTCGATCTTGGCGTTTTCATCGGGGCACAGCGGCGTACAGTGCGCGAGAATGTCGTCGAGGGCGGCATTTCCTGTGGACGGAGTCTGTGCATTTGGCTCCGCTTTAGCGCAGCAGATGGTGATGTGCAGCTCGTTTTCATCCTCCTCACACAGCGTCAGGAGAAACGGTGCACGGCGGCCGGCGTCCACAAGGCGGCCTGCTTCGGCGAATGTGGTGCAATGAGACATGGGAGTCACCTCGTTTTGTAAAGCATGGAAAATACTGCTCACCGTGTGACGGTCAGGCAGTAAAATGATAACCGGTTTGTCTCCTTGTTGTTCCAGAGGTCAGTTTCGCCGAGCTCGCGCAGATCGTCTACGACGAATTCATCGAATCGCACAGCAGCGCGGTGAACGACGGGACGCTCATCGAACGAGTAGAAGCCGCCCTGCCAGATATGCCAGAGTTCCACGCAGGGCGCGGATTCGAGGGCAGAGCCAATGTAGTCGATCAGCTGCCGCGCGCGGCCCTCGGTATAGTAGGCCCAGTCGAGGCAGACGGCAAAGGCTTTGTCGGTATAGAGAAAACTGTCTGGGTAAGTGCGCAGCGCGAAGTTGTCGTCCGCGCCGCCGTCGTCGATCGTACCGTCGTCCAAATTGATGGCGAGGTAGTCGTACTCCGGCGGAGGAAAGACCTCCGGCAGCGGCGCGTCGGAAGCGAAAAAGATGCAGGCGCTCATCGTGATCCTCCTGTAATGCCTCATTTTCCTTTTGGTACGGCGATCATATCATAAAAGATATGAACAAATCTACTGAGATGCTGTTACGAGACCCTTGCGCCGCGGTGCGGGAAGAACGCGCGCCGGTGAGGAAAAAGCTGGAACAGCCATAATATATACCGCTCGAGCGCTTGACTTTTTTGTGCAGCGGCATTAAAATGTATAAAATATAAGAGCAGGAATTTCATGCGTTGTGTATCCTGCGTACAAAATCTGATGAGAGACAGGCTGATGCCCGCGTGAGCCGAGGAATGCTTACGCGGTTATTTTTTCACCTGGATGGGAGAAAACATGAAGAACACCAAAAACTTTGCGAGCCGATGGGGCTTTATTCTGGCGTCCGTCGGTTCAGCGGTCGGCATGGCGAACGTCTGGGGCTTTCCTAACAAGCTTGGCAGCAACGGCGGCGGGGCATTTTTGCTCATTTATCTGCTGTTTATTTTCATTTTCAGCTACGTGGGTCTGCCCGCGGAATTTGCCATGGGCCGCCACGCGGCGACGGGCACGCTCGGCGCGTATGAAAAGGCATGGTCGACGCGCGGCAAGGGGGCAGGCAAGGCCGGAGGCCTTCTTGGCTGGCTGCCGCTCGCGGGCTCGCTGTGCATTGCGTTCGGCTACGCCGTCATCGTGACGTACATCTTAAAGGCACTGGTGGATTCTCTCGTCGGCACGCTGATGACGGCGGACACCGCGTCGTGGTTCGGCACGTTCTCCTCCACACCGTATTCCGTCATTCCGTACCACATCATCGTGGTCGTGGGGACGCTGCTGACGCTCTATTTGGGCGCGCACAGCATTGAAAAGACCAACAAGATCATGATGCCGCTGTTTTTCATCATCTTCCTGATCCTCGCGGTGCGCGTGGCGATGCTGCCGAACGTGGCAGAGGGCTACCGCTTCATGTTCACTCCGCGCTGGGAGGCGCTCAAGGACCCGATGATCTGGATCTGGGCGATGGGACAGGCGTTCTTCTCCCTCTCCGTCACGGGCAGCGGCATGATCGTGTACGGCGCGTACCTCTCGAAGGACGAGGACGTCGTCGGCGTTGCGCAGCACACGGCGCTGTTTGACACGATCGCCGCCGTCGTTGCGGCGCTCGTCATCATCCCCGCATGCTTCTCCTACGGGCTGGACGTCGGCGCGGGCCCGAGCCTGCTGTTCGTTACGTTGCCGACCATTTTACAGGATATCCCGATGGGGCGGCTGTTCGCCACCATCCTCTACCTTGCGATGATCTTCGCGGGCGTGAGCTCGCTGCAGAACATGTTCGAGGCCGTGGCGGAATCGCTGCTGCACAAGTTCCCCAAGCTCAGCCGCACGGCGGTGCTGGCGATCCTGTGTGTGCTGTGCCTCGGCATCGGCATTTTCATGGAGCCCATCAGCAAGTGGGGCCCGTGGATGGACCTTGTTTCCATCTATATTATCCCCATCGGCGCGACGCTCGGCGCGATCTCGTGGTTCTACGTGATGAAAAAGGACGAGCTGCTCGCCGCCGTGAACACCGGCAGCAAGAAAGAGCGCGGTGCGCTGTGGTACAACGTGGGCCGCTTCGTCTACGTGCCGTTCGCGGTCATCCTGTGCTGTGTGGCGCTGTTCATGCACGTGGCATTCTGAGGGAAAAGCGTTTTAATCGGACCGAAAAGCGCAAAAGGAGAGCATGCGAAATAGAATATCGAAAGAGAGTCTGCGCATCGCGCAGACTCTCTTTTTTACCAAACTTGTTGACAAATCAACATCGATACACTATAATGGGTAAGCTTGTTGATTTGTCAACGACTATACGCAAAAAGGAGGAATGCCCCATGGAGGAGCGCTTTGAGACCTTTACCGTCCTGATCGCGCGTATCAGCCGCAGCATCAAGCGCATCAAGGCGGACGAAATGGCGGACTTCGAACTGAAAGGGCCGCATGTGTCCTGCCTCTACTACCTCTCCCAGCGAGACGGCATGACAGCCGCCGAGCTCTGCGAGCGCTGCGATGAGGACAAGGCGGCCATCTCCCGCTCGCTGGACGACCTCGAGAAAAACGGTTACATCACCTGCGCAAGCGGCGCGGGCAAGCGCTACAAGAGTCCGCTGCGCCTGACGGAGCGGGGCAAGGCGGTCGGCCGCGCGATCGGGGAGAAGATCACGCGCATCGTCGAGGCGGCATCCGAGGGCCTGAGCGAGGCCGAGCGGCAGACGATGTACCGCGCGCTCGCACTCGTGAGCGAGAATTTGGAACGGATCTATACCCATAAGAAAATGACGGGTGATTTGACTGCCCGCGACAGACAATAACGGAGGAAAAACATGAGTGTTCAGATCATTGTGGATTCGACGGTCGACATGCCAGAGCGCATGAAGGACCGTTTTCGCATCGTGCCGCTCACGGTGCATTTTGGCGCGGAGGAGTACATCGACGGCGTGACCATCGATAAGCACCGCTTTTATGAGCGGCTTGTCGAGAGCGACGAACTGCCGACGACCAGTCAGGCGTCGCCCGCGGCATTCGACGCGATCTTCTCCGACGTTGTGTCGGTGGGCGACAGCGCGGTCGTCGTGACGATTGCATCGAAGTTTTCCGGCACGTACCAGAGTGCCTGCATCGCCGCGGCGGAGTACGACAACATCTACGTTGTGGACAGCAAGAGCGCGGCTATCGGCTCTGGCATCCTCGCCGAGTACGCGCTCGAGTGCGCGGACAAGGGCATGGACGCGAAGACCATCGCCGAAACGCTGGAGAAAAAGCGCGACGAAATTTGCCTGATCGCGCTGCTCGACACGCTCGAATACCTCAAAAAGGGCGGGCGTATCTCGAAGACTGTCGCGTTTGCGGGCGGACTTCTCAACATCAAGCCGGTCATCACCGTCGTCGACGGCGAGATTCAGGTTATCGGTAAGGCAAGAGGGTCAAAGCAGGGCAACAACCTGCTCGTGCAGAAAATTCACGAGAGCGGCGGCATCGACTTCGACGAGCCAATCATCCTCGGATACAGCGGGCTGAGCGATTCGTACCTCAAAAAATATGTCGAGGACAGCCGCGACATCTGGCAGAGCAAGGCTGACTCGCTCGACTCGACGCTCATTTGCAGCGTCATCGGCACGCACACTGGCCCCGGCGTGGTGGCGGTCGCATTCTTCAAAAAAGGCTGAGTCTCTAAAAAATCAGAAACAGCAGGAAGCCGGCGTGTCGCGCCAACTTCCTGCTGTTTTTTCTTAAATATTCTCTTTGACCCAGCGATTAAAATACCAACGGCGCTTTCGAATGGCGCTGGCACTCGCTGTAGCTTGACAACAGACGGCACGGCGAATTATAGTGATTCTATAAAGGCATATTGATATTCAGCGGCTATGTCTTGCGTGAAAGCGGTGCTTTGCGCTGGTACCGGTTTGCCCATGAAGCAGTTTGAATGAAAAGAGGAGAATGCGGCATGCTCTGGACGGAGGAGAGCATCGCGTTTTTGCGCGACGCGGCGGCGATAAACCGCTATTATGAGACCATCGCGGAGAGGATCGCGCCGCAGCTCCCAAAAAACGCGCACATCTGCGACGCGGGCTGCGGCATCGGCGAGCTGAGCCTTGCCCTGAAGCCGTACTGCCATCATGTCACGGCGGTGGACGCGGATGCGCTGGCCATCAAAACGCTGAAAGCCCACCTGATAGAGGGTGTCACCGCGCGCTGCGGCGATGTGGAGGCGTTTGCGCCGAAAGAGTCCTACGACGCGATGGTGTTCTGTCTCTTTGGCCGCACGCAGGATACATTACGCATCGCGAAAAAGCAGTGCCGCGGGAGAATTTTCCTTGTCAAGCGGGACTATTCGCATCACCACTTCAGTGCGGGACAGGTGAGCCTCGGCGAGTACACGGCGGGGAGCACGGAAGCTGTCCTGCACGAAAAGGGCATCCCTTACACGGTGGAGCGTTTCACGGCGGAGTTCGGCCAGCCGTTCCGCTCGCTCGAGGCGGCGGAGCGCTTTTTCGCCCTCTACAACCGCAGCGAAAGCGAAGTACTCTCGAAAGATGAAATCAGAGCGCGCCTGACCGCGGGGCCGTCGGCGGAATTTCCCTACTACCTGCCGCACAAAAAGGCGTTGTGCCTGTTCACCATTGAGACGGCGGCTATTTCGAAGGAGGAAGCAGTATGAAACGGCATTTTTTGATCTGCGGGGAGCGCGGCGTCGGCAAGTCGACGCTGATCCGCCGCCTGCTGGAGCATAGCACGCGGGAGGTCGGCGGCTTTGTGACAAAGCGGCTGCCGGTCGCGGATGAGAACGGCTTTTTTCCGATTTACCTCTATCCCGCATCGCAGAAAGAGGACGAGCGGCACAATGAAGCGGCGAATCTCGTCGGAACGTGCGACAGCCGCTCGAGCATCCGCCATCCGGAGGTGTTCGACACGCTCGGCGCACAGCTCATCGAGTCCGCGCTGGAAGGAGGCATCATTTTGATGGACGAACTCGGCTTTCTCGAAAATGACGCCAGGGCGTTCCAGTCTACGGTGCTGCGCGCGCTGGACGGCGAGACGCCGGTGCTTGCCGCGGTCAAGCCGAAGGACACGCCGTTCCTGCGCGCCGTGCGCGGGCACGAGAACGCGGAGCTTGTCTTCATTGACGAGCAGAACCGTGACGCGCTTCTTGAAAAGCTCCTGCCGCACATTTTGCGGTGGAATGAAGCTTGAAGCAGCAAGCTCGCCGTGCAATAGAGAAGAAGTTTTCAAGCGAACACTTGTTTGACTATCAAAACCGTGCTATAATACCGCCATTGAGGAATTTGCAGAGGGGAGGGGGACAGCGCATGGAGGACTTGCTTGCGGGCTTGAACCGCGCGCAGCGTGAGGCCGTCACGGCGACGGAGGGCTATGTCCGCGTCATCGCGGGCGCAGGCTCGGGCAAGACGCGCGCGCTGTCACGCCGCTTTGCGTATCTTGTCAATGAGCTTGGTATCCTGCCGGGGAACATCCTGTGCGTGACATTTACGAACAAGTCAGCCAACGAGATGCGCCAGCGTATCCACGCCTTGACCGGCGACAACGACACGGGCTATATCAACACGTTCCACGGCTTCTGTGTCTCCGTTTTGCAGGAGGACAGCCATGCGGTGCAGTACCCGAAGAGCTTTCTGGTGCTGGATAATTCCGACATCGACGCGATGCTCGGCATCATCTACGAAGAGCGCGGCCTTACGCTGCGCGACATGACCTATTCCGCCGCACGGGACATGATCGAGATCCGAAAACTTTTTAAGGAGCCGGAGTATTACAAGGACATGATCACGATGTCGCTCGACACGCTGCGCGAAAAGTACGAGCGTGCCGACACGGCGGGGGACATCATCTTCTACGGCTATCTCTATCAGGAGAAAAAGTGCTTCGGCCTCGACTACAACGACCTCATCAAGTTCTCGCTCTATATTTTCGAGCAGCACGAGGACATCAGGCTCAAGTGGCAGCAGCGGCTCGAATACATCATGATCGACGAGTTTCAGGATATCGACGCGCTGCAATATGAGCTGATGGAGGTGCTGTGCGGCTATCACGGAAACCTCTTCATCGTGGGCGACCCGGACCAGACGATCTACACCTGGCGCGGCGCGAACGTCAAGTATCTGCTGGATTTCGACAAGGTCTTTCCAAACGTGCAGACCATCATGATGATGGAAAACTACCGTTCCACGCCGGAGATTTTGGCGGCGGCGAACTCGCTGATCGCAAAAAACGGGCACCGCATCAAAAAGGACCTGCTCCCGACGAAGCCCTCGGGCGAGAAGGTCGTCTGCCACTTTGCCGACACGCAGGAGGCGGAGGCGTATTGGATGGTGGGCGAGATGAAGCGGCTGCATGATCGCGGTCTGCCGCTGCGGGATATGACCGTCCTCTACCGCGCGCACTATGTGACGCGCGCGGTGGAAGAGGCGTTGATGCACGAAAAAATTCCCTATACGATCTACTCCGGCGTGCAGTTTTTCGACCGCATGGAGATCAAGGACGCACTTTCATATTTGCGGATGATCGCCTATCAGGACGATCTGTCGTTCCGGCGCATTGCCAACGCGCCGAAGCGGAACCTCGGCAAGCGGCGCATGGCCTTTTTACAGGAGACGGCGGAAAAAGAGGGGACGAGCCTCTATGTAACGCTCAAAAACCACCTCGAAGACAGTGTGTTCAGCGGCACGAAGGCAAAGCAGTTCGTCGATTTGATCGAGCGCTTTTCGCACTCGTATCAGGGTCGGCCCATCTCCGAGGTGCTCTCGGATATTCTGGACAAGAGCGGGTATGAAAAGGCGCTGCGCACCGAGGGCAGTCAGGAGCGGCTGGACGATCTGGCCGAGCTCAAGCAGTCCATCTACGAATACGAGACGAGCTGCGGCGAGGAGAGCACGATGGAGCATTACCTCGCCCACATCGCGCTTTTCAGCAACGGCGATGTCGCCGAGCAGGGCGACAAGGTGAAGCTGATGACCGTCCACGCGGCGAAGGGCCTCGAATTCCCGTATGTGTTCCTCTGCGGCATGAACGAGGGCATTTTCCCCTCGCGCAAGGTGCGAACGCTCCCCGGCATGGAGGAGGAGCGGCGGCTCGCCTTTGTCGCGCTGACGCGCGCGGAGAAGGGGCTTTACCTCTCCGAGGCAGACGGGCGGAACTTCGACGGCTCGCCGCGCTATCCCTCGCGATTTCTGCTGGATATCGACCGCGAGCTTCTGTCGTTCACGCACGAGGTCGACGAGACGCTTCTGCGTGAAGCGGCGGATGACGTCGCGCGGCGAGACAAGTATCTGCGCGAGGACGACGGCGACGGCACGCTGCCCATCGGGCAGCGCGTGCGCCACGCGGTGTTCGGTGAGGGAACGGTGCTGGACGTGGACCTGAACAAGGGCGCGCACGTCATCCAGTTTGACGGCATGGGAACGCCGCGCAGCATTTCGCTGCGCGCGAAGCTCGAAAAGATCGGGCCATAAATCGGTTGACAGATTTATTTTGGAGGGATTTCATTTTGGCGCACAGCCCTGGGTCTATCCACAGCCCGTGCTCATCATCGCAAGCTATGGCGAGGACGGCACGCCCGACGCAATGAACGCCGCCTGGGGCGGCGTGGCTGACAGCAGCCGCATTGCGATGTATTTAAGCGGCGGCCATAAGACTGTGAAAAATATCTTAAAGCGCGGTGCGTTCACCGTGAGCATGGGCGACGCAGAGCATGCGGCGGCCTGCGACTATGTGGGCATCGAGTCCGGCAACAGCGTGCCCGACAAGGTGGCGCGCGCGGGCTTCCACGTGACGAAGAGCGAGCATGTGGACGCGCCGGTGATCGACGAGCTCCCGCTCGCGCTCGAGTGCAAGCTCGTGAGCTACGACGAGGAGACAAGACTCCTGACCGGCGAGATCGTGAACGTCAGCGTGGACGAGCGCGCGCTCGACGAAAACGGCAAGCTCGCTGTCGAAAAGCTGCACGTCATCACCTTTGACTACGCCAACCACGGCTATTATGTCTTGGGCGAGAAGGTCGCCAGCGCGTTCGAGGACGGCAAAAAATTCAAGTAAATCCGGCGAAACAGAAAGCGCCGCGTCCCGTATTTTCTTCGGGAAGCGGCGCTTTTTTGCCGTTTCGGTCAGGATTTCGACTTTGTTTGTGCAAAACCGACGCATTAGTGTTAAAATCTCGTTAAAAACCGTCCCTTTTACTACTGGCACGGGCGCGGGGCAGGTGGTATAGTAAACAGGCATGTGTTTTTTAGGAGGATCAATATGTTTTCTGCCTTTTTTCGCAGCCTGAAGCAGGAATTTGCAGGCTACAACTCGAAAAAGCTGCTCGCCGACATGATGGCGGGCCTGACGGTCTGCGCCGTCGCGCTGCCGCTGGCGCTGGCGTTCGGCGTTTCATCCGGCGCGAGCGCGGCGTCGGGCCTTGTCACGGCCATCATCGCGGGCGTGGTCATCGCCATTCTCGGCGGCGCGTCGTACCAGATCTCAGGCCCGACGGGCGCGATGAGCGCGGTGCTCGTCGGCATTGTCGCGGAGTACGGTTTGCAGGGCGTGTTTTTCGCCTGCTTTGCTGCGGGCGTTCTGCTGCTGCTTGCGGGCATCTTCAAGCTCGGCCGTCTCATCAGCTTCATCCCGATGCCCGTCATCATGGGCTTCACCTCGGGCATTGCCATCATCATTGCGATGGGGCAGATCGACAACTTCTTCGGTACGGTGTCGGAGGGCGGCTCGAATTTGGAAAAGATCGCGTCCTATGGCCGTCTTGGCTTCCATCCGAACATGCAGGCGGTGCTCATCGGCCTTCTCGTCGTGCTGGTGATGGTCTTCTGGCCGAAAAAATGGGGCGCGCGTGTGCCGGGCTCGCTCGTCGGCATCATCCTTGCGACAATCGTCGCGACAGTCGCGGGCATGGATCAGCTCGCTGTCGTCGGCGACATTCCCAAGACGCTCCTGCTCGCCGACCGCCTGTCGCTCGGCGGCCTGAGCTTCACGATGCTCGAAAACCTGATCTCTCCCATCGTGACCATTGCGGCGCTCGGTATGATCGAGAGCCTTCTTTGCGGTGCGTCGGCCTCGCGCATGAAGGGCGAAGCGTTCAACGCCGATCAGGAGCTGATCGCACAGGGCGTGGGCAACATTCTGCTGCCGCTTTTTGGCGGCGTGCCCGCGACCGCAGCCATCGCACGCACGAGCGTAGCGGTCAAGTCCGGCCAGCAGACGCGCCTTACGAGCGTGTTCCATTCGCTGTTCCTGCTTGCCTCGATGTTCCTGCTCGGCGGCGTGATGGCGCGCCTGCCGCTCTCGGCGCTCGCGGGTGTGCTGATGGTCACGGCGTGGCGCATGAACGACTGGGAGGGTATCCGCTACATCTTCCGCCACAAGTTCAAGTCCGGTATCAGCCAGTTTTTGATCACGATGCTCGCAACGGTCGTCTTTGACCTGACGGTCGCAATCCTGCTCGGCGTGGTATACTCCGCCATTTTGTACATGGCGAAGTCGAGTCATATCCATGTGAATTTCTCCGATATCGACGCGAACAAGCTGCGCTCGGTGGAGGGTAAGCCCCCCATTCTTGAGACCTCCGGCGTGGCGTACATCACGGGCGCGCTCTTCTTCGGCGCGGTGGACGAGTTCAACCACCGCATGGCGGAGATGCCACAGTACGACCACATCATTTTGTCGATGCGCGGCATGCCGAGCGTGGATGTCTCGGGTGCGCAGGCGATGCTCGAACTGTGCGAGTCGCTCAAAAGTCAGGGCAAGACGGTCGCCTGCTGCGGTATGACCGAGGCGGTGCGCAGCTACTTTGACCGCGCGGGCATCACCGAGCTTCTCGGCGAGGAGTCCTACTTCTGGAGCGCCGACCAGGCGATCCTTGACCTGCTGGACGCGGAGATCGTGGAATAAAAGACATAGAAAAGCACTTCCCGCCAGCGGCGGGAAGTGCTTTTTGCTGTACATGGGCTGCGAAAGATTTTATTTGCGCCGGTCACCCTCGCGTGCGATCTTGTCGAGCGATTCCTGCCGGACAGCCTGACGAAGCGCCGTCAGGTAGGGCGAAAAGGCGACGTTCTGCTCGCCGTAGGTGAGCTGGAGGTCGTATTCGTGGTCCTCCCAGGTCGAAATGTCGGACTCGTTGTGGGAGATCACGGCCTCGAGCTTGTCGAGCGCCTTGTAGATTTGGGCCTCCTGCGTTTCAAGTGCGGCCATCTCGTCGTAGAGTGCGCGCATCTCCTCGCGGCAGGGGGAGGGAAGCGATGCGACCCACTGGTAGAGCAGCGCTTCCTCCGTCGATTCGTCCTGTGCGGTCTTTTCAAAGGCGGGGATATCGCCCGTGAAGCACTCGCCGAGGTCGTGGATGAGGCACATGCGCGTCACCTTGTCCATGTCGGCCTCGGGAAATTCATCGCGCAGGAAAAACGCCATCAGTGCGATGCGCCAGCTGTGCTCGGCAACGCTCTCGTGCCGCCCGCCGGAGGTGTAGCAGTGGCGGGTGGTGTCCTTCAATTTTTCCGCCGTGTGCAGCGCGGCGAGCAGTTCGCTTGATCTCATGCGTCTCCTCCATTGTCGTTTTCTGGTATTTTACCAGAGGCGGAAACGACTTGCAAGGAAAAGAAAGAAGAGAGATTCCCATTCCCAGCGGCATATGATATCATGAATGCGAGAAGATTTGGCGCCCGGTGAAACAAAACGGGCGCGGAATGCGTCTAAATAAGCAGAAGCAAGAAAATTTGAGAGAGACCCTCCCATGCGGAGGGCGGAGAGGAGAATTTATGAAGCTTGCGGCGGATTTTCGGCAGGCGGCGCGCGAGGCGCTGCGCGGCAAGTGGCCCATCGCCATTCTGATCGGCCTTGTGGCGGTGCTGCTCGGCGGCGCAGGGAGCGGCGGTCCGGAGGTCAAATTCAATTACGATGTATCCTCGGGCGTGTCGACGACGTTTGGCTACGGCGGACAGACGATTTACTCCACAGGCTACGGTTTGGACCCGAAGTGGAGCGGACTGCTCGTCGTCGGTGCGGTCTATCTCATCGTGATCGCGCTCGTGTTGGCGGCGGCGTACTTCATCCTCGGCAGCATCGTGGGCGTGGGGTATGCCAAATATAACCTCGGCCTTGTCGACCGCACGGAGCCGGGCTTTGAGGCGCTGTTCGCCTATCTTCCGAACTGGAAGACGACGACGCTGACGCGGCTTTGGAAGGGCCTCTATATTCTGCTGGGGACGATCCTGCTCGTCATTCCGGGACTGATTATGGGCTACACCTACGCGATGACGGACTACATTTTGGCCGAGCACCCGGACATGGCGCCGGGCGAGGTGATGAAAACCTCGAAGGCGATGATGGAGGGCAACCGCTGGCGGCTGTTCTGCCTGCAATTCAGTTTCATCGGCTGGATGATCCTCAGCTCGCTGACGTTCGGCCTTGGCAACCTTGCGCTGCGCCCCTATCAGGAGGCGGCATACGCCGCGTTCTACCGCGAGGTATCGCTCGGGTAAAAAGATAGAGAGAAACAAAACGCGCCCCGCGGATCATCCGCGGGGCGTATTTTTGCTGTGATGGAAAGATTACTTTGCGCTGTCGTTTGCGAGGGCCTGGTCGATCAGCTTCTGGAGCGCTGCCATGTTGTCCTCATTGTCGATGCCGCCGAGCATCGCCTCACCGACGATGGCACCGCTGCGGTCGATGACATAGGTGGTCGGGAAGGCCATGATGTCGCCCGCAAAGTCGCCGGCTGCGCTGTCGGAGGGGAAGTAGATGTTCTGGTAGCTTGCGCCCTTGGATTCAAGCAGACTCTTGGCCGTGCTGATCGCATCGGCGTTGCCGTCGAGCGTATCGACGTTGATGCCGACGACCGCGCCGCCCTGCTTCTTGAGCGTTTCATTGAGGGCGTTCAGCTCACCAAGCTCCGCCACGCAGGGCTTGCAGCCGCTGAACCAGAAGTTCACGACCGTCACGGCGTTCTGGGAGAAAATGCTGTTGTCCACATCGTTGCCGTCAAGGTCCTTGCCGGTGAAGGTGGGGAAGGTCGGAACGGCGGCGCTCATGTCGCCGTTTTCACCGTCGCCTGCGGGCTGAAGTGCGGCGTACTGCTCCTGCAGGGGCTGGATCTGGTCTTCAAGGTCGCGGATCTGCTCGGAGCCTTCGGTCAGCGTCTTGAGTTCGTCCTCGGTGAACTGATCCTTCACAAGGTCGAGGGCGGCAAGCAGGTAAGCGCCGTAGTTCGATTCATCGGGGATCTCGTCGCGCTTTTCGTTCATGGCGGCGAAGAGCTTCTGCCACAGCTCAAGGTTCTCTTCCATGATGGCGTTTTCCTTGTCGGCGAGCTCCTGGATCTGGGCGTAGATCTCCTCGGCGGTCGCGCCCTGCGCATCGCCGTCGCCCTTGCTGCCGCAGGCGGCGAGGGAAAGCGTCAGCGTAAAGGCGAGCAGCAGCGTAATGATCTTCTTAAAATTCATGGTTTATTCTCCTTTGTTTTCTTCAATGATCGGTTTTTGAGACAATTTGGAACATGCTCCGCCGCTGCCGAAGGCGTAGCGGAAGCGGACGGCCTCCGTCGGGCAGGCGGTCACGCATTTGCCGCAGCGGATACATTCGCTGTGGTTCGGCGTTTTGGTCACATCCACGTCCATGGGACAGGTCCTTGCGCACTTGCCGCAGGAGACGCATTTGCTCTCGTCAACGTGCATCGACAGCAGCGACACGCGGTTGAAGAGCGCGTAGAACGCGCCGAGCGGGCAGAGCCACTTGCAGAACGGGCGGTAGAAGATGACGCTCAGCACGACGACCGTGATGAGCACGCAGAGCTTCCACGAGAAAAGCTTACCGAGCGCGGCGCGGATGCTGCTGTTGACAAGCGAGAGCGGGATGGCGCCTTCCAGAACGCCCTGCGGGCAGAGATATTTGCAGAAGAACGGGTCGCCCATGCCCGCTTCGTTCACCACAAGCACCGGCAGCAAAAAGACCATCACCACCAGAATGACATATTTAAGGTAGGTCAGCGGCTTTAAGCGCTTGGTGGAGAACTTTTTGGTCGGGATTTTGTGCAGCAGCTCCTGAAACCAGCCGAACGGGCAGAGGAAGCCGCAGATGAAGCGGCCCAGCAGCACGCCGAGCAGGATGAGGATGCCGGTGATGTAATAGGAAAAGCTGAATTTCGACGAGCCGACGACAGCCTGAAACGAGCCGATGGGACACGCGCCCGCCGCACCCGGGCAAGAGTAGCAGTTCAGTCCCGGCACGCACACGGTCTTGCCTGCGCCGCGGTAGAGCTCGCCTTTGAAAAAGTTCGGCAGGTGGAGGTTGGTCAAAAGTGCCGCGCAGGCCTGGACCAGTCCGCGCCAGCGGGCGAGCAGAAAGGAAAACGGTTTTTTCTTATCCAATGCCCACACACTCCATACACAGCCGGATGGCTTTTGAAAAT